>MPLX02063516.1_pt1 | contig 51858 bp, 45 predicted proteins | sample 1617341 | NCBI WGS metagenome assembly MPLX02 (sample SAMN05944804, study PRJNA350692) | marine metagenome | biome: marine; feature: ODZ; material: water; isolation source: 120 m water sample filtered on 0.2 um supor filter | place: Pacific Ocean | collected 2012-04-08 | depth 120m m | reverse complement strand
TGCTTCTTGCAGCCGTGAACTATTCCAGTAACTGTTTTGGAACCATCAATGACGTCAAGACCATTACCGAAAGGGTAAAATCAAAAGGAGGGCTGGTCTACATCGATGCAGTTCAATATGTTCCCCATGGCATAACCGATGTCCAGGACCTGGGATGTAACTTCCTGGTATGCTCCCCCTACAAGTTCTTTGGGCCTCACCAGGGGGTGCTGTGGGGACGCCATGAATTACTGCTAGAACTGGAAGCCTACAAAGTACGGCCGGCCGAGGATTTTCCTCCAGTGAAATTCGAAACCGGAACACTTTCCCATGAAAACATTGCAGGCACGCTTGGCGCAGTGGAATATTTCGAATGGCTTTCTGAAACAGTTGATCCTCCGTCAAAGAAAACAAAAAGCCGCAGACAAAGAATCCTGTCGGCCATGAAAGCCATCCAGCTTTATGAACAGCAACTCTGCAAAAAACTGATTTCAGGACTGCAATCGCTTCCTGGAATCAAAATCAGAGGAATCACCGATCCATCGGCCATGGATCGTAGGGTACCCACGGTCTCCTTCTCCGTGGAGGGCAGGCATCCCGATCAGCTGGCCCAGGCTCTAGGGGATAAGAACATTTTTGTCTGGAGCGGACACAATTACGCACTGGAAGCCGTGAGGGTGATGGGACTTCTAGAAAAAGGAGTGTTAGTCCGTGTCGGACCAGTGCATTATAACACTGAAGAGGAAATCGAAAAATTTCTTGAAGAACTGGAACAAATCCTCTGACTTCTCTTTTCACTCCTACAATAAATTCCATTACCAGTGTCACATCACCATCTGGAAGGACTCCATCATCGACCGTTGAAGCAGGACTTTCCATTCATAATCCACTTTTTGCTGGATGAATTCGAAGTCTTCCTTTCCAAGGTGGGAGAAGCGTCCCTGCTGTTTCAGATAGTCTTCAACAGGCAAGTTTTTTGGTTCGACACTAATGTGGTATTCCTCACCGTTGATCACTTCATAAAGAGGAAAAACCTTGGTATCGACCGCCAAACGGGCAACTTCGATACTCTTTTCGGAAGGAATTTTCCATCCCGGAGGACAGGGAGAGAGAACGTGGATGAAGGTTGTACCCCTTGTTTCAGCAGCCTTTCTGACCTTACGCATCAAATCTTCAGGCCAGGCCACGTTGGCAGTAGCACAGTAAGGGATTTTGTGAGCACAGAGGATCTGAATGATGTTCTTTTTTGTTCCTTGCTTCGGAAAGGTTTCCGGTGTCGTGGTGGTCCAAGCTTTTTCAGGCGTTGCAGAAGAACGCTGAATCCCGGTGTTCATGTAGGCTTCATTGTCATAGCAGACATAAATGATGTCTTCATTGCGTTCCGTTGCACCGGAAAGTGACTGAAGTCCAATGTCAAAAGTTCCTCCATCTCCTGCAAAAGCAAGCACCTTAGTGTTTTCACGCCCTTTGATTTCCAAAGCAGCACGGATTCCGGAAGCAGCGGCTGCCGCGGTTTCAAATGCAGTATGCAGTACAGGAACCTTGAGACTGCTGTAGGGCCAGTTGCCGGCAATGATCGACCAGCAGGAAGCAGGAATGACACAGATCGTGTCTTCTCCCAATGCTTTAAGGCAGTGTCGCATGATCATCGCTCCTCCGCAGGCCTGGCAGGCGAGATGACCGGAGGTCATGAGTTCCTCAAAGGAATTGTCGATTTTCATGCACTGATTCCTTTCCAGATGGCAGGTGACCGGGGCAGGGAGTTCTTCCAGGATTCTTCGACCATATCGGTTAATCGTTCCGGGGTGACGCTTTTTCCTCCAAGTCCAGAGATGTAGCCGTGAATGACTGGGGCATGTCTTTCATTTGCGAGCGCCGCACGAATTTCTGCAGCAAAAATCCCGCTTCCTCCCCAGCTGAAATTGCGGTCGACCACCACTGCTTTCTGCTTGCCCCGAAGCAGGCGGCAAATGGTTTCTGCAGGGAAGGGACGGAACATGCGGATTTTCATCAAACCCACCTTCTTTCCTGCCTCTCGGAGACGGCGGATGACCAGCCTGGCCGGGCTCGTCATACTGCTGCTGGTCACCAGCACCAGTTCCGCATCTTCACAGTCAACGGTTTCAACCGCCGGGTAATGGCGTCCGAAATGGTCCCCAAAGGAATCTCCGATTTCATCCACCAGGGTTTTGGCAGCCTCATGGGCTTGCTGCAGTTTGTAGCGCATTTCCATGTAATGCGAAGGCATGACCAGCCCGTTGAATGCCTGTGGATGATGAGGGTCGAGAAAACAATCCGGAACATAGGAAGGCAGCCAGAGATCCACTTCGGATTGATCAGGAATGTCCACCGGTTCAAAGGTGTGGCTGAGATAAAACGCGTCATAACAGACCATCACGGGCAGACTGACATTTTCCGCAAGACGGTAAGCCAGAATCACCGTATCGAGCACTTCCTGATTGTCTTCTACATAAAACTGGACCCAGCCAGTGTCACGCTGAGCAAGTGAATCCCCCTGATCCGCCCAGATGTTCCAACCCGGGGCAAGCGCACGGTTGACATTGACCATCACGATGGGAAGCCTTGCTCCGGCAGCCCAATGCAACAGTTCATGCATCAGTGCCAACCCGTTGGCAGAAGTCGCGGTAAAAGACCGAACTCCCGCACTTTCAGCGGCAATCACCGATGCCATCGCAGAATGCTCGGATTCTACCTTGAGGAATTTGGCTTTGAGGCTTCCGTCCCCACACATTTCAGACAGTTCTTCTACAATTTGTGTTTGTGGGGTGATTGGATAAGCGGCAATCATCTGGACCCTGGAGAGACGTGCTCCCCAACTCGCCGCGTGATTGCCCATCAACACTTTTTTCATCGTTCTTTCTCCATCACCATGGCCGATCGCGGACACTCATAGACACATATCCCACAGCCTTTGCAATAGTTCATGTCGATGGTATAACCTCCCTCTTCCGGTTCGTTCTTGCTGACTGCGATGTCAGGGCAATAGACATAACAATTGTCACATTGGTTGCAGACCCCGCAGTGGAAACATCGTGCTGCTTCGTTCTGCGCACTGTTTTCAATGAGTCCAAGATTGACCTCACCAAAAGCGCTGAGACGTTCTAGAATGTCGAGCTTGCGGATTTTCTCACGAGGCCGGACTTCGAAATAGTTTAGATTAAGCTCGTCATACCTGGTCAGCATCTGGCTCCCCCTGCTTTTTGAATGGGATTGAAGAATCTGAGTCTGTTTCGCCGGAAGGATGGAATGCAGGTAGTTGGTAACCGACACAGCACCGAGGGTACCAATGCGCCAGGCTTCCTGATTCTGTTCCATCAAATTTCCATTCAACCAGGCATCGATGGAACAGGCGGATACTTTCCCGGACCCGATTGCAGTCGCCACATCGCGAACCGAACATGCTGCATCTCCAGCAGCAAAGACCCCCTCAAGACGGGTCTCACCCTCAGGAGAAATACGGATTCTTCCCTGATGGACCTGAATCCCTTCGGGCAAAAATTCCAGTTCGGATTCTTCACCAATTGCGCAGATCAAGGTGTCTGTTTTTACAGTGTATTCACTCCCGGGAACCGGGACGGCCTTTCTTCTTCCGGATGAATCTCTATCACCAAGTGTCGTTTTACGCATCACGACCTGGAGTCCATCCCCGTTTCCAGTATGAATCCGTACCGGCTGGACCAGAGTCTGGACCCTGGCGCCTTCTCTCTCTGCCTCTCCCAACTCTTCAGTATAGGCAGGCATTTCCCGTCTGGAACGCTGGTAACAGAGGGAGACCGCGCTCCCCAGTCTGATCGCCGTTCTAGCCGAATCGACAGCGGTATTTCCGCCGCCGATGATCATCGTTTTTCTTCCCAGATCGGGCTTAACACCATTTGCCACCATTTTGAGAAAAGAAAGTGCAGGGAGAACCCTGTCTAATTCTTCACCGAGAAGTCCCAGTTCCCGGTGCCGGTGTGCGCCGGTACAGATCAACAAAGCGTCAAATGATTGGAGATCTTCCCAAGGGAGAGTTTCGCCGATTTTGCAGTTACTGCGGATTTCAACCCCCAGGCTCTGGATGTTGTTGATTTCCTGTTCAAGGATTTTTTTTGGCAGGCGGTATTCAGGAATACCATAGCGAAGCATCCCTCCCGGCAACGGCATTGCCTCATGAACGGTTACCCGGTGCCCTAGCCGTGCCAGATGATAGGCGGCACTCAGTCCGGCTGGTCCGGAGCCGATTACAGCCACATGTTTTTCAGTTGAAGGTCTTAGCGGAGGAGGAACTTCATTTACTGCACCATGGTCGGCAACGAAACGCTCAAGGGCATGGATGGCTAGAGAGTGATCGAACCCAGCCCGGTTACAGACGCTTTCGCAGGGATGATAGCAGACCCTTCCACAGACCCCCGGGAAAGGGTTTTCCTCCATCAGCAACTGCCAGGCCTGGTGATATTGCCCTTCGGCCACCATGCCAACAAACCCCTCGATGTCATTCCCTGCCGGACAGCCCTGGTTGCAGGGGGGGAGCTTATTTTCGTATTTGGGTCTCAGGTATCGCCAGGCACCGGTTTTGTTCCAAAGCATGCTGCCTTCTGACACGACCCGCTCGGGCATTTCCGAAAGATTCCGGTATACGATCGGTTTGTAATCCGGCATGTGAGACAATCTCCCTATCAAGGTTCAAGGTTTTTAAAGCAACCTGCCTCCTTAGAAACTCTGGGATTTAAAGCATTACCCAGCCCTCGAAATTACTCACCATTGTGTCAACTCATATGCCTCCCGGGCAGCGAGTACATTTTTATCTGCCAGGACCGGCACTTCTTCTTGGATGGCTTGGCAAACAGATTCGAGTCCAACCAGTCCGCTACAGCGAGCAAATGCACCACAGATGGCGGTATTGACGACTGGAGCGCTCTTTGTTCCCAATTCATGCTTCACTGCAATTCCGCCGGCATCCACCGTCGCCACCCTGTACTTCTTGAGATTCTGGTAAAATTGAGGAGGATTGATCGTGTTGATCAGGAACCATCCCTGTTCGGCCAAACCTGAAGTGATGTCGATTACTTCCAGTAAGGTTTCATCAAGAACCAGCAGGTGATCTGGAGTATCAATTTCACTGCGGATCAGAATTTTTTCCTGGGCCATTCTAAAAAAAGCTTCAATCGGTGCACCACGCCGTTCGACTCCGAATTTTGGAAAAGCCTGGACTTCGTTTCCTTCGGCAAACATCGCTACCGCCAGGATTTTCGAGGCAATCACGCCTCCCTGACCTCCCCTCCCATGAATACGGATCTCCTCCATAGCATTACTCTGGTTTCCGATGGAACCTTCCTCTGTTTTCAGTCAGGCAACAGGACAAAAATCCCCTTTGGTTTCCCTGGCCCGATCCCCCTTAAAACGTGAGGGATTTTAGAAAAATAGTACAACGCATCACCAGGCTGCAGGACGATCCTCTTTTCGTCAGTGATGAATTCAATTTCCCCTTCAAGGCAGTAACAGAATTCTTCTCCCTCGTGGGACAATGGGACCGGTTTTTCATCGATTCCAGAGTCGAACTCCACGAGAAAAGGCTCCATCCTTTTGTCTTTCAGGCGGTAGGCGAGGGCTTGATAGTTATAGGTCATGCGGGCCTGGTCCGTATCCCGGCTTTTGGCGACCTTGAGCCTTTCGTGAGCCCGTGTCAGTTCCACTTTTTCAAATGCTTTCTGCTGCATGAAGAAATGATCAACATTGACTTCTAATTCCCTGGCAATATTGAGCAGTGTCGCCAGGGTGGGGGGTACAATGTCGTTTTCGATCTGTGAAAGCAACGCAGGTTGAAGTTTTACTTTTTCCGCCAGTTTCTTCAGCGGCAGTTGTTTTTCATCGCGCAAGGTACGGATTTTCCGGCCGATTCCCAGGCGTTTTAATTCTTCAACGGTACTTTCCACCATGGTGTTCTCCCCTTACTAGATTATCCGTTTACTCCAGAAAGTGATTCTGGATCCATGAGTCTTTCTTCATCCCGTTAACATCAATTCCATTCCCATCAGCGGCCAGAGAATCCGGACCATAAAGGCGATCCCGGCCATCAGCAGGACACTGGCCGGAATGCCATAAAGAAAAAATTCCGCCGTACTGAACTGTTTTGATTCATAGGCGATCGCGTTGGGTGCTGCTCCGACCAGCAGTAGAAAGGGCATTCCCGCCGCGGCCAACGATGCGAAAAGGATCACTTCCGGAGCCACGTTCAGGTAAGGTGCCAGTACCAGAGCCACCGGCAGGGAAATGGCGATCGCGGCAACGTTCATGATGAAATTGGTCATCATCATCACAAAAAAGGCAACGCTCAGGATGAACACGAAAGGGGTGCTTTCCTTGAACAGATCCAGCCACTGCACCGCCAGCCACTTGGCAGCGCCGGTTTCCCATAGACAGAAGCCGATGCTCATTGCTCCGGCAAAAAGGAGGATGATGTTCCATGGAATCTCCTCGAGGTCTTCAATATCAAGAATGTTGAAAACGAAAAATAAAACCGTGGAGATGAGGATGATGCCTGATTTATTGATCACCGAAAGCGCGGGGATGAAGGACTGAAGTCCCATCACCAAAATGCAGCCGAAAATGATCAGTCCCGATAGAATCTCCTTACGGGTCATAGGGCCAAGAGTATCACACATTTCCCGGGCTTTTTGCTGAAGCCCCGGGATTTCCTCTTTTTCAGGCCTGAAAAAAAGCATGAAGAAGAGCCAAAGCAAAAACGTCATCAGCCAACCGAGGGGAAACATGTAATAACTCAGTTCAAAGAAACTGACTGCTTCTCCGGTAATGTCATGAAAAAACCCGATGGCAACAGCTCCACGTGCTGCACCAAGCAAAGTAACGATGCTTCCCGCTCCTGCAACATAGGCCATTCCGATGAAGAGTCCCTTGCCGAAACGGGTTTGCTTCTGTCCCTCCCCGTAATGCGCGTATATCGTCATCAGCAGGGGAAACAACGTTGCTGCCACGGCAGTATGAGCCATGATGTGCGTCAATGCCGAGGTGATGATAAAGCACCCGAGGTAAATCCTGCTGGTACGGTCTCCAACGACTGCTAGCATGCGGTAAGCAAGACGTTGGGTCAGCCCGGTCTTGGTAAATACCTGGCCGATGACAATGGATGCAAAGATGAACAGCACGGAAGGCCTCATGAAATCGCCAAAGGCCTCTTCTGCAGGACGGACTAGAAAAACTACCTGCAAAAGACCGATGGCAAGACTGGTGACTCCAATCGGCACCACTTCGAAGACCCACCAGATTCCGGCAAGCAGGAAAATCGCCAGCGCTGCTTTACCTTCAGGGCTGAGAGGGAAACGGGTGCCCGCGGGATCAAGGGCATCTGGCATGGGAGGTGCGAGGTAGAGCAACACGAAAAGCAACAGCCCTAGGCCCAAAAAAATGCCCCTTTTCCAGTTTAATTCAGGGCTGACTTCGCTTAGTTCGAGTGAGCTATTCATTGCAAACCGGGAGACTCCATTCTATTTGTAATGCATATGGATCCCTGCTTATTATTCACCAGCCTTTCCGTTTGAGAATACTCTTGATCTCTGCCTGACGGATTCGTTCCTCATGCCCGGATTTGAGGCGGTAGGCACCTTCGATCTTTTCCACCAAATCCAGGGTGTCGGTAGGTTTGATCAAGAAATCATAAGCGCCGAGTTTCATGCCTTCGATTCCTGTCTGAATCGTTCCGTGCCCGGTCAGCATCAAAACCTGGAGCAGGGGGTTGATTTCCTTGATTTCCTTCAAGGTCTGGATTCCGTCCCGTCCCGGCATCAGAACATCCAGGATAACGACATCGATTCCATTTTCCTTGATCCGTGACAAGGCTTCATCTCCACTGAAGGCGGTTTGGACTTTCATGCCACGAACTTCGAGCCGTGCGGCCAGGGTTTCAACGAAATCTTTCTCGTCGTCCGCAAGCAGAACCTGAACGACTTCAGTCATCCGGTTTTTCCTTTTTTTCGGTGTCTTCCATCACCTTGCGTGCGGTTTCGTATTCACCTGCTTCAGCAAAGGTCGTGGCAACAGCGGTATCGATGGCGCTCCGGTATGCTTTTTTAATCGAATCGATGATCCGTTCCAGCCCCGACGGTTTTTGCAGATAATCAAAAGCTCCGAGTTTTCGCGCTTCCTCTTCATCCTTTTCCGAACCGTGTCCGGTCAGCATCACCACCTTCACCTGCGGATAGGCCTCTTTGACTTTTTTGAGCACTTCCATACCGTTCATTCCGGGCATTTTGAGGTCGAGGACCATCACATCCGGAATTTCTTCTTCAAGGCTTTCCACGGCCTTTTCCCCGTCCAGCACCACTTTCGAACCGATGTCCCTGAGTTGGATCCGTTCCGAGAGGGTTCTGACGAATTCCTCCTCGTCGTCGACGAGCAGAACCTTGATGTTTTCTTTTTTATCTTTTTCCACTTTCAGCTCCCTTTCGAAATTGCTTTGGGATTGGATGCTTGAAATATCTTCCGGAAAATCACCGTCAACTCTGGCAACATCATTTTTCCTTTCCGGGCCCTGCTACTTGGTGTCAAATGATCCTGTTATCCGTTTAAGAGGACTCAGCAACCGTATCTTGAACCGATTCTTTGTTAGGAAATTTCAAATAAAGCAGGATCGCGTTTTGGACCGGATCAAAATCGACTCTGCTCTTCATTTGCTGTAGGATTTTCATAAAAATGGGCCATTCTGATACGCCTTTGAGAGAGGTGCCCAAATTTGGTATTTCAGAAGATCCCGGTTTTACAGTGAAATAAGTGATCAACTGTTCATCCCTGCCTTCCAGCGAAAGTGTGAGATGCCCGCCTTCGTCCATCGTGTCTAGGCAGGCCCGGATGCCCAGGTAGTAGAGCATCTGCAGTTGTAAAGGATCGGTGTAGAGATGATGCCCGGCTTCATCCGTTTTGCTTCGAGGTTCAAGTTCAAGAACAACTTTTTTGATTTCTGCAAAGCGCAGGCACATGAAAACCATCAATTCCGCATGCATCCAGGCATCGGTTTTAATCCATTTCAAATCAGGGGCATGGGCAAAACGGTTGAGACGTTTCATCAATTCCACACCTCGGCTGACCTGATTTTGTATACCCTGTAGACTCCGGTTGAACTTTTCCAGGTGAGGCCAGTCTTTAGGCCCAGTGAACGCGAAGAGATCTTCAAGCAGCCCCGAACTTTCACGAATGATGGCCAGCACATTCTGCATCTCATGAGTACAACTGGCACATACCTGCCCAAAAAACATGTTTTCATTCCAGACAGGGGTTGTCTGGATATTTTCATTGAAAGAGGTGTCCTGCTCTGTATGAACAGGGTCTCCGTTATTTTCATTCCAACAGGCAGTATCCACGGTGGGATGAATACCCGGTACTGATTCATGATTCATGATTTTTTTTAAGGATGTTAAGCAGATCGTTGATGTCGACGGGTTTAATCAGAAAATCAACCGCTCCAAGCAGTTTCCCTTCCTGACAATCTTCTTCGGTTCCTCTTCCTGAAAGCAGTATGACACTGACATCAGAATTTCGGGCACCTATCTGTTTCAGCAACTCAAGTCCATTGATGCCCGGCATCAGCAGGTCCATGATGACGACGTTCGGCGGATCTTTTTCGATTCTTCGCAGGGCACTTTCCCCATCGGTGGCCATTGCGGCATGAATACCACGCAACACCAGTCTCTCCGAAAGAGTGGTGATGAATTCAATCTCATCATCAACCAGCAACACCTTGAGCCCTTTCATGGCAGGGTTTTGCTGGAAACAGTTTGCAGGGGCAGAAAAATACTGAATCTAGTCCCTTTCCTAAGTTCACTTTCCACTTGAATCCAGCCCCCCTGTTTCTGAATGATGCCGTAAGTGATACTCAGTCCTAGGCCGGTACCGTATCCCATGCGTGTCGTAAAAAAAGGTTCAAAGATTTGTTCGAGATTTTCCTTGGAAATTCCTTCCCCGTTGTCTTCGATGTTGACCACGAAAACCCCTGCACCCGCCTCAGGTTGTTTCAACTCACCCGTTCTGACTGCTTCAAGTCGGGTACTGACAAGGATCTTCCCCTTGACAGGAATTGCTTCCACTGCATTGTTGAAAATATTGAATAATGCCTGCTGAAGCAGTCCCCGGTCCGCATGGAGCAGAGGCAGGTCATCTGCCAGATCAAAATCGACCTTTGCCTGACGTTCCAGAAAGGCATGATTCAGCACCCTCAGTACTTCCCGAATCAACTCATTGAGATCCATTGCCTCCTTACTGGGTTCCATCCGGCTGGAAAAATACAAAAGCCTGTGGGTTATGCTTCTGCAACGAACGACAGCATTAACGATCTCATCGGTAAGCCGGTAAATCTTACAGTCTGGACTCCTGGTGATGTCAGTAATACTTTCTGAAATCCCTTTAAGCTCTGTCCCGTCACTGGAACACTCAATGAGATCCCGGATCAGGCCAACCTTCTGGTTGATGATGGCAAGAGGATTATTAATCTCATGGGCCACACCTGCCGCAAGGCGGCCGATTGAAGAAAGTTTGTGGCTGTGTTCGAGTTCTCGGAAGGCAAGGTCTTTTTTTTCATCCGCATGCTGGATCCTTTGGATCATGGCACCAGCCAACCGGTTTGAGAGAAAGTAAATCAAACCCCCGGACACCAGCAGAATCAGTAGGAGTTCCTTACTGAAGAGTGACCATGCCGTCTTTTCCTCTAAAGGGGATCGAACCGTTAGCAGAACGTAGTCAAATTCACGGAACCGGGAATAACCTATCTGTACCTTCTCTCCATGAATATCAACGGTTTCAATCGGACCAGGCTTTTCGGATTTGTTTTCAAAATGAAAAGGAAGCTTATTTAAAATCGGCCCGAAACGAATTGAAGGGGTCTGAAGAATCCCACTACGATTGGTGAGTAGAACTTCCATTCCAGTATCCAGTCCGGGAGGACTGGCCAGAGTTGCCATTACCTCAGGTAAAATCGCAGCCCTGACAAACCATGGTTGTCCTTTTGCAGAAATCGTCCTCACCGAGAGGATGAATAAAGGCTGTGCTGCATGACTGGCCCGAACACAACAGGTTTGCTCACGACTGATTTTCTGGAACCACTTGCTGTTTGAAAAATCCCTGTCTTCCAGTGAATAGGGCCCCGCATAGCCTCTCATCAGGCCTCTGTGATCTAAAACCCCAAGATCCTCGAAACCTTTGAACTCCTCTTTTAGAATCTGCAGTCTTTCTGCAAGAAAACCTGAGTCACTGAGTTGTTCGAACTCATAAAAAGAAGCCAGGGAACGAAGTCCTGAGAGTCTTTCCTGCAGAAACAGTTCATAATCCTGCCTGATTCTTTCTGCCTCAACGCCGATGCCGGAATGTTCGGAATGCCTGACAGGGGACTCGTACTGAAAATAAAAGAGCAATTCGACGAATAGCAGGGGGATCATCGCGGAACAAAACATCAGCAGCGTGATATTTCTCTGCAGCCTTAGGTACTTCTTCCTGTCGGAAAATACTGCGGGGTCCGCAGAACTGAATCCATTCAGTCTGTCAAGGAATTTAAGGGGTTTCCGGATACTTTCCTGCACCGTTATGCCTGTGGAATCCATGAGGATTTGGAGAAATCCATTAAGTGAGTTGCTATTCAATTACTCCTGAAAACCTCGCTTTTCGGATTAAAAAAGTTTCTTCCCATTCATCATCAATAGTAGGGTGAACCGCATTTAAGGACTGAGCCAAAAACGCTAAACATTAAAAGTTCTAGAGCCGGTAAACCATGGGCCTTTCCTCAGGACTGATTTCAATCCCGATCATATCTTTTGTTTTGAACCCCAGTTTTCTAAATTGGTTTACTACTGCATCATGATGTTCAGGCGTCCAGTGAATGAACCAAAGCGGATTGCGGACACTGTCTACACCATATGCGGCATGGGTGCATAGATTCAGGTGAAGTCGGTCCTTGGCCAGAATCGTATCGGCTTCCGAAAGGAAATAATCGATCTGGTACTGATTTTCCAGGAGGACCTGGGTCAACCGGGCTTGATAATCAGGCAGTTCATTGAGGCAGTGACTGGCTTTGTGGAAAAGTTCATCGGGAATACGTATTTTGAGACCCAACACCGCATAGTACTGGTATTTCAATGAAAACTGTTCGAGTTCCTGTTCATACTCTTCAATCACTTTCAGGATTTTCCCGAACTTCTCTTCAACCCTCTCCTGTTCCCTCAATAACTCCGAACTCATTGCCATTATTCGTTCGTAGATGGATGGATTATCCATCGTGTAGATCACCCGTTCCCGATAGTTGTTCCGTTTTCTTAAACGGCGGATTCCGTCAAGTCTCAGGGTTTGCTCAAAACGGTTTTGTTCAAGAAGGTCGATGAGAGAAATATCACGGGCCTGCACCACATGTATGACACCGCTGTAATCAAGGATGTATTCGATTTCACAGCGGAAGCCGAGATACCTTTGGATCGTGTCTGAAAGTTCAAGTAAACGTTCATCCGGAGGCCTGCGGGTGATGTAGGATTCAACCGGGACCTTTTCCTTGGCAAATCCCGATATTCCAAATTCCCATTGATCTCCCAACTGTTTGGCCATCACCTGCAGTCCTTCGATGTACTGCATGACCACAATCCCCATCTGGTCGATGTCGATTTGTGGGGCACCATTAAATCTCTGCTGGCGCAGAATGTTTAGGCGTTTAGCATGGCGGGCGAGTTTGGTGATCCGGTTTCGGGCATATTGAACACCCGTAATGTCACAGTTGGTCTCCAGTGAGTCAAAGGTTCCTCCTTTGAAACGATCTTCTTGTGGATGTGCACTTCTCACTATCACTTTGAAACTCGTACAGGAACGATTTAGAAATTCCTGAAGTTCCAAGAAGTCTCCTTCGTCAAAATCCTCTCCACTTATGAAATAAAAATCCGGGACATTGAATCCGTCATCTTTGAGAATCTTGAGCAGTCTTGGTTTTTCAGGAATTCTGTTCATCTTCTTGATCAAAAGGCTGTTGATTTATTTTGTAAAAAAATATTGAAGATCACTGCAGAAACCCGATTTTGTTTTCTTATGTCTTTGAACCATTTTCCTGATTGAAAAAACAAGTCCCCCTTTTCTAAATATCATCCCCAAACTGTCAGAAAAATGGGTAAAATTACGTGGTGGGCTCCATCTAAACTACTCAAATAACTTCAAGCGTTCTGATTTCTTGAACATCAAGTCCCAAAGGCTAAACCTTCAGAAGATAAACTGTGCAGCAAAAACTCTTTGTTTGAAAATTATTTTAAGCTTAAAATAATCTTGGCATTCATGATGATTTTTTTTAGGTTCTCATTTAAAAAAGCCTGATTTATTGGAGGGAAGGAAAAATGAAAGCAGTCTGTATCGGTGGAGGTCCAGGTGGACTCTATTTTGGCATCAGCATGAAGTTAAGGAATCCGGAACATCAAATTATTGTCCTGGAACGGAACCGTAAAAACGACACTTTTGGCTGGGGGGTGGTTTTTTCTGACCAGACCATGGAACGTTTACAGGAAAATGATCCACAAAGCGCGAATTGGATCTTCGATCAATTTGCACATTGGGATGACATAGACGTTCACTACCAAGGCAGAGTCATCCGTTCCGGAGGACATGGTTTTTGCGGGTTGGGACGTCAGCGGCTATTGAATCTGCTCCAGAAACGTGCCGTCGAACTTGGAGTTGAGCTTCGATTCGAACAAGAAGCCAGCAACATCGACCGCTTTTCGGATGCGGACCTGATCGTTGCCTGCGATGGCATCAACAGTGCCATTCGCGATCTTTATGCCGAGCATTTCCGTCCTGATATCGATGTCCGGGCCAATCGTTTTGTCTGGCTTGGTACGCACAAGGTTTTCGAAGCCTTCACCTTCATTTTTAAAAAAACCGTGCACGGATGGATTTGGGCGCATGCCTACCGCTTTGACCGTGACACCAGCACTTTCATCATTGAGTGCACCGAAGAAACTTGGAAGGGTTCGGGCTTTGACCAAATGAGCCAGGAAGATTCCATTACTGCCTGTGAAAACCTTTTTTCGGAATATCTGGACGGGCACCGATTGATGAGTAACGCCAGGCATCTCCGTGGTTCTGCAATGTGGCTCAATTTCCGGAGGATCAGCTGTGAAAGGTGGTCACACGGTAAGGTGGTACTTCTTGGAGATGCCGCACATACAGCACATTTTTCGATTGGTTCTGGAACCAAGTTGGCCTTTGAAGATGCCATCGACCTCGCCGATGAACTTCACCGTGGCAAACCTCTTGATCAAGCACTCCTCGACTATGAGGAGTTGCGTCGAATTGAAGTCTTGAGACTTCAGAGTACCGCCCGGAACAGTACCGAGTGGTTCGAGAATGTAGAACGTTATCTGGATTTGGAACCGATCCAGTTTGCCTACAGTCTGCTCACACGCAGTCAGCGTGTGAGCCATGAAAACCTCAGACTTCGTGACAGGAACTGGCTGGAAGGAGTGGAAAAATGGTTTGCCGACAGAACAAATCACGGGAAGGGCCAAAAATCAACTCCACCAATGTTTGTTCCCTATCAAATCCGTGAACTGGAACTCTCCAACCGGGTCGTGGTCTCACCCATGTCGATGTACAGTTCCGAGGAAGGCATGCCCGGAGATTTTCACCTCGTTCATTATGGTTCCCGAGCTCAGGGCGGTGCAGGCCTGCTCTTCACCGAAATGACGGACATCTCTCCGGAAGGTCGAATCACGCCTGGTTGCGCAGGAATCTACAATGACAAACAGGTTGTAGCATGGAAACGGATCGTGGATTTCGTCCACGAAAACACTCCTGCAAAAATGGCGATCCAGGTAGGCCATGCGGGCCCCAAAGGGTCGACCAAAAAAATGTGGGAAGGCCTTGATCAGCCCCTGGAAAGCGGCAACTGGCCTCTCATGGGACCTTCTCCGGTACCGTATTCACCAGAGAATCAGGTCCCCCGGGAAATGTCCCTGGAAGACATGCAGCAGATCAAAGAGGAATTCGTCAGGGCAGTTGGAAGATCGGATGAGGCCGGATTTGATTGGCTGGAACTTCATTGCGCTCATGGCTATTTGCTGTCGATGTTCCTGACACCCCTCAACAATATACGAACAGACGAATATGGTGGCAGCCTTGAAAATCGCTTACGTTTCCCACTAGAAGTATTCCGGGCCATGCGCAAAGTGTGGCCTGAGCACAAGCCAATGTCCATCAGGCTTTCGGCCAGTGACTGGATGCCTGGAGGGGTTGATATTCATGAAAGTGTGAAGATGGCTAAAGCCTTCCATGAAGCAGGCTGTGACATGATCGATGTTTCCAGCGGGCAAACCCATCCGGATGCCAATCCAATCTACGGAAGAATGTATCAAACCCCTTTTGCGGATCATATCCGAAATGAGGAAAGAATCCCGGTGATGGCAGTCGGCAACATCTATGAACCTGACCACTTGAATTCGATTCTTGCTGCAGGTAGGGCTGACCTCTGCTGCCTGGCCAGACCCCATCTGAGTGACCCCTTCTGGACACTTCATGCAGCAGCGGAACAGGGATATGCAGAACAACCCTGGCCGGTTCAATACCTCTCTGGAAAACAGCAATTGGAACGTAATCTGGAACGGGCAGCTCAGTCAGGGCCCATCTAAAAAAAATGTGAGGATGTGTTCTTTGAGTCAGAAACCCTTGAAAGCTGGAAAGTCTTTTTGAAGAATTCAGAAGACAAAAGACCATTGCGCCTATGGCTCCGCTGGCTTCATTGTTCCACCATGATAGAGAACGAAGTTCGCCGCAGGCTTCGTGAAAGGTTTCAAATTACTCTCCCACAGTTTGACCTGTTATCCGCATTGGAACGTGTAGACCGCCCTATGACCATGTCTGAACTTTCGGAATACCTGCTTGTTTCCAACGGTAATGTAACAGGGGTAGTACGGCGTCTTACTGAAAAGGGATGGCTGAATCTGAAACATCAACCTGAAGATCGCCGGAAACAAACCGTATGCCTGAGTGAAAGAGGGAGACACACCTTCCTTGAAATGGCCCATGAACATAGGGATTGGATATCGACACTAATGTCCGGAATCCGTGGTCAGGAAGATGATTTTGGAGAATACTTGAAGAAAATCAGGTCCAGCCTTGAAAAACAATGATCCTGTATCATTCTTAAGAAAGGAGTAACCATGACTGCACACCACGATCTTTTCGTTCAACAGTTCCTCCCACAGAAGACCGAAATGCCAGATCTGATCAACCTGGAAACCTTCGGTTATCCTGAAATCCTCAACTGTGCAGAACCTTTACTGGATGATGCAATCAAAGAAGGAAATGGGATCAAAATAGCGGTGATTATGGATGAGGGTGAATGGAGTTATGCTGATTTGCAAAAAGACTCGAATCAAATTGCACGGGTTCTGGTAGAAGACCTGAATATGATCCCAGGGAATCGTGTCCTCCTTCGAGCTCCGAACAGTTATTCCATGCTAGCCGCATGGTTTGGAGTGATAAAAGCAGGTGGAGTTGCAGTTTCCACTATGCCGTTGCTGCGTTCCGTCGAACTCCAAACAATCATCAACAAGGCCCGTGTTTCCATTGCTTTTTGCGACAGCCGCCTCATGGAAGAACTGAAAAAAATCAAAAGCGGGAGTTGTCTGGAACAATTGGTCAGTTTCCGGGATGGGGAACTTGATGAACGGAAAAAAGGAAAACCCGTCGATTTTGAAAATCTTGCCACTTTCAAAGAGGACCCCTGCCTGATCGCTTTCACTTCTGGAACAACAGGAAAACCTAAAGCTGCAGTTCATTCACATCAGGACATGCTGACCATGTGTCACGCCTACAGTCGTCAATGCCTTCAGCCGAATTCCGAAGACCGCTTCATCGGCAGTCCTCCGCTGGCATTCACGTTTGGCCTAGGTGGAATAGGTCTTTTTCCCCTCGACGTCAGGGCTTCCACCATTCTGGTGGAACAACCTGCACCTGACAAATTGCTCGAAGCTGCTTCACGACACAAAGCAACAGTGATGGTGACTTCCCCCACAGCATACCGTTTCATGCTCGGGAACATGGCAGACAAGATTCCGGACACTTTAGGTAAATGTGTTTCTGCAGGGGAAACTTTACCCCGGCCAACGTTTGTAGAATGGAAGGAAAAAACGGGCATCGAGATTCTGGACGGCATCGGATCCACCGAAATGCTTCACATTTTCATTTCTTCACGCAAAGATGCCCTCAAGCCCGGTTCAACAGGAGTTCCCGTTCCTGGGTACGAAGCAATGGTCGTTGATGAAACCATGAATCCTGTTCCCTCTGGGACCACAGGACAGCTTGCCGTGAGAGGCCCAACAGGCTGTACCTACCTGGATGATCAACGTCAGCAGAAATATGTCCGTAACGGCTGGAACCTTACCGGAGATGCCTACCAGATGGATGAGGATGGCTATTTCTGGTTTCAGGCACGCAGTGACGACATGATCATTTCAGGAGGCTACAACATTGCAGGTCCTGAGGTGGAAGCTGCCATGATGGGCCACACTTCCGTAGCCGAATGTGCGGTTGTCGGAATTCCGGATGATCAACGGGGAAGCCTGGTTAAAGCTTTTGTGGTGCTACGTTCAGGATTCGATGGAAGTGAAGAAATGACCCAAACCCTGCAGGATTTTGTCAAACAGACCATTGCTCCTTATAAATACCCCCGCAGCATCGAATATCGGGAAAGCCTTCCAAAAACCGAAACCGGTAAGATCCAGCGATTCAGGCTACGTCAAGAATAAGATCATGATGCAAATTCTCAATCCTCCTCATTGGCCCAGACCTAAAGGTTATTCCAATGGAATCGCCGCAAATGGACGTTTGGTATTTGTTGCGGGTCAGATCGGGTGGACTCCGGAAGGAATTTTTGAATCCGATGTTTTTTGGGAACAAGCCCGACAAACATTTTCCAACACGATTGCCGTACTTTCAGAAGCTGGAGCAAATCCAGAGCATATCGTGCGGATGACCTGGTTCGTGACATCCAGGCAGGAATACCTTGAGCAACAAAAGGAAATTGGTAAGGCCTACCGTGAAATCATCGGCAAGCATTATCCGGTCATGAGTGTCGTCGCTGTATCAGAACTGATCGAAGCACGGGCAAAGGTGGAAATTGAAACTACTGCAGTCATTCCTGAAAATTTTCTTCCAACAGCAAATGGAGAAATGTATCCCCAAAAAGACCATGAATAACCGAAGTATTCAGACACCTCAGCATTTCCAGTGGGAGCACTTGGATGGCCTGGGAGTCATCACCCTGAATCGCCCGGAACGTAAAAACCCGTTGACTTTCGATTCCTATGCCGAACTGCGTGACACGTTCCGGGACCTCTGTTACTCCGATGAAATCAAATCGGTCATCATCAACGGTTCCGGTGGAAATTTCTGCTCGGGTGGAGATGTTCATGAGATCATCGGTCCATTGACACAAATGAACATGAAGGAATTGCTGGAGTTCACACGGATGACCGGAGATGTGGTTAAAGCCATCCGAGCCTGTCCACAACCTGTGTTGGCAGCCATCGATGGCATCTGTGCCGGAGCAGGTGCCGCCATTGCCATGGCATGCGACCTTCGTTTTGGAACTCCTGAAGCCAAAGTCGCTTTCCTCTTCACCCGTGTCGGACTTGCCGGATGTGATATGGGTGCCTGCTCGATGCTGCCAAGGTTGATTGGGCAGGGCCGTGCTTCAGAACTGCTATTCAGCGGAAGAAGCATGAGCTCTGAAGAAGGAGCTGCATGGGGGTTTTTCAATCAAATCTTTGCCCCTGAAACATTGCTCGAACATGCCTCTGAATCTGCAAGAAAACTCATTGCCGGACCAATTTTTGCGCATTCCATGACCAAGACGATGCTCAATCAGGAATGGAACATGAGTTTGGAGCAGTCCATTGAAGCAGAAGCTCAAGCCCAGGCGTTATGTATGCAGACTAGAGATTTCAAGCGTGCCTTTGAGGCTTATGTGGCCAAGGAAAAACCTATCTTTGAAGGAAAATGATGCCGGATCGGAGTTATCTGGAATTGCCTTTTTTTGAGAAACGCCATCGGCAACTTGCAGATGAGCTCGATGAATGGTGCAGGCATACCGAGTGGCCGGATCATGGTGGCACAGTCGAAGACACCGATGAAGGATGCCGTCAACGGGTTCAGATTCTGGCAGAGGGGGGCTGGCTCAAGTGGTGTGTTCCCCAAGCCTTTGGCGGACGGACGGAAAAACTCGACGTCCGCTCCCTCTGTTTGATCCGCGAGACCCTGGCACGTTATGACGCACTTGCGGATTTTTCATTTGCCATGCAGGGACTTGGCAGTGGTGCTGTCTCCATTTTGGGAAATCCCGAACAACAGCAAAATATCCTGAATGCTGTTTCGGAAGGCAGGAAGATTGCGGGATTCGCCCTCAGTGAACCTGAAGCCGGCTCCGATGTGGCCTCCATGAAGGCTCGCGCTATACCAACTCAGAATGGTTGGAAATTGAACGGTGAAAAATCCTGGATTTCCAATGGTGGAATTGCTGACTTTTATACCCTATTTGCTAGGACTGGTGATCAGTCAGGTACATCTGGAATTAGCGCATTCCTGCTCCAGGCAGACAATCCTGGACTCTCCATTGCGGAAAGACAAGAAGTGATGGCTCCTCATCCTCTGGCCAGGTTGGAACTGAATGATGTCTTCCTCCACCAAAACACCCTGCTTGGCGAAGAAGGGAAGGGATTCGCCACCGCCATGGCCACTCTGGACATCTTTCGTCCCACCGTCGGTGCCGCAGCACTCGGTTTTGCCAGAAGAGCTCTTGATGAAGCACTCCGGTACAGTGGCACCCGGAAAATGTATGGTCAGTCGATGCAGAAAATGCCTGTCATCCGAACCCGGCTCGGAGAGATGGACTTGAAGGTCGATTCGTCCGCCTTGCTCGTCTATCGTGCAGCCTGGGCTCATGATCAGGGAACAGGACGGGCTACCCGAGAATCCTCGATGGCGAAACTTTACGCCACCGAAAGTGCACAGCAGGTGATTGATGCGGCAGTTCAGCTTTTTGGGGCACGAGGGGTAGAAAAAGGAAATGCCGTGGAATCACTCTATCGTGAAATCCGTGCATTACGGATCTACGAAGGTGCCTCGGAAGTGCATCAGCAGATCCTCGGAGACCGGGCCATTCGCTCCTTCAATGAAGGTCTGGATGCCCGCGAGGCTAAAAAAAGTCAACCCCTTCACCCTGAACCGGCATGACCCAGATCATTGATTCCATAGAAGCTGACGCTCCCTTATTCGATCCTAACAGCTGGAAACTTTCCAACTTCCAGACAGAACTTTGTGAAAAAGCACGCAAAATGGGTAGTGAATCCTTTGCTCCCAGAGCCGAAAAATGGGATCGTGAAGCCTCATTTCCTGTAGAAAATTATGAGGATTTGAAGAAAGAGGGAATGCTTGGGATCTGTATTCCTTCTTCAGAAGGTGGTATAGGAGCTGATTTCAAGTCCTACATGCTTGCTGCCGCAGAAATAGGGCGCTATTGCGGAACGACTGCTCTAACCTTTAACATGCACGTTTGTTCTTGCCTTTGGACAGGAGAACTGGCCGATTCCCTTGATCTCGATCAGCAGAAACTTGCTCAGCTTCATCAAGGCCGCTCTCTGCACTACCAGAGAATCCTGGAACATGGGGCTGTTTATTCACAGCCATTTTCTGAAGGAAATGCGGCAGCTGCGGGAAAAACACCTTTTGGAACACGAGCGACCAAAACTGACAATGGCTGGGTCATCAACGGGAAAAAAGTATTTGCTTCTCTCTCGGGCAACGCCGATTACTACGGAATTCTGGCCACGGAAGATAAACCCCGGTTGAGCCGAAAGGATACCCTATACATCGCTGTGCCCGCCAATCAGGAAGGTGTAGAAGTCACCGGAGATTGGGATCCACTCGGAATGCGTGGTACGGTTTCGAGAACTCTTCTGTTGAACAACGTAGAAGTTCCTGATGACGCTCAGCTCATGCCCTGCGGTCTATATCACGAAGCCGTGATGCGCTGGCCTCACATGTTCATGAGCCTGACTCCCACTTATCTTGGCATCATGCAGGGTGCTTTCGACTTCACCATCCGATATCTGCGTGGAGAAATTCCTGGCATGACCATCATCAGGCGCATGCATCCCGTCAAACAACATAGTCTGTCCCAGATGCGCATCATGCTGGAGCAATCTAAATCCCTTTGGTTTCAGGTCATATCTGAAGCTGGCCCGGACCCTTCGAAGGAAGAACGACTCAGGGCCTATGCCGCTCAATACACCGTAATGGAAAATGCCAACAACATGTGTCAGATGGCCATTCGAAGCTGCGGGGGACATTCCATGCTTAAATCCCTCCCTCTGGAGAGAATGTACCGGGACAGCCGCTGCGGATCACTGATGCTTCCCTGGACGGCAGAAATATGCCTGGAACGTCTGGGTAAGGAATCTCTCTACGAACCTGGAGAACAAGACCCTCTTTCGAACTAAGCCTTTCTTTACTTTTCTTACAGTTTTTCCTAAGGTTTCCGCGAATGCATGAATAAGGTAGGAACCTGCTTTCAATTCAAGTTTTTAAAGCATGCTTAACGACCGGATCGAGGCGAAATGGATCAAGGCTTTCGCACGAGTCTTTGAACTTTGCGGAGCCTCTTCAGATCAGCCAGTGGCGTTGGTTTCAGAAACCCAATCCCGTGAACTGAATGTTCATTTGGCGGAACTCGCCCTCTTGAACCTTGGAACCCAGCCCTTCTTCCTCAAACTTCCGACCCCTCCACAAACAGTTCCGGTTCCGGTCAGATCCACCGGGGCCTCGTTGGTGCTCGCAAATCAGACGAACCTGTTGAGGCTTCTGAAAGACACTCCGCTGATTGTGGACTGTACTCTGGAAGGTTTACTCCATGCCCAGGAACTTCCGGAAATCCTCTCGGGTGGCGCGAGGGTTATGATGGTCAGTAATGAACATCCTGATGCTTTAGAGCGTTGCATGCCCCAACCCGGACTCGAGGAGAAGGTCAGGATGGGTGTAAAAAAAGCCCGTCAATGTAGCTTGATGACGGTTACTTCGGAGGCAGGAACGGATCTCCGGATCGATCTCAACGATACTCCTGCCCTAGGCAACTGGGGTTTTACCACAAAACCTGGAACCGTGGCCCACTGGCCTGGAGGAATTGTGGTCAGTTTCCCACGCAAAAACACGGTCAATGGCCTACTGGTAATGGATTCTGGAGACATCAACCTGACCTTCAAACGGTACCTGGAAAAACCTGTCATTTTAAAAATTGAAAATGATTATGTGGTTTCCATTGAAGGAGAAGGAACCGATGCAGAACTCTTTCGGCGTTATTTTGCCGCATGGTCCGATCCTGAGGCTTATGCGGTCTCCCACGTTGGCTGGGGCATGAATCCAGGAGCACGTTATGAATCCCTGACGATGTATGACCAGCGTGACACGAACGGGACCGAACTTCGTGCTTTTGCAGGCAATTTCCTGTATTCCACCGGAGCCAACGAATTTGCAGGCCGCTACACCCAGGGGCATTTCGACCTTCCACTCAAGGGTTGTACGATCAGGCTTGATGATGAAGTGATCGTCCGTCAGGGGGAACTTCAGGGAGAACTAGCATGAGGTTGCCCTGCGGAGCAGAGTGCCTGGTAAAGGGAGAAACAAGAAATCCGGCATTGATTTTTCTCCATGGAGTCGGGTCGGGTGCTTCTTCATGGGAATTCCAACTTGAGGAATTTTCAACTCGCTACCTGACGGTGGCCTGGAATGCTCCAGGTTATGGAGGTTCGGTACCGTCAGAAATCTTCACCTTTCCCTCCTTGCTCGATGTCCTTCAGGCATCGTTGGAGGAACTTGAAATCGAAAGCGCCCATTTCGTTGGACATTCCTTTGGGGGAATGCTGCTTCAGGAATTGGTGCAAAAAACTCCTGAAAGAGTGAAAAGCATGGTGCTCTACGCTACGAGCCCGGCATTCGGGAAAACAGACGCCAATTGGCAAAAGGACTATCTGCAAAATAGACTGGAGCCCTTGCAAAACGGAAAAACGCTAGTAGAACTTGCACCAGATATCATCCGTTCGATGACCGGGGTTGATCCAGACCCAATCGGGATGGAACTTGCCATGAAAAGTGTGGAAGGTGTCTCCACTGAAGCCTACATCCAGGCATTGAAGTGTATCATGGGGTTCGACCGCAGGGACAATCTTCCTAAACTGAATCAACCTGTGTTGGTTCTTGCGGCTGAGAAAGACCCCAATGCAAAACCAATGATGATGGAACGGATGGCATCAAAAATTCCTGAAGCACGGTTTGCCTGCATACCCAAAGTGGGGCATCTGGCGCATTTGGAAAACCAAGAGTCCTTCCATCAGGTGTTGAACGAATTTTTCATGTCCATTGAGAAATGAACGTTTCCAACTGGCTGGAAAAGCATGCCGATTTTCAGCCTGAAAAAATAGCCCTGAGAATCTTCAAGGACCCTCAATCTGAGGAGACCTGGAACTATTCCTTTCTCTGTGAGAGAAGCCGTAGCTGGGCAAAGGGACTTAAACACATCAGTGGAGTGGGCAGAGGGGATCGTGTGGCCTTTTTAGGTTACAATCATCCCGATATGCTTGCTCTGATGTTTGCCTGTGCCAGACTTGGAGCTATCCTGGTCCCTCTGAACTGGAGGCTTGCTCCTCCGGAACATGCCTTCATTTCCAAAAATGCCGAAATACATGTCTTGATTGTGGAAAAAGATTTCATCGTTCATGCTCAGGCCATCAAGGATAGCGTTCCGGAATGTGATTTGGTTTCGTTGGATTTCTTTAGTAACGGGTGGATATCCCATACTGATCTTATGGAATCAGAGGGGCTGGATGATTCCAACCCGAATGTAGGGCATGAAAGCCCTTGGATGATCGTCTACACTTCAGGTACCACGGGTCATCCAAAAGGGGCTGTTTTAACCCAGGAGGCACTTTTCTGGAATGCCTTGAACAGCATACATCTTCACGAATTGCGACACACCGATCGGATCCTTTCGGTGCTCCCTTTTTTCCACGTTGGTCCACTCAACATCCAAACCACCCCCGCATTGTATGTTGGAGCAGAAGTGGTAATGTGCCCTCGTTTCGATCCTGAACTGACTTTGAATCTGATCAACTCGACCCGCCCGGACCTTCTGCTTCTAGTTCCAGTGACGATGCAGGCCTTATTACGAAATCCTATGTGGGAGCAAACCGATTTTTCCTGCCTGAGACTCGTAGTGACGGGTTCATCAGTGGTTCCCCAAAACCTGATTGAGGGTTTTCATCAACGTGGAGTTCCGGTGGGACAGGTTTATGGATCCACAGAAACAACTCCGATAGCTGCAGTCTTAAGAAAAGAGGATGCCTATTCCAAAGCCGGTTCCACCGGTAAACCCGCCCTCCACTGCGATGTGAAAATCGTTGATGATTCGGGGATGGAACTCCCTCCTCATGAATCTGGAGAACTCTGGGTTAAAGGCCCAAACCTGATGTTTGAATACTGGGGCGATCCAAAGGCTACTTCCGAAGCTTTTCGTGAAGGCTGGTTCCAGAGCGGTGATATCGGATTTCGTGATGAAGAAGGCTTCATCACCATCAATGACCGTAAAAAAGACATCATCATTTCAGGAGGAGAAAACATCTATCCTGCAGAAGTGGAATCGATTCTGAGAAAACTCGATGCCGTTGCAGATGTTGCCGTCGTCGGACGAAAGGACCTCGATTGGGGTGAAGTGCCCTTTGCCTACATCGAACTCAAATCAGGGATGACCTTCGATGAAATGGAAACCAGGAAAATTTGCAGTGAACAACTGGCACGGTTCAAAAACCCAAAATCCTACATCGTCCTCGAACAATTGCCACGTAACACCATGGGCAAGGTTTTGAAATACCAACTTCGAGAAAATGCCAAAACCCTGAATTGATTTCCTTTACGCTTGTTATCTTTAAATTTTATATGCAATCCATTCTGATAGTTTAAATCTAAATTATTTCGTTGTCATGAGTTGGTTAAGTGGTGCTGAAGCCATAGTAAAATCTTTGGAGTTGCATGGAGTAGATACCATATTCGGTCTACCTGGAGGTCAGTTGGATCATCTTTTTGATGCAGTTTACAAAACAGACGGAAAGATACGTTTAATTCACTCAAGGCATGAACAAGGTTCAGCATACATGGCTTATGGCTATGCGAGATCAACAGGAAAAGTTGGGAGCTACTCTGTAGTACCCGGGCCTGGAGTTTTAAATACAACTGCAGCACTCTGCACTGCATACGCCTGTAACTCGCCTGTTCTGTGTATCACTGGCCAGATTCCATCTCACGGAATAGGATCTGGAAGGGGATATCTTCATGAAATTCCAGACCAACTTGGAATCATGAAGAAACTTACAAAATGGGCTAGCCGCATCGAACAACCAGATCAGGCCCCAAAATTGGTTCAAGAAGCATTCAGACAATTACAAAATGGCCGTCCAAGACCGGTAGAACTTGAAATGGCAATGGATGTCATGGCTCTAGAGCAGGAAGTTGAATTACTCAAACCTGAAAAAATATCTGTACCAGATCCTGATCTTGATTTAATTGAAGAGGCTTCAAAAATTCTTGGAAAAGCTGAAACCCCCCTGATTGTTGTCGGAGGTGGGGCACAAGAAGCATCTGAGGAGGTGATGCAACTTGCAGAACTTGTGCAGGCTCCTGTCACTTTTTTCAGAAACGGTAAGGGAGTATTGGATGATAGACATTACCTTAGCCAATCGTTTCCGCAAGGCCACCGATTATGGAGAGATGCAGATGTAGTCCTGGCTATTGGTACAAGACTGAAATACCAACAAATGTATTGGGGTCTTGATTCTGAACTTACGATTTTGAGGATAGACATTGATCCTGAAGAAATCGACAGAATTGCTTCCCCCAAAATAGGTATTGTAGGAGATGCAAAAAAAGCTCTTATTAAGTTGATACCTGCTACGGAACGGAATAACCGAAAAAGAGTGAGTCGACGCGATGAACTCATTAATTTAAAGCAAGGTTTTTCACGTTCATATCAAGAACAAATTGGGCCGCAGTACGAATACCTTAAAGTCATTCGTCAGGAACTTCCTGAAGATGGTTTTTTTGTTGATGAAGTAACCCAGGTGGGATTTGCATCCTGGTATGCTTTCCCGGCTTTTAAAAGCAGGCATTTTGTCTCTGCAGGATATCAGGGGACTTTGGGTTACGGATTCGCTACTTCTTTGGGGGTGCAAGCAGCAAATCCTGGGAAAAAAGTAATTTCTATTTCTGGAGATGGTGGATTTCTTTTTAACCTTCAGGAACTCTCAACAGCAGTTCAATATCATCTCAATGTCGTCGTGATTGTTTTTAACGATGGAAAATTCACTAATGTTCAACGACAGCAGAAAGAATGGTTTGAAGGGCACATCATTGCTTCAGATTTGTTCAATCCTGATTTTGTGAAATTGGCAGAAAGCTTTGGCATTTACTCAAAAAGGGTGAACTCCCCAAAGGAACTCCAACCCGTGCTTCAGAGGGCTTTAAGCATTGACCAACCAGCTTTGATTGAAGTTAAATTGACAGAAGAACTTCCAACTCCTTGGCCATTCATCCTCTCTCCTAGATCACGGAAAAGTTGACTTCAAAACAGTACTGAAGATGAATAATCTTGAGGACTTCTCTAAACAAACGACCACATTCCTCGAACAACCCCGCCCAATTTTAGTTGGTGGTGAGTGGATTTGTCCATCTCACCTGAAATGGTTGCAAACCATTAATCCTGCAGATGGTGAAGTAGTCGGAGAATATTGTGTCTCAGGTCAAAAAGAAATCGACCGAGCAGTATGTTCTGCTAGAGAAGCTTTTAAGCATGGCGAATGGTCCACCATAAAACCTGCTCAACGTTCAAAACTCCTTTGGAAAGTCGCTGAACTGATTGATCGTCATGCTCAGGAATTAGCCATTTTGGAAACATTAGATTCTGGGAAACTTTATCGATCTGCACTAGAAGGTGAAGTGCCTGCAGCCGCAGAAGCGTTCCGATACTTTTCAGGTTGGTGTTCAAAAATGGAGGGAAAAACTCTTCAAACTTCCATTCCAAACATTGATTTTCATGCATACACCAAGTATGAGCCGGTTGGGGTTGTCGGTCTGTTGGTTCCCTGGAATGGCCCTCTGGTGATGGCAGCCTGGAAACTTGCCCCTGCACTTGCTGCAGGTTGTACCTGTATTCTTAAACCTGCTCAACAAACTCCATTGAGTACATTGAAACTAGGTGAGTTTTTTGAAATGGCAGGATTTCCTCCAGGTGTCGTCAACATCGTGACTGGAGATGCTGAAACTGGAACCTCCATTGTGGATCATCCAGGAATAGATAAAATTGCATTTACAGGCTCATCAACTACAGCAAAAAAAATTATCGCTGCTTCTTCTGGAAACTTGAAAAAGGTTTCCTTGGAATTAGGTGGAAAATCTCCTGTTATCGTCTTTGATGATGCTGACACAGCCCAAGTCATAATAGGAGCATCAGAAGCAATCTTTTCAAATTCAGGTCAGGTGTGTGTTGCAGGTTCTCGATTATTCATACAAAAGACTAAATATGAGGAAATACTGGAAGGTATCCTCAAAAAAGCAACATCTTTAAAACTAGGTTCAGGATTTGATCCTGAAACTGAAATGGGGCCTTTGATTTCCGAAAATCATAGGGTCTATGTCGACAATTTGGTCCGGGCGTCTATCAGTGAAGGTGCTGAAGTAATATGCGGGGGTGAAGAAGTCTCGGTAATGGGATTTTTTTATGAACCGACTATCATGGCAAAGATAAAGAATGACATGACAGTGTACCGGAATGAGGTTTTCGGACCTGTTTTGACTGTAATGCCTTTTGAAGATGAGGATGAAGCCGTTGAATTAGCAAATGACACCCATTTTGGGCTTGCTGGAAGCATTTGGACATCTGACATAGCAAGAGCCCACCGTATGGCATCTTCTATTCGGGCTGGATTGATATGGATTAACTCTCATGGAATTCCTGATCTTTCAGTCCCTTTTGGAGGATATAAGCAATCAGGATGGGGAAGAGAAAATGGCTGGAATTCCATGGAAAATTTTACTGAATTAAAATCCGTCATGGTCAAGCTATAGGGTTGCCTCAATGAATCAAAAGCTGCCACAACCACGGACATCGATACTCTCATTACCTGAATATGTCCCAGGTGAACGTCAATTGGATGGGATCCTTGAACCAATCAAGCTTTCAAGTAATGAATCCAATCTAGGACCTAGCCCAAATTCCCTCAAGGCCTATTCAGACGCCCTCACAAACATTCACCGCTATCCTGACCCGGATCAGCATCAAATCCGTGAAATAATTGCGGATCATCATGAATTATCAGTAGAAAATATCGTATGTGGTAATGGATCTGCAGAAATGATTCAGATGCTGATTCAAACCTATGTTGATGATGGAGATGAGGTGCTTCTCAGTGAATTTGGTTTCCCGCTTTACCAAATATTTGCTTTGAGCCAGGGCGCCAAAGTTGTTTTTGCACCTGAAATGAATTGTGTCACTCAAATTGATGCATTATTGAAGCGAGTGAATTCCAAAACAAAATTGATCGCTCTAGCCAACCCAAATAATCCCACTGGAACCTACCTGAAAAAAGATGAGATTAAGAAATTACACTTGGCTTTACCAGATCAAGTACTGCTTTTACTTGATGAAGCTTATGCGGAATATGTGACTGCTAATGATTACGAGTCTGGACTTCAATGGGCAGTTAATTCAAAGAATGTTGTTGTTACCAGGACTTTTTCCAAATTCTACGGGCTTGCCGGTCTTCGCCTTGGTTGGATGTACGGACCATTGGAGATCATTGCAAGTGTGCAGCGTATTCGTATTACCTTTAATGTCAACGGTCCCTCTATGGCTGCCGCCATAGCGGCTCTTCAGGATAAGGAATATGCAGATAAAGTTAAAAAACATAATGCTTATTGGAGAGAACGGATGACAAGGGAACTTGAAAATGTAGGTCTTCAGGTCATTCATAGTATGGCAAATTTCATACTTATCCATTTTGGAGATGAAGAAGGACGGACAAATGTTGATGCTGATAATGCACTAAAAAGCCGTGGCATCCTTCCCAGACCATTAAGCGGAGGCAGTCCTCAGAATTGCCTTCGAATTACAATCGGCAAAAAAGATGAAAATGAAGCTGTATTGGAAACCATGAATAACTTTATGCAAAATCAATAATGGCAACATATGACGTTGTAATCGCAGGAGGAGGGCACAATGCTCTGGCCTGTGGGGCAGTATTGGCCAGGGCAGGTTTAAGTGTAGTGGTAGCTGAAAGAAATCCATGGGTGGGGGGGGGAGTGATCACCAGGGAAGTCACCCTTCCAGGCTTTAAACATGATCTTTATGGCTCATCCCATGTATGGATTCATGCCAATGAAGCTTTCAATGAAATGAAGCCTGAACTGGAACAGCATGGTCTGAAGTATATATGGGCAGAGGATCAAATCACGGGACACCCGAATCATGATGGGCCTGGAATCGTAGTCTACAAAAGCATTGAAAAAACGGTAGAAAGTATCTCCAACTATTCAATTAATGATGCTCAGCGTTATCGAGAAATTTATGATGAATTCGTTCATATTAAGGATGGTTTCATCAAAGGTATGTTTTCACCTCCCAGTCCTCCAAGCTATCTCCCTGCAGCCATGGAAAACAGTCGTGAAGGACTTCGTAGATTGAGGAGTTATAACCAAAGTGCAAAAGCCTTTGTAAAGGAGAATTTCGAAAATCCTCATGTCCAAGCATTCATTCTGGGTTGGGCTCTTGCTCCTCAGATCCTTCCGGATCAGCAAGGTATCGGACAAACCTTCTACATTATGATTCCGGCAATTCATTATTATGGTGAATCCATTCCGGAAGGGGGTTCAATGATGCTATCAAAAGCTTTGGCCAGTTTGATTGAATCCCGTGGTGGGAAAATCATGACCAATGCCTCTGTAAAAAAATTCATCATTGACTCCAACAAGAATTGTTATGGGATTATTCTGGAGGATGGGACTGAAATTGAGAGTAAAATTGCCGTGCTAAGCAGTTTGGATCCTCAACAGACGTTTCTTAGTTTGATCGGCTCTGAGCATCTCAGTGAAGACCTGACCCGAATGGCAAGGAATTTCTCTTTTGGTTCCGTCAGCATCTGTAGGGTCCATTATGCTTTGAATGAACCACCAAAATATAGAAACGGTAGTGATATGGACAAAACAGCCTTTCAAAGAATTTTTGGATCAGTAGAAGACTTAGACCTTCAATATAGGGAAATACGCGCAGGCGAGTCTCCGTCAAATCCTTTTCTTTGGGTAGCCTGTTGGACCACCAAGGATCCTTCCCGTGCTCCAGAAGGAAAGCACACCTTGATTATGGATACTTTTGTTCCCAACCGTCTTTCCAATGGAAATTCTTGGGAAGAAATCGGGCCTGAATATGTTGATCAAATACTCCTGCCCAAACTTCAGGAATACACGTTCAACATGTCTGAAAACAACATTCTTGGAAAATATATTGACACAGCAGACAGTCTGGCACGTGACAATCTATCATTAGTCAATGGGACTACTACCGGTGGAGAAAGACTCCTTTCCCAAAGCGGATATTTAAGACCATTTCCAGGTTATGCTAATTACCGTTCACCGATTCGAAATCTTTATCTGACAGGGCCTTCTTGTCATCCCGGAGGTGGTATCTCTGCAATGGGAACCATTACTGCAGGGGTGATGCTCGAAGATTTTGGAATGAAATCCAAAAACAACTAATCTCAAAAAACCATGTCAGAAAAAATTGAAAAATATACCGGTATGGTTATTCAACCTGCTGTAACGGTTGCTAAATCTCGTAAGGACATCCGTAATAATCTAGAACGAGTCTGTAAGCTGATCGATTTTGGAGTGGGATATTTCTGGGAACGCCCCGTCCGTCTTGTTGTACTTCCCGAATATTTCCTTCAAGGAGTCACCACCCCGGGAAAAGGGGAAGCAGGATTGAAAGCTTTTATGGACATGGCCATTACTATTCCGGGTCCAGAACTGGATGTGTTGTCCTCCAAAGCAAAAGACTACAATCTCTTTATTTCAGGAGGTGGTGTTATCGAACAAATACCTGAATTTCCTGATCGATGGTTCAATACGGCCTTTATCATTGGACCTTCCGGTGATGTGATCCTGAAATACCATAAATGGCATATTCCAGCCTCTATTGGATTGGGAACAAGTCCACATGACATGCTGGATGACTACACGAGGGTTTTTGGAAACAATATCCGTCAACGTTTTCCAGTCGTGGACACTGAAATTGGGAAACTTGGAACGATGACATGTCATGATGGAGCAACACCAGAAGTTTCCCGAGCACTTGGATACAATGGTGTTGAAGTGATATGTCATCCAACAGCCATGCAGGAAGTGGAAGGAACCAGTCCCCCTTGGGATTTCTGGACCTTTACCCGTAGAACAAGGGCTCATGATAATATGTGTTATATCCTTGGATCTAATTGGGGAACGGTAAAACATGAATATTATCCAAAAGGATTTTGCCCAGGTCATTCTCTGATAGTTGACTATACTGGAATGCTGTTGCGTCAGGCCCCCTATCCTGAGGAACAAGTAATCACTGCAACCATCGATATTGAATCGCTTCGAGAGCATCGAACCATCATCAATCATAACATGTGGATTGACATCAGAACGGAAGGCTTCCGTGAGATATATGAAAATCCTATTTATCCGCCTAATCGTTTTCCTTCAGGACATCCCCCAAAAAATCAGGCTGAAAAGGTTGAAACCACTAAAACTGTTCTGAATACCCTTTACCAAAGGGGACAATTTGTCCCCCCCCATGGGATGAACCCTGATGAGATGCCAGGAGTCTTGGATCAAAGAATACAACGGGCCCAGTCTCAAGGAACCCTTCTAAAAGATGATGAGTGAAAAATGAAGGTAGTAAGTAAACTGGTTGACCTGGAACTTCACATTGGCCATATCAAGAAAAATGGAGATCATCTTCTAGTATACAGCGATCCCGAAAGATCAATGCCCACAACGATCCATATTGATGCGCAAGATGTCTTCTCTATCATCAAGGTGCTAATTAGCAGTGTTGGATTCTGGAAATTTCTTATTTCCATCCCCTGGTTGCTTATCGGTTTTGAAAAAAAACAAAGAAAATCGAGTAAGATAGGAACAAAAACAAATGATCCTACAACTGATAAAAAATGGGATCCTTGGGAATGACAAATAATCAAGGCAGGTTTTGCTTTCCATTTTTTTCTTCTTGAACGATCCTTGCGGCAAAGTTGAATTTAAACGATCAATTCTTGATAGGATTATTAGTCTAATCACATTCCAATTCAAGGAGGCTTTATGTAAAAAAAAATATCTAGCATTTCAAATAAGGAATAATCTATAAATCTTAAAAATGTTGAAATTTCTGAACAGAATTCAAATGGAGAAGTATGAATACTAAAATAGTCTCAAGCATCAAAATAAATTTAATCATCTTTCTTGTATCTACATTAATGGTTTCTGCAGGGAATCTTTTTGCTGCAGATGATGTTGTTCATTGGTGGGTTGGTGATGCTGAATCCAAAGCATTGAAAGTGATTGTTGATGAATTTGAAAATAGTGGTGGCAAATGGGTAGACACTCCACACAATGATTCTGAGGCAGCTCATGCTTCAGTCAAGTCCCGAGTAATTGGAGGCAATCCTCCTGCGGCAGTTTTGATGGTTGTGGGCGCTTCAACTCAGGAATGGTCAGAAGGTGGACTTCTGAATGATATCAATTCAATAGCTATTCGGGAGAATTGGGATTCCTTGCTTCCTGATGGAGTTGCTAAAGCATCCAAGCAAGATGGAAAATACGTTGCTGCTCCAGTTTTTTTGAGCACTGTTAACTGGCGCTACACAAACAAGGAAGTCCTCAAATCTTCAGGCGTGGATGAACCTATGAGTTGGGGAGCTTTTATGACAAGCCTTCCCCGGATCAAGCAGGCTGGATTCATACCATTGGCTGTAGGAGGTCAAGATTGGCAGGAAACCCTACTTTTCGATCATGTTGCACTCGGAGTGGCTGGACCACAGTATTTCAGTGAATTGTTGGATGGAAATAAGAAAACCATTGACAGTGACGACACGACAAGGGTTTTTGCCGGGATGCGTGCTTTGGAACCCTATACCGACTTAGGAAAGGCAGGTAGAGGTTGGGGGGATACCAACAACCTTGTTATTACAGGAAAAGCTGCATTTTTCTTTATGGGAGATTGGGCTAAAGGAGGTTTTCTTCAAGCACAAAAAAAACCTGGTGTTGATTTTTCCTGTCAGATATCACCTGGTTCAAGGATGGTTTTAACCGCAGTAGACGGGTTTGCCTTTCCAAAATCTTCTTCTAGCTCAGAAAGGGCCAACCAAAGCAGTCTGGCTTCGGCGATGATGAATAGAGATGTGCAGACAAAAGCAGCATTGATCAAGGGAGCATTGCCAGCTAGGAAGGATGCTTCCACTGAGGGATTCGATCACTGTTCCCAAAATGCTCTTGCATTGCTCTCTGGAGGAAGCGCAGCACTCCACTGGAATGTTCGTGAATCAGGATTCAAGGGTGTGCTCAAGGAAGTGGTAAGCCAGTTCTGGAATTCCGATATGTCCCCAGATCAGGCACGCAAGGCTCTTGTTGATGGTTTGAATCAACTCTGATGCTATTCCAATCTTGAAAAAAGGCGGTATATATTTGTACCGCCTTCACCTTCCTTCCTTGGTAATGTGGAATCGTTCCTACCTACTGACATCACAATTGGTCCTGTTACCAACCTTGATCATCGTTGTTTACTTTCTCTGGGGATTCACCATTTACACAGGTTTTCTATCCTTCACAGATTCAAAATTTCTACCAAACCATAATTGGATTGGTCTAAAACAATATTATCTTCTTTGGTCCAATGCCAGATGGTTGACCGCATATGGGAATCTCTTCATCTTTGGAGGACTCTATCTGCTGATCTGTGTTCTTCTCGGAGGTTTGCTGGCCGTTCTGATGGACCAAGAGGTTCTTTTTGAAAATCTTTTCCGCACTGTTTACCTCTATCCTATGTCTCTATCACTTGTCGTGACGGGACTCTCGTGGCAATGGCTTCTCAACCCTACCCTGGGACTCCAGAAGATACTGAATGATTTTGGATTTCATGGATTTGCACTGGACTGGATCGTCTCTTCCCAATATTCAATTTATGCGGTTGTCTTAGCAGCGGTTTGGCATGGTTCAGGCCTGATCATGATTCTGTTTCTTGCTGGATTAAGGGCAGTTGATGAAGATATCTGGAAATCCATCAATGTTGAAGGAGTCCCTGCCTGGAAAGCTTATCTCTGGATTATCCTACCACAATTACGTCCCATCCTATTAGCTGCGATACTCCTTCTAACTTTCAATGTGGTTCGGAGCTTCGATCTTGTGGTAGCAATGACCTCAGGCGGTCCTGGGTTTTCTTCAGATGTTCCTGCCAAATACATCTACGATTATTTTTTTTCAAGGTCAAATATTGCACGAGGAGCTGCTGCTGCAGTCTGCACGGTTTTGACGGTCCTGTTCATCATCTCTCCATATCTTTATTTTGAATTACGGAAAAGAAATGATTAACCCTCATCTTTCGATGAACTGGCAAAGAGTGACGATCTACATATGCTTGAGTTTTTTTCTCATCTTCTTTTTGGCACCCTTGTACGTAATGTTGGTCACTTCCTTTAAATCACTTGAAGAAATCAGGGAATCCAGCCTCATGCTTCTTCCATCAGAATGGATTTTTGATGGGTGGATGAAAGCCTGGGATCATGCCTGTGTGGGGCTTAGTTGCAATGGTGTTAAACCTCATTTTATGGCTACTTTCTCCATCACTATTCCTGCCTTGCTGCTCGCTGTCTTTCTTGGAGCTATCAATGGGTATGCTTTGACTCAATGGAAGTTCAAGGGATCAGACCTACTTCTCGCAGGACTGATGATGGGATGTTTTATGCCTTTTCAACTCTATCTGATCCCGATTGCTGTGACCTTGAGGGAAATGGGTATCTTTGGAACTGCTTTGGGACTGATCCTTCTGCATACAGTATATGGAGTACCTCTGACAACCTTGTTGTTCCGTAATTATTATGTTTCTTTGCCTAAGGAATTGATCAAGGCCGCATTAATCGATGGTGCGGGGTTTTTTAGAATTTTTTTCCAGGTGGTCCTGCCTTTATCTCCATCCATCGTCATGGTTTCAGTGATTTTGATTTTCACAGGCATTTACAATGATTTTATTTTTGCTCTGACATTTGGTGAAGTCGGCAAACAACCTGTGATGGCAGCTCTGAACAACATCGTCAACTCAACTTATGGAGTCAAGGAACACAACGTAAACATGGCTGCCACCCTTCTAACTGCTCTTCCAACCCTTCTGATTTACCTGGTGGCAGGCAAGTTTTTTATTCGTGGTTTAACTTCAGGTGCCATCAAAGGTTGAGCTTTCAAAATGTCACTCTCAATAAATAACCTGAATAAAACATTCAGCAAATCCCTGGTTCTAAAGGACATCAATCTTGAGATCGAGAAGGGTGAGTTTGTTGTGTTGCTCGGGCCTTCTGGTTGTGGAAAGTCAACTCTGCTGAACTGCGTTGCAGGTCTTGAAAATGTTGATTTTGGAGGAAAGATTCTAATCAACAAAAAAGAGGTAACTCATTTAGCTCCTAAAGAACGTAACATCTCGATGGTCTTTCAGTCTTATGCTCTCTACCCGACGATGAACGTAAGGCAGAACATCACCTTCGGGATGAAATGCCGGGGAGTTCCCCGTCCTGAGATGGAGGAGACACTCAAAAAAACCGCAGATCTTCTGCAAATAGGCGATTTACTGGATCGTAAACCCGCATCGCTTTCTGGTGGACAACGCCAACGCGTGGCAATGGGAAGAGCTTTGGTCCATAAACCGGATATCTTCCTGCTTGATGAACCGATGAGTAATCTTGACGCGAAACTCAGAACAGAGATGCGTGTTGAACTAAAAAATCTGCATCGGGACCTAAATACCACCATCGTTTTTGTCACTCATGATCAGGTGGAAGCCATGTCTCTAGCAAATAGGATTGCCGTTCTTAATCATGGGATTTTACAGCAGATGGGCACACCTGATGAAATCTACCAGACTCCTAAAAACCTTTTTGTTGCAGAGTTTATTGGTTCTCCTAAAATGAATTTTTTGCCTGGAGTGTTGGAGGTATCAAATGAAGAGGCCTCTGTCGTAACAGAATTCGTTCGATTTCCTGTTGGACACTATTCCTTTAACGAAACACCAGAAACAGGTAGAGCAGTCACCATAGGAATCAGACCGGAATATATCTTCAATCATGAATCTAATCCTAAATCGAAAAGTTCTGTATGCTTTGAGGTTGTAATTAGAAATGTGGAAAATTTAGGACCTGATTTATCGGTTTTTTGTCAGTTAGGAAAGATTCAACTCGCATTTAAAATTCCAAATTCCGGTAACAAACCAAAATACAACGATACCGTCAAAGTTTGGACTGAACTTTCTGAATGCTCGATTTTTTGCCTCAAAAAAGGGACCAGGTTGTAATGACCTGCCTCCTTAATTTGATCCAGGCAATAAATTGGTATTTTATAATTTAGGACAACAGAGGACACAAATTCTTTCAGTCAAAATCGATGCGGAATTTTTCAGGAATAATCGAGCTAGGACGCTAAGAACGAATCAAGGATACGGCCATAAATTATTCCTTCGAAAATGAGTGTTTGATTGCAGACTTAATTTTCCCACTAACTTCACCAAATCCAACCCGATAGTTCTCTCCTTGGCACCATCCTGTCATAGCTACAGCATCTCCATCTTCAATGAAAATACGTTTCTCTCCACTGTCCAAAGTTAAGGGATTTTTCCCATTCCATGTAAGTTCAAGCATACTGCCATAGGAATCGCTATTAGAGCCACTGATCGTTCCCGAACCCAACAGATCACCGCACCGCATTCTACAACCACAAACAGCATGGTGAGCTAACTGCTGCGGGCTAGACCAATACATGTATTTAAAATTGGTTTTTGAAATGATTGTGCGGGTATTCGCAGTTTCGGGTTTCAGGGAAACGCTTAGATTGAGGTCATAATTGTAATGACCTTCTTGTTTCAGGTAGGGAAGCGGTTGTGGATCTTGTTCGGGACCTTGGACACGAAAGGGTTCCAATGCATCCCGAGTCACAATCCAAGGTGAGATGGACGTTGCAAATGCCTTGGCCTGAAAAGGTCCCAGAGGTTGGTACTCCCAAACCTGGATGTCCCTCGCACTCCAGTCGTTGAGTATCACATAGCCAAAGATCATCTCGTTGGCCTGTTCAACATGGATCGGTTGGCCCATTTTACTTGAGGCCCCAACAATCGTTCCGATTTCGAGTTCCATATCCAGTTTTTTACTGGCTCCAAGGATTGGCCTGTCTTGATCAGGTAGTTTGATTTGTCCAAGAGGCCGATGGATATCTGTTTTGCTCACCACCACCGTACTAGCACGACCATTATACGCAACCGGGATATGGAGCCAGTTAGGCATCAATGCATTCTTGGGATCCCGAAACATCGATCCTACATTGGTCGCGTGCTCTCTGGATGAATAAAAATCCGTGTATTCACTTATTTCAATCGGAAGATGCATTGAAGCATCCTCCAAATGAACCAGGGCTTGATCCAACAGGACCGCATGGTCATGAATTGTTCTGTTTTCTTGAACCAGAATGCTGCTGATCGCATTTCGGGTTTCTTTCCATACGGAAGCTCCCAGTGCCATAAAAGCATTGACCGATGGTTGATTGAATGTCCCTTCAGCGACGGGCAATAAATGGGTTTTTTCAATGAGCGAAAGATCCAATATTTTTTCTCCGATGGCAACACCAACACGTTTAGATGAATTCTTCTTGTCTGAAAAAACGCCATAAGGAAGGTTTTGGACAGAAAAATGACAATCATACTGATTGGCACTTTCAATCCAGCTCTTAAGTGAAGGGTCGTTTGGATTATTGGTTCCCAAAATCTGAATCTCAGCAAAGATGAATCATGAGTTGTTCTGTTTCCCCGTGGTTCGAACAATCAACTAGGATCGATGACACCACGTTTTAGCTGATCACGTTCCATGGACTCAAACAATGCTTTGAAATTTCCCTCACCAAATCCATTGTCTTTTTTGCGCTGGATGAATTCAAAAAACACTGGCCCGATCAATGATTCAGAGAATATCTGAAGCAGCAGTCTAGGATCACTGTTTTCGGTTGAACCATCCAAAAGAATCCCTCGTGTCCTCAAGTCTTCTACAGGTTCCCCATGCCCTGGAAGGCGTCCTTCCAGCATCTCATAATAGGTGTCTGGCGGTGCGGTCATGAAAGGGACTCCGTTTTTCTTAAGCAAGTCCCAACTTGAAATCAGGTCGTTCGTTTCAAGTGCTATATGCTGAATGCCTTCTCCATTGTAGGCCATCAGAAATTCTTCTATTTGTCCTGTCCCTTCGGATGCCTCTTCATTGAGCGGGATGCGTATACGTCCATCTGGAGCAGTCATGGCCTTGGATTTAAGACCCGTATATTCACCTTTGATGTCAAAATAACGAATCTCTTTAAAATTAAAGAGCTTTTCATAGTACTCTGCCCAATACCCCATACGGCCCCGATAGACGTTATGAGTCATGTGGTCAATCACATTAAAACCACATCCAAAGGGATGAGGATCATAATTTTCAATGAAATTGAAATCGATGTCGTAGATGGTTTGGCCTTCCTGATAACGGTCAATCAGGTATAAAGGAGCACCACCGATGCCTTTGATGGCAGGAAGACGTAACTCCATCGGGCCTGTTGGAACTTCAATGGGTTGCGCCCCAAGTTGAAGAGCCCGTTCATAGGCTTTAGGAGCATCCTTTACTCTGAAGGCCAAACCACAAGCACAAGGCCCATGTTCTTCTGAAAAAAAAGCTGCATTGCTGTTCGTTTCCTTATTGATAATGAAATTGATCTCTCCCTGGCGATAGAGAACGACATCCTTTGAACGATGGTAGGCAATGATTTCAAATCCCAGCATCTTGAAAACCTTTTCAAGAATTCCAGATTTTGGAGATGCAAACTCAACAAACTCAAAACCATCTAGACCCATTGGGTTTTCAAATAGAACCTTTGCGTTATTTGACGATTTTTTTACCATTTGTGGATTTTAAAATTGATTCATGAATGATGCTTCGAGGCATTTGTGGATTGCCCAAACACTTCCCAATTTGATTAAACCGAATCGTGCATCCAACGGGCATGAGCCGGAGCAATTTTTGTTTGATCCCATTCCTCAAGCATCTCCCATTTAACCTGATCAAGTTTGGAGTCCATTTCCGGGGTATTTGTGTTGACTGCAAGTTCAAGACGATGCCCGCTGGGGTCAAAAAAATAGATGGACTGGAAAATAGTGTGATTAGTAGGGCCAACCACATCAATCCCATCTGCTTCCAACTTGGCTTTGATTTCTCTCAGTTCTTCCATGGAACCTATTTCAAAAGCCAGATGTTGAACCCAGTCCGGGGTGTTGGGGTCGCTGCCCATTTCTGGAGAATTGGGGAGTTCAAAAAATGCCAAAATATTCCCTGCTCCTGCATCTAAAAAAATGTGCATATAGGGATCCGGAGCTTTAGTCGAAGGGACCTGATTTTCTGAAATGGCCAAGACAAAGTCCATGTTCAAATAATTCTTGTACCATTCCACAGTCTCTTTAGAGTTTTTACATCGATAAGCGGCATGATGGATTTTCTTGATTTTCATTTTTTATCTTTTTGATTCATAAAAAATATTATTGTTTCAGAGATGCATGGGCGTCAAATCTATGGATTCCAGACCATAACCTTAACGAACAAAAAGAGTCTAGATATATAGGTTTTGACCAAGGTGGTGCATCCCTTCAATCCACGCATTTAGGTATTTCGAATGTTCCTAAGTCTGAGGACTGAAATTCCCAGATTGTCATTGATCAGTATTTGTATTCTGTAAAAACCTTTTTCGTGATGAGCCATGAAACAATTCTCCAAGAATTTTGAAGAAGTTTGCTGCAAATGAGCACAAACAGGTTGAATTCAGGATGTGAAAAGATGAATATAAGTATCTTAATGGTTAAGGTTTGAAACAGTGACAACTCGAGGTATCAAGGGATCATGGCGATAAAAGCACTTGGGTATCTTGGCATTCGTTCGGACAAACTCGAAGACTGGTCTTCCTTTGCAACCCAATTGCTTGGCATGCAGATGATTGATCAAGCCAGGAAAGATCTTTCCTTCCGAATGGATGACCGTCAGCAAAGGTTTTCTGTTACTAACGAGCCCGGTGAATCACTGGCCTACATGGGATGGGAAGTCACATCAAAAAACGATTTGGACCTCTATGCATCACGTTTAGAGGACGCAGGTCATGATGTAAAACAAGGGAGCAGGAGTCTTGTGGAAAAACGTTTTGTCGAAGACCTGATCGTTTCCAAAGATCCAGGTGGGAACAGAATAGAGCTTTGCTGGAACCCTTTAGAATCATCGGAAAACTTTGTTCCAGGCCGACCTATTTCAGGTTTCAAAACTGGACCTCTAGGAATGGGGCATGCTGTGCTTGAAGTAAAGGATATCGAGATTTTGAAACGGTTTTATTGTGATATCCTTGATTTCCAAATCAGTGATTACGGATTAAACCCCTATCCGATGTATTTTTTCCACGTGAACGGGCGACATCACAGTTTTGCGATGGTTGGAACCGGTAAAATTGGATTTCACCATTTCATGATAGAATTTCTTCATTTGGATGATGTCGGACAGGGCTTTGACCTGGCCCAGCTTGAAGAGAATCGGATTGCCTACACATTAGGACGTCACACGAATGATTATATGATCTCCTATTATGTAAATTCTCCTTCAGGGTTCTTTGTCGAAAACGGTTGGGGTGGCCGTGTCATTGATCCTGAACAATGGCAGGCTCATGAAACATTTGATGGACCAAGCTTCTGGGGTCACGAACGCCTTTACCTCCCTGAGATCCCAAGAAAACGTCTCAGGAACATGCGCTTGGATGCAGCAGCGAATGGCAAAAGAGCCCCAAAGTTTGCTGAATGTCCTTGGCTATTCAGTCAACTCAGACAGGATTCATAACATCACCCCACAGCGTCTTGCCGTGTTGGATTTAAGATCCAAACCATGTGGAGAACATGATGATTCATAAAGCAAATTCATCTTTGTACGATTGCATCATCATTGGATATGGCCCGACTGGAGCGACACTGGCCAACCTGCTGGGCTTATGCGGCCTCAAAGTCATGGTACTTGAGCGTGAGGCGCAAGCGTACCATTTGCCCCGTGCAGTTCACTTTGATGATGAAACCATGAGGGTGTTCCAAACCGTTGGAATTGCAGAAGAGCTTTCAAAAAAAATAAGAGTTAATATAGGAATGCGGTTTGTCGATCCAGAAGGGACATTACTTTTGGATTGGCCCCGTCCCCAGGAAATTGGACCCCATGGGTGGTATGCCAGTTATCGTTTTCATCAGCCTGACCTGGAGCATATTTTAAGAAAGGCCCTTGGCCGTTATGAAAATGTTGAAACTCGATCAAATTCTGAAGTTTTCTCTGTAAAGGACCAAGATGACAACGCCATTGTTTATTTCAAAGATTTGACAACAGGAAAGAAGGATTCAGTAAACACAAAATATGTTGTTGGATGCGATGGGGCCCGTTCGTTTTTAAGGGATTGCATGGAAACAGAAATGGAGAATTTAGGTTTTAATGAACGCTGGCTCGTCATCGATGCATTACTCAAAAAACCAATGCCAGAGCTTGGAGACCACACGGTTCAATTCTGCAATCCCAAGAGACCCGCAACGTATTGTCGTAGTCCAGGAGACAGACGACGTTGGGAAATCAAACTTCAGGATCATGAAGATGAAAACGAAATCACCAACTTGGAAAATGTGTGGGAGTTGCTTAAAACTTGGATCACTTCCAACGATGCTGAAATCGAAAGAAAAGCTGTCTACACATTCTCTTCTTCCATTGCCAAAAAATGGAAATTGGGAAGGTTACTTCTGGCAGGTGATGCAGCACATTTGACTCCACCTTTCATGGGGCAGGGGATGTGTGCCGGGATTCGAGATGTGGCCAACCTTGCCTGGAAAATTGCATTATGTTCTAAAGATGCAAAAGACGATTCACTGCTCCATTCTTATCAGTCCGAGCGTAGTCCCCATGTGAAGGCCTACATTGAAACTGCTATCCACCTTGGTGGTTTAATCAATCGCGCTGACAATACTAAGGCATTAAAAGCTGCACTTCCAAATCAAGACGGTAGCGCACGTATGAAGAGTATCGCACCCAAAATTGGAGAAAGTCTAAAAGCCGGGTCTTCTGAACATCGTGGCAAGCTTTTCCCACAACTCAGGTTGTCGGATTCAAGGCTTATGGATGATGCCTCTGGTTACTCTCCTGTTTTACTCATCAAAGAAGACATCAACTCCTACAACCTCAATCTTCCTACAGGATTGATTGTGATTTCATCCGAGTCCGAAAAAGAAGTCACGGCGTGCCTGCAGAATATGGGAACCGATGCTGTGCTCATTCGTCCTGACCGTTACATCCTGGGAACAGCAAAAACAAAAGAAGAACTCAACGATCTATTATCTTTTCCTATGCCATCTCCGCTTCACAGAAAATGAAACGTCAAAAAAATAGTCCAAACTTTTTTTTGTAAGAATAACTGTTTTAAATTTTGATGAAAGTACCTTCAAATTCCCCTTCATTCCTTCCTCGAAAAATATTGTATTGATCAATCCCCATTCAATGGTAGTTTACTTGCACTTTATATTTAGTATCCTGAATAATGGTTTTTTTGATTTAACAGACTATGAGGAATCAGATTACTTCTATCAGGATTAGGAAGGCATCAATATTAAGTTTAAATTAAAGATGGAGAAAGGTCATGCATTTGATAAGAAAAATTAAATTTTTGATTGTCTGCGGATTATCAATCAGTTCAATCGCATTTTCCGCAATGGCGGCAGATGTCACCCTCATCATTTCAAGCTGGGCTCCTCCTAGCCATGGGATGAACGCCTCCATGTTTCCAAAACTCATCAAGATGATGGAAGAGGCAACAGAGGGTCGTGTAACCGCCAAAATAAAATATAAGTTAGGTTCCCCTCCCGCACAGTTTGATCTGATTCAAGACGGGGTTGCAGACATCACCTGGATTTTCCATGGTTACAATCCAGGCCGTTATGTGGCGACCAAAGTCGTCGAACTTCCCGGTTATGCCGGCAGTGCGAAGGCTGCATCAATCGCCTACTGGAAAGCCCATCAAAAATTCTTTGCCTCTGCCAATGAACATAAAGGGGTGAAGCTGATTGGATTAATGACCCACGGTCCTGGTCAACTCCATTCTGCCAGAAAAGTTACAAGCCTGAGTGAGATCCAAGGCATGAAACTTCGTCTAGGAGGTGGCGTTTCCGGTGATGTTGGGGATGCCCTGGGCGCGACAGGGATTCGGGTCCCAGCTCCGAAGGTTTATGAAACTCTTGCTTCAAAAGCAGCCGATGGAGTGATGATGCCCATGGAATCAAAGAAAGGCTTCAAGCTTACTGAAGTAGCTCAAAACACTTATATAATGCCTGGTGGATTTTACAGGGGTTCCTTTGCTGTTATCATGAATCAAGAAAAATTCAACAGCCTTTCAGCAAAAGACCAAAATGCCCTTAACGGTGTTTTTGGACTGCCTTTGTCCACTATGGCTGGTCGGGTCTGGGATAGTATTGATGGTGCTGGATTTGGTGTGACAAAAGCCGCTTCGGATAACTCCATCAATCATGCATCAAGCATCGATCAGGCTGAATTTACAAAGATGTCAAAAAAGATTGTTTCAAAGGTACTGAAAGAAGTCTCAGCCAAAGGTGTTGATGGTAAGGCCGCTCAAGCGTTCATTGCTGCAGAAATGGCAAAATTCTGATTGTCTATGTCGTCATCTGCAGACGATCTAAATATCTCATGGGTCAGGTCCCTGCTGGCCCATGGTCCCTCCATTCTTGCTTCCTTAGCTTTGTTCTTTTTAATGGCAATGACCTTTGCCGATGTAGTTCTTCGGAGTGTATTCAATGATCCTATTGAATCAGCTACGGAGCTTACTCGCCTGCTGATGGCAATCATTGTCTTCTCTTCTCTACCAATTGTCAGTTGGCAAGGTAAGCATATTGTGATTGACCTGTTGGATCATTATTTCAGTAAAGCAATGTCCCGCATCCGTAATTTTTTTGCAGATGGTATCTGCGGAATCGTTCTTGTCTGGCCAAGTTATCGCGTATGGGAACTAGCAGAACGTGCCAAATCTTATGGTGATACCACAGAATATCTCCAAATACCTCAATTCTATGTGGCTTATTTCATTGCTATCGCAACCATGATCACTTCTGTAGTTCTGGTTGTTAGATCGGTTTTATGGATTTTCTCTCCTGCAAAACTTGAAGTTCAAAATCTTCAAGCCATGTCCTGATGGGCTCCAATAAATGATCACCTCTACAATTGGATTTATCGTTGTTCTAGTCCTGGTACTGCTTCGTATGCCCATAGCAATTGCCATGGGGGTAGTAGGAATTATTGGGTATGGCCAAGAAACAACACTTAAAGCATCCATTTCAATGGCAGGCCGGCTGATCATCGATACTGCACAGGATTATGGCCTTTCAGTCGTCCCTTTGTTTATTCTGATGGGTCTTTTTGTCAACAAAGGAGGATTATCCAGGGAACTCTACAGGGTTTCTTATGTTTTCCTGGGCCATTTTAGGGGGGGACTTGCAATGGCCACAATCATGGCCTGCGGGGGTTTCGCAGCGATATGCGGATCTTCTCTCGCCACTGCTGCTACGATGTCCAAGGTGGCTTTGCCTGAAATGCGGAAATATGGTTATTCGGATGAACTTTCTACAGCTTCGATTGCAGCAGGCGGAACACTTGGAATCCTCATTCCTCCCAGTGTCATCCTGGTGATCTATGGACTTCTTACAGAAACATCGATTGGCAAACTCTTCATCGCAGGTGTGATACCGGGCATTATAGGCATTTTATTCTATCTTGCAGCAGTACGTTTTATTGTCATGCGTAATTCTGCAGCAGGGCCTGCAGGAGAAGTATCCAGTTGGAAAGAACGTTTCGAGGCTTTCAAAGATGTCTGGGCCGTATCCGCCCTTTTTATTCTGGTCATAGGAGGACTCTATGGGCTGTTCAATTTCTGGCCGATTCATCTGACTTTCTCTCCAACAGAAGCTGCTGGCATGGGAGCAGCGGGTGCTTTTTTTATTGCATTATCCCGTGGTCAACTCTCTTTCAATGATATCAAAACAGTCCTTATAGAAACTTCTCATACCACTGCCATCCTGTTCTCGGTCATGATTGGGGCATCTATGTTCTCAAATTTTGTGAATCTGGCAGGACTGCCAGAAGGTTTGCTTTCTTTAGTAAACCAGTCTGGGGTAAGTCCAATGACAGTGATGTTCTCAATCATCATCATCTATATTTTGCTAGGCTGTGTTTTTGAAAGCCTGTCAATGTTGTTATTGACGGTCCCTATATTTTTTCCATTGGTGACCAGTCTGGGGTTTAATCCTGTCTGGTTTGGTATCGTGGTTGTGGTGGTCACTGAAATCTCGTTGATCACTCCCCCTGTCGGCCTTAATGTTTTTGTACTCAAGGGGGTGGTGGGAGATGTATCCACAGGCACTATTTTCCGTGGAGTAACTCCCTTTTGGGTCGTCGATATTTTGCGTCTTGCCTTGATCGTACTCGTTCCATGGCTTGTGTTGGCACTTCCTAATTCGATGCTTTGATTAAAATCATTCTTTTTGATTCTATCAGTGAAGCATGCCCCTTAGCTTAGTCCCTTCTAGGAGTAACGTGCACAGAAGTTAGTTCTTTTTGTTTTTTTTAAACCTTCCCACTTTGGAGCATAGTTCCGGATTTTTCAGAAGCACGCATTTCCTGGATGAAACTCGAATGAATTATCCTTTGTTATTTTGTTACAACTAAAGAAAATGGGAATTGAATGGAAGTGGATATGATGGACAGGATCAGCATCAATCTCTACAGTGATACCCAGACCCGTCCTTCTTCGGGCATGCTCCAGGCAATGACCGAAGCCGAAGTTGGCGACGATCAGCATCGAAGGGATCCCAGTGTCAACCAACTATGCCGCAAGACCGCAGACTTGCTCGGCAAGCAAGACGCCGTATTTCTTCCTTCCGGAACAATGTGCAATCAAATTGCACTTTTGGTCCATTGTTCTCCAGGAGATGAGATCATTGCCGACAAAACGGCCCATATCCTGAACTCCGAATCCGGAGGCCCCGCTGCCCTGGCAGGAGCATTGATTCGTCCACTGGAAGGTGAAAACGGAATTTTTAATGCCACTCAGGTTCATGAATCCGTTCGGGGATCCTCTCTTCACGAACCGCGAAGCCGCCTGGTGGTGGTGGAACAGACTTCGAACCGCGGTGGAGGCAGCATCTGGCCCCTGGACCGACTAAAGGAAGTTCGAGAAGCTACCCGGGAACACGGACTCATGCTTCACATGGACGGAGCTCGGTTGATGAACGCTTCGGTAGCTTCCGGGGTTGCCGCTTCAGACTATGCAGGCAATGTCGATTCAGTCTGGCTCGATCTGACCAAAGGGTTAGGTTGCCCGGTTGGAGCTGTGCTTGCGGGAACTGAGGATTTTATTGGAGAAGCATGGCGCTGGAAACACCGACTGGGAGGAGCCTTGCGCCAGGCAGGAGTGATTGCTGCAGCAGGCATCTGGGCCCTGGAAAACAATGTCAACCGTCTGGCTGAGGATCATGAAAATGCAAAGATCCTGGGCCGGCGGATTTCAGATATCCCAGGAATGAAAGTCGAACCCTTTCCTGTTCAGAGCAATCTCGTGTTTTTTGATGTTTCAGCAACTGGTAGAGATGCCCGGGAACTTTCCAAGGAACTCAGGAAACAGGAAATCTGGATCGGGGCTGTTTCCCAGAATATCATGCGGGCTGTAACCCACCTCGACGTCAGCCTGCTACAGATTCACCAGGCCATGGATGCCCTGAAGACCCTGGTGCGCTGACTGTTTCAAAGAAGGATGTTGAATACAGACGATTACCTTCTCTAAATCCTTCACTGAAGTAGATCAGGAAATTCAGGCTGGAGGAGCGACCGACAAACGCCCCGTAACCCCATGTTTCTCGATCAACTCAGCAACTAATCCGGAAGCTTTGGCTTCTTCCACAAATTCTCTTAAAAAAAATGCTCCAGATTCCCTCTTCTTGGCACAGCCAATCGACTGTTGCACCGCTGTGAATTGGCCTGGAAGAATCCTGGCTCCCTCCAGTTTTTCCACTTCCTGCATCAGCTTGGGTCTTAAACCCGCAAGGGCATCCAGCTTTTTCGAAACGAATAACTCATACGATGCATCCAACCCCTGAGCCCGGACCAGTTCCGCTTCACGAATGTTTCGATCCAGCCAAAGGTCATAGGCACTCCTTGCAGAAACGGCGATTCGGATCCCAGGTCGGTCTACCTCATCGATTGATTCCAAAGAAGAATCTGCTGCAACCAGATATGTCGCCTGGATTTCACAATATGCACTGGTGAAATTGATCTTTTCTGCACGCTGTGGTTCTGAACCAATATTGGCAATGTCCCATGCGTTGTTTCCCGCATCATCTGCAATTTCCCCTGGAGTCTTGTATTCGACCATTTTGAGTTCCACCCCCAGTCTCCTTGCCACTTCTTGAGCCATGTCGGGAGACACCCCTGCCGGTTCTCCTTCATCGTTTCGGCCTGTGACCAGCAGAAAATTGGAAAGGTTGATAGCAGCACGCAAAACCCCTGTAGGAGCAAGATCTTCAACAATTTTAGGAGACATGATGGTTTTGCCGATTGAAATGGAAATGAACGATTCGTTTGAATTATGGATGAGAATTAGATTAACTCATCTCAGGAAATATTTGAACCTAGACGATAGTGTTAGGAAAGTTTTTCAATGAATTCATATTTACAAGAGGCACATTAATGAATAATTCGATGACCGAACTGATGAAAAAACACCGAAGCATAAGAAATTTCGAGGATCGATCATTACCCGATGGACTGGTGGAAAAGCTGGTTTCCTGCGGACAGCGTGCCAGTACCTCAAGCAACCTCCAGGCCTATAGTATCATTGAGGTTTCTAATCCTGAACGGAAAAAGGAACTCACAAAACTGTGTGCAGACCAACTCCAGATCTATCAATCCTCGACTTTCCTTGTTTTTTGTGCGGACCTGTACCGTGATCATCTTGCAGGAAAAATACACGGAGCAGAAAATTTTGATGCAGATTACGTTGAGGCTCTTTTGATCGCCACTGTGGATGCATCACTCGTACTCCAGAACGTTGCCCTGGCCGCAGAATCTCATGGTTTGGGAATCTGCATGATCGGTGCGATCCGAAATCAACCCAAAGCTGTTGGGAGACTATTAAGGCTTCCCTCCTATGTTTATGCAGTGGCGGGGCTTTGTATCGGATATCCGGCAAAAGAACAGCAATGCAAACCTCGACTTCCGCTCGAAACCATCCTCCACCATGAATATTATCCTGAAGACGCACATCAACAGACGTATATGAAGGATTATGACCAGACGATGATCGAATTTTACGACTCTCAACAAATGCATGACCGGGATCCTCGATGGACGAGAGTGATGGCGGCAAGGACTGCAAAATTTCATCAACGGAAGGAATTGGATCACTACCTCACAGAACAGGGATTTCGCTTAAGAACACCTGAATCAAATGATTCATGATCTTCAATCATGAAGGATCATAAAAAAAACTTCATGAAGCTGTAATAGACGTTTCTGAGGGTTCTTCTTTCACACAATCAGCGTTTCCATGGAACCATGCTGACCATTGATGACAAGATCCATGAGCTTTAACGACCAGGCTTTCGAATTTCATTCGAAGCTCGAATTGAATGAAAAACGGGTTATGGTGACTGAGGAGGATGCGAAGCATATTGTCCAGGACATTTTCCATCGACTTGGATGTCCTTCGAAAACTGCAACCATGGTGGCTGAGCATCTGACTGATAGCAATCTGTGCGGGATGGAATCTCATGGTTTGATGAGAACCCTGCAATATGCCGAACAATTCCAGAATGGTTACCTGATTCCCGAAGCAGAGCCATGTTTTAGAAAAACTGAAAGAGGAACATACGAAATTGATGGAGGAGGAGGGATTGGCATACCCGCAATGCACCTAGCCTATGAACAAGGCATGTCAGAGGCAAGGAAAGATGGGGTGACTGCGTTGGCCATCCGAAACGTCGGCCATACTGGTCGCTTGGGTGCCTTTGCGGATCATGCGGCAGAACAGGGATACCTCACCATCATATTCGGTGGAGGAAACCGTGAAAAATGGCGTCAGGTGGCTCCACATGGAGGAGCCAAGGCCATGCTTCCAACCAATCCGTATTGCCTTGGCATCCCTGGAGGAAATCAGGGACCGGTGGTGATCGATATTGCCACTTCGAGTATTGCTGGAGGCTGGATTTATGCTGCGGAAAGTGCTGGTGCATTGATACCCGAGGGTTGTCTCATCGATCGGGAAGGAAATCCTTCCCGTAATCCCAGGCATTATTTCGAAGGAGGCGCCATCCTTCCTGCAGGAAAGCAGAAGGGCTACGCTTTGGCACTGGTTGCTGAAATCATGGCAGAAGCCCTGTTGGGCCCCTCAACGACTGAAGCCAACTGGCTTCTACTTGTGATCGATTGTTCCCGCTATCGTGGATCCGACTCAATGCAGCATGCAGCAGAAAACGTTCTCGACGAAATACGAAACTGCCCTCCTGCACCTGGATTCGAAAGGGTTGAAATTCCTGGGGAACGTGAAAGGAATTGTCGAAAAGCATCCCAGGGGAAGATTCATGTCCCTTCAAAAACATGGAAGCAGATCCTCGATTTGAAAGAGCAATTAAAAAAACCTTGAACGCTTAAAATCCGTCTCATCTCACCTAGAAATCATCATCATGACCCAACCATCCATTCATCCCACAAAAAAATACACGAAGTCTTCACTTCATACGAAGGTCTTGACCTGTGGCGAAGCAACAATGCGGCTTTTAGCACGTTACGGTGTGGATACCGTTTTCGGCATTCCCGGAGTCCATACCCTTGATTTTTGCCGTGGGCTGAATGAAGGCCCGATCCGTCACATCCAGGCACGTAACGAACAGGGCGCAGGCTTCATGGCAGATGGATATGCGCGCATCAGCGGCCGTCCCGGGGTCGCTCTTGTGATTTCAGGTCCAGGAGTGACCAATGCCCTGACGGCGGTCGGACAATCCTGGGCGGATTCCGTGCCGATGCTTCTGCTCTCTTCTGAAACAGACAGCCGAACCCATGGCAAAGGGTGGGGAGCACTGCATGAAATTCCAGACCAACGCTCTGTCACCGCTCCCATGACGGCACTCTCGATGCGGGCCTACTCTCCAAAGGATGTCCCTGAAATGTTGGCTCAGACCTTCATGATCTTCAATGCCAGCAGACCGCGTCCGGTTCATCTTTCGATCCCTATCGATGTACTTGCCATGCCAGTGGATGAGGAATGGCAGCCTGTCTCAATGCCTGCCCCTCCCATGCCCCGAAACAGCCATATCCAGCAGGCAGTTGAAATGCTGCGAAAGGCGCAACTTCCCCTGATCATGACGGGCGGAGGTGCCGTCAATGCATCAGATTCGCTCAGGATCCTGGTCGATCAGTTGAATGCCCCGGTGGTTTCAAGCACGGCAGGAAAGGGGATTGTTCCAGATGATCATCCCCTCAGCCTCAATGCATCGACCGTACGCCATGAAGTTCAAGAGTATCTTTCAAACGCAGATGTAATCCTGGCAGTCGGCACTGAACTCGCTGAAACCGACAGTTTCGTCGACCTTCTTGATCTGAAGGGTGTGCTGATCCGCATCGACCTCGATCCGAAGAAGATCAACGACCAGTACCCCGCAACCCTGGGCATCATTGCGGATGCAGGGGACACCCTTGATATGATCGTTGCACAAGGGGACTTTGAGGCTTCACGCAGTCGAGATGAAGTGGAGTTGGAACTTCAAAACGTACGAGAGCGGATCGCGCAAAACCTCACGGTTTCAGAAAGGAAACACAAAAAACTTTTGAAAACCCTGGAATCCTCTCTTCCGGAAAACACCTTTTATGCTGGTGACATCTGCCAACTGGTCTACACCGGAGCCTTTGGAATTCACATGAAACACCCACGCAGTTGGAGCTATCCTGCAGGATACTGCACCCTCGGATGCGGGCTTCCCAACGCCATCGGAGCCAAGATGGCCGATCCGGAACGCCCCGTGGTCTGCCTGTCCGGAGACGGTGGGTTCATGTTCACCGTCCAGGAATTGATGGTTGCATCTGAACTGAATCTGGGGTTGCCCATCATCCTTTGGGAAAATGGTGGTTTGAAACAAATCCAGGATGATATGCGGGCACGTGACATCCCCCTGGTTGGAGTGGAGGGCCCCAATCCCGATTTCCTCAAACTCGCGGAGGCCATGTACTGTGATGCCATCGAGGCAGAAAGCCTGGAACATGCTGCTTCGTGTATCAAACAAGGCTTTGAAAAAAAACGACCCACTTTGATTGTGGTACGGGAGAACTCACCCTGGCTGGATCGTTGAAATCCAAAAATATGAATTCTGGT
>MPLX02246160.1_pt1 | contig 52253 bp, 40 predicted proteins | sample 1617341 | NCBI WGS metagenome assembly MPLX02 (sample SAMN05944804, study PRJNA350692) | marine metagenome | biome: marine; feature: ODZ; material: water; isolation source: 120 m water sample filtered on 0.2 um supor filter | place: Pacific Ocean | collected 2012-04-08 | depth 120m m | reverse complement strand
AGGTGTAGCTAGTAACTCGGATGAAGTCGTAACAAGGTAGCCGTAGGGGAACATGCGGCTGGATCACCTCCTTTCTACGGAGTAATGCCCCCAATTCAACTGGGGCACAGGTCGATGCCGTCGCCAATGGGATGAACCTGTTGGTCGGCACCGCTGGAGCGAAAGCGAAGGCAACCTTTAATACTCGATCTTTTATCTGTGTGTCAGCGAGCCGTCAGGCAGCGCACAATTTAGCTCTTATCTTTCCACGATCCAATTATGAGGGGGCATAGCTCAGTTGGTAGAGCGCCTGCTTTGCAAGCAGGATGTCAGGAGTTCGAGTCTCCTTGCCTCCATTCTGTGCTTGAGGAAACGAAAGTGGAGAATGGTGATTTATTTCACTGGCCTCTCCTCTCAAGCTTCGAATGGCAAGTCAGGTAGACAGACGGACAACCAACCGGCCACTGACGACCGGTCACCAAAAACGGGCCTGTAGCTCAGTTGGTTAGAGCACGCGCTTGATAAGCGCGGGGTCGTTGGTTCAAGTCCAACCTGGCCCACCATTCTTCGCTCGAGTAACGAGATTGAAGAATGCTTCTCGTCGTTCGCGGGTAAAGCGGGGCCTTCCGGCCTGCAGCGTTGCCAGGCGATCTTCGAATGGCAGCCCTTCCGCCTCAGGATCAACAACACCCCCAGGCAGATTTCGGCCGCTCTTTGACATCCATGTGAAGATTCTTTCTAAAGTTCTGCAATCGAATCGATCTGATCGATTTGAGTTATAGACAATTCAAATCAACTGAGTCTGTCTTGCAGTCCTTGGAATGACTCGACCTTTTTAGTATGTCCTGCATCTGATTTTCAGGTGTGGGGCCATACGGCAAAATTATGAAGTCGGTGCCCGCTACGGTGGGAGGGCCGGCTTCAACGCGCGATGCAGGAATTAAGCACCTGCGTCGCGAGCTGATTTCGAGAACAGGAATCAAGCAGTTAAGGGCATAGAGTGAATGCCTTGGTGCCAACAGGCGATGAAGGACGTGATAAGCTGCGATAAGCTTCGGATAGCCGCACACAGGCTGTGACCCGGAGATTTCCGAATGGGGTAACCTGGCTCCAGTAATATGGAGTCGTTCCATCCTGAATAAAATAGGGATGGATACGCGATACCCGGTGAAGTGAAACATCTCAGTAACCGGAGGAAGAGAAAACGAATGTGATTCCGTAAGTAGCGGCGAGCGAAAGCGGAACAGCCCAAACCGGGGCCTTTGGTCCCGGGGTTGTAGGGCTCCAATGTGGCATCCGGAACGTTAAGAGAATTGGCTGGAAAGCCATCCCATAGAAGGTGACAGGCCTGTAAATTAAAACGTGAAGGAGCCTAGGATGTCCCTGAGTAGCGCAGCACACGTGAAACGTTGCGTGAATCTGCCCCGACCACGGGGTAAGGCTAAATACTAGTTGGCGACCGATAGTGAACCAGTACCGTGAGGGAAAGGTGAAAAGTACCGCTGCGAGCGGAGTGAAATAGAACCTGAAACCCTATGCCTACAAGGTGTCAGAGCCCCTTCGGGGGTGATGGCGTGCCTTTTGCTTAATGAGTCTGCGAGTTACTCTCTGTGGCAAGCTTAAGGTCTTTTGGACCGGAGGCGGAGCGAAAGCGAGTCCGAATAGGGCGATTAGTTGCAGGGGGTAGACCCGAAGCGGAGGTGACCTACCTATGGCCAGGTTGAAGCGTGAGTAAAATCACGTGGAGGACCGAACCGTTGTGTGTTGAAAAACGCTCGGATGAGCTGTGGGTAGGAGTGAAAGGCTAATCAAACCCCGTGATAGCTGGTTCTCTCCGAAATGCATTTAGGTGCAGCGTCACGTGCTGAAGGATGGGGGTAGAGCACTGAAAGGGCTAGGGGGCATACCCGCCTACCAAACCCTATCAAACTCCGAATACCATCCGGTGGAGCGTGGCAGTGAGACAGTGGGGGATAAGCTTCATTGTCGAAAGGGAAACAGCCCAGATCAGCAGCTAAGGTGCCTAAAGTACGCTAAGTGGAAAGGAGGTGGAGTCTCACAGACAGTGAGGATGTTGGCTTAGAAGCAGCCACCATTTAAAAAAAGCGTAACAGCTTACTCATCGAGAGACTCTGCGCCGAAAATGATTGGCGATAAGCGTGCTACCGAAGCTCTGGATGTCATCCTTAGGGATGGCGTGGTAGGAGAGCGTTCCCAGTGCAGCGAAGGGTGATGGCGACTGACCCTGGAGCGCTGGGAAGTGAGTATGCAGACATGAGTAACGATAAGACCGGTGAAATCCCGGTCCGCCGTAAACCCAAGGTTTCCCGGGCAACGTTTTTCGTCCCGGGGTTAGTCGGGACCTAAGCCGAGGCCGATAGGCGTAGGCGATGGAAAGCAGGTCAATATTCCTGCACCTCCGACCCTTAAACTGGGGGGACGCGGTTTGAAAAGTGACTAGGTTATTGAATTCCGAGATGCGGCTACGGCCAATTCGTATCACCAGACAAACTGCCAAGAAAAGCCCCAGCATATGCTAAGGAGCCCGTACCGTAAACCGACACAGGTGGGTGGGTAGAGTATACCAAGGCGCAAGAGTGAAACCTGGTCAAGGAACTCGGCAAAATAGCTCCGTAACTTCGGGATAAGGAGTGCCCCCTTCTGGGGGGTCGCAGTGAAATGGCCCATCCGACTGTTTAGCAAAAACACAGCATTGTGCTAAGGCGTAAGCCGACGTATACGATGTGACACGTGACCAATGCCAAAAGATTAAGGTAAGGTGTTAGCCCTCGTGGCGAAGCTCTGAGCCCAAGTCCTGGTGAATGTCGGCCGTAACTATAACGGTCCTAAGGTAGCGAAATTCCTTGTCGGGTAAGTTCCGACCTGCACGAATCGTGCAACGAGATGGGCGCTGTCTCGACCAGGAGCTCAGTGAAATTGTAACACCGGTGAAGATGCCGGTTACCTGCAGAAGGACGGAAAGACCCTATAGACCTTAACTGTAAGCTGTTACTGGTTATTTGATTTCAATGCTCAGCATAAGTGGGAGGCTTTGAAGCGGCGTTTTAGGGCGTCGTGGAGCCACCAGTGAGATACCACCCTTTGGTATTGGATGATCTAACCCCGAGCCGTTATCCGGCCGGGGGACCCTGGCAGCCGGTCAGTTTTACTGGGGCGGTATCCTCCTAAAGAGTAACGGAGGAGCGCGAAGGTGGGCTCAGCGCAGTTGGCAACTGCGTGTCGAGTGTAAAGGCACAAGCCCGCCTAACTGTGAGACCTACAAGTCGAGCAGATACGAAAGTAGGCCTTAGTGATCCGGCGGTTGAATGTGGAATTGCCGTCGCTCAACGGATAAAAGGTACCTTAGGGATAACAGGCTGATCGCGCCCAAGAGTTCATATCGACGGCGCGGTTTGGCACCTCGATGTCGGCTCGTCGCATCCTGGGGCTGGAGAAGGTCCCAAGGGTCCGGCTGTTCGCCGGTTAAAGCGGCACGCGAGCTGGGTTCAGAACGTCGCGAGACAGTTCGGTCCTCTATCCTCTGTGGGCGTAGGAGAATTGAGGGGTTCACTTTCTAGTACGAGAGGACCGAAAGTGACGCACCTCTGGTGTACCAGTTGTTCTGTCAAGAGCATTGCTGGGTAGCTAAGTGCGGAAGAGATAAGCGCTGAAAGCATCTAAGCGCCAAGCTCCTCCCAAGATGAATTCTCCCTGAGGATCGTGGTAGACCACCACGTTGATAGGCTGGCGGTGTAAGTGCAGTAATGCATTCAGCTCACCAGTACTAATCATCCAATTGGCTTGATTCCTCTCTCTCGAGATCGGGAATTTCAAGGACCAAGACGGACTAGGTCAAAGACGATCGAGACACAGAACTAATGATCGAATTCTTCACATGGATGTCAGGGAGCGGCTGACGCGTTGGTAACTGGAGGTCGTGTGTTGGGTGAATACCCACGCAACACCCGGCCTCTGGTGACCAGAGCGTAATGGAACCACCCGGTCCCATTCCGAACCCGGAAGTGAAACGTTGCCGCGCCGATGGTAGTTGGGCGAAAGGCCCCGCGAGAGTAGGTCGTTGCCAGGTATTTGCCCGGCTTCTTCGAAAGAAGGAGCCGGGCGTTTTTTTTGTCTCCTCATCGACTTGTCTCCTCATCGACTATTGCCCCTGCAGGGCCGGGGAATGACCGCGAATAAGGTCGCGACCCAGGCGTTAGTCTGGTAGGGTCTCCGCTACGGATACGGGGAGGGAACAACCGGGCTCCTGAGATCCGGTCTGAGATCCGGTCTGAGAGAGGGAGTCCCTCAATCCCGGGTCCATCGCCGCTTAATTGGATTTTGAATCGATCTACCGTCATCCGCCTCGGGGCCTGCTTCGGCTTCCTTGCAGTCGCTCTCGGAGCACTGGGGGCCCATGGTTTGAATGAACTCCTGGAGAAGAATGAACGTCTGGGCACGTGGGAAACCGCAGTGCTCTATAATCTCGTGCATGCCCTGGCTCTGCTGGTGCTGGGACTCTTCCCGACTCCGTCCAGGGTGGCTTGCTTCTCCTTTGCCGGGGGGATGGTGCTCTTTTCCGGATCGCTCTACGTCCTCTCGCTCACCAATTTCACCAAACTGGGGATGATCACTCCGTTCGGGGGCGTCGCGTTTCTGGTGGGTTGGGGGATTTTGCTGTTCCGGCCGGGTGAATTTTCGAAAGGGTAACCGGAGACCATGGATTCTCTGGTTCCGGAGGATCTCCGGTGTGCTGTCTTTTGACCTGTCCTTCCCCTGGTGATGGCGTGGGACGGCAGCGGTCCCTGCGTGATCCTGTCTGCATACTCTTGACACATGCGGCGAGCGGTGTGTCATCAATAACCTATGATACGCAGCCCTCTTCTCGCTCTCGTTGGCATGGTCGTCCTTGGCGCACCGGGAACGCTTTTCGGCGACCAGGCTTCAGGGAAGAATGATGACGGCTTCAAGGCGATTTTCGATGGCAAGACGCTCGATGGCTGGGAGGAGATGCCCAGTGTGAAGAAGAAGGCCTGGAGTGTGGCGGACGGTATCATTGTCGGGGAGGGCGACAAGGGTCGCGGATATCTCGTCTACAGCAGAAACAGGAACCTTGCTGACTTTGAACTCAAGTTTCTCTACCGCTTTCCGGGCAAGGGGAACAGCGGGGTCAACATCCGGTCCAGGGTGGACAAGACAGGACGGCGCAAGTTCCAGGGTTATCACGCGGATATCGGACACGTGGGCATTGGGGGGCAAGTCCTGGGGGCATGGGATTTTCACACTCCGGGCCGCCGGGAGCATCGTTGCTTCCGGGGGGACAGTCTGGTCATCGACAAGGACGACAAGCCCACCATCACGCCCCTCAAGGATGCCGTCACTGTAGAGGATATCAACAAGGGCGGCTGGAACGAGTTGCACATCATCGTGAACGGGAACAGGTTTCAGTTTTTCCTGAACGGCAAGCCTTCAGCCGAATTCGTTGAGCATCTTCCCGAGGAGAAACGTCTGCACAGTGGCATGATCCAGCTCCAGTTGCACGACCCCGGAATGATCGTGCACTACAAGGATATCCGTCTGAAGGTGCTGAAGTAGCAATCTGCCAGACCGTCTCCCGTATTTTCAGCTTCTCCTCCTGACGCCGGTGAGGAGTTCCTCTCGCCCCGGACCCGGGAGTGGGACTAGCGTGGGCCATGGAATTGATCCAACTCCGACCCATTGGCAGGCTTGAGACACCCTACCGGGACAAGTTCGGAGTCCCACGGCAGGCTGGACTGGTTCCTTCCGCGCGAGGGCGTCTGGTGCTGGAGGCAGAGTTTCGCCGGGAGGAGGCCTTGTGCGGGCTCAAGGAATTCTCCCACCTCTGGATCGTGGTTCTTTTCAACGAAGTGCGGAAAGAAGAGGCGCGCCTGGCCGTGCGTCCTCCCCGCCTGGGAGGGAACGAGAAGCTGGGTGTCTTCGCGACCCGGTCCCCCTTCCGACCCAACCGGATCGGGATTTCAGCCTGCAGATTTCACGGGTTCGACCGGGCGGGGGGGGATGGACCAGCCCTTGTCCTTTCGGGGGTAGACCTGGTGGACGGCACGGCGGTGCTCGATGTGAAGCCCTATCTTCCCTACGCGGACCTGATTCCCGACGCCTGGTCCAGGGTGGCCCCGGAGGCCCCGGAGCGGTTGCCGGTCCGGGTGTCGGAAGAGGCCAAGGGGACGTTCTCGGAGATTTCCGAGGAACAGCGGGAGGTGATCCTGGAAACGCTCAGCTTCGATGCCCGACCGGCTTTCCACGAAAAACAGGAGCGCACCTACTTCCTGCGGATCTTCGATCTTGATGTGGCGTGGGAGGTGAAGAATGGCGAATGCGTGTTGTGCGGACTCCGAAACTTGAGCGATCAGGCGCAATAGCGGTTGAGAAGCAGTGTTATCTGTGTTCTAACAGACGTTGATGGGAGAAGCCTCCGATGCCATTGCGCCGATGGGCGCGCCTGTTCTGCAATTCTCCGTTTTCCTGCAGAATCGTGCGGGATCTCTGGAAGCGCTCATTCAGCTCCTGCACCAGTCGCGGGTGGAACTGCTGGGATTCAGCGTGCAGGATTCCCGCGATGCCACGGTGGCACGCATCGTGACCAGCGATCCCGAATCAACCCAGCAGATCTTCCTGGAGAAAGGCATCCCCCACACCACGGCGGACCTGGTGGTGGTGGCCCTGCGGCATGCCGCGGAAGAGTTCCAGAAGTGTCTGCATGAACTGCGGATGGCGGAAACCAACGTTGACTTCGTCTACACCCTGCTGCCTCACCCGGAGGGGCGGACGATGGTGGCTTTGCATGTGGAGGATGTCGAATTCGCCCAGTCCGTGCTTCACAGCGCCGGGGTGAAGATCGTGACCCAGGAGGAGCTGAGCCGCTAAGGGAGGAAGAGCTGCAGGTGTTGGCCGCGACGGATGCTCAGGGCAGACGCTGGAGGGCGGGAAGGCCACGCTTGAGGAGGGCCTTGTCGACGAGGTCACTCGCCTCGGGGTCGAGGTAGATCACGTAGGGGATGTCGTCGATGCGGATGGAATGAAGTCCGTCCTTTGGATTGCCGAGGGCCGCAGCGAGGGATTTCATGTCCGTTACCTTCTGGCCGTTGGCTTCCGTGACGATCAGGTTGTTGACCTGATCGTAGCCTATGGTGGCCGGGGTCCGGATGACGCGGCTGAGAAAGACGAGGCGCTTCCGTCCCTCCTCGTAGTCCTCGGGATTATTGAGTGCATCGAGCAGGTCGAGAGGGGCACGACTCCGCCACTCCTTGCCGAAGGCTTCGAGGTAGGGGCGGGTGAGTTCCTGGAAAACCAGACCGCCCTTGATGAGGTAGGGCGGAGCCTTGTCGTACATGTGGCTGGGAATGAGATGGTCGGGCGGACGCCGGAGGACCGCCTCCAGCTGTTGCTCCTCCCCATCGCGCATGATGAGGAGGGCCAGTTTGTCACCAACCTGCCTGGATCCGCGCACAAGGTGGCTCCAGACGAGGCGCCCGTAGGTTGGATCCTCGTAGTATCCGCGGCGGTCGATTGCATGCCCGTTCACGGTGAGGAGAACGTCACCTTTTTGGAGGCCGCTTTCGTCCGCACCGCTTCCAGGTAGAACGCGGCTCACATAGAGACCTCCCTGTTCGTCCCTCAGACCGAGCCACTTCCGGAACTGGGGATCCTCCGTGAGCACGGTGGCGATGCCGAGGGAGGGGAAGCCCTCGTGCCGGCCGTCCCTGACGTCCTCGAGAAAGCGCTTCAGGATGTCGGGAGCCACCACGTCACTGATCTGGTCCTTGGAATTGTAGCTGGCGAGGATGCCGAGGAGCCTGCCGTCCCGGGTGACTGGCAGAGTGTAGCTGCTGGAGGCACTCTGCATGGAGGCCTTCACTTCGTAGCACAGGAAGTAGTGGCCGCTTGCGAAGGTGGAGAGGAGGTCGACGGAGCGCACCGTGCCTTCGGTGCGGATGGCGTCGCCGTTGTCCTCAAGCTGCCAGATGTTGACCTTGTCGTCTATCCCGGCCGGACCATTGATGCCGAGAGTGCCCAGCTTGTCGATCCATTCCCGGTTGGACCCTTCCTCCGGCTTGAGGAGGGCGAGGTTGGCTTCATAGTCGATGGCGATCACCTCGGCGGGAACCGTGTGGGCACCGTCAGCGGACTCGAACTCGATGTAGGTCGAATTGGCAGCCATCTCGCCGGTGGTGAGTATGTTGCCGTCCTCAAGAATGGCTCCCAGGCCACGGCGACGCTGGGGTTGGTTGAGTTCCCACGGCTGGGCGACGTTGTAGGTCTGGATGGTGGTGTTGATGCGAAGGAGTCCCTTTGCCCTTGCGGCCGCAAGGGCCGGGGCAGGGAGGACCGCCACGACAAGCAGAAGGGCGAGAGAGCAGAAAAGCGGACGGGTCGGAAACATGATCAGGATGCGGGTTGGAGGTCACCGAGATAATGGGAGCGGAAGATGCCGTTCTGCTGCATGATGCGCTTGTTGGCGGATTCCACTTCGGCCGAAGGAATCACGATGGGGCGGGCGACCCCGTTGCACTTGATGGTGATGAACTCGGGCTGGTCCCCGGCATACAGGAGTTCGTGAGCATGCCGGAGGTCCTTTACCCTGGTGCCGTTGATTTCATCCACCACCGTGCCGTTGAAGCCGGTGATGAAGGAGGTCAGACGATCACTCTCCACCCGGGTGAGAACCACCACATCCTCGCGCTCCTTGAAGAGGGCATCCCGCACGTAGTTCTGGAAGATCTTGCGTACGCGCGGGCTGTCGAAGCCGTAGGCGGAGTAGAGGTTGAAGTCGAGGGGCTGGAAGACCAGGCCGGCGAAGAAGACGAAGCGGGGTCGTTCGCCGTAGCGCACCGCGTAAATGCGGGAATGAGGGAAGGCCTTGAGGGTGACGGTGACATCCTTCTTCTCGCCCCTGCGCAGGAACTCGAGTTTGACTTCATCGCCTGCGAACTTGCGTTCGACCACCTCGTGCAGGACGACCTTTTCCCCCTCGACCTCGATGTTGCCGGCATTGTCAACCGGGTTGTTGTCGATGGAGAGGAGAACGTCACCGGGTTCCATCACGCCATCGCAGGGACCGGTGGGCAGGACGGAGGCCACCATGACGCCCAGTCCGTCTTCGGGAACCTGAAGAGCCTTGCGCATGGCCGGGTTGAAGAGTGCGAACTCGGTGATGCCGAGATCGACGTATTTGTCATAGCGACCGTCGCCGATATCCCTGAGGAAGCGCTGAATGACCGGAGTGGGAATCATGTAGCCGGTGTTGTCGGCCTGGCGCAGTCCCTGGAAGGCGACACCCACCACCTTGCCGTCCTGGAGGACCGGACCACCGGAATTGCCGGGGTTGATGGCGGCGTCGATCTGCACGACCAGGTGCGAGTCGACGCGGGAGTGCGAGTAGGGGCGGAAATCAATGCGCGAAACCACTCCGCGGGTTACCGAGATGCGATCTCCGCCGACCGGATAGCCAATCACGCGGACCTGGCTTTCCAGGGCAGGCACGTCACCGAACTTGAGGTAATGGAGGCCTTCGAAAGGGGCGTCCTCCTCGACCTCGAGGAGGGCGAGATCGCAGTCATGAGCGATATGAACGACCCGGGCCGGGTGTTTCCGGGCGGAGCCACGCCGGGTGATGAGGACCCGGTTCGCATTGGAGACCACGTGTGCGTTGGTCAGGAACTGGTTCGGGCCGATCATGAATCCCGAACCGGTGCCACCCCCGAAGCGCCCGGAGTTCCAGGGCGTGCGATAATCCGCCACCTGGGTAGCAGATTCGATGCGGACGACCGATTTGTAGATGTCGGCATTCCTGTTGCCGGTCTGGTCCGGGTTCTGTGCCAGCGCAAGGGAGTGGAGAAGCGCGACACTGCCACCGAACAGCAGGAGTTTATTCATGGCGGGAAGCTAGGCAGATTCCGGGCGGAATAAAGCGGAATTCGCACACCGGCCAAATGAATCGCCAAACCGCGGGAGAGAGAAAAAACGAGCGAAGCGGTTTCCGTATCATTGCGGCAGACCAGGCTGGCCGAGCACAGGGCCCGGGATGAGAAGGCACGCAAGGAGTCTGAGAAGAAGAACAGGCCTTACTATTAGACGCTTCTTCAGTGTCATGACCTTGGTCAGCAGGGAGCCTGGGCGGGGCGGGGAAACTGGATCTTCGAGTTCCCGACCGGAAGGGCTCGTGCGTGAGAACGAGGTTCTTGTTCAGCCCTGGACGTTGAAGCGGAATTCGATCACATCTCCGTCCAGGACTTCGTAGTCCTTGCCTTCCATGCGGATCCTGCCGGTGTCCCGGGCGGCGGATCTGGAGCCGGCTTCGACCAGATCCTGATGGGAGCAGACTTCGGCGGCGATGAAGCCACGTTCGAAGTCGGTATGAATGACGCCGGCGGCGGCCGGGGCCTTGGTCCCTCCGACAATGGTCCAGGCGTGGGTTTCTTTCCCGTTGGAGGTGAGGAAGGTGCGCAGGTTCAGGAGACGGTAAACTCCTTGGACGAGAGCGGTGGCACCGGAATCGGACACGCCCATGTCGGCGAGAAACTCGGTGGCTTCCTCTGCTTCAAGGGAGACCAGTTCCTCTTCGATGAGGGCGGAGATGATGACCGCTTCCGTGCCGTGCGAGGCTGCGGCGAATTCCTGCACGCGGGCAACCATGGGATGCTGCCCGGGATTTTCAAGGGCTCCGGCGAGCTGGTCTTCCGCCACGTTGCAGGCGAAGATGGTGCGCTTGGCAGAAAGCAGGAAGAAGTCGCGCAGGAGAATGGTTTCCTCCGCAGAGAGCTCCAGAGAGAGCGCAGGTCTGCCATCCTCGAGGTGGGGGAGGAGCTTTTCGATCACGGCGAGTTCACGGGCGGCTTCCTTGTCGCCACCCTTGGCCCTCTTCTCCCGGGAGGCGTGCCGCTTCTGTGTGGCGGCGAGGTCGGCCAGGATGAGTTCGGTGTTGATGATCTCGATGTCACGGATGGGATCGACCGATCCCAGTTCGTGGATGATATCGTCGTTCTCGAAGCAGCGCACCACCTGGACGACGGCATCGACTTCACGAATGTTGGCGAGAAACTGGTTGCCCAGGCCCGCGCCCTCGCTCGCACCCTTTACGAGCCCTGCAATATCGACGAACTCGATGACAGTGGGAATGGTCTCCCGTGAACCGGTCAGTGCCGCCAGCGGGGCAAGCCGGTCGTCCGGTACGCTGACCACCCCGATGTTGGGATCGATGGTGCAGAACGGGTAGTTCTCCGCCTGCGCCTTGCGCGTGCGGGTGACCGCATTGAAGAGCGTTGATTTGCCTACGTTGGGCAGTCCCACGATACCGGCCTTGAGCATGAACAGCGGCCTGTAGCCGAGATCGGCCCGCCTGACCACTCCAAGCTGCTATTCGATCGAGAAATTCTGTGGAATGCCGGTTGGATAGGCCGCTCCGCCAAGGAAGGGTCCGGTGCCTCCACGGGGAGCGTCGGTGTTCTTGGGTGGGAGGATGCTGCCATCGAAAATGATGCTCCCGCCGGGGAGACTTGGAGGAATGAAATTGACCGACTCGGAGCGGTGCCGGGAATCGAGGGAGGCCATGCGGCCTTTCTTCAGCTCGCTGCGATCGAACTGCTTGATCTCGCCGGTGTTCACCTTGACGAGATGGGGTTGACCGAAACGGGTCAGATCACGGAGTTTGAAGGTGGCAATATCGCCCTTGGTCATCTTGCCCTTCAGGGAGGAGCAGGAAGGGAAAAAGGCCAGAGATACCAGGAGCAGGGAGGTGGAGAGAAGGAGACGCATGCGAACTTGCTGGCTTTTGAGCGCGGAGGAAAGGGCCGACGAACAGGATGGAGCGCGCAAGGAATACAGACACGATTGTGAGCAAGCTGTTCATGGATAAAGCACCTTTCTTCAAAGGATGCATTGATCATTGTGGAGGATTGATTGTCAGGAGGACAAGATCAGATGTGCCCCTGTCCCCATCCGCAGGGAAGGGAGAGGGCTGGAACGCGGTTCCGGGGAATCTCGGGACCGGGGTTATGATTGGGAGCGGTGATGAATGAGAAGGTAGTTCCGAACCGGGTTGTTCCAGTTTCGGCGGGTGGAGACCGGGCCGCCATGCACCTGCGGGGAGACCCACAGATCACTGGATCGTCCCCCGTCGAGGTTGAGCGCGGTGGTGATGTTGAGCCTGGCGAGTGGTTGGGCTGCCAGGGCTGAAGCCAGTTCGGAGAGGGTGGCTTTGCCGGCGTAGCCGAGAGCCCAGTAATGCCGACCGTCCCAGACGAGGAAGGAACGGGGACTTCGGTCGCGATTGCTCAGACCGGTCACCGCGATGTCATTCTCGATGAGGAAGGGGCCGGCCTGCACGAGATGGTGGGTGGGGGAGAAGGAGCGCCAGTGCCGCCGGCGGAGGAGACGTGGGGATTTTTCCACCGAGAGAACTCCGGAAGCGAGGGAGGAACCTGCATTCCAGGTTCCGATGCGTTTGCCGTTCTCGATTACCAGCCCGAGCGGATTGCCTTCCGGGGTGAAGAAGCCGGCGTTGATGGCGGCCAGTGCGCCGTGTGCCTTGGCGGCCTCCATGGCAGAGGGCCACTCGGTCCTGGGACCACCCTGCTTGTCCACCACCGAAATCTCATAATTGCGGTCGTCGAAGAGAAAGAAGGTGAGTGCGATACCGCGGGAAGTCACCTGCTCAATACCGGCAGAAAGCGGTTGCCGGGACGGTTGCAGATCAAGGAAGGTGGGAGCGGGGCCGGGGCCGGGCAGGGGAACGTCAACGCGTGCACCGGGATCTGTCGGGTCGTCAGGATCCGGCCTGATGAGGGGATATTCCGGGGAAGGCCCGGAGGGAAAGGCACGGGTGAAGCTGGTCTTGCCCGGGCTACGGGTTTGCGAGGTGCAGCCAGGGAGAAGCACGCACGTGAGGGCGACGGCCATCACGTGCGTGATTCCCGGAACAGGAAGAGGATCGCGCATACGGTCACAGGATGGCGCAGGTCGGGGGCAATGCAAGGGATCAACTTTTCACCGGAGGGGCAGGCGAGGGGCGGAGGTTTTCAGGCCCGGCCCGGCCGGACGGTGACCTGGTGGGGACAAAGCTCTTCTTGATCTGGCTCCCGGGTGGAGGAGGAACGATACCGGAGCTTCCGCCGGGGACCGGGTCTGTTCCCCGCAGGTGGAACTGCTCAGGTAAGGAACGGGCTGCCCCACCGAACACAAAGCAGGGAATACCCGTATTCTGGGGGCGAATATTCACCTCTACCGGAAAGATGCGGAGCCTTTGCTCTTGATATCGGTCCGTCTGTGCATGAAGAGGCGGATCATTCAGGAATCAGGAATTGTTCCGGGATCCGGAAAACAGTAAATCAAGCAAGCATCCACAATTGGTCAGAGACGTTCCTCAGATCCTTTCTCTTAAGCGATGAAGAAGATTCTTATCCTGTTGGCAGGCCTTCCGTTCGGCGAGGTCTCCTCGGCCGTTTTCGGACCTATCTGCCAGTGGCACCGGGATCCGTGCACCTCAATGGCAATTCACTGGGTGCAGAACAATGAGGAATCGCCGGAGGTATGGAGAGTTGCTGCCGGGCCGTATCATTTCGGTGAGAACCCGACACTGTCCCTGCGAAGACCCATTCAACTGCCAGTGGGCCTCACCGGGGAATCGAAGATCGTGGTGGAATGGCCCGGCGGGTATTCTTTCATCGCTTACGTGAATGGCGAGGAGATCGGGCAGGTTTCCGATGACGGCCAATCGGTGGAGTTTCGAATTGGGCGGGAATCTGCGGGCGGCAGGGTGTTGCTCGGGCTCTCAATCCAAAAGGCAGATCGATCTGTCGGCGACCCGGAGCATGGACCAGCTGTTTTCATCAGGGACGGAAACAGGCGGATTGCCCTCTGTGACGGAAACAGCAGCTGGAATTATCTTCCGGGATCTTCAAAAGATGCCCGCTGGAACGAAGTGCCGCCCCTTGCAGAGCTCGTCGAACCGGAACAGGGTTTCGTTTTTGCCTACCGGCTTCGCGAGGCAGAGGAATGGGTGAGTGCCGATATCACCAGCAGGCCCTTTGGAGAGACCCGCTACCGTGCTTTTTCTGCGGATCTGAACAACCTTGCTCCGCGCTCACGCTACGTCTTCAAACTTCTGTGGAAAGGCCGCCTTCTGGGCACCTGGTTCTTTGAAACAGCTCCCCGGAAATTCGAGGATGGGATGAGCTTCGTCACGGGTGGTGACATGTTTCATACGAGAGAGATGCTGGATGCCATGAATCGAAGGGCGGGGACAGAATCTCCCCTTTTTGCGCTTCTCGGGGGTGACCTCGCCTATGCGAATGGTGTTGATGGGGATCGCTGGCTGGAATGGATAGAATCATGGAACCAATGTGCGATCGCACCGGATGGCCGCCTCATTCCGATGATTCCGGTGATTGGCAATCACGAGGTGAAAGGGGCCGCCTTTCGCCCGACGAATGCTCCTCCCAGGAGCGATGCTCCCTACTTCTACAGCCTTTTTCATGGGATGGCAGATGGGAGTAAGTTTACCGTCGATTTCGGGAGTTATCTGACGGTCATCGCCCTGGACTCCGGCCATACGGAGAAGGTCGCAACGCAGGCCCAGTGGTTGCGCGAAACGTTGGAGGATCGGGCAGGGTTTTCCCGCAAATTCGTGTGCTACCATCGGCCCGCGTGGGGAACAGGTGCGAAGCCGGATGCCGTCGATATTCAACGATCATGGTGTCCTCTGTTCGAGCAGCATCGCGTTAATGCCGTTTTTGAGAATGACCATCATGTTTACAAGAGAACCCATCCCCTTACGGCGGGCATGCGGGATGATGCCGGAGGCGTGGTATACATGGGTGACGGGGCGTGGGGGACGAGAACCAGAGGGGTGGCAAAAAATGTAACGAAGAGCCGACCTTTTCTTGCCCATGCCGAATCCACCAATCACCTGATCAAGGTCACCCTCAGAGACAATCATGTTTCCTATGAGGCCATGACGGCGGACGGCAAATTGATAGATTCGTCCCGACGCTCCGTCGGGAAGTGAGCCAGGAAGGGCCCCCCCCCGGGGTGGGATGAGGAGGCCTCGAGGCTTTGTTTAATGGATCACAGTGCCCGGCGATGTCCTGACAGGACTTGGGGAATGTGGGTGACCCTGGTCTTTCGTTGAACTGTAATATTGTCGCAAACACACGTGATTTTTTCTGAAGGAGGAGAGATCTTATGCTGGTGCTGCGAAGCTCCCTGGAGTTTTCTTTCAGGGTTATGAACGCCCTCGATTCTGATGAAAGCCTTCATCGGAATCGAGTTGGGCATGACTGACACAGAATACCGGCGGATGACGCATGGTAAGGGTGAGGGCTCCGAAAGGTCCGAGCCAAAAAATCCATAAAGATAGAGATAATGAAAATGCTGACAACGATAGAGAAGAAATTTATCAGACTACTTGTGCCCGTCTGGTTGGTGGTTTGGACCCTGCCCGGAAAAGCGGAAGATCCTCCTGACCTGCTGGAGCAGATCAGCGGTGATTGGATCATGTACCGGGGCGACCAGTATGAGATCAAGAGGATCTCTTCCGGCAAAGTGCAGAGCTCCTTCTACGACTGGAAGGGAAATCTCAGAGTGGAGCGGACATCTGACCTGAAACTGGATTCATCCGCCGGCGGCGAAAGCAAGACCATCATCGAACAGGGATCTGAATGGCACTATCTTGCGGGAGGAAAGATCCCGAAGGACAGTTCATGGACCGGGCTTTCCTTCGATGCGGGGAAGGCGGGCTGGAAGACCGGAAAAGCCGGATTCGGCTACGGCGATGACGATGATGAAACCGTTCTTGATGACATGGAGGGCAAATACCTTTCCGTGTTCATCCGGCGGGAGTTTGAATTGCCTGAGAAAGTGGAGCTCAAGGGCCTGGGCCTTTTGATCAATTATGATGATGGCTTCATTCTCCATGCCAACGGTCGGCGTCTGTTCAGCTCAAGCAGCGTGACGGTCGATGAAAAAACGGGAGAAACCACTGTTACCAACCACGAGGCCAACGGAGCGGAGTATTTCTCCCTCAGTGAATATGCCAGCGCATTCCGGACCGGTAAGAATGTGATTGCGATCCAGGGCATCAACACGAACTTGCCCAGCACCGACTTTACGCTCGATCCACAGCTTTTGCTGGGAGGAACCGGAAGCTTCGTGGAGACGAACCGGAAGGAGAGGCATGAAAGCTTCCGGACCGACCCCTTCTTCAAGGATCGTGCCTGGGACGGGAAAGTTGATAACCTCCAGATCTGGGGAAGAGCCCTTGGGGACGATGACATCGCGTCCCTGTGGAATCGAGGACAGGGTTCCGCCAAGGTTTCCAAGGGACTGTCAGAGGGCCTGATCGGACACTGGCCGTTTGATGGCAACCTGAAGGATGCAAGTGGCAACGGACGTCATGGCAAGGGCGAGAATGGGCCTGGGTTCGTGAAAGGCCAGTTCGGGCAGGCGTTGGACCTGAATGGGGAAAACCAGTATGTCACCCTCGGAGGCAAGGCGACGGATTACACTCCGGCCAGCGGCAACATTACGGTCTCGCTGTGGTTCAGTGTCGACAAGTTCGACAAGCGCTGGCAGACGCTGGTGGCCCTCGGAGACGCTGGGTGGAGTGACTGGCGTATTCATCGATTCGGCTTGAGTAATAACATGGGATTCGTCGGAGGGCGCTGGGCACGGAACAATGCCAGTATTCTTGACGGAAAAATGCACCACATCGTGGCCATTACCGAAAAAGGCAAAGGTGCCCGGTTGTATATCGACAATACTCTGGTCAGTAATAATGCGCCCGCCAATCAGGCTAGCAACTTTGCGGGGATCCTCCCGGATGAAGACGGATGGTTGCCGGTGGTGGGAGCCAACCTGCAGAGACACATCAGCCTGTCCAAGCCTCTGGAGGGGGAGTTTATCCCGTTGCAGGACTCACTCAGGGTCGTTGTAACCTCTCTCACTCAGGGCGGTGGTAACAATAATTCGTATTCCGGGGTATACCGGAAGGTTGATCATCCCGAAGAGGCGCTCCTGATTGCAGCCCGCGAGGGAAACAAGAAGAAGGTGGAGGAATTGCTCAAGGCTGGGGTGAGTCCTGATACGGCATCCCGGAACTCCTATGGGGCGCTCGGGTATGCAGGGATCGGAGGCCATCTGGAGATCATGAAGCTCCTTATTGCCCACAAGGCTGATGTGAACAGGAGGGCCCGCTTCATGAAAACCCCGCTGAACGTGACGGCAGGCTCCTCCCATATTGCGTCGGCAAAGCTGCTGCTTGCCAACGGAGCCGAGGTCAGCTTGGCCAACGGGAATGGCGCTTTTGTGACCCATGAATCCGCCTTCTGGGGACAACCGGAGATGCTGGAGTTCCTGCTCACGGAGGCGAAGGTCGACCCGAACCTGCGCTCAAAAAACGGACAGACCGCGCTGCATTACGCCATGTGGAACATGGTCAATGGCAAGGACGAGTTCAACAAGCCCTACCTGAAATGCATCCAGTTGCTTCTCAAGCACGGAACGAATCCTGATCTCCGGGGGGGGAACAACAACAGAACCCCACTGGAAATGGCCCTCAACAATGGGCTCAGTGACGTGGTGGCCCTGCTGGAGGCGCAATAGAAACGGGCGCTTCACAATTTTCGGGGGGGAGTGCGCCAGTGATGGGGTCTCCCCCCTGAAAGCATCCGGCCCGGGGGCAGGGGGCACGTCTTCTGGTGCCTCTTGGTTGCTCCAGGGAGGATGGTGGAGGTCGGAATAATTTCAGGCTGGCGCCCGGTAGATTCGCAGGCGCTCAACCTCCTCCACCAATTCAAATCCGCGGCCCTGGAGGAGGATCCTGCAGACGATCTGTTCGTGCTCCCGTTCGCAGTCATGGAGGGCGATCAGTCCGCCCGGTTTGACAGCGCAGGTGGCCGCGTGTGCGCTCTGGTGGCGACCGAAGGTGGGGCCCCAGGGGGCGTCCACGAAGGCGCAGTCCCAGCTCCCATCAAAGGGCGGGTCTGCCATGGCGGGAAGAATCACGGCGTGTTCTGAGAACCTGGTCTCCTCCCACTCTTCGAAGTTCTGCCCGTAGTGCACGGAGCGGATATGCGCGCTCCCGATCTGGTGGGTCACCTTCTCGATCCACTCCCCGTTGTTCTCAAGAAAAAGAGTGGTATTCCCCTGGTTCACCTGTTGCCAGGCAACCGAATCGCGGCCCACTCCGAAGACGAGGAGGTGGCACTCCGGAACACTCTGCACATGGCGGGCCCAGGCATAGTATTCTTCGAGGGAGCAGCTGTTGGGCTGGCCTCCGATCTCCGCAAAGATTTCTTCCAGGGACAGGTTCATGGCCGCGCCCACGTTGCCTCAGCTTTTCGGATAGACCCAGGGGCCACGGTAGTCGCGCTTGAGGAGCTTGTTGGCTGCTGGATCGCCGACAACCTGCTCCTTTGTCCCGTCCCAATGGATGCTTCGTCCCAGTTTCAGGGACATCATGCCCAGCATCGGGAGGACGGAGGAACGGTGCGAGGATTCAATGCCGCAAACCGTCTCTTTCTTCCCTTCGATGCCGTCGATGAAGTCTCTCCAGAGGAGCTCCAGGTTGTGGCCGTCGGGTTCCTGGAGCCGGGAGTCCTGGTGAATGATCTTTTCCCTGGAGTTGGCGGGGTAAAATGTCCAGCCGTCCCGCCAACCCATGTGGAAGACGCCGTTCTCGCCATAGAAGTAGCAACCGATCTTGTGTTTCTCGGGTGGATTTTCCGCGTAGCGGCGATGTTCCCAGGTGGCGGTGAAGGATTCGAACTCATAGACCGCGACCTGGGTGTCGGGAGCGTCGGTGGTCTGCTCCGTGTCGGTCAGGACCGGTTCCCCCCTGACCGGACGGCCCCCGGTGGAATACACGCGTCGGGGATACTTTTCCTCCGTCCACCAGAGAACCTGGTCAAGCCAGTGGACTCCCCAGTCACCAAGGGTGCCATTGGCGAAATCGAGGAAGTGGCGAAAGCCTCCCGGATGGATGCGGCTGTTGAAGGGACGCAGCGGCGCGGGTCCGCAGTACATGTCCCAGTCCATTCCCTCCGGGGGCTCCGAGTTGGGACGCGGTTTCTCGGCGCCACCGGCACCGGCCACGAACATGCGGACCATGCCCACCTTGCCGACCTTCCCGCTCCTGAGGAATTCCATCCCGGACACGTGGTGGGGACCGATGCGGCGATGTAAACCGACCTGGATGGTTTTTCCGGAATCCCTGGTGGCGTTCACCATGGCACGGCTCTCCTGGATGGTATGGCCGGTGGGTTTCTCGACGAAAACGTGGGCCCCGGCCCGGGCAGCCGCGATGGTCTGGAGCGCATGCCAGTGATCCGGGGTGGAGATGATGACGATCTCCGGCTTTTCCTTCTCCAGGAGTTCGCGGTAATCCTTGTAGAGTTTCGGTTTGTCCCCGGAGAGGTCGTGGACTTCCTCGGCGGCCACCTCGAGGGCGTCATCCGAGACGTCATTGAGAGCGACGACCCGGATCGTCTCCGAGGCCATTGCTTCCCGGAGGATGTTCATGCCCCACCAGCCGGAACCGAGGAGGGCGGTGCGGTACTTCTTTCCGGATTTCCCGGCGGCGGCCAGGAGAGGAACCTGATGGAGCAGGCTGGTGGCGGCTGTGGTGGTAACGAATGCTCTGCGTTTCATGAGTGGATGAGGATCGAGTGCGTCGGAACGCCCCATTCAATACAATTCACCACTCCACGCAAACCAGAGTTCCACTTGCGTTGCGGGCGTAGAGTTTTCCGTGGGCCAGGACCGGCACGGTCCAGCACTTTCCATCCAGGATCTTCCCGCTGGACGAGGGCTTGAATCCTGTGGGCGAGGCAGGAGCGACCCAGAGCGTGCCGCCGTGATCGAGAACCAGCAGTTGATCACGGACGGCGAGGAGGGATCCGAAGCCGCACTTGTCGAAGCTCCATTTCACCCCCCCGGTCTTCCAGTCCAGACACTTGAGGGAGGCATCCCCGTTGGAGTCCCCGTCGATTCCGTAGAGGTGCCCGTCAATCAGCACCGACCCGCTGAACTGATTGCGCAGTTCCTTGTTTTTCCAGATGGACTCCACCTGGTTGTCGCCGGTTTCGAGCAGGGCGCAGCCCTTGTTGTAGCCCGAGGAAATGAACACCCGGGTTCCGTTCACGAGGGGATCGGCGGCATTGACGCCATAGCGGGTGATCCAGCGGTGGGACCAGAGCCGTTTGCCGGTAGCGGGATCGACCGCCAGATAGTACTTTCCGCTCGCCAGCAGGATCGCGGCCGTCCCGCCCAACTTGACCGGGAGGGGGGTGGAATAGCCCGGGTCACCCTTTTCCGAGCTCCAGAGGATTCCACCATCATCCGTTCTCAGGGCCATGCCCGCGGTGCCGACATTGAGAAAAACCGCATCGCCCACCACAGTGGCGGATCCGTTGAATCCCCAGGTCGGGACCCGGACCCCGGCCTCCTCCTGAAGCTGTTTTTTCCAGGCCACTGCTCCGTCGGTGCTCCTGAGGCAGAAGAGGTCGCCCCACTTGGAAAGAAGGTAGACTCTCTCACCCGCCACTGTCGGGGTGGCCCCGGGGCCGCCTTCGTAGAACTTGTCGCCGAGATCCGCGTTGAAGGAGTGCTTCCAGAGGATCGAGCCGTCCTTTGTGCTGAGGCAGTAAATGGTATCGGTGCCCTTGCGGTGTCCCGTGGTAAAGAGGCGGTCGCCCACCACGGAAACCGAGGCGAATCCTGTTCCCACTTCCGCTTTCCAGGCAATTTTCCCGCCAATGTTGTTCAGAGCACCGGCAGGCAGGTTCTCGGGGGAGATGCCGTTGCGGTCCGGACCCCGCCAATGTGGCCAGTCACCACCCTGTGAAGGAAGAGTAGCGGCGCAGAGGCAGGCCAGCACAAGGGACCGGGACGGGGAAAAGGGAAAATGCATGGGAAAGGGAAAATGCATGGGATGCCGATTCGGGTCCAAGCTGCCAGTCGGGGCCGCCGCCGTCACTCCTTAAACCATGCGGTTCGCCCCTGGATTACTTTCGGGCCACCGCCAGGAGGGTCTGGAATCCGGGCAGAACTTCGCGCTAAGGCTCTCCCAGAGTTGCCGCGATCCGAGCACGGAGCGAGGCCGCGCCGCGGTCGCTGAGGTGGTCGTAGTCGTGGTAGAGGAGTTTGTGGTCTTCTGAGAGGATGCGCACGCTTCCGTCCTTCAACTCGAAGAGATCGTGGAGGGCCGTCAGGGAGACTCTTGGGAGATCATTGGCGATGACCTGGAGAGATTCGTTGGCGGCGTTGCGGAGGGTCGTCCGGTCCGGATCCTCGCGTCCGATGAGAGGGCGATCTTTTCGCTTCAGCGTGGAGGCGAACCTGACAATGGATCCGCGGCGCTCCATCGAGAAGGGCGTTTGGGTGAAGAGGGAAACTTGATCGGCGTGTTTGAGGAGGAGGGCCAGATTATTACGGAAGACGCGATCGAACCCGGCGGACCCGAGAATCTCGTGCTGGATTTCCCAGCGACCGAACCAGAGAACCTGCTTGGGTTTCCACCGGGTGAGGTATTCCAGGCGGGCTCGGTCGAAGTCGGCCCGGAAGTGGGAGATGCCATCGCGATAGATCGCGTCGTCGCCTTCGGTGTGGAAGCGGCCGAAGGCGTTGCCTATGCAGAGGAAGGCGACCGAGCGATTTCCTGCGTGTGAAATCTCAGCGATGGTGGAGGCGTACATGAGGGCGTGGCTGCTCCCGATCACGATGATCTCGGGCGGAGCATCGCCAACCAGGACCCCGCCTGATTTCCAAGCCTCGTCCCATTCCGCGTTGTAGGGTTGGGAGCTGAAGGCGGGAGACTGGAAGGCGGGTCTGGAGCCGGCGCGGAAGTGGTTGCTCCGCACGAGGTGGGAGAGGGTGAGGAGGGCGAGAAACACCGCGGCGATGGTGGTAAACTTGGGGGAGAGGAGGGGAAAGGTGCGGCGGCGAAATGGTCTTTCGACGAAGAAGTAGGACAAGGTGGCCGCCGTGAAGCTGATCAGGAAAATGGGGATCGCGTGTCGCGGACTGGAGACAGGCTCCATGCTGTGGAGGCGCCAAAGCACGATGATGGGCCAGTGCCAGAGATAGAGCGAGTAGGAGATCTTGCCGACGAAGACAAGGGGACGGGCGGAGAGGCAGGCTCCGACCATGCTGCGCTCGTGATTCGTGAATGCGATGACGAGCACAGTGCCAATCACCGGGAAGAGGGCCTGATGCCCCGGGAAGCCGCCTTCGCGATCGATGAAAGCGCAGGAGGCAAGGATGGTGAGTATGCCGAGCAGGGGCAGCGGCCGGGTCCAGGCCGGTGGATTATTCCGGGGAGCTCTTCTCCAATTCCAAGTGGCGAGGAGACAGCCGGCCAGCAATTCCCACGCGCGGGTCGGCAGGAGGTAGAACGCGTAGGAAGGAGTTGTGCTTGTGACCAGGATTCCGTGGGCGAGGCTGGCCAGCGCGCCCAGGGAGAGAAGTGGAATGATGCTCCGCTTTCCAAGTCGCAGGAGCAGCAGGAGGAGCAACGGGAAGAGGAGATAGAATTGTTCTTCAACGGCAAGCGACCAGGTGTGCAGGAGGGGGACGTCCTCGGCGGCCGGTCCCCAGTAGTTGCCCGTTTCGATGTGCAGGTGGAAGTTGGCAAGGAGGATGAGGACCGCGAAGAGCTGTGCGCCGAGGGAAGACCATTCCTTCTGGTAGAGGATCAAACTGCCTGCTGCCAGAGTGGCGAGAAGGACAACAGCGAGGGCGGGAAAGAGTCGCCGGATGCGGCGCATCCAGAAGTTCTTCAAGGTGAAGGTGCGGTCCGCGCTTTCGCGCAGGATGATGGAGGTGATCAGGAAGCCGGAGATCACAAAGAAGACATCAACTCCCACGAAGCCTCCGGGCAGGAAGGTGGGGCCCAGATGATAGAACACCACGGCAAGGACCGCCACGGCCCGCAGGCCGTCAATCTCGGAACGGTAAGTCAGGCTTGCCACGACGACGGGAGAGTTCTAAGCAGATCAGGAGAGTGTTGCCCTTCAATGTGGTGGAAGTCGACTCCGATGTTGTTAACGGCCACAACGGAATCCGGGTGACGAGCTACACTAGTGACACCGGTCACTTGGTAGCCACTGCCAGGAGCGTCTGGAAGTGCGGCGGGGCTTTCTCGCGGTCCACGATAACGGTTTCCACGTCCCTGAAGCCGGCGTTCTCCAGCAGATCAGCGATTTCCACTTCGGCAAATCCCAGGTGGGTGTCGGCGTATAACTCGCGGGCCTTGTCGAAGGAGTGCTGAAGGAGATCAAGGATCACCAGCCGGCCCCGCGGCTTGAGGATGCGGTGCACCTCCTGCAGGGCGCGTGCGGGGTTGGTAGCGTGGTGGAGAGCCTGGCTCAGGACGGCGAGGTCGACGAAGTTGTCATCGATGGGGGGTGCTTCAATGTCGCCCAGCCGGTATTCGAGGTTGGGCAGACCGTTCTCACTGGCGAGCTTTTTGCCGAAGGCCACCATTTTCTTTGAATGGTCGATGGCAATGACATGCTGGGCCCGCTGGGCGAGGAGCTGGGAGAGAGTGCCTTCGCCCGCTCCGAGATCCGCGACGACCTTGAAGTTGAGGACCTTGAGCAGGCCTTCGGCGAGTGCTTTCCATGAACGGCCCGGCACGTAATGACGGCCGAACTTCCCGGCCAGCTCGTCGAAGTAGGCCCGGGTGCGATCCTTGCGCTTGTGCAGGATGTGGGCGAGGGCCGCTTCGTCCTTCGGACGGTCGGGGATTTCGTCGGCGGCCTGTCGGGCGATCGCGAGGAGTTCGGCGGGAGCGCGACAGGAATAGATGTTGTTCTTGCCGGACCGGAGGTTGTCGGCGAGGCCCCCTTTCTTGAGCTGGGCGAGCTGGGTTGAGATCCGGGACTGGCCCATTCCAAGGATTTCCTGCAGTTCCGCCACGCTGAGGGATTCCTCGGCCAATAGAAGGACGAGGCGGAGCCGGGTGGGATCAGCCAGTAATTTCAGCGAATTGAGGATTGACGGCATAGGCGAGGCGACGTAAGTCGCATCAACAAATCACGATTCGTTGATATAAAACAGCATAAAACGATGGCCAAGACATTCATTTTTTCCTCGGAATCGGTCGGTGAAGGACACCCGGACAAGGTATCGGACACGATCTCGGACGCAATTCTCGATGCCTGCCTGAGGGTGGACAAGACGAGTCGGGTGGCCTGCGAGACCTTTGTGAAGAGCAACATGGTGGTGCTTGGTGGCGAGGTCACGATTCCGAAGGCGGCCGGCAAACCGCTCGGGGAAGTCATCAACGTCGAGAAGATCGTGCGCGATGCGATCCGCGGAATCGGCTACGTGAACGACGACGATGTGTTCCACTCGGACAAGGTCTTCATCCAGAACCTGCTGACCTCGCAGTCGGCGGACATTGCACAGGGTGTCGACGCCAAGAAGGCAGTGGGCAAGAAGACGGCGGAGCAGGGCGCCGGTGATCAGGGGATCATGTTCGGCTATGCGAGTGACGAGACGCCCGAGTTGATGCCGGCGCCGATCATGTATGCCCATCGCCTGGGCGCGGCCCTGACGAAGATCCGGAAGGCGGGGAAGCAGGCCAGGTGGCTGCGTCCCGACGCAAAGAGCCAGGTGTCGGTGGAGTATGTTGACGACAAGGCGAAACGCATCGTGAACGTCGTGATTTCCACCCAGCACGCGGAGAGCGTGAAGCACAGAGAGATCGAGAAGTTCATCATCGAGAAGGTGATCAGGAAGGTGCTGCCCAAGCGGATGCTGACGAAGGACACCGAGTATCTCATCAACCCGACCGGCAAGTTCGTGATCGGCGGTCCGCAGGGCGACAGCGGCCTGACGGGACGCAAGATCATCGTGGACACCTACGGAGGGGTCGGCCGTCACGGCGGCGGGGCGTTTTCGGGCAAGGATCCGTCGAAGGTGGATCGCTCGGCGGCCTACATGGGCCGCTGGGTGGCCAAGAACGTCGTGGCGGCGGGACTGGCGGGCAAGTGCGAGGTGCAGTTCGCCTACGCGATCGGCCACCCGCGGCCGGTGAGCGTCCACATCGATACATTTGGCACCGGCACCGTTCCGGACGACACGATCCTGAAGGCGGTTCTGGAGGTCTTCAGCTTCAAACCGGCCGACATCGTGAAGGACCTGAACCTCCTCCGCCCGATCTATGGCAAGGCGACGAACTACGGCCACTTCGGCAAGGATGATCCGGCCCTGACGTGGGAGAGGACGAACAGGGTGGCAGCCCTCAAGCGGGCGCTGAAGGGATGACCTGGAGCGGTGAACAACCCCACCACTGACGAATCATGAGTGCAAACGAAGATTACAAGGTAGCCGACATCGGCCTGGCCGATTTCGGCCGCAAGGAGCTCGATATCGCCGAGCACGAGATGCCGGGCCTGATGGCGAGCCGGGAGAAGTACGGGCCAGGGAAACCGCTGGACGGCGTTCGGGTGATGGGCTCACTCCACATGACCATTCAGACCGCGGTGCTGATCGAGACGTTGAAGGAAGTGGGCGCGGATGTGCGCTGGTGTTCCTGCAATATTTTCTCAACACAGGACCATGCGGCGGCGGTGATCGCGGCCTCCGCTACTCCCGTTTTTGCCTGGAAGGGCGAGACCCTGGAGGAATACTGGTGGTGTACCTGGCAGGCGCTGCAGTTTCCGGAGGGCAAGGGGCCGCAGCTCATCGTCGACGACGGTGGTGATGCAACCCTCCTGATCCACAAGGGTTATGAACTCGAGGAGGGCAGCGACTGGGTGAACACCCCCAGCGGCAACCACGAGGAGCAGGTCATCAAGGACCTCCTCAAGAAGATCCACGCGGAGCGTCCGGGCGTGTTCCACGAGTGGGTGCCGGAGCTCAAGGGGGTTTCCGAGGAAACCACCACCGGGGTGCACCGTCTCTACCAGATGCAGCGGGACGGCAAGCTGCTCTTCCCGGCCATCAACGTGAACGACTCGGTGACGAAGTCGAAGTTCGACAACCTCTACGGCTGCCGCGAGTCGCTCATCGACGGCATCAAGCGTGCCACTGATGTCATGATCTCCGGCAAGGTCGGCGTGGTGTGCGGTTACGGCGACGTGGGCAAGGGTTGTGCGCAGGCGCTCCGGGCGCAGGGGGCGCAGGTCGTGGTGACCGAGATTGATCCGATCTGTGCGCTGCAGGCCGCGATGGAGGGATTCCGGGTCCTGACCGTGGAGGACACCCTTGGCTGGGGGGACATCTATGTCACCACCACCGGCAACTTCGACATCATCCGCGCCGAGCACATGGAGAAGATGAAGGACCAGGCCATTGTCTGTAACATCGGCCACTTTGACAACGAGATCCAGATCGACAAGCTCGAGCAGATCGAGGGGATCCAGAAGCTCAACATCAAGCCGCAGGTGGACCGTTACACCTTCCCGGCCGGCAACAGCATCTACATGCTGGCTGAGGGCCGCCTCGTGAACCTCGGATGCGCCACCGGGCACCCGAGTTTCGTGATGAGCAACAGCTTCACGAACCAGACCCTGGCGCAGATCGCGCTCTGGGAGACAAAGGACACCCGCGGGATCGGGGTGGAGGTGCTTTCCAAGGAGCTCGACGAGGAAGTGGCGCGGCTGCACCTCGATAAGGTCGGCTGCAAGCTGACGAAGCTCACCCCCGAGCAGGCAGCCTACATCGATGTGCCGGTGGAAGGCCCCTACAAGGCGGAACACTATCGTTATTAAGCGAAGGTGCGGGAACCCGGGATCCTAATGGAACCTGTTTGGCCGCTGAGACTCCACGGATGGCTCCCGACCGCTACATGTGCCCCACCTGCGGGGCCGAAGTGAAGGTGGGGACGGGGTGTCCCGGTTGTGGCCGGGACACCAGGACGCGGAAACGGAACAAGAGCGCCCGGACCCCGCCCAGGCGGCGGTCATGGGAGCAGGACGACACCCACGACGGCCTTGATTTGCCGGACGAGGACTTTGACTATGAGGACTTCGTTGCGCGTGAATTCGGGCACAGGACCTCCAAGGCGATACGGATCAGGTGGTACTGGGTGGTGACCGCGGTGCTGCTGGCAATCACCCTGCTGACCCTGGTGCTGGCGGGGGTGTGGTAGGGTGTAGGCCGGAGGGGATTGGACGCCGGGTTCGTCCGTTGAGGCCGGGGAAGCGGCCCTCAGAGGCGGGGGTTTCGTTCCGGAACGAGTGGGCTAGGGCAGCTCCATGATCGCGAGATCCTTGAACTGCACCTTCATGTCCTGGCCCCCGTGGAGCTGGAGGGCAATGTGCCCCTCCTTGAGGCATTTCCCGTCACCCAGCAGTTCGGTCACCTTCACGCCGTTGAGGGAGACCGTGATGTCGTCTCCGACTGCGGTGACGAGGAGGTCGGTCCACTCACCAGGCTTCACCGTCCTGGCGATGAGCTTGGGGTCGGGCTTGCTGACCCAGGCGCGCATGGACGTCTCGTAAAGTCCGCCCACTTCCCTGGAATTGTCCACTTCGGCCTGGAAGCCCCTGACGCTGACATGGGTCTTGGTTTTTTCCACGCGGAAGTAGAATCCGCTGTCCCCGCTGGTGACCTTGAATCTGGCGCGCACCTTGAAGTTCCTGAAGCGTTTGTCGGTCATGAGGAGACCGTGTCGCGGTTCGCTGCGGGGCGAAGTGCCCAGGATGGTCCCGTCGACCACTTCCCATTTGCCGCCAGGGACGGGATGCCAGCCGTTCAGGTCCTTGCCGTTGAAGAGTGGTTTCCACTCCGGTCCTGCCGAAACGGTGAACGAAGGGAACAGGAGGACGCCGAGCATGAGAAGCGCTTTCATGGGCAGGAGGGTGACAGCGGATGGTTTGATGGGAAGCTTCAAGACGCCGCGTTCAGTTGTGGTGACCAGGTCGATAGCGTCAGTCCCCCCGGGAACGAGGCAGGCGAAGGCAGAGCTCGGGCAGGTGCGCCCTGCTATCTGCGGCTGGCCAAACGCTACCAACCGCCGGGCACCCTTCAATCCTTCGAGGCCGTTGCCCCGAAGTGTCTGCGCAGCAGGCGAAGCGACTTGGGGATCGCGGTGAGGGGATCCTCCTTGCCTTCGAATTCGAGGGAGACGTAACCCTTGAAGCCAGCGTCTTTCATGATGCCGGCAATGCGGCCGTAGTCGAGGTCAAGGGTGTACCAACGGCCTCCACCGAAGTAGGTCTTGCACTGCATGAGCACGGTCCGGGGTGCCAGCTGGGCCAGTCGTGCGTAGGGATCTTCCAGGAAGTTGCCGGTATCGAGAGTCACCTGGAGCCACTCCGAATCGACCGTGTTGACCACCCGCTTGATGCCCTCCGGGGTGACTCCGAGGCCCCAATGATTTTCCAGTCCCATGATGACGCCGCGTTTCTCAGCCTCGGGGACGAGTTTCTCATAGGCGTCGATCACCCACTTGTAGGCGTCTTCCTCGGTGTAGCCCTTGAGGGGTTCCTCGATTCCCCGCTTGGCCATGAGATCGTCGAAGTTCTTTGAGGTGCCCCACGTGCCGGAGTTTACCCGCATGGTGGGGATCCCGAGTTGATAGGCCTGCTCAAGGCAGTCGATCGTGTGGTCGATGTTTTTCTGCCGTCTCTCCTTCTCGGGCGAGAGGAATCCCTGGTGGGTGGAGTAGCCCATGAGGTCGAGGCCGAGGACGAAGGCGTGACGCTTGATCTTCTGCAGGGTGGCATTGTCCGTGGATTCCAGTTGTCTCTGCAGGATTTCGAGTCCGTCAAAGCCCATGCGGGCGGCGTGCTCAAGATTGGAGGGCAGGGAGCGCAACTCCTTGCGGCGGAATCCCCAGAAGGAATAGGAGGAAACACCGATGCGGTTGGGGCCGCGGTGGGGGCGCTTGAGTTCGGGCTTCTTGTCTGCCTGGAGCTCTGGGGGCAGATCCACGGCAGAGACGGTGCCGAGGGCGGCGACAGTGCTGCCGGAGGCAGCAAGAAAATTGCGGCGGTTCATGGGAATGAGTTTCAGGGATCAGGGAGAAGATCTCCCATGCCCTGGTCGGCACGGACCTTGAGATCTCCGGTTTCGGGGAGAGCATGACTCTATTGGCTCCGATTTCCAGTGTTTGTGTTGGGAGAAATGTCCGTATAGTAATGGAGCGATGGAGCACGACAAGGAGCCCAGGATCTACCTCCTGCCCAATCTGATGACGACGGGGAACCTGTGTTGCGGATTTTTTGCGGTCCTCACGATCTTCAAGGGCATGCAGATGCCCGAGTTCGGGGATGCCAAGCATTACTATGAAACCTCCCTCCTCCTCATCTTCGGAGCCTGCCTTTTCGACCTGCTGGATGGTCGTCTCGCGCGGCTGGGCGGGCAGGAGTCGGACTTCGGGCGGGAGTTTGATTCGCTGGCGGACCTTGTTTCCTTTGGGATGGCACCTGCCCTGCTGTGCTCCAAGGCGGTCCTCCTGAATCTGGAATTACCGGAAGGATTCCAGCGGGCGGAATCGGGAGTGGGCTGGGCCATCGCCTTTATTTATCTTCTCTGCGGGGCCATCCGTCTCGCGCGGTTCAACTGTCTGGCGGTGATGGGATCGGAGGAGGATCTCAAGACCTTTCGCGGGATCCCCATTCCGATGGCGGCCGGATTCATCGCCTCCCTTACCTTTCTGATCATCTACCTCCACGATAACGACCGCGAACTTGGGGCGTGGAACTGGGTGTTGGCGGGTGCGATGCTTGGTCTGTCCTTCCTGATGATCAGCAGCATCCGTTATCCCAGTTTTAAAAAGGTCGGCTGGAGTACGCGGGCGAGTGTCCCTCTGCTTGCTCTGGGCACAATCTTCGTAGGGGCCACCATCGTCTTTTTCCAGGTACTGCCGGCGGTGTGGTTCTCTGCTTACCTCATCTACGGATTAATCCGTCCCATGCTCTCGATTCAACGGCGCAAGGCAGTGGAGGAAATGCTTGATTCAGAGGGTGAAGAGACTGTGGTGGACAAGGGAGAAGGTTGAGCAAATTGCTTAGAACTTCTTTATTATTTGACTTTTTTAAAATTAAAGAATAGTTTTTGGGTCTGCTGTTCTCATGTACCCCGCCAAACGCATTCACCTGACCCTGGTGACGGCCCTGATGTTTCTCTGCTCGGGCACCGTCCTTTTTGGAGGTATCCACACCCTTCGCAAGGGGGAGACCCTCTATGGCCTGGCGAGGAAGTATAAGACCTCGGTGTCAAAACTGAAGTCCTACAACGGGATCCGGGATCATCGGACTCTGCAGATCGGGCAGCGCATCAAGATTCCGAGCAGTAGCTCCCGGAGCACAAGTAGCACGAAGAAGGCAACGAGTTCTTATCCCAGTTCCAGCGTGGGACGAGGCAAGACGGTGGTGATTGATGCCGGCCACGGAGGAAAGGACTGGGGTGCCTACCGCGGTGGCGTAAAGGAGTCCTACCTGAACATGAAGGTAGCCGGCAAGCTGGAGTACTACCTGAAGAGGCACGGCTACCGGGTGGTGATGACGCGCCGGAGTGATTCCTTCCTTTCGCTTTCCCGCCGGGCGTCCATCGCGAATCGCTACCGCAATGCAATCTTTGTGAGCATTCACTTCAACTCCACCCGCAATTCCTGGGTGCGTGGAGCGGAGACTTTTTATGCCGGGGCGGCTGGCCGTCAGCTGGCCTCCTCAATTCACCGGGAACTGGCCAGTAAGTGCCGCATGAAGAACCGGGGAGTTCGCTTCGCCCGCTTCGCTGTGCTGGTGCAGACGAAGTGTCCGGCCGTTCTGGTGGAGTGTGGCTTCATCAGTAATCCGAGCGAACGCGCGCGGTGCGTGACCAGTTCCTTCCAGACTACTGCGGCCCAGGCCATCGCGGAAGGGATCCGGAAGTATCGCTGGCGGTAGGTTATCCCGTCCGGGGGATCCTGCTTTGTCCGAGGGCTAACGGAGTTCCACGCGGACCCGCGCCCCTGGCGGGGTGAATCCACTCTACGATCCGGAGGCGAGGCTTTTGGAAACATCCACCGCCGCGTCCAGGAAAGAGGGGCATCTCGGGTCCCAGCCGGTCGATCTGAGTTTCTCGTTACTCACCCGCTTGTGGCTCCAGGCTCGCTTGCGATTTTCCGGTCTCGGTCCCTGGGGCGGAATCGGGCGTGCAAAGATCTGCGCGAGGGCTTGATAACAATCGCCCTGGTGAAGGGGAGAGGAGTCCGCGACGTTATAGACCTGGCCGCGTGAAGTCTTGGCATGGCTGGCAAGGGAGAGGAGGGCGGAGGCGGCGTCGTCACGGTGGATCTGGTTGAGAAAGCGCCGTCCGTCTTCCTCGATGATGGCGGTGCCCTCCAGGAAGCGCCGGAGTATCACGCTGCGGCCCGGTCCGTAGAGTCCCGCCAGGCGGGCGACCGTGCCGTTCCCCTCCAGGACCTGCGATTCGGCTTCAAGGAGGAGAAGCCCCGTTTCGCGCGTCGGTTCGGCAGGCGATTCTTCGGTGACCAGGGATCCGTCGACCTGGTGATAGACGGACGTGCTGGAGACGAAGACGAGATGAGACTCAGGAAAGGTGGCGAGGAGGTGTCGGGAGCCGTCCAGAAAGACACTACGGTAGGCGTCGGCCCCACCCCGGCTGGAGGAAGCGGTGAAGATGATGGCGGCTGGAGGTTCAATTCCTGCGCTGAGCTGTTCGACCTGATCCGGGCTGGAGAGATCGCAGGGGAGGGCCCGGTCTTCACCCGACCTGGAGAGGGTGGTGACGTGCCAGCCCGTCCCGGAAGCCTGCCGGGCAACTTCCTGGCCGAGGTAGCCATGACCGGCGATGAGGAGGTGGCGATCCATCTGGTGAACGGGGAACGGTAAACCGCAGAAAGAAGCCTGCGAAGGGCAAACCCGGAACAGCATCGGATTTGTCAATTCACGGCCTTTCCTCTACGGGATGAATAGTAGTCCACCAGTCCCTTCACCACGGCATCGCGATACTCCCGGTAGAGCGACTTGCGCAGGGTTCCGGCTACTTCCATTTCACCGTCGTAGTCTCCGGCCTGGACCCGGGCGTGGATCTCCCCATTGTTCATGACGTAGGGTTCGCAGAAGAGAACGGGGCACTGGTAGAGGCGGTTGGCGAGGAGGTTGCGTGCCCAGAGGGCGGGACCGATCCGCCGGGTCGGTTTGCCCAGGCGATAGATGTAGGCGGGCAGGCCGGTGTCTTCCAGGAAGGCGGCGGCGAGGGCGGCGGCAAGGGCGGACTCTTCCTCGTGGACCTTCTGGAAAATCTTGTGCATGAGTTCAAGGCGTTCGTCCTCGTGGGCGATTTCGCCGTCCATGTAGGCACCGTGCAGGATCATGTGAAAGTGGTTGCGGGGCGAGAGACGAGGTTGGGCAGAATCCTCGCCCCAGTTTTCGGCATTGAAATGAAGGCAGAGGACGAGGTCGGGCTTGATGGTTTCATTGACCAGGGTGGCGCGGGCCCGAATCTCGGCAGTGCGGTAGAAGAGCTGTTCGGCCCGGGCGAGGACCTCTGCGGCCGGGGCCCCCGGCATGAGACGGGCGGCGTATTCCTTCAGGTCCCCGGGGCGCAGTTCGGTGACTGGTTCGCTGGCCGACCGGACGAGGGTCACGGTGGCGCCCAGGGACTGAAGTCGTGGGGCGAGCAGCCTGGCGGTCCGCAGGGTCATGTCTCCTTCGGTGACCGGGGTGGTGTCGTCGATCTGATACCAGCGCTCCTCCATGCGGGCCCACTCGCCCCCGATGTGACCGGGATCGATGGCGATGCGCACGCCGGCGAGGGGTTGGCCGGTGGGTTCGGAAGGGATTTCATTCGCAGGCCGCCAGTAGCGCGGCGGCGCCTGGCGGGTCTCTCCGACGGCAAAGGCGATTGCAGGACCGGGAGGGGACAGCTCCGAGGCCACCGTGACGGCGTTCTCTCCGATCTCGAAGTGCAGATTCTCTCCGAGGAGATAGATGTCCGTCAGGGCCGTTTCGAATTCCGCCCGGGTGAGAACGCCATCATACTTGGAGAGTTCGGTCCACTCGGGAGGGGTCCCGAGGTTGGCGAGGCGCGGATCAGGGGCGGGGAGTTCCGGGGTGGAATCGATCCGCGGGAGCCGGGTGAGGAGAGGGTAGAGGATCCCGACGAGGAGGATTACTCCAATAAGGTAGAGGGGAGATGCTTTCCGCAGGCGGCTGGACATCGCGATCCGTTGAATCCTGTTGTTGTTCGGCAGGGACCTGATTGACTTCTCGGAGTTTTCCCGCTGGCCGACTTTATACCATAGAATTCGCAGAATGATCAGAATCCTGTTTTTGGGCGATGTGGTGGGGGAACCGGGGCGCAAGGCTGTGACGGCCCGTCTGCGGGGGTTGCGGGAGGAAGAGAACCTCGATTTTGTGGTGGTGAATGGGGAGAACGCGGCCGGGGGGAGAGGGATCACATCGAAGATTGCGATCGATCTCCTGCGAGCAGGGGCAGCGGTCATTACCACTGGGGATCACGTGTGGGATCAGCGGGAAGTCATGGAATATTTTCCCACCGAGCCCCGTCTTCTGCGGCCGATTAATTATCCCGAAGGAGCCCCGGGGGCTGGCAGCGTGGTGCTGGAGACGGCGAAGGGGAAGGTGGGCGTGATCAATGCCCAGGGACGGGTTTTCATGAATCCGCCCCTCGAAAACCCTCTCAGCTTGGTGGAAGAGGCGGTGGAGGCGATGCGCGCGGAGGACGTGCGGGTCATCCTGCTCGATTTTCATGCGGAGGCCACCAGCGAGAAGATTGCGATGGGACGGGCCCTGGATGGGCGAGTTTCCCTGGTGGTGGGAACCCACACCCACGTGCAGACCGCCGATGAGCAGATTTTTCCCCGGGGGACTGCCTATCTGACGGATGCAGGCATGTGTGGGCCGGCGGAATCGGTGCTGGGACGTGAAATTGCCTCGGTTGTGTGGCGGTTTCGCAGCGGCCTGCCGACCAGATTTCCCGTGGCAAAGGGGCCGGTGCGGATCTGTGGGGTCATCGTGGGAGTGGACGAGGACAGCGGTCACGCCGTGGAGGTAAAACGGGTTGATGAATTGTTCAGTCCTGCAAACCAGAGCGTGGAAATGGCGGAATCGGAGGCCGAAATGGAGCAGGGGAGTGGAGCGAATGCGGCGGGAGCGTCCTCCGGGGGCTCGTGAGGTCCGGGAATCCCCTGAATTGTGGGGAGTTCACGAATTTCTGTCCCTTTTACTTTTTTTTTGACAGAGTAGAAAGCTCTGGTAATTTCCGCCCCGCTTTTGGCGGCGTTGGTCATTTCCTTCTGGGGCGCACTAAACCTTTCTCCGGGGGTGAACTATCCACATGTCGCGAGGAGCAAACATACCCCGCTCATGTAGCTCAGAGGTAGAGCGCGTCCTTGGTAAGGACGAGGTCGCGGGTTCAATTCCCGCCATGAGCTTAGAGAGAAGAGAACCAAAGATCCACAGCAAGCAAGCATATGGCCAAAGAACAGTTTGAACGGAACAAGCCTCACGTGAATGTCGGCACGATCGGCCACGTCGACCATGGAAAAACCACCCTCACCGCGGCGATCACAATGGTCCTCGCGGAAAAGATGGGAGGCGGTGACGTCAAGGCGTATGACGAAATCGATGCCGCCCCTGAGGAGAAGGAGCGCGGAATCACCATCTCGACCGCCCACGTGGAATACGAGACCGATAATCGCCACTACGCACACGTCGATTGTCCCGGACACGCCGACTATGTGAAAAACATGATTACCGGTGCGGCCCAGATGGACGGTGCCATCCTGGTGGTTTCCGCCGCGGACGGTCCGATGCCCCAGACCCGGGAGCACATCCTGCTGGCCCGCCAGGTTGGGGTGCCTGCCATTTGCGTCTATCTCAACAAGACGGACCAGGTGGATGACGAGGAACTTATTGAGCTCGTGGAGATGGAGATCCGCGAACTGCTCAGTCAGTATGAGTTCCCCGGTGACGACATTCCCATCGTGAAGGGTTCCGCCCTCAAGGCTGCGGAAGGTGACGCCGGCCACAAGGAGTCGATTCTCAAGCTGATGGAAGCGGTTGATTCCTACATCCCCGAGCCCGAGCGCCCCATCGACAAGGACTTCCTGATGCCCGTCGAGGACGTGTTCTCGATTGAAGGCCGTGGCACGGTTGCCACCGGCCGGATTGAGCGTGGAATCATCAAGAAGATGGGGGAAGTGGAAATCGTGGGCATCAAGGAGACCCAGAAGACCACCGTCACCGACATCGAGATGTTCCGCAAGCTTCTCGACGAAGGACGGGCGGGCGACAACGTCGGTCTTCTCGTGCGTGGGATCAAGAAGGAGGAAATCGAGCGGGGCCAGGTGATGGCCAAGCCCGGGTCGGTGAATCCCCACACCAGCTTCGAAGCGGAAGTGTACGTGCTCTCCAAGGATGAGGGTGGCCGCCACACTCCCTTCTTCAGCAACTACCGTCCGCAGTTCTACTTCCGGACCACGGACGTGACCGGCAGTATCGATCTCCCCGACGGAGTAGACATGGTCATGCCCGGTGACAATGTCACTTTGAAGATCAACCTTATCACCCCCATTGCGATGGAAGAGACCATGCGTTTCGCCATCCGGGAGGGTGGCCGCACTGTCGGTGCCGGCCGGGTTGCCAAGATCATTGAGTAACCACACCCCCGCGAATCACGAACAACAATCGATTTGACCAGGGGGCACTCGGGCTTAGCCGGGGTGCCCCTGATGCGCCGAAAGGACAGTAGCTCAATTGGTAGAGCATCGGTCTCCAAAACCGAGGGTTGTGAGTTCGAGTCTCGCCTGTCCTGCCAGCTCCCCCTCAGCAATCAATCACCCATGTTGAAGAAATTTTCCACCTTCGTCGGCGAGGTCAAAGGCGAGCTCCGCAAGGCCTCCTGGCCCTGGGATCCGGATCCCAAGGTCAAGGGCTTCAAGAAATACAAGGAGCTCATTGATTCCACGGTGGTCATCCTGATCGCAATGATCCTGCTGGCTGCCTACGTGGGGCTTTGGGACCTGATCCACCGTGAGGTCGTTGATTTTCTGACTCAACTGGGACGCTGATCGATCACATGCCGACCATTCCCCCGCCAAACCAACAGTGGTACGTGGTACACGTTCTCTCCGGGCAGGAGCAGAAGGTGGCCAAGAGAATTCGTGCCCTGACCGAACAGGAGGAACTCAAGGATAAGATCTACGAGGTCCTCGTGCCGACCGAGATGGTGTCCGAGGTCCGGCGTGGTAAGAAGACGGAGACCAAGAGAAAGTTCTATCCCGGTTATATCATCGTGAACATGAACCTTCTCACCGAGGACAACGGTCTGGTGGAGGACACGTGGTACTTTATCAAGGAGATGGAAGGGGTGATCGGTTTCGCAGGGACCAAGGACCGCCCCATCCCCATGCGGCAGCGCGAGGTGGAGAGCATGCTGGCCCAGATCAAGGAACGCGAGGACAGCGTGCGACCGGCCATCAGCTTTGAGGTGGGCGACACCGTGAAGGTGGCGGACGGTCCCTTTGAGAGCCAGAACGGGATCGTAGAGGAGATCGACGAGGAGAAGGGCAAGCTGCGCGTGGCGGTCACCATCTTCGGTCGCTCCACGCCCGTGGAACTCGAATTCTGGCAGGTCGAGCGGGGATAACCCGGTCGATAGCAGGGTCCCGGCGTCGGGACATCCTCCAAATATATTCAAACCCCTAATTTTCAAACCCCACTCACCCCATGGCAAAAGAAGTCAAAGGCACCCTCAAGCTCCAGATCCTGGCCGGACAGGCGAATCCCTCTCCTCCGGTCGGCCCGGCTCTCGGTCAGGCTGGCGTGAACATCATGCAGTTCTGCAAGGATTTCAATGCGGCCACCCAGCAGCAGGCCGGCGATCTCCTCCCCACCATCATCACCGTCTACTCGGACAGCAGCTTTGACTTCGTGACCAAGCAGCCACCCGCTGCCGTGTTGCTGAAGAAGGCCGCCAACCTCGCTTCCGGATCGGGGGAACCGAACAAGGAGAAGGTCGGTTCGATCACCAAGGACAAGCTCATGGAGGTGGTGAAGATCAAAATGCCGGACCTCAACACGGATGATCCCGAGCAGGCGGCCAGGATCCTCGCAGGAACTGCCATGCAGATGGGCCTCGAGATCGAGGGGATGTGATTTGTCCGCAGATTCCAGATTTCCAGGAAGAAACCAATAGACCAATAACCGCAGGAGGATCAGATCCGGTCCATTCGTACTGCAACCAGAACAATGGCAAATAACCGAAGTAAACGATACCAGAAGGCTGCGGAGCTGGTGGAAGACCGCCCCTACGCCCTCGCTGATGCGGTGGGAACACTGAAGAAGTTTCCCGTCCCCAAGTTTGACCCCACCGTGACGCTCTCCTTTCGGCTCGGGGTGGATCCCAAGAAAAGCGACCAGATGGTGCGCGGAAGCGTGGCGCTTCCGCACGGAACCGGGAAGAATGTCCGGGTGGCAGTCTTTGCTCAGGGTGACGCTGCCAAGACGGCCACCGAGGCAGGTGCCGACCATGTGGGCTTCGAGGATCTTATCAAGAAGGTCCAGGGTGGTTTCACGGATTTTGACGCGGCCATTGCCACGCCCGATGCGATGGGCGAAGTGCGCAAGATTGCCCGGGTGCTGGGACCGCGCGGTCTCATGCCCAACCCCAAGACCGGCACGGTGACCGAAGACACCGCCACCGCGGTGAAGGCTGTGAAGGCGGGCAAGGTCGACTACAAGCTGGACAAGAATGGCAACATTTCGGCAGCCATCGGCAAGGTCTCCTTCTCCGAGGAGCAGCTGGCGGAGAACGCCTCCTCCCTCATCGAGAGCGTGGTGAAAGCGAAACCCGCCTCCGCCAAGGGAAACTACATCGAGAACGTCACCATCGCAGCGACCATGCTCCCGGGCCTGAAACTGGAGAACGTTGCAGCAGCCACCGAATAAGATCATGAATCCCGATAAACAGATTATCGTCGACGAATTACTGACCCGGGTGAACGGCTCGCCGTTCCTGCTGGTGGTAAACTACACCGGGATGACGGTCCCCGAGTTTAATGAACTGCGCGGTCGACTGAGGGAAGGAGGGGCCGAGTGCCACGTGGCCAAGAACAGCTATATGAAGCGGGCCCTGGAATCGGCCGGCATGTCCGGACTGGAGGAGATCCTGCAGGGACAGACCGCCTTCATTACTGGAGAAGAGGATGTGTGCGGGGCGGCCAAGGCAGTGGCGAACTTCGTCAAGGAGTTCAAGAAGCCCGAGGTCAAGGCCGGCCTCCTGGATGGAGAACTTCTGAATGAGGTGCAGATCAAGGTGCTTGCCGACCTGCCGTCGCGCGAGGTGCTCCTCTCCACCCTGCTGGGCGTTATCAACGAGCCGGCCTCCATGCTGGCCCGGGTGCTCAATGAGCCCGGCGCTTCCCTGGCCCGGGTGGTGAAGGCGAAGTTCGACGAAGGTGATTAGGATGCCGCTTACCAGGAATCCTCCAACACTCCACGATTCAATTACTTCATCACGACAACAAATTTCAAGGGATAGCCAAGGCCGCATCCGCGGCGGTGGCTGGTAAACACAGATGGTTCCTCGTCGGATCGCCGGCTGGCGGTCTTAAGCGACACGGAGCTCCGTAAACGACGATACCGAAAGACAAATACAATGGCTGATATAAACGCAATCGCAGAAGAACTCGGAAAGCTGACCGTGCTGGAAGCTTCCGAACTGGTAAAGAAACTGGAAGATGAGTGGGGCGTGAGCGCTGCTGCTCCCGCCGCCGCTGTTGCGGTCGCTGCCCCGGCAGAGGCTGAAGCTGCGGAGGAGAAAACGAACTTCGACGTGTCCCTTGAGAGCATCGGAGGCAACAAGATCCCGGTCATCAAGGCCGTGCGGGAAGTTGCCAGTGGTCTCGGACTCGCCGATGCCAAGAAGCTCGTCGAGAGCGCCCCGGTCAACGTGTTGGAAGGGGTAGCCAAGGACGACGCCGAGGCGGCCAAGGCCAAGCTCGAAGAGGCTGGTGCCACGGTTGAACTCAAGTAACCGGCTTTTTTCTGCCGGGGTCTGCCAGCAGGCCCCGGCAGGAACGCCTGGTTCGACTTCAGGTTCCTTCCTTACCGAAGACGGAAAACGAGGAACCTGGAGTCGGAGCAGCCGCTCCGGCACCATAAAAACAGGGGATCCTGCCTCCCTCGAAGTCCCGCGAGAGCGGTGCCGAGAGGGAGATTCCCCGCCCCGAACCCAGCAAACCGCCATCCCGCAAGGTTGGCGTCAATCCCACCAACGAGAGAGACGACTATGGCTGACCGCCGTTACTTCGGAAACATCGAAGAAGTTATTGAGCCGCCCAACCTCATCGAGGTTCAGAGCAAATCCTACGAAGACTTTCTGCAACAGGACATCGCCCCGTCCCAGCGGACTGAGACCGGCCTGCAGGCCGTGTTCAAGGAGGTCTTCCCCATCACCAGCTACGATGAAACCATCGAGCTGGATTTTGTTTCATACGATATCGAGGATCCGAAGATCACGGCCCTCGAGGCCCTGCGGACGGGCGAGACGTTTAGTGCTGCTCTTTATGTCACCTTCAAGTTGAAGGACGAAACGGGCACCAAGAAGGAACGCGTCTACATGGGAGAACTGCCCATGATGACCCGCCGTGGGACCTTCGTAATCAATGGAGCGGAGCGGGTGATCGTCTCCCAGTTGCACCGCTCTCCGGGGATCTGCTTCGAGAAGTCGATTCACCTCAACGGCAAGACCCTCCATTCCTTCAGGATCATCCCGGATCGTGGTTCCTGGCTGGAGGTGCAGTTTGATACCAATGATCTGCTCTACGTCTACCTCGACCGCCGCCGTCGTCGCCGCAAATTCCTGGCCACCACCTTTCTGCGGGCCCTCGGGTATCCGAGCGAGCGTGAACTGATCGAGCAGTTCTACAAGGTCAAGAAGCTGAAGCTCAGCGAATCGATGGACGAGGAAGAGCTCAGCCCCATGGTTCTCTTTGATGACATCAAGGACGGGGACCTGGTAGTGGCCCGGGCCTACGATCCGCTGACCATCGGAGTGGTTCGCCAGCTTCTGGCCCTCAAGATCAAGACCATCGAGGTGGTCGATTCCCGCCAGGGCGAGATTCTTCTCAAGTCGCTGCGCAAGGATCCCGCGGAAGACGAGGAGAGTGCGCTCAAGGACATTTACAGGAAACTGCGGCCGGGGGATCCGCCCACTGCCGCCAACGCGCGGGCCCTGCTCAAGCGTCTCTTCTTTGACCCCAAGAAGTATGATCTCACCCGGGTGGGGCGCTACAAGATCAATCAGAAGCTCAAGATCGACGTTGATTCCACCGAGCGCATCATGGTGGCGGAGGACTTCCTCGCGGCGGTCAAGTATCTCCTTAATCTGAAAAAAGGAGATGGCACGATTGACGACATCGATCACCTGGGCAGCCGCCGTGTGCGTGCGGTGGGCGAACTCCTGGCCAACCAGTGCCGGGTGGGCCTGGCCCGCACCGAGCGCCTGGTCAAGGAGCGCATGACCCTCTTCGATGTGAACATCGAGGGGATGACCCCCCAGAAACTCATCAACCCGAAGGCTCTCAGTGCGGTGGTGCGCGACTTCTTCGGACGGAGTCAGCTCAGCCAGTTCATGGATCAGACCAACCCGCTGGCGGAACTCACCCACAAGCGTCGTCTCTCGGCCCTCGGGCCGGGTGGCCTCAATCGCGACCGGGCCGGCTTCGAGGTGCGGGATGTGCACCCCTCCCACTACGGGCGGATCTGTCCCATCGAGACTCCGGAGGGGCCGAACATCGGCCTCATCAACTCGATGTGTACATACGCGCGGATCAACGAGTTCGGCTTCATCGAGACTCCCTATCGGAAGGTGAAAAAAGGCAAGGTCAGCAACCAGATTGAGTATGTCACCGCCGATCAGGAGGAGACCTTCATCATCGCGCAGGCCAACAATCTGATCAACAAGGACGGAACCTTCATAAACAAGCGCGTGACTGCGCGTGAGCGGGGGGAATTCCTTGAGATGGATCCCGAGAAGGTGGACTACATGGACGTTTCGCCCAAGCAGCTCGTCTCGGTGGCAGCGGGAATGATTCCCTTCCTTGAGCACGACGATGCCAACCGCGCGCTCATGGGTTCCAACATGCAGCGCCAGGGGGTGCCGCTACTCGTTTCGGAGGCGCCCTTCGTGGGAACCGGGCTGGAAGAGAAGGCCGCCCGTGATTCGCGTGCGGTGGTGGTGGCGGAAGCCGATGGGGTGGTGGCAGCGTCCACCGCAGAGTATATCGTGACCACCAAGGACGGGGCGTTGCCAGTCTCGGACGAGCGCTTTCTGAGTGATCCTGAGTCGGTCAAGACCAAGTCGGACAAAGGGATCTTCGTCTATCCGCTGCGCAAATTCATGCGTTCGAATGCGGGCACCTGCATCAACCAGAAGCCCCTGGTGAATTCCGGCGACAAGATCAAGAACGGCCAGATCATTGCAGATGGACCCAACACCGAAGACGGGGAGCTCGCCCTCGGCCGCAACGTGCTGGTGGCCTTCATGCCCTGGAACGGCTACAACTTCGAGGACGCCATCGTGATTTCCCAGCGCCTGGTGAAGGAGGATGTCTATACGTCCATCCACATCAGCGAGTTCGAAGTGGCGGCCCGGGACACCAAGCTCGGACCGGAGGAGATCACCCGTGACATTCCGAACGTGGGGGAAGAGGCCCTCAAGAACCTTGACCACGACGGGATCGTGCGCGTCGGGGCGGAGGTGAGGCCCGGCGACATCCTGGTGGGTAAGATCACGCCCAAGAGCGAGACGGAACTCGCTCCGGAAGAGCGTCTCCTGCGTGCGATCTTCGGTGAGAAGGCCGCGGATGTGAAGGACACCTCCCTGCGGGTTCCCTCGGGTTGCACCGGGATCGTGCAGGACATCCGGATCGCCACCCATGGAGTAGCCCGGCGCCGGTCGGAGGATGTCAATCCGGCCGAGATGAAGAAGCAGCTCAAGAAGATCAACGACGATTACAAGAAGAAGAAGGACCAGCTCACCGATCAGCTGACCGAGAAGCTGTCCGATATTCTTCTCGGGGAGAAGATTCCCCTCGATGTGGTCAACGCCCAGAGTGGCGAGATCATCATCCCGGCCAACCGGAAGATCACCAAGACCCTCCTGCGCAAGCTGGCTGCGGTTTACGATCACATCGAGATCGACCCGAGCCCGATCCGGAACAAGATCCTTGAGATCATCAGTTCGTTCGAAAGCCGTTTCGGCGAACTGGACGCCGACCGGGAACGCCGCCTCGACCAGATCGAGAGCGGGGACGAGATCGACCCGGGTGTCATCAAGGAGGTGAAGGTCTTCGTGAGCGCCAAACGGAAACTCTCGGTGGGTGACAAGATGGCCGGACGCCACGGTAACAAGGGTGTGGTGGCCGTCACGGTGCCGGAGATGGACATGCCCTACCTTGCTGACGGGACGCCCGTGGACATCTGCCTCAACCCGCTTGGCGTGCCCTCGCGGATGAATGTGGGGCAGGTGCTTGAGACCCACCTCGGAGTGGCCGCCAAGGCTCTCGGCTTTACGGTGGCGACCCCGATTTTCGACGGGATTCCGGAGGACAAGATCTGGGAATACATGTCGGAGGCCAAAAGGGTGGACGGGGTCCAGATCGTGGGCGATGGCACCGAGAAGGCCCGTGAACGCAGGCCTGATGAGCCGGTGGGCCCGGGATTTACCTGGATCGGTGACGGCAAGGACGGATCGGTCGGCGGCAAGAGCACGCTCTATGACGGCAGGACCGGGGAGGCCTTTCACCAGCCGGTCGTGGTTGGCCAGATTTACATGCTCAAGCTCGGGCACCTGGTTGCGGACAAGATTCACGCCCGCGCGGTCGGCCCCTACAGTCTGGTCACCCAGCAGCCGCTGGGAGGAAAGGCGCAGTATGGCGGCCAGCGCTTCGGGGAGATGGAGGTCTGGGCCCTGGAAGCCTACGGGGCGGCCTACACCCTGCAGGAGCTTCTCACCGTGAAGTCCGACGATGTGCAGGGACGCACCCGGATCTACGAGGCGATCGTCAAGGGCGACAACACCCTGGAGGCCGGCACGCCGGAATCCTTCAACGTGTTGATCAAGGAAATGCAGTCGCTCGGCCTTGACGTGCGGCCTGGTCGCAGCGGCGCCCAGGTGACCGAGGGTGGCGACTTCAACCTCGACGACCTCACCATCTGAACCCCGGGACCGAACCTGAAACCAGCAACTTTACGAAATCATGAGTGTTGAAACCAATTTGCGTGAACTCTACGGGGTCGACGAAAAGCCGGAAGCCTTTGATCATGTCTCCATCACGGTCTCTTCCCCGGAAGTGATCCGGTCATGGAGCCGGGGCGAGGTGAAGAATCCGGAGACGATCAATTACCGGACCTTCAAGCCCGAGAAGGGGGGCCTCTTCTGCGAGCGAATCTTCGGGCCGACCCGGGACTGGGAGTGCGCCTGCGGAAAGTACAAGCGCATCAAGCACAAGGGCGTGATCTGTGACCGTTGCGGGGTGGAGGTGACTCTTTCCCGCGTGCGCCGCGAGCGCATGGGCAACATCGAACTGGCGGTGCCGGTGACCCACATCTGGTTCTACAAGTGCATGCCCAGTCGTATCGGTCTCATGCTGGACATGAGCGCGCGTGATCTTGAGCGTGTGATCTACTACGAGGACTACATGGTCACTGATCCGGGCAAGACCCCGCTTGAGCGCGGTCAGTTGCTTCCGGAGTCCAAGCTGCGCGATGCGGAGGAGGACTACGGGGAGGACAGCTTCCGGGCGGCAATGGGAGCGGAGGCCATCCGTGATCTCCTCAGCCAGTGCGTTCTGGACGAGATCATCGTGGAACTTGAGGAAGCGATGGAGAACACCCGCTCCAAGCAGACCCGTAAGAAACTGGCCAAGCGCCTCAAGCTGGCGCAGGGATTCCTGAACTCCACCTCGCGCCCCGAGTGGATGATCATGACGGTCCTGCCGGTCATTCCGCCGGACCTGCGCCCGCTGGTTCCACTGGAAGGCGGCCGTTTTGCGACTTCCGATCTGAACGATCTCTACCGCCGGGTCATCAACCGGAACAATCGCCTCAAGAATCTTCTCCAGCTCAAGACCCCGGAGGTCATCATCCGCAACGAGAAGCGGATGCTGCAGGAGGCGGTGGACGCCCTATTCGACAACGGTCGTCACGGTCGGGCCGTGACGGGTGCCGGAAACCGCCCCCTCAAGTCGCTTTCCGACATGCTCAAGGGGAAGGGTGGTCGCTTCCGCCAGAACCTCCTTGGCAAGCGGGTGGATTACTCGGGCCGTTCCGTGATCGTGATTGGTCCGGAGCTCAAGTTGCACCAGTGCGGTCTGCCCAAGAAGATGGCGCTCGCCCTCTTCGAGCCCTTCATCATCCGCCGGCTCAAGGAGCTGGGGCACTGCCACACGGTGCGTTCGGCCAAGAAGATGATCGACCGCAAGACCACCGACGTCTGGGATATCCTCGCAGAGGTGACCCGGGGTCATCCGGTCCTGCTGAACCGGGCTCCCACCCTGCACCGCCTGTCGATCCAGGCTTTCGAGCCGGTACTCATCGAGGGATCGGCCATCCGGCTGCACCCGCTCACCTGCTCCGCCTACAACGCGGACTTCGACGGGGACCAGATGGCGGTGCACGTTCCGCTCTCGGTGGAGGCCCAGATGGAGGCCCGACAGCTCATGCTGGCGCCCAACAACATCTTCTCTCCGGCCAGCGGTCGCCCCATCACCACGCCTTCGCAGGACATCATCCTGGGAACCTACTACCTCACCTATACCCGTCCCAATTCGCAACCGGGAGGAGAGGAACCCATCCCGATGTTCGAGAACCCGACCGAGGTGGAATACGCCCTGGCGTCCCGCAAGGTGAGCTATCACGGCTGGATCCGGGTGCGCAATCCGGACTACGGGAAGGAAACCATTTTCGGCGACAAGGACAGCAAGATGCTGGTGACCTCACCGGGTCGCGTGCGCTTCAATGAGATCTGGCCCGAGGGGCTGGGCTTCATCAACGAGACGGTGTCCAAGAAGCAGATGGGCGACATCATCTGGCGCTGCTACCAGGTGGCCGGCCAATCGGGCACGGTCGGGACTCTGGACAGTCTGAAGAGCCTCGGGTTCCAGGAAGCCACCCGTTCCGGGTGCTCGATCGGAATCGTGGACATGGTCATTCCCAAGGAGAAGGAGTCCGAGATCAAGAAGGCCTATGCCGAGATCGAGAAGGTCTCCAAGCACTACCGCAACGGAATCATCACCGACGGCGAGCGCTATCAGAAGGTGGTCGATATCTGGACCCGCGCCACGGACAACATTGCCAATGTGCTTTTCCGCAAGCTGGAGTTCAACGAAGGCGAGGAGATGGCCAACCCCCTCTTCATGATGGTCGACTCCGGAGCCCGGGGGAACAAGAACCAGATCAAGCAGCTCTCCGGGATGCGCGGCCTGATGGCCAAGCCGTCCGGGGAAATCATCGAGCGTCCCATCACCTCGAACTTCCGCGAGGGCCTCTCGGTGCTGGAGTACTTCATCTCCACCCACGGCGCGCGGAAGGGTCTGGCCGACACGGCGCTCAAGACGGCGGATTCCGGATACATGACCCGCAAGCTGGTGGATGTTTCCCAGGATGTAATCGTGACCGAGCCGGATTGTGGAACGGTGCAGGGACTGCACGTGGAAACCATCTATTCCGGTGACGAGGAATCCGCCCCCCTCTCCACCCGTATTTACGGACGGGTCTCCTGCGAGCAGGTGGTCGACCCGGTTTCCGCGGAGGTGATCGTGGACATCAACGGACTGATTACCGAGGAAAGGGCCAACCGCATCGAGGACATCGGACACGAGCGGCTCAAGATCCGTTCGGCTCTGACCTGCGAGTCGAAGCGCGGCTGCTGCCAGGCCTGCTACGGACTGAATCTCGCCACCGGGAACGTGACCAAGATCGGGGAAGCGGTGGGGATCATTGCGGCCCAGTCGATCGGGGAACCCGGAACGCAGCTGACCATGCGGACCTTCCACTCCGGCGGGGTGGCAGTCGGCGTCAACAAGCAGCCCTTTATCGAATCCCGCGTCAAGGGGGTGCTGCACTACGTGGATCTCCGCGTGGTGGAGGACACCGAGGGCAAGTTCGTGGTTCTCAACAAGAACGGGAATATCTCGATCCGTGACAAGAACGGGCTCGAACTGGAGACGCACAAGATCGTGATCGGCTCGGTCATTTCCATGGAGGACGGGGCCGAGGTGACCAAGGGTGACCAGATCGCGATCTGGGATCCGCACAGTGTGCCCATTATCACTGAGAAGCCCGGAGCAGTCGAATTCCGCGACATGATTCCCGGCATCACGGTACAGACCGAGACCGACAAGGAAACCGGCAAGAAAGGCATGACCGTGACGGAGCACAAGGAGGACCTTCACCCGCAGGTTGTGATCACCGACCCGGGTTCCGGTGACGTTCTCGCGAGTTACTCGATCCCGGTGGGAGCGCACCTTTCCGTGAAGGAGAAGCAGAAGATCACGGGAGGCACGCAGCTGGCCCGGACGCCGCGGAAGGTGGCCAAGACCAGGGATATCACCGGTGGTCTTCCGCGGGTGGCGGAACTCTTTGAGGCCCGCCGTCCCAAGGATTCCTGCGTGATCGCCAAGATCGACGGAGTGATTTCATTCGGTCCCAACGTGCGTGGGAAGAAGAAGGTCATCGTCACGGACGAGGAATCCGGCGAGTCGGTGGATCACCTCGTGCCCATGGGTCGCCACATGATCGTGGGAGAGGGGGACACCGTGGTTCGCGGCGACCAGATCACCGAGGGTCCGGTTGCTCCCGAGGATCTCCTTGAAGCCTGTGGCAGGCAGGAACTCCAGGCCCACCTCGTCAACGAAGTGCAGTCGGTCTATCGCGCCCAGGGCGTGGAGATCAACGACAAGCACATCGAGATCATCATCCGGCAGATGCTGCGCAAGGTGAAGATCAGCGATCCCGGTGACACCAGTTTCCTCTGGGGGGACCAGGTGGAGCGCATGACCTTCAAGAGAGAGAACGAGGAGATGATCGAGCAGGGTGGCAAGCCGGCGGAAGCCGAGCCCGTCCTCCTCGGAATCACCAAGGCTTCCCTCGAGACCGAATCCTTCATTTCAGCGGCTTCCTTCCAGGACACAACCAGGGTGCTTACCGACGCGGCCACCCTTGGCAAGATTGACCACCTGAATGGGTTCAAGGAGAACGTGATCATGGGTCACCTCATCCCGGCCGGCACGGGATTCGATACTTACCGGGACGTCGACATCGAGTTCACGGTGGAAGAGCCCGAGCAGGAGGTGGAAGAGGAAGAACCCCAGGAAGCAGACACCGCCTGAGGGCGGAGGCAACAAGTCATCGGTCAGCGTCCATCGGTCACTCAAGATGCTGACTGGTGACAACCAACGGTTGACTCGATGCCACGGCAGAAGCCCAGATCCGGAGGACGACCCAACCCGCACACTGCGGAGCGGGGCAGCCACCGGACCATACCGGAAGGGGACCTGCGTGAGATCCTGGCCGGGATCGAGTGCCCCTTTGTCCTGGTCCTGGACGGGGTGCAGGATCCGCACAATCTGGGCGCGATCCTGCGTAGTGCGGACGGGGCAGGGATCGATCTTGTGATTGCGCCCAGGGACCGCGCGGTTGGAGTCACCGAGGTGGTCCGCCGGATCTCGGTGGGAGCGGCCGATCACGTGCGCTTCATGCGGGTGACCAACCTGGCGCGGACGATGGACGAGCTGAAGGATGCCGGGGTCTGGCTGGTGGGGACATCGGATCGCGGCGGGAAGAGTCTCTATGAAGTCGACCTGAAGGGACCGCTGGGAATCGTGATGGGGGCGGAGGGACCGGGATTGCGCCGGCTGACGGAGGAGAAGTGCGACTTTCTCGTGGAGATTCCGATGCGGGGACGCGTGGAGTGCCTGAATGTGAGCGTGGCCACCGGGGTGTGTCTCTTTGAGGCCCTCCGCCAGCGGGGAGATGGTGGCTTGCAGAGCAGGGGATGAAGTCCGGAGTGGATGCTCAAGGCTCTCCCGGCAGGTTCTTCAATCCCGCAGCGCGTAGTGAATGTGCGGGGTGTAGAGAGCGGGCTCCAGCAGGAAGGAGTCGTGGCCCCGGTCGGAGTGGACCGTGATGTGGACCGGATCCAGGCCGGCCTTCTCCAGCTCAAGGACAAGTTCGCTCTGTTCCTCGGGATAGAAGCAGAAGTCGGAGTCGATGGAAAAGACCAGGAAGCGGTGGCCCGCCTCCCTGCAGCGGGTGAGAAGTTCGCGATAGCTCCCGGCATCACCTTCCCGGGCGGCATCGTAGCGCGACCACATGTCGATAATGCGCAGGTAGGTATTGGCATCGAAGCGCTGCACGAACTTCTTGCCCTGGTAGAGCATGTAGCTCTGGAACTGGTCGCGGACCTGGTACCATGAGAGTGAATCGCTCTGGTGGATGACGTCCCGCCGGGCCCGGCGCTCGATGGCATCGAGGTGGACGAAGGTCTTGTGGGAGATCATGCGGGCCAGGGTGAGGCCGAGGTCGGGATGCTCCTGGTCGTAGTAATTCCCACCGTGGAAGTGAGGGTCGTTCTCGATGGCCAGGATCTGCTCGAAGAGGATAAGACGATTGAGGACGGTGGTCCTGATGCCACTCGCCAGCGAGAGGATGGTGCGCACACGTTCCGGGAAATTGGTGGCGAAGGTGAGAGCGGCAAGTCCACCGACCGAAGGGCCGGCCACGGCATGGAGACAGTCGATGCCAAGGTGGTCGAGCAGAAGGCCGGCCACCGTGGCCTGGTCCGAGATGGAGACGTGAGGGAAGGAGGAGCCATAGGGCGTCCCGGTTTGCGGATCGGGCGAGGCTGGTCCGGTGGAGCCGTAGCAGCCGCCGAGCAGGTTGAAGCACACCACGAAGTAGTGGTCGGTATCGATGGCCTTGCCGGGACCGACCATGCCGTCCCACCAGCCTTCCTGGACCTCCCCGTTCCACAAGTCGCCGGCTTCGGGAAGGGCGGGGTTGAAGCCGGTGACGTTCTGGGAGCCGGAGAGGGCGTGAAAGATCAGGATCGCATTTGATTTCCCGGCATTGAGTTCGCCCCAGGACTGGTAGGAGAGCTGGACGGCCCCGAGAGCCCCGCCCTCGCGAAGGGCGAGGGGAGAATCTCCTTCGCCAACAGCGTGGAAGGTGTGGGCCTGGACCGGTTGCGGAGCGTTGGACACGGACCGGGCATACGCCGAAGAGGGAAGATTGAAAACGGATTATTTTGACATGATGCCAATCGGGCGATGAATGAAGGCATGGATCATTGTCCCGGGTACAAGGAGTGGGTGGCCGTCTGTGACGCCCTGGGGGAGGGGCGGCAGCATGTCCTGCTGCGCAAGGGTGGCATTCACGAGGGCCGGGAGGGGTTCTCCTTCAGGCAGGAGCGCTTCCTCCTCTTTCCCACCCGCTTCCACGCCCAGGCGCAGGTCAGGGGGCCAGTTTCCCTCCCGGTGAAGGCGGGAGAGTGGGAAGTGGGGGAGGAGGTGCCCATCTCAATCTGGTGTGAAGCCCTGTGGGCGCGGACTCTTACGGACTGGGAGCAGGTGGCGGCCCTGGAGCCCTATCACGTCTGGACCGGGGATCTGGTGAGGGAACGCTTTGACTGCGGAGAGCTGCAGCAGATTCACTGTGCGCTGGTGCGCGTGTTCCGGTTGCCTGAGCCGGTCAGTCTGCCTTACGGGAAGAACTACGGGGGGTGCCGGACCTGGGTGGAGCTGCCCCTCGCTCCTCCCCGCGACCTGGAACCGGTGACGAGTGATGCTGATTTCGAGGTGGTGCGGAAGGCGGTCGAGGAGATCGTGAATTGAGCTTTCGGACCGGGGACGTGGACAGGAGCTGATGGGAGCGCCGGTCAGGCGAGGTTCCGCTCCCCGATGAGGTGGATGCCCTCGAGGGTGAGATCCGCAATGACCTCGCGAACCTCGGGGAGTCCCGCCGCGATGAGGGCCGCGTCGCCGCCGGTGGCCAGGACGGTGGGTGCTGCGTCCAGTTCACGCTGAATGGCCTGGAGGACCTCGCGGATCATCCCGCGGTAGCCGTAGACCGCACCCGCTCGCATTGCTTCGGTGGTCGATTTTCCGATGGCGGATTCCGGTTCCGCGAGATCAATCTCGGGGAGGAGGGCAGTGCGCCGGTGCAGGTAGTCGGTCATGGAGGCCAGCCCCGGGGCGATCACGCCACCGAGGTAGCTGGCTTCCGGACCGATGGGTCCCACCACGTCAAAGGTGACCGCCGTTCCGAAGTCGACCACAACGGCAGGTGCTCCGACCCGGGCATGCACGGCCACGGCGTTGGCCAGGCGATCGGCTCCGATCTGTTCGGGATGGGGATAGTCGATGCCGATGGACAGGGTGCTCTCATGCGAGATCTCGTGCAGGGGTCTCAAGGAGAGCCCTTGCCGGAACAGGGCGGCTTTCTCAGGAACGACGGAGGAAATGACAGCAGCTTCGAAGTCCAGGGCGTTCAGTTCCTCGACGAGGGTGGCGTCCAGCTCTCTGGTGGCAACGTGCTGGATGTCGTATCCATCCTGACCGGGGGCGGTGACCGCGAATTTGGTGCGGGTGTTGGAGTTGTCGATCAGGAGGAGCCGCATCGCCTTGCCGAAAGCAAAGCAGGCCATGATCTTCCCGAACACGAAAAAGGCTGTGAATAACCCGCAGTCCGGGCCATGGGCGGAGAGTTGGCACATTCCTTGCTTTATTTCAGGCTCAACCATTCGTGAATACGGACAAATGACGACAAACCTGAAAAAACTGATATTTGGAGCGCTGGCATTCCTGGCGCTGATCGGAACTGCTGTGGCAGAGGAAGAAGAAGCGACCCTGAACTCCGGGGATACCGCGTGGATGATCGTGGCCGCCGTGCTCGTTCTCCTCATGACCTTGCCCGGACTGGCGCTGTTCTACGGCGGGCTGGTGCGCAGCAAGAATGTCCTCTCGATCCTGATGCAGTGTTTTGTCATTGCGGCGGTCATGTCAATCCTGTGGGTGGTGTTTGGCTACAGTCTGGCCTCAACCGAAGGAGGGGAAGGGTTTATGGGTAAGCTCATCGGGGGATCAGAGAAAATGATGCTGAAGGGAGTGGAAGCGGACACAGTGAGTGGAAGCATCCCGGAGAGCGTCTTCGTGGTGTTCCAGATGACCTTCATCATCATCACCCCGGCCCTGATTGTGGGAGCCTTTGCGGAGCGCATGAAGTTCAGCGCAGTCCTGATTTTCACGACGCTCTGGGCCATTGGATCCTACCTGCCGATCTGGCACATGGCTTGGAGTGGGGTCGGCCTCTTCAGTGATTGGGATGTGATTGACTTTGCGGGGGGCACGGTGGTCCACATCAACGCAGGAGTAGCTGCTCTGGTGGCCTGTATCATGCTGGGTAAGCGTAAGGGCTATTCCACGACGAGCATGGCTCCCCACAATGTGGCCTACACCGTGATCGGAGCCTCGCTCCTCTGGGTGGGCTGGTTCGGATTCAATGCGGGTAGTGAGCTCGCCGCTGATGGGGTGGCGGGTTACGCGATGCTGGTGACCCAGATTGCCACCGCAGCTGCGGTCCTGGCCTGGCTGGCGATTGAGTGGATTATCTCCGGGAAGCCAACTGCCGTGGGGGCCGCAACCGGAGCGGTTGCCGGCTTGGTGGCGATCACCCCGGCCTCGGGATCCACCACCGTGTGCGGGGCCCTCGTGATTGGTCTCGCGGCTGGCCTGGTCTGCTACATCTTTGCCACTTCGATCAAACGCGCCCTGGGTTACGACGACAGTCTGGATGTCTTCGGGGTGCACGGGATTGGCGGAATCGTGGGAGCGATCCTGACTGGCGTATTTCTGCGCGAAGTTCCCGAACATGGCATCGGGGTTCAGGTAGGTGCCCAGCTCAAGAGCGTGTTGCTCACGATCGTCTGGTCTGGCGTGGTGTCCGTGATTGCCTTCCTGATCGCCAAGGCGTTGACCGGTGGCGGACGGGTCTCCGAGGACGAGGAAGACTCTGGTCTCGATGTGACCTATCACGGCGAGGGAGCCTACGGCTCGGATCGCTAGGCTTTCCCGGGAGGTTTTTATCGGCCCCCGACCGCTTTGCGGTCGGGGGCTGTTTTTGTTAATAAGACGGGGCCAATTGTGTTGCGTTCCAGGCTGGCTGTCGTGTCCTGATGAGGCTTACACGGCAACATGACAATAAATCTGAATAAACTAATATTGGGAGCGCTGGCATTCCTGTCGCTCATTGGCT
>MPLX02157512.1_pt1 | contig 52536 bp, 51 predicted proteins | sample 1617341 | NCBI WGS metagenome assembly MPLX02 (sample SAMN05944804, study PRJNA350692) | marine metagenome | biome: marine; feature: ODZ; material: water; isolation source: 120 m water sample filtered on 0.2 um supor filter | place: Pacific Ocean | collected 2012-04-08 | depth 120m m | reverse complement strand
GTCGTCCTGGCAGCTTGCAGGTTTCTGGTCGCAAAGGCTTTAAGGCCGAGCATTACTGCTCGAGCCCGAATACTGCTCAAGCCCGAAAGCTGCTCAAGCCCGTAAGGCTTGCTTAAACCACTGTCTCTGATCGGTTCAGCTTGAGAAATACAAGCTTGATGGTTTTGCCGACTTGGCACGGATACAGCAAGGCATCAGCGTTGGCATCAGGTCCACTCTGACCTGATGCCAACGCTGATGAGCCTGAGATGATTAAATTGCATCCAGCCTTGGGCGCTTGGGTCAGGATCACCGCGTAAGCATCGTGCTGCAGTCTTTTGCGTGTTCACAGCCAGTTTGCGTTGCTGATCGATGTGTCGTCTCTGGGTCGGTTGAACAGCCAGCTTTTCGGCGGGACTTTGCTTGTTTTGGCGGTGCTCGTTGAGCTTGATATCTCGACTACTTCCTTTCTGAAAATACGTTCTCACGGATTGCTCAAGCCGTCAGATCTCGTCTTATGGACATCCAGGGGTGAAGGCCATGCTGTAAAAATCCCTTGCTTCCCATCCAAGCGATCCAGAACTATTCAGGCCACAGGATTCAAGGTATTTCAATCTAAACAGAAATTGTTTCTCACTCAACAGGCTTAGTTACTCCAACCCCCTGGAGGGGTTGTTGAGGCAGCACGTCTGCCGGCTTTGATAGCGGCACGGGTCCGTTGATGAATAACCCACAACAGCATTGCCATGGAACAGTCATCATCCGGTTCCTTTCGCATATCTCGACAAGCCTTACGGGCTGATTCTCCGAAAACCGATGCAAGACTTCGGCGGAGCAAGCGACAGTCAGCGAACTAACCCATACTGCAGCTGATCCATCAGAAACCTGCTTTGCTGGTGGGGCTCTACTCCTTTGGCTCCATGCGATTTGCCGTGAACTGGACTGTGCCTGACAGTACAGACGCCACTTACTGCAAGGCTGTTCAAGACGCAGTGATCGGGTACATCAAAAACGGATGTCCGAATGACGAGTTCGAGGGATTCAAGATCCTGGAACGCATTCATTTCCCACTCAAAGGTGGTATGCAGATTGTTGAGGCTCAGAGCGCTGCTCACGTCTACAAGTTCACAGCCCCCTGGACCAAGAACTTTGGAATTGTCGTTGAGGTGCTTCCTTCACTGAGTGACAACGAGCTAGTCGCTACTGAGGAGGCTTTAGCTGCTTCAAGCTGAATGCAGATACAAGTGACACGGACTATTTGCTTAAACGGCTTTTTCTCTACCGAGATTGCGTTTCACCCCATTCACCACTGGACGCATCGACCTTCGGGTTCTGAGTCAGGCGAGCTAGTCCCCGACCAGTGTTGTTAGTGGGAAAACCCCATTCCGTCCACAACCTCAAGTTCTCCATCAGAAGTGGCTTTGTCGATGAAAATCTTGGTTTTCTGCGTTGATCGAGCAGCCAACCGCCTTAGCAAGTGCATCTTTTATGTCCCTTGCTCTCCGCTCAGTAGGGTCTGGGCAATGGGGTTGATTAGCCGCACTCCCTTGTCGGTGTAGTCGACAGATCAGTCCACGGCAACAAACAATCCCCGGCAGTGATTCTCCACCCGTCGCTCGCAATTTATGGCGAACCTGGCCGCTTTGATTGTTGACGCTCGAGCCGGGCTTGCCTGCTCTAAAGGCAGCTCTGAAACCTTGCCCCCAGGATGCCCCTGAAGCCCCACTGGGTATGGGGCACTCGTGTATCTATGTCAATCAGTGAGGACATAAAATCCTTTTTATGTCCTCAAAGCTCCGCGCAGATCCGCACAAGACTATTCAGAAGGAAATTGCTCCACAACCTAGGAACGCTGGTAAGGGCAGCCGCGATAGCAGAGTTCAACAGGCTTTTCCGAGTTCACAGCCTGTTTGCGTTGCTGATAGATCTGTCGTCTGTAGGTGAGGTGAACAGCCGGCTTCTCGGCGGGCATGTCCTTGTTTTGGAGGTACTCGTGGCCGCGATAGGTGAGCGTAGAAGTCATTGTCATCGCCCCGATGAACTGTCCAGCCACCGTTCCTTGGTCTGGATCGAACTGCGCCTCGCCGAAACGAGGTGAACGTTTTGTAGCAGTTGCTACATACTTTCTATGGCATGCAAACCATGGCTGTGTTGTTCAGCAGAGCAACAATTCCACTTTTCTTCAGCAATGCCATGGGGCTCTCAGGGTCCACCGACCCTTCCCTTGGGGAGCCTTCAGGGCCAGGTGGCCAGCCAAAAGACAGCTTAAGCGTCGCCCTGGCTGAGGTGGATTTCGCCACAAGGCAAGCAATCGCTAGCTCTTGTCGTAGGGATAGTGGTTTGGCACGAAAAACTGTTCGTTGAAGGGGGGACGCTTGTAATCTCCCTGATCCGGACGGGGCGGCAATTCAACGGCTGGTGGAGTCATGTCTTCCCAGGGAACCTTGCTGAGCAGGTGTCGCATGCAATTCAGCCGTGCCCGTCTCTTGTCATCGGCTTCCACCGTGAACCAGGGAGCTTCTGGAATGCTGGTTTTCGCAAACATACGATCTTTTGCCTTTGAATATTCAACGCAACGATTGCGGGATTCAATATCCATTGGACTGAGCTTCCAGCGTCTGGTTGGATCATCAATCCGAGCCTGGAGCCTGACCTCCTGCTCATGATCATTAACCGAGAACCAGTATTTGAGTAGCAGGATACCTTCTTGAACAATCAATTGTTCGAAATGAGGGCAAGCCAGATAAAACTTCTCCACCTGCTCATCGCTGCAGAACCCCATCACCCATTCAACTCCGGCCCGGTTGTACCAACTCCTATCAAAAATAACGATCTCCCCAGCGCTTGGGAAATGTTCAACATAACGCTGAAAATACCACTGACTTTTCTGCTGATCTGATGGTGTACCCAGAGCCACCACACGACATCCTCGGGGATTAAGTGGTTCTGTCAGCCGTTTGATCGCCCCTCCCTTCCCGGCTGCATCGCGTCCTTCAAAGATCACAATCATCCTGTAGCCGGTGGCTTTGACCCAGTACTGCATCTTCACCAGGGACGTCTGCAGTTTGACAAGTTCAGCCTCGTAAACTTTCTTCTTGAGGCGACTGATCTTTTGGTTGTGTCCCTCATGACAATTTTCGACAACCTCTGGGCTCGTAGCGCTATTGCCCTTGCTGTTGACAATGCCAAGGGACGGTGATTCGTCTGCTGACTGAATGGCCTTGGTGTTCTTTCTGGTCTTGCTTTTGCTCATCACAACCATCAGGACACCACCCTTGTCTTGACCGTGGACCAGTGATCAGTCAACCAAGATGAGCATTTGCCGATATTGGTCAGCAGCTTCCCACCTGCCTGAACACGACAATTTCCCACCTGCCTGAATACGAGAATGCCCAGATTGCGTCAGTGCTGCTGGAGCTGATCGGTGCGATGGGAGCTGATCGGGAATTCAAGCCGCACCGCAAATCTCCCCGGTGAGTCTGGCTGCTTCTCATCGTTGAGAACAAAGCCCATCTCACCGCCATGGCGTCCCACCACATGGGAGACAATCGCCAAGCCAAGCCCGCAGTGGCCCTGTTCACCGCGTGAATCATCAAGGCGTCGGAAAGGTTGCCTCGCCTGATCCCACAGATCCATCGGCATGCCTGGGCCCTGGTCCCACACCTCGATCACGCACCGATCTTTGTCTCCTCTCAGCCGCACCGTGACTGGAGGCGTTCCGTAGGTGAAGGCATTGTCGATCAGGTTGGCAACAGCACGGCCAAGCGCAACGGGTTTCACCATGGCCATGATCGGCGTCAGCTCAAGTTTGAGTTGATCTGACGGATGGCTTGCGCTCACTTCCGCCAGCCACTGATCAAGAGGCAGATCGACAAGGTCTTCGCCATCACCACCGCCTGCAAAGAGGAGGAACTGTCCGGTGATTTTCTCTAGCGACTCAAGATCTCTGGCAGAACGCTGACGTTCATCATCATCAAGGGAGGGCCGGGAAAGCCTGAAGCGAAGCCTGGTTATCGGTGCGCGCAGATCATGGGCGATGCCGGCCAGCATCGTGGCTCGATCACGGCGATTGGCCGCCAGACGTTCAAGCATTGCGTTGAAACGTCTTGTCAGCCGTTGAACTTCAGGGGCCCCCACCGCAGGAACTGCATCCGGGTCTGTTCCCTCCCCCACCCTTGAGAGAGCTCGTTCGAGGCCTCGCAGAGGACGTTCCACTTCCATCAGCAGAAAAAGGCCGCCGGAGATCACCACCGCACTGATCAGCGCCAGGCCAGCAAGGGCAGGCTCTGGTGGCCAGCCCAGGGGCGAGCGCAGGCCAACTCTCAGCCAAACAGGCTCGAGCGGTGAGATCAGTTCGATCCATACCCCTCGAACCGCCCCTGCCTGGGTCACAGGAACAAGCATCGGACAATGGGATAGACGTTGACACAACTCCTTTTTCAGCCCATCCATCTGGCGCTGGAGAGAAGGATTGAACCGTTTGGGTTCTGCAGGTCTGCTCATCACCGCCAGCTCAAGACCGGTGAGTTCAGCAATCAGTGCTGGTGGATAACGTTCAAGGGTCAGTTCAGTCAGCCTGATATTCAGTGACAGCTCACGACCAAGCTGGGATGTCTGCAGCATGTCCAGTTGGCGGCCGAAAAGAACCTGCAAGGCCAGCAGACTCAGAGCCCAGATGCCCAGTGTCAAGCCACTCCAGCCCAGGAGCATCGACACCAATGGCGACCAACGTTCTGATCGGCTCATTAAGGCAGACCTGGAAATACCATCGGCAAGTCAGTGATCATCTGGAAATCAGTCAAACATCCACAAATCAATCAACATCCACAAATCAGTCAACATCCATCTGGGAGATGGTCAACAGCCTCTACTCATTGCTGAGCTTCCCACCTCCTGGCCTGTGAGCCTCTGCCACAGCGTGGCAACAAGCCAATCGTTCATCTCCAGACTCTGGTTTTAGGGTGGTTGAATTGATGATAGTGATAGTTGTCATCGCAATATTGAGTGCAGTGGCCATCTCAAGCGTCGTCTTCATGAACAGATAAAGCTAATATTGCTGAAGCCAAGTCAACCATGGCAGTCATGGCAGTCATGGCAGCCATCTGGAAGTAATTGCAGGTGATCTATGCATCAGGCGGCGACTCCAATCTAATCAATGCTCCTCGCGGATTTAGGTGCATGAGGTTCTTCTGTTGGTGCCTATCTTGCAGAAGTATTTTTGGACCTTGAGAGTGCCAATGGTAAGGCTAGGAGCTCATGTCTGTCTATCAGTAAAGCTCTGGACGATCAAGAAAAAGGTCTACGGGGAATCTTTCAATCCGTCGAACGATGGGATTCAGTTTGACAGATTGCTGGGTGCCGTTCAGCCAACGCTCCTTGTCTGTTGAGTTAAAGATCAGCCTTGGGCAGATCATGATTGGCCTTGTTCTTTTAGAAGAAGATCGATCCAGAAATTCAATGCTTCCTTGTGCGGGGCTCTCCATCGGGCACGAAGACATAGCCATAGCCCCAGACGGTCTGGATGTATCGCGGGCGTGTGGGATCCGGCTCCACCAGCTTGCGTACCCTTGAGACCTGAACATCCATGCTGCGGCTATCGGTTTCAGACCCGGGGCCCCGTGCCAGTTCAATCAATCGTTCCCGCGACAGTGGCCGGTGAGGATGTTGCACAAAGGCGGCAAGCAGGCTGAATTCCCCACTTGTGATCACAAGGGGACGCCCCTCCTGGAAAAGAGTCCTGGCAGAGAGATCCAGCACATTCGTTCCGAACTCAACATCACCCCCTTCAGCAAGAGGCGTGCCCGCAGGAACGGAATTCCGTCTTCGCAACACCGCTTCGATCCGCGCTGACAATTCACGAGGCAGGAATGGCTTGGCGAGGTAATCATCAGCGCCCTGCTCAAGACCGATGATCCTGTCGACGGGTTCACCCCTTGCGGTGAGCATCACCACAGGCAGATCATCGCCCGCATCACGGAGGCGCCGCAGGGCTGTGAGGCCATCATCACCGGGGAGCATCAGATCGAGGACCAGCAGATCGGGTCGCTGAAACTCAAGCCTTGCCTCCAGCTGCTTCACATCGTTGAGGCCGCGGACGTCGTAACCCTGATCAAGCAGGTAGGTGCCGACCATCTGACGGAGATCAGGGTCGTCATCAACCACCCAGATCATCGAAGAACGCGCCATGGCAAAAGGAGATTTCTTCTCAATGTTGCGTTGATGGTATGAAGATCAGAGGCCTCTGTCTGCAATGGTTTGACCCTGTCACAGCTGATCCCACTTCGGTCATGATTGAGACACTGACGTTGCCGGCAAAGATCCATAGGCTTGGCTGATGGGCTGCACGTTCTCTCCATTCCATCTCTGTTGCATTGCTGCTCTTGCTGTCACCCTGCCGTTGGCGGTCTCAGCAGAACCTCCCAGAGGAATGCATGATTACGGTCGGCGGATGGAAGCCCTGTTCATCCGTATGGATGTCAACCATGATGGGCGCCTTGATCCCACGGAAGTGAAAGGTCAGACATCCCTGCAGCGCCGGCTGCAACGTCAGGACTCCAGGGGGTATCTGCTGCTGGAAGATCTCCGTGCACCGGGAGCAAACCCCAGCGGCAGACGGCTGCAGCGACGTTTTCACAAGGCTGATTACAACAGCGATGGAAGGTTGAGCAGGCTGGAGGCAGAATCGATTCCCTGGATCTCAAGGAATTTCAACAGCCTTGATTTCAATGCCGATGGTGGAGTGACGCTGAATGAACTGTGGACCCTTCAGAAAGCCCTTGCGCCTCGCCATAGGCGATTGCATCACTACCGGCGCTGAACAGGGGGATTCTTGGCTGCGGCGTTTTGATTTCTGACAATGAACTGAAACGTAACCCGCAGCAGCCGCCAGGCACCACCAAAGAAAAGTATCAGTCCCAGCAGAACGATTGCGCCGATAAGAACCACCGAACCAAAGCCGAGGAGGGCCTCCACCAACTGGCTTATGCCGCGGATCAAATCTGCGATCGCTTCACTGAGAATGACGATTCCATTGAATTTTTCAGACAACCAGCTCAGCAAGGCCAGGGATCCGACCCCGCCCAGCAGCATCAGCACGGCTTCGCAGAGCTGCCTCCTCAGGCCCTTGGCACGGGGGTGCCGGCTGCGACTGAACACCCGCCGTTGAAGATCTGCTTTGTGTATGGGCCTCCTTGATTCGCTCATGGAGCCAGGATTACTCGGATTTCCATGGGCAATGTTCAGACTGAAGGTTCTGATCAGCCGATGGACGATGAATCATCTTGACGGGCTCTGCTCTGCCGTCAACGATCATCTGAACCTTGATCATCTGAACCTTGCTGCTGGGGTGGCGGGTTCAAAGTGGTTTCAGGAACTGGATTGGTTTCGATTCGGTTGGGGATGGGCATCATCAGGCCAACCCCTGCCGCCAGCACCAGGACAGAGGTTCCGAGCAGAGGTGCAGCAAGACGTTGCCTGATCGGTACCCGTTCCACAAGTTCCCGGCGACGAAGCGGTTGGTCTGTGGGGATCTCCCAGGCAATCTGCACTCTTGGATCCAGTCGCAGGGAATCGAGGCAGCGAACCAGATCAGCAAGCTCCGCATCATCAAGGTCAATCGCCAGGGGCTCGATACCGGATTGACTGCTGCGCAGCAGCAGGCGATGACGATCGCCGGATTGGCTGATCTGCACCGGGGTGGAGTCATCACCGAAGCCCCGGCTGATGCCGGACAGATGATGACGTGCATAGGGCAGGACCGTGGCCATCAAGGCCTCCAGATGGTCTCGCTTGCCCTCAAGTTGAGGCGATGAAACCATCTGAAGGCGCCAGATGGAGAGGATTCCCATCGTGCCGTTCGGGTGATTCGAGGAAATATCTGGCAGGCCTTCAACCTGGAGCCGGGCTGCGGTCTGGTCGTATTGAAAGGAAAGCTTGAGCATTGAAGAGGTCATCAGGGCGTTGGATCAAGCAGGCTTGCGCGTAAACGATCAACACCACCGGATCCAGCGGCGAGGGCCAGGGCGAGAACCATTCTCCTCTGAATGGCCTCAGCTTGCTCAGGCAGAAGCAGACGCTGAACAGCTCCGCGTCTGGGATTCATGCGTTCTTCAATCAGATCACGGAGTCGTTGATCAAGCAGGGCCCATCTCTGTTGGTTGATCTCCTGGGGCTCTTTTGCAGAAAGCAATTGATGCAGCAGGGGATAGAGCCGATCAGCCATGGAGCAGAGCAGGCGGATCAGGGCCTCCGTCTCCAGGCTGCCCAGCTGGCCGCGTCGGGTGGTGCGGCGTAGGGGGTTGTGACAACGACGTTTCCAGAGTTCAACCCGGTTGGGGAACTGATCCTGGAGGCCCAGCTGCCGGGTTGCCCAGATCATTGCTTCGCCGCCATTGAGATCAAGGGCTTCAACGGTGAGCAGCAGCAGATCAAGACGTTCAAGACCCCGGCGACTCAGCACCGCTGTGCTGGACCCGTTTTCGGCGGCTTGCTCCAGGGGGGCAGAGGGATCGTTTGTTAAGGGGGCGTCGGTCATGGCTGCGATGATGCCAGGAGTAAGGCCCCTGCGTCATCAAGTCTTGGATCTTCGCCAGCTGATTCGGGAGATCCCCGACTTCCCCAAACCTGGAATTCTTTTCCGTGATATCTGTCCATTGCTTCGTGATCCAGAGGCCTGGGCAGAGGTGATGCGTCAACTAGAGGAACTCTGCAGTGCACTGCGGCCGGATCTGATCGTTGGCATCGAATCACGGGGATTCATTGTTGGCATGGCCCTCTCCACCAGCAGCTCAATTGGTTTTGTGCCGGTTCGCAAACCCGGCAAACTACCCGGTGATGTTCTCAGCGTCGATTACGCCCTGGAATACGGCAGCGACAGGCTCGAAATCCAGGCCAATGCCCTGCAAGGCGGCCAGAGGGTGCTGATCATTGATGATCTTCTCGCCACAGGTGGCACGGCCAAGGCGACGGCGGATCTTGTCAGCAAAGCCGGCGGAGTTCCGATTGGGTTTGGCTTCGTCATCGAGCTATGTGCTCTGGGGGGACGTCGCCATCTTCCTGATCAGGTTCCAGTGAGGTCACTGATCAGCTACGACTGATTGCTCTCCCAGTCGAGAACCTGTTGATATTGCTTGAGGCTGAGCAGGCCGAAACTCCAGAGAACAATCGGCAGCGGCGCTTGCTCAAGCTCTGCCTGACGCAGGCCGAGGCTGAGGGCACTGTCACTGAGTCCGAGTTTCTGTTGCAGGAACTGAATCAGCTCAGACGAAGGGGTCGGCTGGGGACGGCTGCTGAAAACCAATGCATCAGCCTCAGGAGGGCTTCACTCTGGCAGCGACTGATCTGTCTTGATGGACACCATCGGTCATCAGGCTCAGGCAGAGGCTTCTCAGCCAGGAGAGACGCTTGAGCAGCACCAGCATCGGCAAGCGCAGCAGCAGCTTCAGTCGATTGCGGGAGGAGAACAGCCTCAACAGCAGATCGGTGAACAGACTGACCAGCAACAGATCGATCCAGCGCTGGCGGGCGTATCGCCTCGCAAGTTTGCTGAGCGGGAGCCTGTTGGCTTGCACCTTCTCCACCAATCCGATCAAGGTGTTCACATCACGCCAGCAGAGATTCAGGCCCTGGCCACCGATGGGGTGGCAGCGATGACCGGCTTCGCCAACAAGGATTCTCCTGCCTTGATACAACCGCCTTGAAAGCTGAAGAGCCTGGGGAAAGGCTCTGGGGGTGTCCAACAGCACATCCGCCTCAAGCCCCAGGGGCAGCACTGTGGCCAGCTGATCAAGAAAAGCAGCGGAATCCAGCTGTGCCCGTTGCTGACAGCGTGTCAGGGGTGCACTCCAGACCACCTGAAAGGCTTCGCCTCCCAAGGGCAGCACCGCCAGAGGCCCTTCCGCCCGGAAGGATTCATGGGCGACGAGGGGATCAGCACCTCTTAGCAGAACCTTCGCCGTGAGGCAGCCCTGACGATAGTCAAGCCTCCAAGTGGGCAGATTCCAGGATTGCCGGGTTGGTGAGCCTGAGCCATCCGCCGCTAGGACCAGATCATGGTCTTGATCATCAGCAGATACGCCCGTGCCCAGTTGCAAGGAGATGTTGGCCAGGGTGTTGAGACGATCCAGAAGCAGGCTCATCAGGGGCTGATGATCGAGGATCCAGCCCACGGCCCCTTGGGCCTGGTTGGTTCTGCTGAGATCCTTCAGGTCGAACCAGACCCTGCGCTGCAGTTCACGATCTTCGACGCAGAGTCGGTTGAATGGGCTGAGTTCCCCTTGCAGCTCATCCCAGAGCTCAAGGGACTGCAGCAAACCTCTGGATGAATGGGTGAGGGCGTAAGCCCGGCTGCGGCTGCAGAGTTCAGAGGCGCTGAGGGGATCCGACAGGGTCACTCCACAGCCGAGCCTGCCGAGGGCCAGGGCAAGCAGGGAGCCGGTTGGACCGGCGCCGAGCACCTTGCAGTTGATCACGCCTGAACGGCGGACCGAAGCTCCGACCAAGGGATGCATCACTGGGGCGATCTACTGGATCAGGAAACGGCTGACTCTGATTCTGAGTCAGCCCAGCCGCAAAACCAGAACGCTTCAGGAAAGGCCAAGAAGTCCATGGGTGAAAGCTTCACCACGCATGAGGAACTCAGTTGCCAGCAGAGCAACGAAGCCAAACATCGCCAAACGGCCGTTGAGCTTTTCAGCACGATCGTGGAATCCCCAGCCCTGCTCCAGTTCAACGATCTCCATGCGTGGCTCTTTGGCAAATACATTCAGGCGGCCACCGTCTTCTTCGGTGACAGTCACGCCGCGGATTGGAGCGGCGAAGGCTGGGGACTGGGTCATGAAAACCTCGTTTGTTTACGCATTGTAAACAGGTATTAAGAAGCATTGCGGGCTCAGCGGCTTCTCGAGCCCTGGAGTCGCCGCTGGCAGAGCTCCTCAAAAGCCGGTCTGAGCAGATAGGGATACTCACCCACCCAGAGCTGCAATCCGGGCAGCCAGGCATCGCTGAAGGCTGCAATTCGTCTGAAATCCTTGCGCTCACTGAGCACAAGGCAACGGATCTGCGTTCCTGCTCTGATCGTCTGATGCTTCTTGACCATGGGGAATGTCATCTGGCCCAGATAGCCATCCTCATCTTCAAGCTCGAGCACCATCCAGGTGCGTCGATTTTCAATCAACTCGAGTTCGCCTTGCTTGTTGGCCTGCTCATGACTCTTCTCAACGCGCTCCTGGGTGAACGCTTCAACAATCTCCCCCTCAAAAATTGCTGCTGAGGGATAGCGACGCAATTGCTTGTTGCGGCGTCCGGCTTCGAGGATCGGTCCCCAGAGCAGATAAAGCAGAAAGACAACACCGATCAGCAACCAGATCGATCCCCAGCGCGTTGAGAACTGGCTCTGACTGATCAACAGGGTGATCACACCGCCGATCGTGGCGATCAGCACTCTCTGCAGAATCTGTCGCGGGTTGCCAAGCGCAGCTTTGAACTGGGTTGCCGTTGCCACGGCTGGAATCAACCGCTGGAGTTCTCCTGGACGCAGAGGAAGCAGCATGGCTGGTTAGAGGTTCCGCTCAGATGATCTTTTCAAGGCCGTAGACCAGCCCATTTAGCTGACGGACCTTGCGGACGGTCAGCAGCACCCCTGGCATATAAGCCGAACGATCAATGGTGTCGTGTCGAAGCGTATAGGTCTCACCAGGTGCTCCGAACATCACCTCCTGGTGGGCGACAAGGCCGGGGAGACGAAGCGAGTGAAGCCGCAGGCCGCTGGCGCGGCGACCACCCCTGCTCCCCGCCAGGGATTCATGTTCAGGCACCTCTTCCTGATTGAACTTGGTGCCGAGCTCCTCCATCAGTTCAGCGGTCTTGATGCAGGTTCCGCTGGGAGCATCCGCCTTGCGGTTGTGGTGGAGTTCCGTCAGTTCCGCATGGGCATAGAAGCTGCTCGCAGCCGCTGCCGCCTGTTGCAACAACACCATCCCAACGGAGAAGTTGGGGATCACGGCAGCGCCGATCGAGGCCTTCTCCGCAAATTCATTCAGGTCCAGCAATTGCTCTGGTGACAAGCCGGTTGTTCCGATCACGGGATGCACCCCGTAGGCGATGGCAGCCCTGGTGTGCCCATACACCACCGAGGGATGGGTGAAGTCAATAAGAACAGCGCCGTTGCCGGCGCCATCTTTACGAACGGATTGACTTGCAGCGCAAAGACAACCCTCGAAATCGGCAGTCACCGCCACCTCCAACTCACCGAGGCCCAGCTCCAGACCGATATCAACCCCTTCCTTTCCAGGGGTGTTGTCCACAGCTCCAGTCAGCTCACAATCGGGCGCTGCATGAACGGCTCTGACCACTTCCGCACCCATGCGACCGAGGGCGCCAGCCACCACGACAGAGATTTGTGGCTTCAGGGTTGAACCCATCTCAGACCCGATACTGGCCCAAGCCTATTGGGCCACTCGTGTAACACCCAACGCTGTTCTGTCACGAATGGACCCTGTCACTCGTAAGGTTCTTCACATTGTCTAAACACGCTGATGTTCACGCAGGTTCGCTCCTCCGATCGCCGAGTAGCACCTGCAGAGGATCACAGCCATCAGGCGGTGATGAAGGCTGTGTATTTGGTGCTTGAGCCTCAATACCAGAATTCCCTTACCCAGGCTGCAAAAACCCTCAATGCTCAGAACGGTGATCTGGGAATTGAACTCAGTGGTTACCTGATCGAGGAACTGCGTGATCCTCAGAATTTCGCTGAATTTGAAGCTGATATAGAAGCCGCGGATGTGTTCATTGCATCTCTGATCTTCATTGAGGATCTGGCCCAGAAAGTTGTTGATGCCGTAGCTCCCCATCGCGACCGACTGAAGGCTGTCGTGGTCTTCCCCTCCATGCCGGAGGTGATGCGCCTCAACAAACTGGGCAGCTTCTCCATGGCCCAGCTGGGGCAGAGCAACAGCGCCATTGCCAGCTTCATGAAGAAGCGGAAGGAATCCAGTGGTGCTGGCTTCCAGGACGCCATGCTGAAGCTGCTCAACACACTGCCCACGGTTCTTAAGTACCTGCCTGTCGAGAAGGCTCAGGACGCCCGCAGTTTCATTCTGAGTTTCCAGTACTGGCTTGGAGGGACGCCGGATAATCTGCGCAACCTATTGCTGATGCTGGCAGATAAATATGTCTTCCCGGAATCCGCCGGTGAGACACGCCCCGAGGTTGAAGTTGTTGCCCCGGAGGTGTTCCCGGATCTGGGGATCTGGCATCCGATGGCGCCAGCGATGTTTGAAGATCTCAAGGAGTACCTGAACTGGACGGCAAGTCGTGCTGATATCTCTGAAGCAGCCAGACAAGGCCCGTTGATCGGCCTGGTGCTGCAGCGAAGCCACATTGTCACCGGCGATGACGCCCATTACGTGGCCGTGATTCAGGAGCTTGAGTACCGAGGCGCAAGGGTGCTGCCGATCTTCTGTGGAGGGCTTGATTTCTCCAAACCCGTTGACGCCTTTTTCTATGACCCGCTGCAGCCAGATCAACCGCTGGTGGATGGGGTTGTCTCCCTTACTGGTTTTGCTCTGGTGGGTGGCCCTGCCCGTCAGGACCATCCCAAGGCCATCGATTCCCTCAAGCGCCTCAACCGTCCCTACATGGTGGCGCTACCCCTTGTCTTTCAGACCACCCAGGAATGGCAGGACAGTGATCTGGGCCTGCATCCGGTGCAGGTTGCCTTGCAGATCGCCATCCCTGAACTCGATGGAGCGATTGAGCCGATTGTGCTGTCCGGACGGGATGACGCCACGGGTAAGGCACACACCCTTCAGGATCGGGTCGATGCCATTGCCGGCCGAGCGATCCGCTGGTCTTCCCTGAGGATCAAGCCCCGAGCCGAGAAGAAGCTGGCGATCACGGTGTTCAGCTTCCCCCCTGATAAGGGCAATGTCGGCAGCGCTGCCTATCTGGATGTTTTTGGCTCCATCCATAGAGTTCTGGAAGAGATGAAAGCAAGCGGCTACGCCGTTGAGAAGCTTCCCCGAGACGGCAAAGCCCTGATGGAAGCAGTGATCAATGACCCGGAAGCCATGCAGGGTGCGCCGGAGCTTTCGATCGCCCATCGCATGAGTGTTGATGAATACGAACGTCTCACCCCTTACTCATCGCGACTCGAAGAGAACTGGGGCAAACCCCCCGGCAGCCTCAACAGTGATGGCCAGAACCTGCTGATCTACGGCCGCCATTTCGGCAATGTTTTCGTTGGCGTTCAGCCCACCTTCGGCTATGAGGGGGACCCGATGCGTCTGCTCTACTCACGCAGTGCCAGCCCTCATCATGGTTTCGCGGCTTATTACACCTATCTCGAAAAGATCTGGAAAGCCGATGCTGTGCTTCATTTCGGAACCCACGGATCCCTTGAATTCATGCCCGGCAAGCAGATGGGCATGAGTGAAACCTGTTACCCCGACTCACTGATCGGAGAACTTCCCAACCTTTACTACTACGCCGCCAACAATCCTTCGGAAGCGACAATCGCCAAGCGTCGCGGTTATGCCTCCACAATCAGTTATCTCACCCCGCCTGCTGAAAATTCAGGTCTCTACAAAGGCCTCAAGGAGCTGGGTGAATTGGTGGGCTCTTATCAGCAGCTCCGAGAGGGAAGCCGTGGTGTTCAGATCGTTAACACCATCGTTGAAACGGCCCGGCTGTGCAATCTTGACAAAGACGTAGATCTGCCTGATCAGGATGCCTCGACTCTGGATCTTGATGGGCGGGATGGGCTTGTTGGGGCTGTCTATCGCCAGTTAATGGAAATCGAGAGTCGCCTGCTTCCCTGCGGGCTGCACACCATCGGCAAGCCACCAACGGCGGAGGAAGCCATTGCCACCTTGGTGAGCATTGCCGCCCTGGAACGGGATGATGTTGATCTGCGCTCACTCCCTGGTCTGCTGGCCGACGCCATTGGCCGAAAGATTGAAGACGTCTACAAAGGCAACGACAACGGAGTGCTCGCAGATGTGGAGCTCAACCGCAAGATCAACGAAGCCTCACGGGCGGCCGTTGGCGGGATGGTCCGATCCATGACCGGAGCCGATGGTCGGGTCACTCTGCGCAGCGGTTCCGGTTGGTTCAAAGCCCTGCTGAAGCGTTTTGGATTCAAAACCCGCACTCCCTGGCTGAAAGCTTGTTCCAGCAATGGTTTTGGCAATATTGATGCCACTGCGCTCGACAAACTCTTCAACTATCTGAGCGTCTGCCTGGAGAAGATCTGTGCTGACAAGGAAATGGGAAGCCTGCTCAAAGCCCTTGATGGAGAGTATGTGCTTCCCGGTCCCGGCGGTGACCCGATCAGAAATCCCGGTGTTCTGCCAAGTGGCAAGAACATCCACGCCCTGGATCCTCAATCCATTCCAACCCGCGCTGCTGTTGCTGCCGCCAAAGGAGTGGTTGACAAACTCATAGAACGTCAACGCCAGGAACAAGGCAATTGGCCGGAAACCATCGCCTGTGTTCTCTGGGGCACCGACAACATCAAGACCTACGGTGAATCCCTGGCTCAGATTCTCTGGTTCGTGGGTGTTCGCCCCATGCCTGATTCCGTTGGTCGTGTCAACAAACTTGAAATGATCACACTGGAGGAGCTTGGTCGTCCTCGCATCGATGTGGTGGTGAATTGCTCTGGTGTGTTCCGTGATCTGTTCATCAATCAGATGGCCTTGATCGATCAGGCCGTGAAGATGGCGGCGGAAGCCGATGAACCCCTGGAGCAGAACTTTGTGCGTAAACACGCCCTTGAGCAAGCAGAAAAAGAAGGCACCAGTCTTCGTGATGCGGCCTGTAGGGTCTTCTCCAATGCCAGTGGTAGCTATAGTTCAAATGTGAATCTGGCTGTTGAAAACAGTAGCTGGGAAGAAGAGTCAGAACTTCAGGAGATGTATCTTTCCCGCAAGACATTTGCCTTCAATGCTGATAATCCAGGTGAGATGAACCAGAAAAGAAAGGTCTTTGAGTCTGTGATGAAAACAGCAGACGTGACCTTCCAGAATCTGGATTCAGCTGAGATATCCCTCACTGATGTCAGCCACTATTTCGATTCAGATCCTACCAATCTGATCAAAGGTCTTCGTGGCGATGGCAAAGCTCCCACCAGTTACATCGCCGATACCACAACAGCCAATGCCCAGGTGCGTTCCCTCAGCGAAACAATTCGACTGGATTCGCGTACAAAGCTCCTCAATCCAAAATGGTATGAAGGCATGCTCAACTCCGGCTATGAGGGAGTGCGGGAAGTGGCCAAAAGGCTTAATTTCACCCTGGGCTGGAGTGCCTCCAGTGGCCAGGTCGATAACTTCGTCTACGAAGAAGCCAATGAGACCTTCATCAATGATCCGGAGATGCGCAAGCGTTTGCTGGAACTTAACCCCCACAGCTTTCGCAGAATTGTCAGCACCCTGCTTGAGGTGAATGGCCGCGGCTACTGGGAAACCTCCGACGAAAATATTGAACAACTTCAGGAGCTCTACAAGGAAGTTGAAGATCGAATCGAGGGGGTTGCCCCTGCACCTGTGGATTCAGAGACAGACTGATCAACACGCCAACTGATCAACACGCCAACTGATCAATACTCCAACTGATCAAAAGACAACTGATCGACACGCCTACTTTGCTCTGTTTTTCCAGAGTTCCGCAGCCATCCTGAGGGTCTGATTGATGGCGCCAACGTCATGAACCCGCACCATCGCTACACCGGCCTGTACACATCGACACACCACCGCTGCTGTGCCCCAGATCCTTGCGTTGGACTCCGGCTGATTCAGCACTGCGCCGATGAAGCGTTTACGTGATGGACCGACAAGCACTGGATAGGGTTCAGCGCAGAGTGTTTCAAGGTCGCAGAGAAGCTGCAGGTTCTGTTCAGTGGTTTTGGCAAATCCCAGGCCAGGGTCCCAGATCAGTTGCGCCTCGCTCAGCCCGGCCTTGAGGGCCAGCTCTGTTCGCAGCAGCAGTTGATCACGCACTTCAGCAACCACATCGGTATAGACGCTGAGTTGATCCATGGTCTGACTGTTGCCACGGCTGTGCATGAGTACATAGGGGCAGTTCGCCGCCGCAACGACCTTGAGCAGGTTTGGATCCCTCTCTCCCCCACTCACGTCATTGATCCAATCAGCACCGGCTGCCAAGGCCTCTTCTGCCACCTCTGCAAGAAAGGTGTCGACGGAGATGATCGCCTGCGGATAGGCCTCGCGGATAAGACGAAGCACCGGCAGGAGGCGTCGGATCTCCTCGTCGCCACCAACCTCAGCCGCACCAGGCCTGGTGCTCTGGGCACCGAGATCAAGCACATCCACACCCTGGGCGATCTGATCTGCCGCACGCTTGAGGGCCTGTTCCGGATCCAGACACTCACCTCCATCACTGAAGGAATCCGGGGTGACATTGATCACTCCCATCAATGCTGTTCGCCGGCCCCAGAACTGGGGCCAGCGGCAATCAGACCTGTTGAAAGTTGGCAATCCGCGCAAATCCCTCAGGATCCAGTGAGGCTCCACCCACCAGGACACCGTCGATGTCGCTCATTCCCATCAGCTCATCAATGTTGCCAGGTTTCACTGAACCGCCGTATTGAATGATCAGCTCTGATTCACCAACCCAGTTACGGATCAAGCCGCAGATTCGATTGGCTTCATCGGACTCGCAGGTTTTGCCGGTACCGATGGCCCAGATCGGTTCATAGGCCACAACCAGCTTCTTCGGGTCAAGGGTTTCCAGACCCTGTTCCACCTGGCGGCGGATCACCCGCTCGGCTTCACCCCTGTTGCGCTGCTCATCACTTTCGCCAACACAGACGATCGGAATCAGGCCATGCTTCTGGGCGGAGCGGGCTCGATGGTTGATCTGTTCGTCACTTTCACTGAAGTATTTGCGCGGTTCACTGTGGCCAACAATGGCGTAACGCACCCCATGCTCCAGAAGCATCGTTGGTGAGATCTCAGCGGTGAAGGCACCGCTGCCTTCCCAGTGGACATTCTGGCTGGAGAGTTCCACGCAGGAGTTCTTGACCAGATCAGCAACTGAAGAAATTGCCGTGAACGGTGGTGCGATCACCACGTCTCGATCCTCAGGCAGGTTTTCCAGCAGTGGCAGGAAAGTTGCCATGTAGTCCCTGGACTGGGCACAGGTCATGTGCATCTTCCAGTTGCCAGCGATCACCGGTTTGCGCACCCTGAACTCCTCTGCAGCAGAAGTAGGAGCCAACTTACGGCGTTGCGCGCGATCAAACCTCGAAGCAGGCCTGCTCAGCCCCAAGAGAGACCTGATCACCAGGCTTCAGAGTCTTTCCCCGTCTGGTTTCGACGCAGCCATTGATCATCACCTCACCGGATTGGATGCGTTGTTTGGCCTCACCGCCACTGCCCACCCACCCCTGCCATTTGAGGAATTGATCCAGTTTCATGGGGATACCTGCTCACTCTCAGCATTGATAGTGTTACGCGATGCTGCCACCCTCTGAAGCCGGTTTTCGCAGGCTGTTGCCCCTGTTGCGCCCCCACCTGCGGCAACTGAGCCTCGGTCTGCTCTGCATCCTTGTGTACGTGAGCAGCTTTCTGTGGCTGCTCGATCTAGCCGGAAATCTTTTCCCCGCCCTGGGTTCCAAGGACCTCAGCCAGTTGTTGACATTAATCGGCCAGGGTGTGCTGATTTTCGCGGTGCAGAAACTGGCTCAGTTCGGCCAGGACTCGCTCCTGGCGGGCCCGGCGCTTCAGGTGAGTCAGACCCTACGCAGTGATCTTTTCAGCCGACTCCAGACCGTTGAGCTCGGTGCTCTCGAGAAACTGTCCGCCGGGGACCTCACCTACCGACTCACCGAAGATGCGGATCGCGTTAGTGAGGTGCTTTACAAATCCATTCACGACACCCTTCCCAGCGTTCTGCAGCTGCTGGCTGTTCTCGGTTACATGCTTTGGCTGGATTGGAAGCTAACGGCTTCGATCCTTCTGCTGGCTCCTCTGATCATCTGGCTGATCAGTTTGTTCGGTGCCCGGGTGATGGCAGCAACTGAACGTAGTCAGAAGAAAGTGAGTGAGCTTGCTGGGTTGCTCGGTGAAGCGATTGAGGGCTTGCCCCTGGTGCGTGCCTTCGCTGCAGAACCCTGGTTGCAGGGGCGCTTCGAGGCAGAGATCGACCAGCATCGCCAGGCTCGCCATCGCACCTACAACCTGGTGGCGCTCCAACATCCCGTCGTCGGCATGATCGAGGTGGTTGGCCTGTTCGCGGTGCTGGCACTGGCGGCCTGGCGGATTCAGAGCAACGATCTGAGTATTGCGGGGTTGAGTAGCTATCTCACCGGACTGGTGGTGCTCATCGATCCGATTGCCCACGTCACCAACAATTTCAATGAGTTCCAGCAGGGTCAGGCATCCCTGCGAAGACTGAGGCAGATCGAGCAAGAACCGCAGGAAGCGATGGATCCGTCTCCGGCGCTCCCCCTCGGCCGCCCCCAAGGTCACCTGAAACTGGCGGGGGTGAACTTTGCCTACGCAAACGGAGAACCGGTGCTGCGCGACATCAACCTCAGCATTCAGGCCGGCCAGGTGGTGGCTCTGGTGGGGCCCTCCGGCGCTGGCAAAAGCACCTTGTTCTCCCTGCTGCTCCGGTTCAACACGGCCCAGTCCGGCGAGATTTCCCTCGATGGCAAGAATCTCTCCTTGGTGAAGGCACGGGAGCTGCGTCAGCAGGTTGCCCTTGTGCCTCAGCGCACCTTCGTCTTTTCAGGCAGCATCGCCGACGCCATTCGCTTCGGGCGACCTGCAAGCCACAGCCAGCTGATGGAGGCGGCCAGGCTCGCTAATGCCCATGACTTCATCATGGGCCTGCCGGATGGTTATGAGACCCAGCTCGAAGAACGCGGCACCAATGTCTCCGGTGGCCAGCTGCAACGGATCGCCATTGCCAGAGCTGTACTTGGAAATCCTGCTGTGCTGCTGCTTGATGAAGCGACAAGTGCCTTGGATGCAGAAGCCGAAGCTGCTGTTCAGCTGGGGCTTCGCCAGGCGATGAACGACCGAACCGTGCTGGTAATTGCCCATCGCCTGGCCACCGTTCAGGAAGCGGATCAGATTGTGGTGCTTGAGGGCGGCAGAATCATCGAGAAGGACAACCATGATCGGTTGATGGCCCTGGGGGGCAGATATCGGGAACTCTGTGAACGTCAATTGATCCGTGGTGGAGCCTTGTGATCCTTGATGCAGCTTTAAGGGGATCCTGAGAATGCGCAGCTGAATTGAATTGTTTTTGTGACTTGCTGATCTGAAGGAATTTCAGTGGGGGTGAGGACAAATTGGTTTCACAGCAGGATTTACCACCTACATTCGGTTCGCTTGATTCAATTGAATGACAACCTCTGATCCCTCCCAGCCCCCGATCCTTACCTTTGAGGGGAAGCGCTATGACCTCAACACCCTTCCTGATGAACTCAAGGAACTGGTGCGCGGCATGCAGGTTGCAGACGCTCAGCTGCGCATGCATGAAGACACCTTGAAAGTACTTGCGATCGGCCGCCAATCTATGGCATCTCAGCTGAACGACAAGCTCAGCGGCGTCACCCCGCTTCCGGATCAAGCCTGAATCAAGGGTTGATCAGTTCAGCCCCTTGAATCGGGTTGAATCTCAATGCTTCCAAGGCTTGTGGCCACGAGCAATTGTGACCACAATCTTGGCTGCTAGTTATGGCTGGTTGAAGCGATAGGCCCGGGAGAGTTTGAAAACAGTTCCCGAGAGCAACAGCACACCAATCAGGTTGGGAAGGGCCATCAGCCCGTTGAGGGTATCGGCAACACCCCAGACAACGCCACGGTCTCCGGCGATCGCACCAATCACCACAACCGCGACCCAGACAAGACGGAACGGGGTGACTGCTTTGACTCCGAACAGGAATGTTGTGCAGCGTTCCCCGTAGAAACTCCAGCCGAGCAGTGTTGTGAAGGCGAAGATCACAAGACCCGCCGTCACCACCCAGCCGCTGCCGGCCAAGCCCGTGTCGAAAGCTGAGATTGAAAGATTGGAACCGGATTCACCGCTCTGATACACCCCGGTGGTGATGATCACCAGGGCTGTCATCGAGCAGATGATGATCGTGTCGATGAATGTTCCCAGCATCGCAATGGTGCCCTGTCGAACCGGATCATTTGTTTTGGCAGCGGCATGGGCGATCGGTGCACTGCCGAGGCCGGCTTCGTTGGAGAAGATGCCCCGCTTGAAGCCCATCAGCACAACCTGGGCAAAGGCCCCTCCGGCTGCGGCTTTACCGGTGAAGGCGTTCTCAACAATGGTGTCTATGGCAGAGGGAATCGCTGAGATGTTGATCAACAGAATCAGCAGACAGGCGATCACATAAAGGACAGACATCACTGGCACGATTGCAGCGGCGGCCTGAGCGATACGTTTGATCCCGCCGATAATCACAGCGAAGACCAAGGCTGCCAGGGCGATTCCCGTCACCAGGGGGGGAATGCCTGCAACCTGCTCCAGCGCTCTGGAAACCTCGAAAGCCTGAACACCGTTGCCGATTCCGAATCCGGCAAGCATTCCAAACACCGCAAAGAGAATGCCAAGCCAGGTCCAGCGGGGGCCGAGGCCATTGCGGATGTAATACATCGGGCCACCAACATGGTTGCCCAGGTCATCCACTTCTCGATAGTGAACGGCGAGCACGGCTTCTGCATATTTGGTGGCGATTCCAAAAATGGCGATCACCCACATCCAGAACACAGCTCCAGGTCCGCCAACGGCTATGGCCGTGGCAACACCGGCGATATTTCCCGTTCCGATCGTTGCCGAAAGGGAGGTCATCAACGCCTGAAAAGGCGAGATATCACCGTCGCCAGCTTCGGTGGATGGTTTGAGCATCATGCTGATGCCATAAGGAATCCGCTGCAGGGGCATGAAGCGGAGACCGATCATCAACACGATTCCGGTGATCGCGATCAGGCTGACCGTTGGCCAGCCCCAGACGAATCCGTTGATCGGATCATTGATCGTCTTGATCGCGTTATCCAATCCGGGCACGTTCACAGAGCAGGGAGATTGGCGGATGCTCTCACACCTCCCCCCCTGAAGCAACGGCAGGATCAGAGACGACTAAGCAGCGGGGCTTGCTCAGAGGGCATTGAGATCCTTGAAGCGGAAGGTCTGCTTCCCAGCAGGGGTATCACCATCTGCCTCGGTTTCGATCACCCGTTCGGTCAGCACCCAGGGGCCACCCTCCATAAGTGGCGCGAAGCTGTCTGTGAAACGGCTGATCGCACCTCTCAAAGCTCCCGTGGCCGGATCTGCGTACTGGCTTGAGTAGGTATGGCTGAGATAGCCATGGCCGGTGTCTGTGGTGCTTTTGGTGTAGATCGTCACGACTGTTCCATGGATGTGACGGTGAACCATGGTCACGACATTGTCTTTGATGCGGTAGCGATCACCGGCATTCTTGCCGCCGACAATCACCTCGAGACCCACCTCATCATGATCCCCTGCGGTGAATGTATTTTCGGCGTGGGTTTGTTCAAAACTGCGGCGTACGCGATGAATGCCAACTTCCCAGAGTTGTGAGTTCACAGCCTTGAGAACCGTTTCATCAGTGATTCCCTCCACGGAGGATTTCAGGTCGGCACCAAGCTGGAATCGGCCTTCCACAATCCGATCACCCTGCTCCCAGATGCATGTACCGGTATATCCAGGGAAACCTGGATCCCAGGTGTATCGATTCTGATAAGCCCCACGGAAGTCATCACGACAGTCGCTCCCTGGTGCTGGCACGACGGCGGATGGAGATGAGGCCCGGGATGCGGTGGAGGTCAAAAGAGGAGGAAACAGGTCCTCAAAGACTAACCAGATCTTCCGGCATAAATATCCTGGAGTGCCGCGATCGCCAGAGTCTGTTCCTGGAGAGCCGCAATCGCTTCAACGGCAGCCCTGGCGCCAGCAAGAGTGGTGACAGTTGGAACCGAATAATCGAGGGCTGCTCGCCTCAGGTACCTGTCGTCGTAAGCGGCCTGGCGTCCGATCGGGGTATTGATCAGCAGCTGGATCTGGCCAGAACGAATCAGATCCTCAATGTTGGGACGCCCTTCATGGACCTTCAACACTGACCTGACCTGCACACCGGCGCTTTGGAGTGCCTCGGTTGTGCCTGCGGTTGCGATCAACTCAAAACCAAGTTGAATCAAGCGTTTTGCAATCGGAACAAGGCCTGGCTTATCCCGGTCATGGGTGGAGAGAAACACGGTGCCGGTTGTGGGCAGAGCTTCACCGGCCGCCAGTTCCGCCTTGGCGAAGGCCATCCCGAAGGAGGAGGCTGAGCCCATCACCTCCCCGGTGGAGCGCATCTCCGGACCGAGCACAGTGTCTGCTCCCGGGAAACGACGAAAGGGCAGAACTGCTTCCTTGATGGCTTGCAGCGGTGGAATGGGTTCTTCTGTCAGCCCCGTCGAGCTGAGGGTTTCACCGGCCATCAGCCGTGTGGCGATACGGGCCAGGGGGGCACCGGTGGCCTTGGCCACGAAAGGCACTGTTCTGGAGGCACGGGGATTGGCCTCGATGATGAAGACCTTTTCCTCTCCAGATAGATCACGCTGAACGGCGAACTGAAGATTGATCAGCCCCAGCACCTTCAGGGCCAGTGCAAGGGCTTCAGTCCATTCCCGGATGGTGTGCAGAGCCTGATCACTCAGGGAGATCGATGGCAGGCAGCAGGCTGAATCGCCGGAATGAATGCCTGCCGGTTCGATGTGTTCCATCAAGCCGCCGATCACAACCTTGCCATCACGGTCACAGAGAGCGTCAACATCAACTTCAACCGCATTCTCAAGGTATTGATCGATCAGCACCGGGTGATCCGGTTCCACCTGAACCGCCTCCTGCATGTAGCGGTTCAACTCCTGTTCATCGAAGACCACTTCCATGGCTCTGCCGCCAAGAACATAGGAAGGGCGAACAACAACGGGGTAGCCAACCTTTGCAGCGACGTCACGGGCCTGCGCTTCCGTACGGGCAAGCCCATTGCGGGGTTGGCGAATCTCCAGGTCTCTGAGGATGCGCTCAAACTGTTCACGATCTTCCGCCTGATCGATGGATTCAGGCGACGTGCCCCAGATCTGTGTTCCGGTCTCAAGGCCAGGGGCTGTTTTCAGCCATCGCATCAGTGGAATCGCCAACTTGAGGGGCGTCTGCCCACCGAACTGCACGATCACTCCGTCAGGTCGCTCCACCTCAATCACATTGAGCACATCCTCCAGGGTGAGGGGTTCGAAATAGAGACGGTCGCTTGTGTCGTAGTCCGTTGAGACGGTCTCGGGGTTGCTGTTGACCATCACCGTTGCCATGCCACCGTCCTGGGCGGCGAAGGAGGCATGGCAACAGCAGTAGTCGAATTCGATCCCCTGGCCGATCCGGTTGGGGCCGCCGCCGAGGATCATCACCTTGCGGCGTTGATCCGGCAGCACTTCTGTTTGTGGATCAAGTTTCAGCAGCTGCCCAGCAGGGGTCAATCGCTGCAGCGGGCGTTCATAGGTGGAGTAGTGATAGGGGGTGGTGGAAGCGAATTCAGCAGCGCAGGTATCAACTGTCTTGAACACGGGAATAATCCCGAGAGTCTGTCGACGGGCTCTCACCGCGAATTGATCAGATTGGCTTCCATAGGCAATCTGCTGATCTGAATAGCCAAGTTGTTTGAGTTTCAGAAAATCAACAGCACTGAGTTCTTCCAGTGCACGCCCCTGAAGCAGGGATTGTTCCGTCTCAATGAGATGGCGAAGTTTTGCCAGAAACCATGGATCAATTCTGCTGACTGAATGAATCTGATCATCAGTGCGCCCCTTGATCATCGCTGTTCTCACCGCCATGATCCGATCCGGGGAGGGGGTGCGCAGCAAGCGATCGATCTCCCCAGGGCTTTGATCCGGTTCAGGGCGGTCACCCCCCCATCCGGCAAAGCCGATTTCAAGTGAACGCATGGCTTTCTGGAAGGATTCCTCGAAGCAGCGGCCGATCGCCATCGCCTCGCCAACCGATTTCATCGCCGTGGTCAATACGGCAGGGCTGCCTCTGAATTTCTCGAACGCAAATCTGGGAATCTTGGTGACGACATAGTCGATCGTCGGTTCGAAGCAGGCAGGGGTCTTGCCGGTGATGTCGTTGATGATTTCGTCGAGGGTGTAGCCAACAGCAAGGCGGGCGGCAATCTTTGCAATCGGAAAGCCTGTGGCCTTACTGGCAAGGGCGGAGGAGCGGCTGACGCGAGGGTTCATCTCGATGACGACGACATCCCCGTTATCGGGATTGATCGCGAATTGAATATTGCTGCCACCGGTTGCCACACCGATCTCTCGGATAATGGCGATTGATTGATCTCGAAGACGTTGATATTCGCGGTCTGTGAGTGTCTGGGCAGGCGCAACAGTGATCGAATCCCCCGTATGAACCCCCATGGGATCAAGGTTCTCGATGCTGCAGACGATCACGACGTTATCGGCCTGGTCTCGCATCACCTCCAGTTCAAATTCCTTCCAACCCAGCAGGGATTGTTCGATCAGGATCTGAGAGACAGGACTTGCATCAAGGCCGCTCTTGCAGATGGAGACATATTCCTCAGGGTTATAGGCAATGCCACCACCTGAACCCCCGAGGGTGAAGGCTGGACGAATGATGCGCGGGAAGCTGCCGATCACTTCTCCCACGGCGTCCGCCTCCTCAAGGCAGGAGGCGATGCCTGAAGGACACACCGCCACACCGATGCGCTCCATGGCCTGTTTGAAAAGCAGGCGATCCTCCGCTTTACGGATCGCCGCCAGATCAGCACCGATCAACTCCACCCCGAAACGCTCGAGGCTGCCGTTTTCGGCAAGGGCAACGGCAATGTTGAGGGCTGTCTGACCGCCCATGGTTGGCAGGAGAGCATCCGGCCTCTCCAGTTCGATGACCCGTTCCACCACTTCAGGGGTGAGCGGCTCGATATAGGTGCGATCCGCCATCTCCGGATCGGTCATGATCGAAGCGGGATTGGAATTGACCAACACCACTTCATATCCTTCGGATCGCAGTGCCTTGCAGGCCTGGGTGCCGGAATAATCGAATTCGCAGGCCTGGCCGATCACGATCGGACCTGAGCCCAGCAGCAGAATGCGATGCAGATCGTTCCGCCGGGGCATGGTGTATCAGATGATCGCCAAACTTAACCAGCTTCCCATGCAGAGCCACACTCTTAGGAGTGAGGGCTGAAACCGGAAGCGGTTCTCGCTAATTTAAATGCTTAGGAGACAAAGCCAATCATGAGCGAGCTCCAGCGCCTGAAGGGGATGCTGCCGCCGGAAATGCAGAGCTGGGTGTTTGTGGAGGCTGCAGCAGCAGTCGATCCCCAACTGATCACCCTGGAAGAGATCGGCCGTGATGAGGTTGAAATTCAGATCGACCTTGAGCACTGGGACAGCCTTGCTCTCGACCATCGCAATCTGCTCTTCTGGCATGAAGTCGGCCGGGTTCAGAACGACACCATTCCCCGTGATGGTTGGGAGATGGCAGCCCTGGCCATCGGTCTCGGCGGTGCGATCGGTGAACTCTGGGTTCAGGATGGCCTGCTGTTGCTGATGGCCATGGGCTTGTCCGGTTTTGCGGGCTACCGGCTGTATCTGAAGAACAATTCCGAAAAGCGCCTTCAGGACGCGATTGCGGCGGATGAAAGGGCGATCGACCTGGCCTGCCGTTTCGGTTACAGCGTCCCCAATGCCTACAAAAGTCTTGGCGGGGCCCTCAAGGAGCTTGTGGAGCAGACCCGCAAGAAAAAGAGAAGAAGCTTCTATGAGGATCGGCTGGAAGCCCTGCGCAAGAGTGCCGGCAAGGCTCGGGCTGAGATGGCTCAACAGCAGGGATCAAGGCAATCCGTGACCAGTGAGAACGTCTATGGATAGTGAACAATTAGCGGAAATGGCCGCAGAGGCCTGCGATGACCGCAAGGCCTCTGATATCCAGTTGATTCGCGTTGATGAGGTCTCCAGCCTGGCGGACTGGATGGTGATTGCGGGGGGGCTGTCCGATGTGCAGGTGAAGGCGATTGCCCGCTCGGTTGAGGATCGCCTTGAAACAGACGCTCAGCGGATCCCCCTGCGGCGAGAAGGTCTGAATGAAGGGAAGTGGGCCCTTCTCGACTATGGCGAACTGATTGTTCATGTCCTGCAACCGGGTGAGCGCAGCTACTACGACCTGGAGGCGTTCTGGAGCCATGGGGAAGGCCGCGCTTATGTCAGCAAAGAGCAACCCGCAGCCCTCTGAGGATTGATGGCCGAATTCAGCGCCTGTCCTGTTCCCCATCAGCAGAGGCCCCTTGAGGAATACAGGCAGCTCAATGAGTCCTGGTTCTTTGCCTGGCCAAGCCAAACCCAGGATCAACTGAATCAGGCTCTGCTGATCAGTTGGTTGCTTGTGCTGCCCCTCTGCCTGCTGATTGCAAGTGGCAGTTGGGCCCTGCGGGATGACCCGCTCAGATTGATCATGGCCGGGGCCGTTGCAAGTCTGGTGTTGCCCTTGCTGCTCTTGGTCAGGCAGTGGCTTGGGTGGACCTATATCCACAAGCGGTTGCTCTCTGAGAAGGTTGAGTATGAGGAGTCGGGCTGGTACGACTTCCAGATCTGGGAGAAGCCTCTGGCCTGGAGAGAACAGGATGTTCTCATCGCTCAGCATCAGGTCAGACCGATTCTGAGTCGGCTGCTGCGTTCGATGGCCATGGCCACTGGCCTGATGCTGGGTGGAGCGAGTCTCTGCCAGGCTCTTTGAAAGCCCTGAAGCTTGCCTGAGCATGAATCTTCCCTCCGGCTTCGGCGGCAACCAGCGATCGGGTACCCCAGCACTGGAAGTGTTGCTGAAGCGGGGTGCAAGTGTTGAGTCGATTCATCGCGCCCAGGCGGTGGTCTGCGATGGGCGCGGCAGGGTGCTGATGCGCGCAGGCAGTGCGGACTTTGAAACCTTCATCCGTTCAGCGCTGAAGCCTTTTCAGGCCTTGCCATTTATCAGCAGCGGTGCCGCTGAGCAGGTGAACAGCGGCGAACGGGGCCTCGCCATCTGCTGCGGATCCCATTCCGGAACGGCCATGCATGCCAGGGAGGCCTTTCGTCTGCTCTGGAATGCAGATCTTGAAACAAGTCTGCTGCAGTGCCCCGTTCCCGATGGTTCCAGCAGCCCTCTGGAACACAACTGCTCCGGAAAGCATGCTGCCTTTCTCGTCACTTGCCGGAAGATGGGCTGGCCTGTTGACACCTATCTCCAAGGCGATCATCCGCTTCAGAAAGAAGTGAACAGGAGGGTCGCGGAACTGCTGGGTCTTCCGGTGGAGGAACTTCTTGCGGCCAGGGATGATTGCGGCGCTCCGACCCTGCGTCTGCAGCTTTCGCAGATGGCTCTGCTTTACGCGCATCTGGGGGCTTCTGAATGCGCGGAGCTGGAACAGGTCAGTCGGGCCATGCTCGCCCATCCAGAGCTGGTGGCAGGTGAGGGACGCTTTGACACCGAACTGATCCGCAGAGCCCATGGACAGATCGCCAGTAAGGGTGGTGCGGAAGGGGTTCAGTGCCTGAGCCGCATCGGTGAGGGCATGGGGATCGCCATCAAGGTGGAGGATGGGTCAAGGCGGGCCAAACAGGCGGTGGCATTGCATCTCCTACGTCAACTGGATTGGCTCACGCCAATGGCCCTTGAGGAACTGGAGGAACAGATTCTGCTGCTCGGCCCGGGGGTGCAGCTGGAGGTGCAAGGAGAACTGCGCTTTCAGGAAAGCTGACAAAGCACTGTGGGTGTGAACCCTGAGATGTATGCTTTTGGAGCTGCCGCGGGGTAGAGCAGTCTGGTAGCTCGTCGGGCTCATAACCCGAAGGTCGGGAGTTCAAATCTCCCCCCCGCCACCAAATCAGAAAAACCCTGGGAAGCAATGCTTCTCAGGGTTTTTTTAATGTATGGGCCTTTGATCAGGAGAATCGAACGAGAAGACTCCCGCGCTTCAGACCTGCACAACATTGGCCTTGAAGCCACCAGTTGGCACGATTTGCTGAGCCGGTCGTTGCTTAGAAAACATGGGCTTTCTGGCAGCCTGAGACCTAGACCAGGATTGATCGGCAGAACTGATACCCAGGGGAAGGGGCATCCAGAAGCAAGAGTTCAGTTGAGACCGACGCATCACGCATCTGATCAGGAGCTGAGGGATGGGTGCAAAAGCACGGTTATCAAGTGACCGCACGCTCTGGTTGCCCGAAAGGCCAGCCTGCAATGAACTTGTATGGGCCTCTGGCAAACTTGTCTGACCCACGTGAATTGCTTAGATGCTCACAAAGACATCATGTCCTCAGCACCCTCTAAGACAGGGTTCCAAGTGACCAATCCAGGCAAGGATTCATCAGGGTTAACTGGATGTTCTACCTTGTAATCCAGGAACGTTTCAACGTCATTGCCGGCGTAATCTTGAATTACGCCTTTCTTTCGATCTTTCTTGGCAGCAGTATAGGAAATACGCACATCTGAATCTGCTTTGATCTTCTTGCGTAGATTCAGTTGCAGGATTGCGTCTTCTTCTAGAACCTCTATGGAGGAGACCTTATAGCGTTTACCATCAACTTTCACCTTGAAGCGGTTTGTCTGAATACTGCCAGCGGCAAGCACTTCACTGAAACTGAGCATGATCTGCTTATTGCTAAATAAAGAATCATTAATCAAGGGTCGATCGTAATTAACCACGAAATCATCCAAAGTTCCCATAGGAATGTTACGTAAAGCCCAAAGTTTATTGCCACTGATATCTTGAACAGTTTTGCGGCTTTGATTTTTCGAAAAGTCTTTATAGCTTAGAATTACGTTGTCTCCAATTATAGCTTTATTCATGTTCAAGATTAGTTGCCGTTGATCAGCACTCATCGAAGTTGAAGAAACTTTTTTACGCTTATTATCGACCAAAACCTTGAAGAGAGAGGCTGCTGGATTATTATCTTTTAGTTCTTCGTCGAAGTAAAGTCGTATCTGGTCGGTATCACTAACTTCCCCTTCAACAAGCGTTGGCGCGTTAAGATCTTCTCTGAGAACCTGCTCATCATCTTCACCATCAATATCAAATGAACTTCCACTATTATTCAAAACTTCATGAACAATGATTGATGGCTCAACATTATCTGTCTGACTTGAAGCAACTAAGACGATGGTTTCCAGGCCTGTATATTTTATCAACTCCGTCTCTGTTCCATTTTTCTGAATGATGACTGATCCAGCTCCGGCATTAAAATCGTCTTTCTTCAATTCCAAGGGCACAGTTGGCTCATCTCCTGATTTATATGGATTATAATAAATGGTAAGATTATCCAAACCAATATTTCCATTGACTATAGATTGAGCAGTGGATTTAGCGGTATAATCATCATTATTCAGAAAAGAGATGTAAAAATCATCGCTTTTCATAGAACCATTAATTGTGCTCCCAGCATCACTACGAACAACGTAACCATCAAAACTACTAATCGATGCTGCTGTAGATGCAGCTATTTTGGCTTCTGACAAGTCGACATTGCTGCCAGCCGCGACCTGAATAATTTCTATATTTCTTAAATTTGTGTCTATAGGAGTCTCGGAATTTGTTGAGATATTCTTGACATATAAGCGATAGGGATTATTTGAATCTACTGAAACTAATACAGGGGGTGTATCGGAATAAGAAACCATATCTCTACCATCTTGTCCGTCAATGACTTCATTCTTGTTGGTGGATGAATCCCCTTGCACTGTCAAGCCAGGCATAATAATATCATCACCTCTACCTGTAAAGATTCTCTCCCTATAATCACTTCCATAAACTTGGTCATCACCGCTATGTGTCGTTGTTGACCAGTAATCAGTATCAGAAGACCCTCCACTTTCTCGATCATATTTAATAACTGTACTTGCCGGCCCTGACGCGTATAAACCACTGCTCTGTTTTTTTACTTTCCCTTCATTCGCATAGGTGCCTATAATTAGTTGATTGCTGGTTTTATCGCCTTCTTTCAGTTCTTTTAATGCGACCAATTCATAGAGGTAATTCTCAATGTCATTATTAGTACTTTTAAGGGCGTCTACTGAATCTTCACTAAGACTGATTGACAAGAAGGTTGCTGGCAGGCTGTCTTCAGTCTTTACACTGTTATATTTAAGGTCTACAGATTTAACGAGACCCTTTTCGTTAACAGTAGCACTTTTAGAAAATGCAATCTTGTTTTTTCCTCCGTTAACGTTTGGCAGAATGATGGTATCCTCGCCAATTGTAAAGTCTTCAATAGTTATAACATCTCTTTCTTTTGTTGTTCTTACCGACGAAATATCAATTGATAAGTCTTTGCTGAGTCTATCGTTTAGTTTTCTTTGGTTTTCTTGATTTTCTGCAAGTTCTTCCTTCTTTTTAGTATTAGAAGAGATGATTCCGCCAATTAAGCCTGCGGTATTTTGAAGGACTTTAAGTGCTACTCCAAATTTAGTTGTTTTAACAACATTGCCAATAACTGTAATATCGTAAAGGCCTGATCCAATACCAGCAAGATTGCCTCCATAATTAATAGCCATATTCTTAAGGCTATATTTTTCTAATATTTCAGCTTCTTTGTCGGGATATTGCTTTCTCCATAAATCCCCAATCGAGGCAGTTAATGCACTCGAATCCGAAGTAATTGTCGCCGGCCCTGAATGGGGAAGTTCGTATTCAATCGTGGTGATATCAGGTGTTCCGACGACATGCTTGATCACTTGGCTGCGTGTATTCGCGATTGAAGTATTTTTTTCTGTTGATAATGCAAAATTGAAGGGGCTCTTTTTCTTCGTTAGGTTTAAGATCGATAGGGCGTAACCATTGTTAACGCTATTCGCAATAGCGCCATTACATTTCCCACTATGCGTAATAGCGAAGTTGTTGCCACAAGTTATTGTCACGTCATCGATTTCAACGCCATCAAAATATACAAGCTTATTGTTATTTTGATGCTGGATTTGAACATCGCTGTCAGGGCCAGATTTCTTCTCATTTCCAGAGGTATTGACTGAAAATATGTGTTCACTTCCAGCTATAATTGCATTATCATCGTAAACTTTAATCCTATTATCTCGAAAGTCAACATCAGAAAGTTTAAGTTCAGCATTGGCAAAGATAGGGATATATTTTGATTTGTTTTCATCTAAGCGGGACAAATTTCCAAGTTGGTCATTCCTTTCTTCTAGCCATTTAACAGGGGCTCCACCATTGACATTCGTGCTGTAAATTGTTATTGCACCTCCTACAGCTTTCCCGTTACCGCCACGAGTATTGTTGGCTTTGAAACCTACTAAATTGCCTATAGTTCTTATTTTACCAGGCATTCCGCTTTGGTTATTCTGGCCCCAATCATCCGTCATATCCTCGTTGCCAAAGCCTGCTTTCCCCCCAGTGCCTGAACCTCCACCGCCAATACCCATCCCGCCATTCCCGCCACTACCGGCTGCTGTAAAACCTTTATATGGATTTAAATATCCACCACCACCACCTCCTCCGGCTCCTCCTCCAGAGCCGAAAGTACCTGCAGAACCATCATTACCTTTAAAAGTATTCGCATGCGGATAACACTTTTCGTAAAAAGTGTTCTCCCTTTCACACCAGCCAGCCCATTCACTCTGCTTACCTCCACTTCCGCCTTGTCCTGGTGTTCCAAACCCCCCACTGAATAGACCACCATTCCCACCGGATTCACCTACCCCATGAGATTGTGAGGTTGTGAGCGCCGCTCCTTTCCCCCCCTCTGCAGATAGCCCCTGGAAGAGAGAATTTTCAATACTTAGATCACCTGAAAATAATGAAATTGCCCCTCCAGACCCCAAACCACCACCGCCACCATTTGTTCCATCACCTCCTTTTGCAGTGTTTTTCAAAAAGTTGAAATTATTGATGGCAACTTTTGGATAATTTATTTTTTCAAATGGTTTTAAATCTATTGGTATAAAGCCACCTTCTCCATCGTCTTTAAACAATGCTTGTTTTTCACTTTCAGAAAGAAAGATGTTGCCACTTTTGCTTAGGTCTGTCTCGCCAATATTGAGCATTGAGCCATTGGTTCCTCCTTTGCCTTTGATTGGATAGATAAAAGCTTGTTTTTTAAGGTCTTTTGTTTCGTCGCCCTTGGCTACGCTACCAGGGATTAATGTGATGCGTCTAGATTTGTAGTAATTAATCGCTATATTGTTTTTTGCAATTGTTGGAAGTGGCTTCTGTAGCTTTATGGCCCAATAGCCTAGGCCAAGTTGTGGACTCTGTTCAACATAGTTTTCATCTTGCTCCCTGGTGATGAAGCGTATCTCCCAGTCTTTCTTGTCGCTCGCTTGTGTTGTTATTATGGCTTCCCTTAGTGACATTCGATTATCGTTATTGTCGATAGTATCCATATTTGTGTCAACTATCAGTATCTCGGGATTGGTCTCAGTGCTAAAAAAATCATTGTAGAATTTCAGCTTGCCAGTGTCTGCCATGGTCTAAGTAAGAGCTATTTCTTTGATCATACCTTGAATTCACGCAAAAGTCAGCTGCAAAAATTATTAACGAAATAAAATGTATTTAGTAACGCTTCGTCCTGGTAGATTAAGGTTGCTTTAATCGTTGTCGTTTAAGCCGGTAGTTTACAATATCGCGTTTCAATTGTGCTCAACTAATAATCGGTTCATTGCCGACTGGAAAGGCTTGCGATAATGGTGTTTTTATAGCAAGAATGTGATCCTCATCACCCTAAATTAGTTGCCTCTGCCTTGGGCGCTTCCTTGAGATCAGTAGTGAAATAACTGGGTGCGTCATGAGCGAGATTTGCTTCTTGCTTGGTCGATTCGGCACATCCGCCGTTTTCGATCGCTTCACAGCCATCGATCTCATCAACGAAACAGGCGTTTCTCTTCTTGGCGTCAAAAAAGGTGCTCATGATCAGACAATTTATGTCGCTTAATTTTCAATAGACTCACACAAGCCACGCAAATCTCAGTCGGTCTTGGTTGGCTGAGATGGCCTGCATTGGCTCTGACCGACGAGAACAACGACCCATAGGAAGTTGTGGCTGCTTTGATTTGACAGGACGCGTCTCTAAGCGAGGCTTTATTGGAGCGTTAACAGGAACACTCAACTTCCCCGTGATCAAAATGACCATTTATGGGGTTCACCTGACCGGAACAGATGTGGGCAGGCCAATTCTGAAATTCAGGACAAGGAAGATAAGCTCGCGCCTGCCACGATGCAGAAATAAACAGCAGACATTGGCTGAAAAGGGGCCTCGGCGGGCCCCCACGTCTGATCTTAGACAAGAGATGCTTGTTTAGCTGCTGCCGCCATGCGTCTGGCCAGGGAGGATGGAGACTTACGGGCTCGGCGTGCTGGAGGAGATGGCTCAGTTGTCGAAGTAGGGGTAGAGGTTGGCGAGGCCCCACTTTTGGCGACGGTTATTTTCGCTGCAACCAGCTTTGTTGCAGGTTTGGCCTTCGCGGCAGGCTTTGCCTTTGCGGCAGGCTTTGCCTTCGCAGTGGGCTTTGCCTTCTCAGTGGGCTTGGCTTTGGCTGCAGGTTTGCTCTTTGCAGCAGGCTTAGCCCCTGCTCTGGATCGATGAGACATCACCAGTGCCCATTCCTGCTCGCTCAGGCCTGAGGGCTTGCTGCCGTGTGCATAAGACATCTTCGCGGCAGCGTCGATGTCCTTGATCAGGTTCTTCCAGGACGTCGCGAAGCGCTTGTCGCCGGCTGACTTGGCTGCACTTTCCACCAAGGTTTCAACGACACCTGCAGCGGTGACCTTCTTGCGACGACGGTTGAAGATCATCTTCTGGAGCTGAGCGATGAGTGCGTCCGCCTTGTCACTCAGTTTGATGGTTTGGCTCGACATAGGAGAGGAATGTCTATCTCACCTGTAGCACTCTGCTCCCACAAAGCACAAGCTTTTGAGCCGTGCCGCTGCAATCTCCACAGACGATCGACAGGAGATCGGCTGGGCTTGTGATCGCGATGTTCTGCTACCAGCAGGGTTGACGACTCAACCGCTAGGAGCTGCTAGGCAGCAGGAGAGCAAGGAGCACGGCGGTTAACCAACTGATGAGTGAAGCCATCGACTGGTTGAATTGCTTTCAGCGGTTCAGTAAGCAAAAGGATCCAGAACCTCTGGGAGGATTGATTGGGGCTTGAAGCAGGCAGGCAATCATGCCTGGCTAAAGGTTAAAGCCCTCTCAGGTTTGACTGATGCTGTCAGTCAGGAACATTCGCGGAAATAAGAATCAACAACACTGGTCGGCAGGTTGAAGGGCATGTTTTGGTATATTCCTGAATTTTTAGACGCCACTTCCGGTAAACAGATAGGTAGTCAATGCTATGGCTATGCAGACTGGTTTGCTATGCAGGCTGGTTTGCTATGGATGTTGTCTGGCTATGGATGTTGTCTCACTATGGATACTCACTTGCTATCGGTGATGGGCTTAGCCACAGGTTAGGCTTGTTCAGTTCCTGGCTAATATTTGTTAATTTGCGGAACTGTCGTGGACAGCTATGATTAGATTTAGCTAGTCTGAATGCATCTTTGATTATCTAGTACCTAGGTTGAATGCAGGCTAAGATTTGACCCGCTTGCCAAGCGCCTCCGTTAATCGTGAGAGTGCATCTGAGCAATCGTTCTGCGGAAGCTTGACGCTGATCAACACAGGGCTATCTCTTGCGGGGGCAAGCCTTTGCAACGCATTCCACAACTCATCTTCAGTCGATACCCGCACAGCTTCCCGGAAACCCATTGACCGAGCAAAGCCCACATGATCGATTTGATGAACATCATTGAATGCTCCATCAAGCATTGGACGTTCCGTACCATAGCCAGCATTATCTAGCACAATAATCAGTGCAGGGATGTGATAACGAGCCAGGGTGGCAAGCTCAACAGCACTCATTAGAAATGAACCATCTCCTAGTAGAACAACTGGCCGATGGTCAGGCCGTGCACCCCAGGCCCCAACCGCCGCTGGAAGCGCAAATCCCAGGGATGCCCAATAACCACTGGTGAGGAAATCATTACTCTCTGGCAGATGTAAATCCGCGGAGGCAAAAAGTGCATCTCCAGGATCTGCAACAACAATATCCTTAGCCAACAAGCTGGCATCAACCGCCTGGATCAAGCGCATGACAGTGATCCCTTGCTCAGGATCTGGTATGAACTTGGCTTGACTGGTTGTTGGTAAGCAAGCGGCGGTTACAGATTGGCGATTTGAGTGATCAGTCTGTGATTCTTCAATCCAGATCCTTAAGAGTAGCAATGGATCCAAGGATTCCTCCTGGCCACCCTGCCAACGCACTCCATGTTCAAGATCAACATTGATGCAGTGGTCCTGATCAAAGGACATGGTGAAGATTCCTGTATCAAGGTCGCCAAGAGGCATGCCAAGAATCAACAGACCATCACTGCTTTCAACACGCTCACCGACGTTGCGACTGCTCATGGCACCTTCATAAACACCAAGGTGTAGGGGATGACGCTCTGGCAGAAGTGATTTGCCAGAAAGGCTTGTCACGACTGGCCAGCTCTCGCGTTCAAGGATTTGCAGAAGTGTTGACTGAAGCCCAAAACGTGCAACTTCAACACCCGCCAACACCAATGGTCGCTTGCAGCTCCGCAGCCAGTTGAGTAGATCGAGGGCATAGGATTTCAATGCTTCAGGTACAACGTGCATCGGCCTTGGTTCTGGCTCTGTCTTTAGTGGCCAATGCAACTCACGGGTCACGCAATCCCTTGGCAATTCCAGATAACCTGGCCTTGATTCTCTGTTCATAGCCTCAAGCACCTTCAGCATCTCTCCCCCGGCCGTGCGAGCTGAATCCAGGCAGGCCGTTTCTGCACATACTTCATTGAAAAAACGTTGTTGAGTATCACTGGCTCGAATCTGATGGTGAAGCAGAGCATGCTCATCACTTTCTCTTACTCCTGGCGCGCCACTGATCACCAACAAGGGGGATCGTTCAACAAAAGCTCCGGCAACGGGGTTGAGCAGCTTGAGCGCACCAACTCCGTAGGTCACAACGGCTACTCCTAATCCATTCAGCCTGGCGTGGGAATCGGCTGCAAAACCAGCCCCCTCTTCACCAGCTGTGCAAATCATCTCGATCGGTGATTGCTCGAATCGATCGAACAGCGTCAGCACATAGTCCCCAGGAACGCCATAAACCCTGCGCACACCTCGCTCGTAGAGGGACTGAATCAGGGCATCAACGATCTGCATCGCAAGGAAAAGCTATTGAATCCATCTTGGCTAAACAGCTTGATGCTGTCAGCAAAAGAGCAGCTTTTACGTTGGAATTGCCACTTACTCAAAGCAGCTTTAACTACGCCCCAGATGGCACCTGTGCTGTTATGATTATAATTAAATAGATAAAAAAGTGATCGAGATAGGCCTTGCCTAATTGCTGGCCTGATCATCAGATCGAAGAGATATAGATCATTAAGTACGTTTTTGAGTGTCTGTTAACCCCTCTCTTTATCGGAATTGCTCCGGCACAGATCAGCAGGATCTTCTTCTCCGCCGCAGACATGGCAGTTCTTATGACAATCTTTTCCGGAGATTCTCATGGTAATGGCATGGACCCTCATGAATCATACTCACAAATTGATCATTCTTCCTTAACTTAACTGCCATCAGTCCATGCCCTTGCACATAGGTCTCAGTTGATGACCGATGCAGGCAGGGCTTGCAGGGATTAACTTGATGAAAGTAAGGCTTAGATTCAGCTTGTTGATCCATGTCACCTCTCCTTGCCCAGAGAGCAGCATCATTGAACTGAACATCAGGGATTGGCCAACCTGGACCTGTGAGCCCAGCACCTTCCCATGGACCTATGACGAACAGGAGACCTGCCTGTTGCTCGAAGGGCAGGTGACAGTCACCCCAGATGGTGGTAATCCCGTGCAATTCGCTGCTGGAGACCTAGTGGTCTTCCCTGCCGGAATGTCATGTGTTTGGCAGGTGCATCAGAGTGTCAGGAAGCACTACCGCTTTGGCTAATGCAATCAGCTTGTTCTGGGTTGAGCAACTGCCTGATTAGCAGGCATCGCCATTGGATCCCTCAGCCTGGCCTGGACTGAGTCACTACTCCTTCTCAGAACTCAGAGCAATGCGAACGTACTCAGAGAAATGCAACCGATGGCGGCTCCGCTTTGCCTGAGTTGAGCCATCAACGTGATATTGGGGCCGAGAAGATCTCTCGTGGAATGCAAAGCCTCGCTGAATACTGTCGTCCGTTCAAAGGGGCTGCCAACCAGTGGCCGGCATTTCCATTGGCCACGGATGAACGGGATAGGTGGTGGCAGGATTGGTTTAGGGCATTCGATCCCAGCCGACGTTGGCATGAATTACGAACCGTGCTGCCGCAGTTGTGGATACGCCCTGAGCTTGGTGCCAGCCAGTCAAGCAGCTACCAAAGACTTGTTTTGCAAGGAGAAACCCCCAGCAATGCAGATATTGAGCAAGCCCTGGCACTGAAGGATCCCAATGCTCCGAGCCTCTCCCTTGTGGATCATCCCTGTGGGCCCCTACCTGTTCTGAGCTTTGACAACCACAACGATTTCATTGCCGTGGTGCGATGTCTGGCCCATCGTTGTGAACCGGCATCATTGCTACCGACGGTGCATGCTCAGGCCGTTTCTGGACTCATCCACTGGGGATTGATCCGTGAGGTGAGCAGCAACAGTCGTGCTCAGTTGCTGATTCTTCACCGAGCCCCTTACAGCTCCCTAGCGGCTACGAGTATCCCAGGGACTCCAACAGAGGAGCAATGGCTTAAGCAATCACAGCACTGGCGCCTGGAACATGAACTCACGCATATCGCCTGCCGGCGATTGGTGGATGAGATGCGCCTCAACCTGTTTGATGAACTGATTGCAGATGCCCTTGGCATGATTGCTGCTCTTGGCGAGTTCTCCGCGGATTTGTTCCGTCGGGGGCTGGGGCTGTCAGCCGATGGCTTGCCTTGCTCCGACGCCCGCGTCCACGTCTACATCACCAATCTCGGCTTCGCAGATCGCCTGCAAGCCAGCCGGCTGGTGCTGAAACGGGCCGCTGAACTTGAGACGCTTCTGCAAAGGCAGGCGTTGCCCTCTGAACCCATGGCCCTGTTGCGCCTGCTCACCCGCCAGCGACTGGATCTCCCCCTGATGGCCATGGACTAGCTCGCCAGCCCATGGCAGGGGGAATTGACGATCACTTCGGCGAGAGCATGGTCTGGATTGCGATTGCAGACGCGACTTACAGATATGCGACGTACAGACGCAACTTACAGACATGAGCTGAAAATTAATCACAAAAAGAGTGCTTCAGGGTAAATGCCTCAAGCCTGTTAATTGCTTGGCATGATCTACCGATCTGTTTTGCAAGACTCATTTGAGTTGAGCAGGCCTGCCTTTCACTCTTGGATTTCCCCCTTGGGGCTGCTACCGCAAGCAGACATAAGCCCTTAAGTCATGACTTTGCTGTGGAATCGTTGCCAATTGCCCTCGCCTCCAGAAAAAAACATAAAAGCCAGCTGTTGATGATTTGACATGTAATGTCTGGACACTGTTAAGGATCTAGCCCGCAATGTCTTGCGCTGTTGGCGATAAGGCGGCATGGAATCAACACAAGGCAGTGGTTAGGTGAGAATCAACCCCCGGCAAAATAGACGGATCGATTCAATCCATGCTGGATCATGTTTAGATAATCCATAGGCCCAGCGGGCTCTTTGCTGTTTGCTTTTCTTTGTTTATTGCGATTATATCTTTGAGCTCTCTGTTTGTTATTCTATAATCTTCAGTGCTTAACTGCTTCATCTGCTTCATCTGCTTCATCTGCTTCATTCTCCAGCAGCGACCCAGCAGCGACCTACAAGCGTGCCAGAAGTCTGAAAGACAGATGCAACTGATGGCTCATCAACAGAATCCCAGGCAAGTCACCACGATCCGGCCATGAGCGAACCCGGCACCACCGACACCAAGGTTGATACCAAGGCCAACATCAACGTTGACACCTATGAGGCGATTGTGATCGGTTCCGGTGCAACCGGTGGTGTGGCCGCACTCACCCTCGCAGAAGCCGGGGTGCGCGTGCTTGTTGTAGAAGCGGGTCCCCACTGGTCTGCACAGCAGGCACTTGGCTCAGAACCTGTCAATTCACTCAGGCGATTGGCAGGTCTCAGCAGCGGCCAGCATCGCCGTCAGGCCCAGCATCCCGGCTACTGGAAAGCCAATCCACTGCTGTATGCCGATGAACGCCGACATCCCTATAGCCATCCACAGGACCAGCCCTTTCTCTGGACCCAGGGTCGACAGGTCGGTGGACGCAGCCTCACCTGGGGAGGTATCACCCTGCGACTCTCCGATGATGAATTCAGCGCAGCATCCTCTGATGGCCTCGGCTCGGGGTGGCCCCTGACCCACGCTGAGCTTGCACCCCACTACTCCGCTCTAGAGAAGCGTCTGCAAGTGCATGGCCATTGCGACGGTCTGCAGCAGCTGCCTGATGGTCACTATCAGGAGCCCTATGCCTTCACCGCAGCAGAGCAGTGCTTCGCCGAAGCCGTGCAGGACAACCTTGGCCATCGCTTGATTCATTCACGGGGCTTCGGTCCCCACAGGCCTGCTGAGGATGGTGCCTGGCCCCTCTACAGCAGCCCAGGCAGCACATTGGCCAGGGCGATTGCCACCGGCAGGGTTGACGTGCTCAGTGAGCACATGGCTGAGCGCCTGGTGATGTCAGCTGATCGACGATCGGCTGAGGCTGTGATTGTTGTGGACCAACGCAATGGATCTCGCCATCAGCTCCACGGCAGTTTGATCGTGCTGTGTGCCTCTACGATTCAAAGCCTTCGCCTACTGCTCAATTCAGAAGTAAGTCAGCATGGCGATGGTTTTGTCGATCCCTCCGGAATCCTGGGTTGCCATTTGATGGATCATGTCTCCATCTGTCGTTTCTTCGCTTTTCCCCGCCAACTGTTCTCCGCCTCTGAAACCCGCGAAAAAGCAGCTCCTCTTTCAGGAGCCGGGAGTTTCTTCTTCCCCTTCGGTCGTCATTTCAACAACAATCAATCCCCTGAATTTAGCGGCGGCTATGGCCTCTGGGGAGGGATCGATCGTTTCGACCCACCAGCAGCTTTTAAAAAGTATCCGGATAGCGTCACGGGCTTCCTGATCGGCCATGGAGAAGTGCTGCCTGATCGCCGCAACAGGGTGACACTCTCAGCTCAAACAGATCCTTGGGGCATTCCGATCCCCCAGATCAGCTGCTGCTGGCGTGCCAATGAATTGGCGATGGTGAAACACATGCAGAGAACAATCGCTGAGATCGTGGCGTCCGCAGGCGGAACCATTCAGCCTTTCAAGGATCTGTTCCGATTGCCCTTCCTGGAGAAGTTTCTGCAAGGAGCCGTTGCCCTCGGGGAAGCGGCTCCCCCTCCTGGCTACTACGTTCACGAGGTAGGTGGCGCACCAATGGGTGATGCCGAATCAATCAGTGTTGTCAATCGATTCAATCAACTTTGGAGATGTCGGAACGTTCTGGTGGTGGATGGTGCCTGCTGGCCAACATCCGGCTGGCAGAGCCCAACCCTGACAATGATGGCGATCACACGCCGGGCCTGTCTGCAGGCACTCAGGCGGAATGATGGAGGAACAGATCGTTGAGGTAACGCTCTGTCACTGCCCGGTCACCACAACCGTTCTGAAACAGGAAATTAGCCAGAGCTGAACTCATCACACGGTATTGATCCCAGTTTGGATTGGCATTGATGAAGTCCTTCATGCCGCGATAGAGAACTTCGGGGATCTCTGATTCAAGGCTCACATAGGTGGATGGCAGGGCAGTGGTCTGATCCAGGTCGAGACAGCGTTCAAGTTGATTCCGATCCATGAAACGCTTACGTCGAATTTGCTTTTGTTGCACCTAGCTAGACACAGACATGGGGCTCACGTCAAAACGGCATCGGTTCAACATGTTGCACTTGAGACAGGCTGAGACTCATTCCGCTGCAAGGGCTGGTCTCGGCGGCCACGTTCTGGGGCCCAGGGATAAGCCCAGCCGCGGAGCTGTCAAGAGACATCAATCACGATCGTCAAAACCCACAGGTTTTCAGTGGTCGGGAAGGCGCTGGCCATTGATCCGGTGGAAAACGTTCAGCCAGCTGTGGAAAACGCCAGGAAAACCTCGGCGCAGCAGAACCCATAAGTCCTGCTAATGCTTGCGAGTCTCATGCGTCACGCTCGGCAAGAGACAGTAGCCATCGATACTTTGGATTCTCTTCAGGGTTCGGCGTCACCCTTGGGGCGCAGGCTGAGTGGGCCGAGGGGGTGATCGGCGTGGGGGTAGACCCCATGGTGGTGAGCGTGATGGCTGTGGCCGTCCTGATGGCTGTGGCTTTCCTGATGACTCCCAGATCCCTGGGCTTCCGTCAAGCCATCGTCCTGGCAGGCGCCAGTGCAATCCTGTTCGCAGATGGTGCAGCTTTCGGTCAGGCCTTCCACGTGGTGATGGTGACTTTCCTGGGCCAGGCCAACGTCCTTCTCGAAACCGATCAACTGGGCTCTGTACTTGCAGAGGGAGCAGTTCATCGATGCTTCCCCCTCCAGCACCTCAGCAATCCGTTCTTGGAACGTGTCCACAACAAGTGGGTGATCTCCCAGATACCCGGCGGAGATGAAGTCCACCTCAGGATGATCATTGGCGACAAGCTCGGTGTACTGGCGGATGCGACTGACCAGCACACCGGAAAACAGAAAGTAGGGAAAAACAATGATGCGGCGGAATCCCAATTTCACGACATGCCGCAAACCTGGCTCCACCAGCGGGAAGGTCACTCCCGAATAAACCGTCTCCCCCCAGCCGAACCCGAAGCCTTCAACCAGCATCCTGGTGATTTTGGTGACGTTCGAATTGGCGTCTGGGTCTGAGGAACCTCGTCCCACCACCACAAGCATCGTTTCAGCGATCGGAACAGGCTCCAGAGCATCCAATGCTTCCCGGATCCTGGCAGCGGCCGCACCGATCATCAGCCGATCAACGCCCAGCTCACGGCCGTAATCAATGTTGACGCCAGTTTCTGCTGCATAGGTATTGAGAACAGCGGGGATATCGTTCTTTGTATGACCGGCGGCGAAAAGCATGGCCGGAATGGCAAGAATCCTCTCCACACCTTCAGCTCGAAGCCGCTCTAGACCATCGCGGAGAATCGGACGAGCAAACTCCAGATAGCCATATTCAACGGGAATCCCCGGCAGACGTAACTTCAGCCCGTCGACGAGTTCAGCAAATTCCTCAACGGCCCGCCGATTTCGGCTGCCATGACCACAGACGAGAACGCCGAGGCGAGAGTCTGAGGAAACCAGTTGCGCAGCGATCACAGGTTGGTGCCACTGGTTTGAACTTATCGCCGCATCAGACCTCTGCCCATGAAAAAGAACCAGCGTTTTTGTTCTGGCGAACTCGGTACGCTTCTGTTAGCCCATTGATTGGAACGCATCTCCAGATTTCAGATTCCCAATGCTCTTGCTGAAGACGCCCAGCCTGTTGGTGTCATTGACATTCGTCCGACAGACCTGGCCCCTCTGATCAAATCATCACAGCAGGCTTCCACGTCATTTCTGGTTTGTTCCGGTGGCACCTCAAGCCGATGCGCTGCTGATGGATATCTGACAATCGATTTACGAGCGCATTTCCGAGAACTTTCTTACCAACCCTCCAGCAAGCAGGTGGGGATTGGAGCCGGTAACTCCATGGCCGAGCTGCTCGCAGAGCTCAGCCGATACCAACGCACCTTCCCGACCGGTTTATCAGGGTTGCCTGGCCTCGGTTATCTGCTGACAGCAGGCATCAGCCCATTGAGTCGAAGCCTGGGTCTTGCCATTGATCAGATCATCGAAATCCATGGTGTCTGGGGCAATGGTCAGCCCTTCCGGCTGCCTCAACCCGATGCCAACGCATCCTCCGAGCATCGGCTGCAATGGCGTGGGCTCTGCGGTGCAGCGCCATTCCTTGGTGTGGTGAGCGGCCTGAACATGCAGACCTCCCCCCTCAAGGCACTCAGGGTCTGGTTGGCGCGCCTGGCTCCCGAGCAGCTTTCAACAGCGATCCAGCAGGCGGAAGCATGGCCGCGATCCGCCAGTCTTCAATGGATCTGGCGCGATCAAGTGCTGGTCTATGCGCTGATTGATCCCGCTGACAGTGAGGCTGAGCACTGTTTACAGAACCTTCGCCAGAGCCTTGCCGATGCCGTGGTGATCGCGGACCAGACCATTGCCGGCCTCCATGAACTGCCTCCCTTTGCGGCACCTAAAGCCGTCGGGGTCCCTGCAGCTCGCTATCACGCTGAAGTGCTTGCCCTGCTGAGCCCCGCCTGGAGCAAGGCTGGAGAAGCGATGATCAAAACCATCGCAGAACTGCTGGCGGTGCGACCGCACCCCAGCTGCTGCATCGCCTCTCAGCAACTCGGGGGGAGAACGACCCTCCCGGATCCCGAAACCACCTCCTTCATTCACCGAGGAGCCCAGTGGAAACCCTGGATCACAGCCTCATGGCCAGCTGGCGATCTGCCTGTCAGGGAGCGAAGTCTGCGTTGGCTTGAGCGGGTATGGAGGGCGATGCAGCCTCTCTGCCCAGGGGTTCACCTGGCCCAGTTGCATCCTCATCTCGATTGGCATCAACAAGAGCTCAGATCCGCCTTCGGGGACTGGCTGCCGGGTCTTCAGGATTTGAAGGGTCAACTTGATCCCAAGGGCCTGTTACCCCCCCTTTGAGATACGGTCAGCGACAAATAGAAACGTCTCAATGCCCAGCCGGTCCTCCCCCACATTGAGCCAGCAATGGTTCGGGAACCCTCGCCAGGATGTGCTCTCCGGCTTGGTTGTCGCCTTCGCGATGATCCCGGAAGCCATTGCTTTCTCAGGCATTGCCGGGGTTCCACCCCAGATCGGTCTTTTCGGTGCCTTCTGTTTGTCCGTGACCATCGCCTTCGTTGGCGGGCGGATGGCGATGATCACCTCCGCTACAGGCTCAACGGCCCTATTGATGACGGGCCTTGTGGTGATGGGTGTCGCCAGAGGTAAGGAGCTTGGCCTGGCCAATCCCCAGGATCTGGGTGTGGCCTATCTGCTTGTGGCGGGTCTGCTGACAGGCCTTTTTCAGATCCTCTGGGGCTATTTGCGCCTGGCTTATCAGATGCGTTTTGTGCCCCAGGGCGTTCTCAGCGGTTTTGTCAATGCATTGGCACTGTTGATTTTCCAGGCTCAGTTTCCCCAGCTGGGCTGGAACTTTCATTTTGGCGAAGAGGTTGTTTCAGGCAAAGGAACGCAGATCCTTCCCCATGGGATGGAGATTCCGATCGTCTGGATCTTGGTGGTGCTGGGTCTGCTGATCATCTATGGCCTGCCAAGACTGACGCGGGTTTTGCCATCGCAGCTGGTGGCCATCATCGTTATCACCGCGATCAGCATGGGCCTCGGCCTCAACATTCCCACGGTTAGTGATCTGGGCACTCTGCCGAGTGGCCTGCCGACATTCACCATGCCTTTCGGAGCGCTGAGCGATGGCAGGGTTCCCTTAAGCCTTGAAACCCTTGGCCTTGTGCTGCCAACCGCTCTGGCGATTTCCCTTGTCGGCCTGATGGAAACCTTCCTCACTCAGGACATCGTCGACGACATCACCGACTCCACAACCAACAAGAACGTTGAGGCACGTGGTCAGGGGTTTGCCAATATTGTCTCTTCTCTGTTTGGTGGCATGGCCGGTTGTGCCCTTGTCGGCCAATCGATCATGAATACTGAAAACGGAGGTCGCACCAGGCTTTCAACCCTGTTTTCAGGAGTGAGTCTGCTGCTGATGATTCTGCTGGGTCGCGATCTGCTCGGCCGGATTCCGATGGCAGCCCTTGTGGCCGTGATGATCGCGATCGCGATCAGCACCGCAGACATGGCCGGGCTTAGGAATATCGCCCAGATCCCACGCAGTGACACTGCAGTGATGGTGATGACCTTTGCGGTCACCATGCTCACAACCCCCCACAACCTGGCCCTGGGTGTTCTTGCCGGTGTTGCTCTGGCTGGCATCCTCTTCTGTCGCAAGATGGCCAAGGTGATTCGTGTCGAGGCCTCTGAGATCACCCCGGAAGAACAGCTCTATGAGGTGAGTGGGCAGCTGTTTTTTGTCAGCAAGGTCTACTTCCTTCAGGGCTTTGACCTTCACAATCATCCTGCGAAAATCACCATCGATATGTCCCGTGCCCATATCTGGGACCAGAGTGGTGTAGCAGCTCTTAATCAGGTGATCCGCAAGTTCCGCCTGGGTGGATCGGAGGTTCAGGTGGAAGGACTCAATGATGAGAGCCTTGATCTGTTTGAACGGATCGGTTCCCAGGAGAATGGCCACAGCTGAGGGATCAACTGCTCAGCTCAATCACCATCAATTGGGCAGCAGGGCGAAGGTTCATCTGCCCGCCAACCGGAACCGGTCGATCTCGATCAGGCTTCATGGATCCGGCTTGGATGCTTGCGCCTGCAGGCAGTTTCAGAGCTCCACTCGGCTATACATCAGGGCCAGGCATGCCGTCAGGTCGTTGCGCATCGCGATCAGACGCTCATGGATGTCTTCTTCCGAGGGCCTCAGCTGGACATAACGCACCGTCACATCGTTGCCGATGCTCATGATCAGACAAAGGGTTTCAACATCTCCTTGCTCCACGGCCCGTTGGCGAGCTCCCTCCAGCATCACTTTCAACATCGCCATTTTGTTGTTGTAGGCCTGTCGATCTCCCTCTTCCCAGGCCTTTGCCGGTGAAATGCAACAGGTGCTCAGACTGATGAGCAGGATCCAGCTCAGGAGAGATGCCTTCAGCTGGTCCTCCCACATAAACTTGTCTGATGGTACGAACAAATCTTCCTGAACAGTGAACTTTGTTCGGAAGCGATCGATCGGAATCTGGGACACTTGGTCAGTCTGCAGAAGAACTGGATGTCGCTACGTTGCCTATCTGGCTTGATTGGTCTGGCGATGGTGCTCAGCGGTTGTGCAACCGTTGGCGATGGAGGTGCTTCACGTCTGGATCTGATTCGCAGTAGAGGCGAACTTCTCTGTGGGGTGAGCGGCAAGATCCCAGGGTTCAGCTTCCTGCGCAGTGATGGCCAATACCAGGGCCTGGATGTTGATATCTGTCGAGCGATGGCTGCTGCATTCATTGCAGACCCCGACAAGGTTCAGTACAGACCCCTCACAGCACCGGAACGCTTCACAGCTCTGAGAACTGGCGAGATTGACCTGCTTTCCCGGAACACCACCTTCAATCTCAGCAGAGATGCAAGCGGCGGCAATGGATTGACCTTTGCGCCGGTTGTTTTTCACGATGGCCAGGGATTGATGGTGAAGCAAGCTGCAGGAATCAAAGGTCTTGATGATCTCGATGGAGACACCATATGCGTTGGTTCAGGTACAACAACTGAGCAGAACCTCAACGATGCCTTCCAAACGAGAGGGCTGTCTTATACACCTGTGAAATATCAGGACCTCAATCAGGTTGTGGCGGGTTATCTGCAGGGACGCTGTGCCGCCATGACCTCCGATCGCTCACAACTGGCAGCCGCGCGTTCAGGCTTTCCCGATCCTGAACAACACATCATTCTTGATGCCGTTCTGAGTAAGGAGCCCCTTGCGCCAGCTTCCGTCGGCGGGGATCAACAACTGGCAGATGCGATGCGCTGGGTGGTGTATTCACTGATAGCAGCAGAGGAATTCGGCATCACCCAGGCCAATGTTGACGAGCAGCTTGAACGCGCCAACACCAATCTGCATTTGAAGCCCCTGCGCAGATTTCTCGGGGTGGATGCTGGACTTGGCAGCAAGCTTGGACTTGCCGATGATTTTGTTGTGCAGGCGATTCGTGCGACTGGGAATTACGGCGAGATCTATGCCAGACACCTTGGCCCCGAAAGCAGCGTGCCGATCCCGAGGGGAATGAACCAACTCCATGACAAGGGAGGCGTTCTGATCGCCCCCCCCTTCAACTGATGTCGTCGAAATCATGGTGTCGAAGCGGAACTTGATCAAACCCTCCAAGCAACTCTGGCTTCAGGTCGCCGTGGCCCTGATCGTGATCGCTGTGCTTGGGGTGTTGATCAACAACATCACCGTCAACCTGATCCGTACTGGCTTAGGACTCAGCTTCAGCTGGTTATCACGTTCGGCAGGCTTTGCACTCGGTGAGCACCCGCTGCCTTATGACCCCTCCGACAGCTATGCATGGGCACTGTTCATCGGCTGGTTGAACAGTCTGAAGGTCATCCTCAGTTCCCTTCTGCTGGCAACCCTGATCGGTGTGGCAGCCGGAGCCGCCCGCATCGGCCAGAATGCCCTTCTCAGAGCACTGTCAGCCGGCTACGTCGCCCTGATCCGGCAGGTGCCACTGCTGCTGCAATTGCTGTTCTGGTATTTCGTCGGATTCCTGAGTCTTTCCGAGACCCCGCTGGCACCCCTGGGTGGGCTGATTCAGCTCTCGAATCAGGGTATTGCCTTGCTCGGCGTGCGCCTCAGCGTCGAGTTCTCGGCCTTGATGGTGGGCCTGAGTGTGTTCACCGGTGCCTATATCGCCGAGGTTGTTCGTGGAGGCCTTAATTCCGTTCACCATGGCCAGTGGGAGGCCTATCGCAGCCTCGGCCTTCCGGAGGGAATCGGATTGCGCCGTGTGGTGATTCCTCAGGCTCTGCCAGCGATTATCCCCGGTCTTACAAGTCAATATCTCAATCTCGCCAAGAACAGCACCCTGGCGATTGCCGTGGGCTATGCCGATCTTTATGCCGTCAGTGACACCACCATCACTCAGACGGGGCGAGCCATTGAAGGATTTCTATTGCTTCTGCTCAGCTTTCTTTTGCTGAATCTTCTGATCAGCAGTGGCATGGGAGCCATCAATCGACTGGTTCTTCAATCCCAGCAGCCCAACTAGTCTTAGGGAAACAATCAGTTGTTCATGACTCCTCTGATTCAACGACGGATCGCTGCAGGTCTGTTGATCGCTGGCGCTTTGGTCGCCATTGTCCTGCCATTCGCTTCTGCCACCCTGCTCACCATTGCGCTTGGAGGCGTTGCCTTTGCTGCTGGGATCGGCCAGTTTCTGCGACTCGGCAGTGACAATCACACCCAGAGCAGGATCTTCCGCAGCTTGTCCGGCCTGTTGTATGTGGCTGGATCGATCTGGATTCTCATCGATCCGGTGGACAGCGAAATCAGCCTCACCCTCTTTGCCGGTGTGCTGCTTTTGGTGGAAGGGGTGATGGAGCTTGCTGCTGGTGCTTCAGCCTCGGGCTCAGCACGGGGCATGGTGATTGTTGATGGAGTGATCACCACAATCCTGGGGACTCTGCTGGTTGTGCAATGGCCCTCTGACAGCCTCTGGGCCCTGGGAACACTGTTCGGTGCCGCCCTCATGGTTTCTGCTCTGAATCTGCTGAAAGCGCCATCTGAGCCGACACCAGAGAGCTGATGGCTGCAGCTTCCAGCCCGTTTAAACGCCTTGGTAAATATCTTTCAACCCGTCCCATTGATGCCCTGATCAGCCTCCTGCTGATCGGGCTGATTGGAATGGCTCTGAGCACCACCCTTCACTGGCTTCTTGTTGGCGCTGACTGGAGAGTGGTGAGTGGAAATCTGCCCCTCTACCTGTTTGGCAGTTTTCCTGTAGAGCAGCGTTGGCGACCTCTGCTTTGGATCACACTGCTGATCAGCCTCACGGCCCTGACGCTGGTTGGACCGAAGCGGGGCTGGCTGCGAAAAACACTGCCACTGCTTTGGCTCTCGATGATTCCCTTCGGTGTTGTTCTTCTGGCCGGAGGATTGGGTCTCCTGCCAGTGCCATCAAGGGCCTGGGGAGGCTTGACCCTCACCTTGTTGTTAACCGTCTGCAGTGGAGCACTGGCCATGCCTCTGGGAATCCTGCTTGCCCTCGGTCGCCAGAGTCATTTACCCCTGATCCGGCGCCTGAGCGCGATTTATATCGAAGCGATGCGGGCGGTGCCCCTGATTGCAATCCTCTTTTTCGGACAATTGCTGATCCCCCTTTTCCTTCCGGTGGGTTTTGAAGTGAACCGAGTGCTGCGTGCGGTGCTCGCATTTGCTCTGTTTGCGTCGGCTTATATCGCTGAAGATGTGCGGGGAGGACTTCAGGCAATCCCAGGCACTCAATCCGAGGCTGCTGCAGTGCTCGGACTGAACCAGCAACAGATCATGGGGCTGATCGTGCTACCTCAGGCCCTGCGTATTGCTCTGCCAGCACTGACGAACCAGGCCGTTGGCCTTCTCCAGAACACAAGCCTGATGGCCATTCTCGGCTTGGTCGAACTGCTTGGCATCAGTCGCAGCCTGCTGGCAAATCCCGACTTCATTGGCCGCTATCTGGAAGTGTATGTGTGGCTGGCAGGGGTTTATTGGCTGGTCTGTACGGGGATGGCCTTGCTGGCACGCCATCTCGAACAGCAACTGAGCAGCGCAAGACCTGCTATCACCAGCTCATGAACGCTGCCATCGAAGCCAGAGGCCTGATCAAGTCCTATGGGGGAGAGCTACTCGCCCTTGATCAGGTCACGCTTCAGGTCAGACGCGGCGAAGTGCTTGTCGTGATGGGGCCATCGGGTTCCGGCAAGAGCACCTTGATCCGCACGTTCAATGGTCTTGAGAGCCTGGACGAAGGTGAGCTCGACGTTCTGGGAATTCCTCTTGATGCAGATCATGATCAGCGCATGATCCGCCAGATCCGCAGGCGCGTGGGAATGGTATTCCAGCAATTCAACCTTTTCCCCCATCTCTCCATTACTGACAACATCACCTTGGCGCCAATACGGGTTCAAGGCCGCAGGCGCGAAGAGGCAGAAACTCAGGCCATGCAATTGTTGAATCGCATGGGGATTGCCGAGCAGGCGCAGAAATTTCCCAACCAGTTGAGTGGTGGCCAGCAACAGCGGGTTGCGATTGCACGGGCCCTGGCATTGAATCCTGAGCTGATGCTCTTTGATGAACCCACCAGTGCCCTTGATCCCGAGCGGGTGAAGGAAGTTTTGGATGCCATGCGGGAATTGGCAGGTGAAGGGATGACCATGGTTGTTGTGACCCATGAAATGGGCTTTGCAAGGGAGGTTGCCGATCGAGTTCTGTTCATGGATGAAGGCAAGGTGGTTGAAACATCAGACTCAGCAGATCTCAGCCATTCACCCACCTGGAAAAAGATGGCCAATCTTTATGAGAATCACTAAGAAGGGCAGGCTCAGAATGATTTCAGGCTGAGATTTAAACAATTTTTTGATCAAAATTAGACAGATTGCTCTGCATTGTTGAATATTTACGCCAAGGTTGCTGGTTTGTCCCTGTGTTTAACTTGTCCCTTCAGGGTCAGAAATGCCCCTGGATTGTGAACCCGTTGATTCAGTGATGAAGCAAGCATTCCCGGAGGAGTGCTGGAAGCTCTTCCCTGGCATCTGCATTTCGGCGAAGCAGGGGCAATGCACTTTTCTGCTTGACAGGTAGTATGTATTCGTTTGGGTGGTTTTTGTGGAGGTGGCCTTTGGAAGAATTCTTTATGCCGATTGAAGGGTTTGATCAATATCAAGTATCAAATTTTGGCGATGTTAAAAGCTTTAAAAGTGCAAAAAATGGCAAACTTTTAAAGCAAAAAATAACGCGAGAAGGCTACAGAGAAGTTACCCTGTATTCAGATAGTAAGCCTGCAAAATACTTGGTTCATCGGTTGGTTCTCAATGCTTTTAGGTTTGTGCCCTTAAAGGGTAAGCATAAAATAAAGCATTTAGATCATGATCCCGGTAACAATAAGTTGTCAAACCTTTGCTTTGGTGACAATGCTCAGTCAACTGATCAAAATGCGATGGCCGATGCAATTGTGAATGTTGCCCATGATGCTGGATCTGGAGAATTCGTCTTTGGTGAAGATGAAATTGTATTTATTTGATCCCTCAGCAGCCAGGTCTGAATGGCTCAGGATTGTTTTTGCTATCCCTTGGCCTTGCGATCAAGAGTGATTTCCCGCTCTTGATTCAAGATGATGGCTTTAAGATTTAATTGATCGTTAAATTAACAATTCTTGCGGGCTGAATGGCTCAGACGGCTCAGACAAACGTTCCCAGCTGTTGCAATGCTTTTTCTGCTGCGACCAGCTCCCGTTCCGTCTGCATCCAGGTCTCATTGCCGAGAGGCAGGGTTTCGATCTGTTCTGCCAGTAATACCCTCAGCTTTTCCATCCGGGCCCGTAGTGAATGACGCAGCTTCAGTATTGAGCAGGAAAGTGGCAGAGCACAGGAGAGAGGTAAAGCACAGGAGAGAGGGATTGAACGGAGCACAGCCAAGCCTCATGGACGATCTCCATTCTGGCACATTGAGACTTTCTTCCGTGGCTTCTGTGTCTCGCGCCTCTCCCTGAGATGTGGTGATGGGCTGGGTTTGAATTTTCTGAACGTCAGGTTGATGCGCATCGTGCTGATTCCTCGCCGTGGTGGCAGGGAGTGCT
>MPLX02256384.1_pt1 | contig 53686 bp, 48 predicted proteins | sample 1617341 | NCBI WGS metagenome assembly MPLX02 (sample SAMN05944804, study PRJNA350692) | marine metagenome | biome: marine; feature: ODZ; material: water; isolation source: 120 m water sample filtered on 0.2 um supor filter | place: Pacific Ocean | collected 2012-04-08 | depth 120m m | reverse complement strand
GTTGGTTCTCAGGTACTGGATAGACGATACCTGACGCGGGTTTTGTTCAGACGAGGCAGAGAGTGCGCATCAGGATACGCGTGATATGTGGGTTGCTGGTCCGTGCCCGGGGTGTGACTGCGACGATCGCGCAGGCGGAGCCCGCGATTTTCGGATGTGCGTGAGGATCTTGTCGATGATGCCTGGATCTGTGATGTCGGCGATTACACGCAAGGTTCCGCCACACAATGGACATTTAGAGATGTCGGCAGTTCGCGAAGCGAACTGCTTAGCTGATTGCCTTGCAATCAGCCATCGATCGTCGAAAGTCCTTTTCAGGCGTTCGGCCCAGGACATCCCGTCGGGGTTGGTGCGGGTACTCCGTTCCTGTTGTAAGTGTTTCGTCAAAAACAATTTTACAACATTGGAGACACCGCCTTTTTCATTTTGCCTGTACACCACAAATGATCATAACTCTTCAGAAAACTGTTCACGGCTCAGGTCATTGCATTGGTCGGTACTGGTCTTGCTACAGTCGCGCTGACCTTGCTTGCCTATGATATGGTTGGTGGGAATGCAGGTGTTCTGCTGGGACAGGCGCTCGCTATCAAGATGGTGGCTTATGTGGTCTTTGCTCCCATTGTTGGTGGTATTGCGCATCGTTTCAATCGAAAACCACTATTAATCACTCTGGACCTTATGCGTGCCATTATCGTATTGGCAATGCCGTTCGCCACAGAGGTCTGGCATATCTTTGTTCTTATCTTCCTGCTCAATGTTTTCTCGGCAGGATTCAAGCCCGTCTTTCAGGCGACGATTCCGGACATCATCAACGAAGAGCAGGCGTATACGCGTGCGCTGTCCTTTTCTCGGTTGGCGTATGATCTGGAAAATCTTATCAGCCCGGCACTTGCGGGGCTGGCACTACTCTTCTTTACATATGACTTCCTTTTCATTTCGAACTCGATCGCCTTTTTGGTTTCTGCATCGCTCATCCTCGTTACGGTGCTGCCCGGAGGTGAGTCTGTGGATCGACTCGGCGGGTTGTGGCAGGAGATCAGTTTTGGTGTTCGTTCGTACCTTAAAACACCGCGACTCAGAGGTTTGTTAGTCCTTTATCTTGGTGTTGCCTGCACGAGTGCAATGGTCATCGTCAATACGGTGGTGTATATCAGAGAGATCCTGCAAAGGTCAGATTCCGATGTGGCCATGGCGCTTGCTGCATCAGGCGCTGGATCCATGATTGCCGCACTGTCACTGCCAAGGGTTTTGAACCACATATCGGATCGCACCGTCATGTTGTCAGGCGCAATCATCATGAGTCTGGGGCTTATGACTATCTGGCTCTCACCAGACTTCGTAACCCTGTTGGCAATCTGGTTTATGATTGGTCTGGGTTTGTCTCTTGTTCAGACTCCTTCAGGGCGTATTGTCAATCAATCATCAGCACCAACGGACAGGCCATCCTATTTCTCTGCTCAGTTTGCCTTAAGTCACGCGTGCTGGATGTTAGCCTATCCTGTCGCAGGACAGCTTGGTCACTTAATCGGGATCGAAACAACCGCCTTAATGCTGGGTATTCTGGTTACGTTGTTTTCAATAGTTGCGGCGCTGGTGTGGCCCAGAAACGACCCGGAAGTTATTGAACATAGCCATGCTGATGTCAGCCATCGGCATCAACACACTCACGATATACATCACGATCATTTTCACAATAGCGATGATGCAACAGAAGATCACAACCACCATCATACGCCACTCACCCACTCGCATCTATTTGTTATAGACGACCATCATCCTCGCTGGCCAGAATAGTGTGGAGTGGGAATGTTGGTTTGCTTTAATTAAGTAGATGACAATAGGAATATTGGTCCTGGAATACCAGGGCGTGTCAGCGGCTGAATTTTTTTTGCAGCTCCAGACGTTCTATCTCATGGCGAATTTGAATCTGTTCGTCACTGCGTTGTCTGAGTTCTTTGCTTAATTTCGTATATTCCAGTTCGAGCTTTGTTCGAACTCCTGCCTTGCTTTTGTCTTTTGACATCGCTTGAATCCGTGAAAACAGCACCCCTGTTTTACTTTCGAAATCAGGTATGATTCGATGTTGCAGGTCCTTTAGCCTGATTCCCAGTCGTGTAATTTCCTCATCCAACATACCCATAGCCACACCTCCCCGGAGCCAGGTCGATTTACTTTAGTACTAGCAGTTATCGGTTGTTCCATATATTTAGATATATATTTTACACGAAGCCCGCTATTAGTGAGAAGCTTAAACATGAATCCAAAAGTCTAGCTAGTCAGGCAGCCCCAGGACCCGTTTGGCAATGATGTTCTTCTGTACTTCATTAGAGCCGCGAGCGATTGAGCGTCGCTTGATGCTGAAATAGTGTCGGCAGGCTGCGATCTCACCATCTGTGAAGCCGTTACCTTCCCAGCCGAGCCCCTGAAATCCGCAAATTAGCGCCTTGACGTTGGCGTCTTCCTTCTCGAGTTCTGCAGTTACCAGTTCCATGATTGAGGTCTGGGGACCAGGCGTTTGTCCATCCTCTGATTCTTCGACGATACGTCGCTGGGTAAGTCGATATGCTCTGTCTCGCATCTCGTGAGCCACTGCTTGTTTAATCAGTGCATCGTCAGCACCATAGATCTTAATGAGATTCAGGAAAGGATTCTCGTCGCTGGCTGGTTTTGCCGCTCCCCCCATTAATATCGTCATCCCGGAACGTTCGTGCTGTAAGAGCCTTTTGCCAATGCTCCACCCTCGATTCAGCTGCCCAACAAGATCATCCCTGCGTGCAAGTGCATCATCAAAAAAAGTTTCGCAGAAAGGTGAGTCGCCGCTGATCAGTCGAATGGGGCGAGTTGTCACACCGGATTGGTTCATATCTAGAAGCAGCAGGCTGATGCCCTCATGTTTGGGCACATCGGGGTCTGTTCTGACCAGGCAGAACATCCAGTCCGAATGGTCAGCACCGGAAGTCCAGATCTTCTGTCCATTGATAATGAAGTTGTCGCCGTCGGCAACGGCACGAGTTTGCAGGCTGGCAAGATCTGATCCTGCATTTGGTTCGCTATAGCCCTGACACCAGCGTACTTCGCCGCGGGCAATGCGTGGCAGGTGGCGCTGCTTTTGATTATCCGTGCCGAATTCTACGAGCGTTGGTCCTATCAGGCCGATGCCCATTCCCTGGACAGGTGAGCGTGCTTTAATACGGCGCATTTCCTCCAGCAGGATCAGGTATTCATCTTTAGACAGGCCTGCACCACCATGTTCTTTTGTCCACATAGGGACGGTGTAGCCTTTCTCCGCACAAAGATCGAGCCAGCGTCTTGCATCAGGGTCTGTTATTGGGACTTTCTTTCCTCCACCCGGAACATTTCCGGGGCCCCTGATGCTATCCGGGCAGTTCTCATCAAGCCAGGCTCGTGTCTCGGATCGGAATTCTTCGAGTCGTGTCGTCGCCATCACCAAAACCCTTATTAAAACGAATCTTAGCTTGCGGCAGGAAGACCTTGCGGGTCAACCTGCATTCTCGCGATGTTATAATCCTGGCTGCCACAGTCGTGTGGGTGTGATCGACCAATTATTCGCAATATCCTGCTTTATCAGGAAAATCCTTCACAAGAAGGTAAACTCTCATAGGTAACTGTGCATCCTGCGGGATCCATTTCTCGGAAAAACGATGGACTCACCATTGTTAGAGAGAACAGTTAGAGAAAACAATTAGAGAAAACAGAGAGTAGTTTCACTCCCACTAAGAAGAGCATTGCTTGCACGCGCATTACGTGATGCATTAGGCAGACCGGGGAGAAACCAGTGTTGCCAACACGATGTTGTTATGTTCCAGCCATCCTGCCGGCCAACTGCGGTTGGTTGCCATATTGCCGGGTCCGACGTGCTGTTTATCAATCGTTCGAAACGGACGACGAAGGTCACAACCGTCTTCATCATAGGAGTAAATGCATGAGTATGAGGTGACTTTCAGGAGAGCGTGCGCTTGGATTACTTGAGAGTTCCGCTTGTTTCTGCGCGCAGCGGTTTGACCTCGAGCGTCCAGTCCGCGTGATTATCGGGTCCCGCAGGCCCAATCCTTCCTTCCGCAGACAAAAGCAGGGTTTTAGGATCGTGAATCACACCCTCTTTTACCACGAGCCGGATATTACGCACGACCTTGATGTCATTCAGGGGATCTCCACTGACCACCACCAGGTCGGCGAGCTTTCCGACTTCGAGGGAGCCAAGCCTGTCGGCAATGCCCAGGGCAGTGGCCCCATTGATAGTCGCCGCTTTTAAAACAGCGACCGGGGGTAAACCCGCATAGGTCATGGCGAGTAGTTCTCGGTGATAGGCAAAGCCTGGTAACAGGCTGGTGTAGACAGGCTCATCGGTGCCAACAATCAGAAGGTTTTCACCACCCGCCTCATAAAGTGCCATGAGCTCAATCATTCTCTGGTTAAATTCCGGTTCATCCGATTCAGGAGGTGGGGGTCCGCGCAACTCAAGAAGGGTCTGTGCGTAGGGTGTGAAATATTTTGCTTCCTCGGTCCAGATCATTTCAGAGGGATGATCCCGGCGCAGATTGATGCCACCATACATCTGTAAGTTGGCATCGTAGTAAACCTGATGCTTTATCATCAGATCGACCATCTGATGCATGTCGGCACTTCTGGGTCCACCGCTTCCAAGGGTGAGCTGGTGTTCAATGCGGTTGATCCCCATCAGGATTGCATCGCGCAAACTCACATCGTATTCGACTTCATAATTAGCCAGATGCCCGGCCGTTGTCATGCCGTTCTTATGTGCCTGTTCAATGATGATCTTTGCCTCAGCCGGGGTTGCCTGCTTTATTTTGATGCTGATAACACCTTGTTGAGCCCATTTGTCGACTTCGTTTCGAATCTCTTCTTCCGAGATGTCATTTGGCCAGGCCACGCACTCATCGGCAGCCACCTTGACTTGATACTCACAACGAAAGGCACCGAAATAGGGGCCGGATACGAATAAGCGCGGCCCGATGGCGTCGCCCTTATCAATCAGGTCCCGCTGGGCAATGACACGCTCAGGGTAGAACTCGCCTGCTGACCAGGTTGAAGTCACTCCATTAGCCAGAAAAATAATACCGTTATGATGAACTTCTTCTACACGCCCTTTATCCACGAGATCCAAGTTGTAATGGGCATGCAAATCGATTAGGCCGGGGAGGATCGTTTCTGACTCGGCTAACTTTATGAGTGTTGCGTGTGTGAGGCTCTGTTGCTCTGCGGTAACATCAAGGCTGACGATTTTGCCCTTTCGAATAACGATGCCACTATTGTGGCGGCGGGTGTTACTGATCCCGTCAAACAGCCAGCCGCCACGGATAACCAGCAATCCTGCCTCCGACTCAGTTCCTTGGGCGCCCACCGAGATCTGTGTGAGGCTAACAAGAAGTGTGATCCCATAGATAACAAGTCGAACTGAATATCGCATGCTGATTGTTTCCGCCAATGCTGAATCCTGTAATGTGAGGTGAATGTGAGGTGCAATTTTACTATACACAGTCATTACAGGAAGACAATCGCATCGTGGGCTCAAGGTCGCCCTGGATCCATGTGAGAAGGTAGGCTATGGCACTGAGACGCCGTTACGTCAGTTCGTTTACTGGTAAGTGGTCGTTATGGGGAGATTTTTTCAACAGGTATGAGTCGGCTATCGGTTGACTGTAGAGGTCTCTAAGATCTGAGCTACCTGTTCATTCTACCCACTATGGGGTGCAAAGCTGACCATCAAACTGTCTAAAGGATCTCTGATAGCAGAGTTTGATTATCTGGTGATATCATAATGATATCCTAATAAAACATGCTGGTTTCATTTACGGAATCACGATTTGAATATGAGCTTGATGAATCAGTCCTGTGACGCGAAAGGTAGTCGTTAGATTCTAATAGGGAAATTGCACAACTGATTTTCTACCACTTCGTTGAGGCTTTTTTGCCCAAAGGCTGAATGAGACCTTCAATGACTCCCACCGAACATTCTCCTTCTACACTTGAGCACAAACGCATTGATCAAATTTGTACAGCGCCAGACCTGTGTTAGAGTCCGGACTGAACTAGACGGACCATCGGAAGTACTGATGTCGGTAAGTCAGATATATTCATCGAAGTATAGAAATTATGCCCTGGGAGTTCTCTTTCTTGGCTATGTCGTGAATTTCATTGATCGTTCTATCCTGTCTATCCTGCTGGAACCGATCAAACATGATCTTGCACTAAATGATACTCAGCTTGGATTGCTGGGAGGTCTGGCTTTTGCGATTTTTTATACTACCATGGGTATACCCATAGCCGCCCTGGCTGATCGTTGGAGCAGAGTCAAGATTCTGTCTATCTCGATTGTCATCTGGAGTGCGATGACTGCAGCTTGCGGTATGGCCTCCAACTTCATCATGCTGCTTCTTGCCAGGATAGGCGTTGGTGTAGGAGAAGCTGGTGCAAGCCCGCCATCTCATTCATTGATATCGGATTACTTCCCGATTGAAACCCGAGCCACTGCATTATCGATTTATGCACTCGGCATCCCCTTTGGATCAATGATCGGGAATTTTGTCGGTGGCTGGGGAGCGGATGAACTGGGTTGGCGGGCAACATTCTTTCTGGTTGGCGTCCCAGGAATATTTGTCGCTCTGCTGGTGTGGCTTACGCTGAGGGAACCGCCTCGTGGCATGTCTGAGGCCAGGGTTGAATCCGAACCAGAAAAAGATCTGGGTGGCGATGCACCTAATGTCGTTGAAGTGTTGACCTTTCTGTGGAAGCGGAAATCCTTTAGACATATTGGCTGGGCTGCAGGGCTGCATGCCTTTGTTGGTTATGGCGCCGGAACCTGGAATGCGCCTTTTCTGATTCGAAGCCATGAGATGCCGATTACCGAAGTGGGTTCCTGGCTTGCGCTGATTTCGGGGATTGGTGCTATAGGCGTTTTTTCGGGTGGATACCTTGCTGACAAAATATCCGATCGAACCGGGGACCGTCGCTGGTACCTCTGGGTTCCTGGATTCTCTACCATCCTGATGGTGCCTTTTCAGTTTGTTGCGTACCTGTATGGTGGCCTGTGGGCAGTTATTCCGGCTCTCTTCGTTGTGTCCATACTTGGTGGGATGTATCTTGGTCCCTCCTTCGCCATGACTCAGGGACTCGTCACCTTGCGTATGCGCGCGGTTGCTTCTGCGATTTTGCTGTTTATGCTGAATATCATCGGCATGGGCCTGGGTCCCTATTTCGTCGGGGCGGGCAGTGATTTTCTGGCGCCAACCTACGAAATTGATTCGCTTCGATATGCACTATGTTTTGCTGTACTGGCTAACATCTGGGCAACGGTTCACTACTTTATGGGTGCGAGGACGCTCAGAGAGGACCTTGCAGAAACAGAAGCTCTGGTTCACGCGGCATAGACGATAGCGTTTGCGACCTGGGAATTCAGAATACGTGATCTGATTTCATTCTCGTTTAGCGCGAGTTCATCGCAATCCGGGCATCGCGCATTGCTTCCGGCGATTGCATTTTAGCCCGATCAATATCACCGATCTCAGGTGGTACGTACCAGTGAATTATATTTTCATGGTAGGCAGCCCAGGCTGCGTCAGCAACCTCCGAAGGTGCGATCAGTCGAAAAGGCCCCTCATCTGGTGCGTTAGCACCAATTGTGCGCTCGCTGGTTGTAACTGGAGAGCCATTCACATACCTCAAAGAGTCAGTCAGGATTGGGGTGTCAATAAGACCTGGCAGGACGTCAGCGGCTCGGACACCACAGCGAGAAAGCTCAACAGCAAGTGCCTCGGTCAATCCTTTTACTGCAAACTTTGTTGCTGCATAAACTGCAAGGTTGGGTGACCCGTAGGTTGCAGCAGAAGATGATGTGCTGAAACACAAGCTGTTGTTTGCGTTCTTTAAGAGGGGCAGCGCAGAGTAGATGCCATTGATGACTCCGATGAGATTAACGTTTATTATCTTCATGGACTCTTCCAGCGGAATGTCTTCAAAGAAACCAGCAGCACCAATACCGGCGTTGTTGTATAACATATCAAGCTTGCCGTCAGTCAGAACACCCAACTCCTCAATAACCTGGTCATAGGCTGACTTGTCCGTAACATCGAGCTGCCAGGTGGAGCAGTTGTCGGTGCCAAGCTCAGATCTGAGTGATTCCAGACCAGCCGTATTTAGATCAGCTGCACCAATCCACCAGCCTTCCTGTGCGAATCTTTCCGCTGTTGCCCTGCCGATGCCACTCGCGGCGCCAGTAATGAAAATAGTCTTTCTCTGCATGAGTTTTTCTCCTGATTCTGACGTTACTCTAACGGTTTGGTCTGCAACTCAACAAAACTGCGATAGTGACCGTCAGTCGAGTTCATCAGATCTTCATGGCTGCCCTGTTCGATAATCCTGCCATTATCAAGGAAAACGATCTTATCTGCCTGGGCTATGGTTGAAAGGCGATGAGCGATAATAATCACCAGTCTGTTTTTTGCAGCCTCATGCAAAGACTTCACCAGATATTCTTCCGTTTCTGGGTCAAGAGCAGATGTGGGTTCATCAAGAATGAGTATTTTCGAATCTCTGAGTAATCCCCTGGCAATGGAAATACGTTGTTTTTGACCAACAGAAAGTTTGCTTCCTGCAGCAGAACCGAGCCTGGTGTCATAGCCATCGGGTAATGTTGTGATGAAATCGTGTATGCCTGATATTTTCGCCACCTCTTCTACTTCATCTCTTCCGGCTTCCGGTTTTCCATAGCAGATATTGTTATGAATCGAGTCAGAGAAGAGCTGAGTTTCCTGAAAGACGTAGGTGATCTGGCTACGCATACTTTCGAGCGTCAGGTCATTTACATTGTGGCCATCGATTAAAACATCCCCTTCTGTTGCAACATGAAAGCGTGGGATCAGATAAGCCAGACTCGTCTTACCGGCACCAGTCGGACCAACGAAGGCAATGATCTCGCCGATTTTTGCGTCAAGGTTGATGTTGTCGAGTGCTCGGCGACCATCAGGATAGGTGAATCCGGCGCCCCGCAATGCGATTCCATCCTGGACTAGTGACAGATCTGTACTGCCGAGATCACCTTCAGCTGGAAGGTCCAGCATTGCGAAAACACGTCGCATGCCTGCAACATTATCCTGTAACGTAAGCCAGAGATAACCCAACGACATGGCAGGGCCGCGAAGATAGGCAAGATAAAGGAGCAGCACAGCCAGATCACCAGGCGACATTTCTCCGTCGATGACCCTGGACACTACAAAAATGATAAAAAGAACCTCAACCAGCTTTGCGAGAATTTGGCCCAGCCTGCCAATTGCTATCCACAGCAGTCTTACCGACCGAAAACGTCTGAATGATTCGTCGCTGTCCGAGTCAAATCGGTTCTGCTCCGCCTGATTGCCGCCGAGACTCTGGACCGCAAGGATATTATCCATACCTTCTTCGATAGTGCTGGTGGTGATTGCACCTGCAGCACGTGCTGCCTGTCCCCGGCGCCGCATCGCGCGAGAGAAGAGGGATGTTGTAGCAGCCCATATAGGGAATATAGCTGCGGTCATCCAGAGTATTTCCGGCGTGTCGGGATACGCGCTCATGACGGTTAACGTCGCCTGAATGTAAAGCAGAATTGAAATAAATGGTGTATGAGTGATATCGAAAAAAATCTGATTCATTTGCGGTGCGTCATACATCACCCGATAAATGGAATCCCCGATTCGCTGGTCTTCCAGTTGAGTCATCGAGAGTGATCCAATGCGGCTGAATATTTCTGCTCGCAGCGTGTGGCTGAGGGCCTGTACCAGTCTTGTGCTTAGTTTGAATTCAAGATAACCATAAAGACCGCCTGCTTTGCTGTCACCGCCGTGGATCAGATTTTCCACTTGGGTGGCATAGTCCTGACCTTCAGCGAGTCTTGCTTCTGCTTCATCTTCATAGTCGGTACTGTATGACCCGATGGTGAGAACCAGGGTGACGCCGATCAGTGCGAGCCACATAAGTAGTTCCAGTGAGGTACTGCCATGCAGTGCATTGATCAGTGGCCACATGTAGGCTGGATAATCGGTGGCCTCTTGAATGGGATTTCCCAGAATCACATGATCGGTCAGGATTTTTACGGGCCAGGGAATTAGTGCCATAGGCAGGGCATAGGAGCCAAATTTGAGAAGGAATTTGGCAATATAGCGCCAGGTGAAAAACCTGATATAAGTCGCACTGCGAACAATGATGGCTGCTGCTTCTCGATAGTTGATATCAGTATGAGTATCGATACCGCTGGACCGTGAATTGAGATCCTGCCTGGGCGCTGTTTCCTGAACGATATCAGACATGGGATTCAGACCGGTTGGTAAGATTTGATTCTGATTCAACAAATCTGCGATAGCGGCCATTCTCAATCTGCATCAGTGTTTCATGATCCCCGCTTTCAACAATACGACCACTGTCGAGATAAAGTATGTTGTCGGCGCGGCGAATAGTTGAAATACGGTGGGTGATGAGAAATATCGCACGGCCTTGTGGCTGCCCACTTTCACCATGTGCTTCTCGCACCCAGGTCGTCAGGTTTGACATCACGCGATGCTCGGTAGCAGCATCAAGAGCAGCGGTAGGTTCATCCAGGATTAAAACAGGTGCATTGCGAACGACAGCCCTTGCGATAGAGAGTCGTTGTCTTTGTCCTGTTGATAATTTCCCACCACGATCACTTAACACCGTATCGAGGCCAAAAGGCAGGCTGGAAACAAAATCATCCATTGCAGCGATCCTTACTGCTTCTTGAATCGCTTTCTCGTCGGCATCCTTTGCGACATAGCGAATATTGTCACGCACCGACATGGCGAACAGTACATTCTCCTGCAACGCTATCGAGATTTTTACTCTTAAACTATCAACCTGATATTCCCGGATGTCCTTCCCATCGATGGTAATGGAACCCTTGTCAACATCAAAAAGGCGCAACAATAGTGACATCGCAGTGGTCTTGCCTGAGCCGGTGGGACCAATGATCGCAGTAACAGAACCGGGTTTGGTTGAGAAATTGATTCCATTCAGAACCGGGCGGCTTTTCTCGTAGGCGAAACTCACATCATTAAATCGAATTTCGTGCTCAAAACCTGAAAGCGGAATAGCATCTGTGCTGTCTTTGACATCCGGCTCAATATCCAGGATGTCAAAGACGCGATGCAATCCCATCGCAATATCCTGAACTGTCAACCAATCTCGCAGCAGCCTACGCAGGTTTTTGCTGGACTCACGAAACTGATCCCGGCTCCAACTGAAACTGGCAAGGTTCCAGACAACAAAACTGACCCCCACCAGAGCAATCAGGTCCGCTGAGAAAGTGGGATTTGCATTGTGCGCCCACCACGCCATTAGGAACTCGCCGGAGATCATAAAGGAAGCCGCGATGGTGAACATAACGATGGTGACCAGTGCGACAAGCACACGCACTCGAAAAGCCGCATTGAATGCGATGATAGAATCTTCTTCGAGCTGTTTCTCGGCACGCTCTGCTGTGCCGAATGCCTTAATCAGTTTTATTGCGCCGAATGTCTCCTGGATCGTTGAAGTGACATTTGATGTTGCGGCCCGATAAACCAGTGTACGGACGCGCATCCTTGGCATTGCCCAGTGTGCCCAGATAAAGCCCGGTACGACCAGAACGCCTGCAATAAAGCCGATCAAGGGGCTCAACAGGGTGACGAGGCCGACCATGATGTAGTAGGTAACCAGTGCCAGCAGAATTCCGAGAAGCTTCATTATGACCGCAGTCACAACAGCGCTGTCCTGGTAGATTCTGAATATTGAATCACCGGTTCGATGATCACTGTGATACCGCATCGATAGCTGATGCCAGCGCGCCAGTAATGCCATGCGCAGATCTTGATTGATCCGTTGCATAATCCACATCGCATAGTAGTCTATGGCTGCCCGTAGAATGACCTGGATAAGGGTGATGCCCATCGTTATGTATCCCAATGTCCATTTGAGATCATGACGCTGTTCGCTTGTAAGGGTATCAACCGCGCCTTGTGATAATTCGGGTAGTCCCAAAACCGATGCCAGTCCAGGCGCTATAGGGTCGTTTTGCAGCAGGTTTTGGTTTAGAAGATCAGCGATAACCAGCGCAAGAGATAGCTCGAGTAATCGTTCGAGGATGGCGATAGCGCAGAAGTAGACCAGGTGAGTAGCACCGCGAATGCGAAATTTAAGTTTGCCGTCCGTTGTTTTGTACTGTACGCACCATCCAAAAAAACAAGCCAGTACGATCCCAAGCGCATAGTAGCCATCTTCGGCGCCATCAATGACAAAAGCGGAGACAGCAAAAAGGAAAAGACCGGATAAGAGCAACCCAAACGTTGCAAAAACCTGCCCCTTGCTGCTTGCGTAGGACATGAAGTACATGCTCATCACCATGACAGCGATAGGAGCATAAAGCAGATAGACAGGCCATTGCAGGGATGCGGGAACGATGCCGAGTAAAGGGCCTGCGAAAGCTACGAATGCGACCAAAAAGGGCGCATAACGAGAATGATAAGGGGTGATTTCAAGATTATCGACGGCTCTGTCTTCGAGTCCGTTTTCTGGTGTCCACCAGCGACCAAGAAACTGCGGTTTGATATAGGGCCAGGATCGCCCAAGAAGCTTCACCACATCCTTAAAACCGCTGTCATCATCTTCGACACTGCGATCCTGCTCTGGAGGGATGTAACCCTCACCAAACATGGGCAAAGCTCGTGAGCGCAGGTAGTTAGTTGTCATGGTGACTGGCAGCGCACCTAACAGTATCGACTAGGGCGCATGAGTCACCCATACTTCAGCGTGAACACTGTAACCGTTGAGAGATCCGCCAGCCAGATAGAGTTTACGGTCTATGATCACAGTTCCCGGTTCCCATTTACCCACTGGCATATCGGCTAATTTCTTCCACGCGAGTCCTTCTGCCTGTACCTCTGCAGAGACAAGTGCAGCAAATAGGGAAATCGCAGGAAAGATTCCGGTATTAAGGACCGACCACCGGTCTCGTTTTGGGCCACACGTCATGTATTCTCCCAGGAATGTCTCACCAGAATTATTTGGTCGTGACCTAAACCTCAAAACAGCACTCCCGGCACTATTTAAACAACTTTGACGATGCGTACTTAAACATCAGGAATACGACAATTCCGATAACCACTAGGCTTTCCAGAGATCCGAAGAATCCTATAATCAGTCGTAACTTGAATAGTGCCAGTACTACAAGAAAGCTAAGCCCAATCATCATCATCAACCCTGACAGACGACCAAACCCAGGCAGACGGTTGAAACTCACGCGACGACCAATCAGAAAGAACGACAGGGCCATCGAGATGATCGGCACAAAATAGATCAGAAAATTCACCTCAAGCAGGTTCTGGCGTACGAAGAACAGTGAGTATCCGATTAGTACGGCAGATATCACCCCGGGGATACAGACAAGATATATCAGAACCGAGTAGACATAATCGAAAAACATGATTCTGCCTTCACGGTTGTATGTGACAAACCCAAGTGACCAGCCAAACAACGGAGGCAGAACGAAGTAGAACGCGATATAGAAGCCGTAGTTTCCGAGCTGATCTATCAGGTCCTGAATCGTCATACTGACAGCTTAAGGAAAAACATCTTCAGATGCCATCCGGCAAATTCAGCCAGTCATCTCGGCTGTGAGAGTTATTCCATCAGCCTGGTTTGTGTCAACTGACGTATTTCTCACCCTTTGAATCCGACCTTAACGAGGTTGGCGCTAACGATCAAACTCAACCTGGGCCCGGAGAGGAATGGTTTCACCTGTAATTCTCTCGGCAGCATCAGAGGCAAGAAAGACAGCAAGGTGGGCGCAGTGTTCAGGTTCTGGTGGAAACTGCAGTGGTGGCAGAGGATCGCCATTCTTATCGGTATTTTTCGGTAGCATGCCACTTTTCTGAATACCCGGTGTTGCGGTCAGGCCTGGCGCGATGCAGTTCACTGTTATCGAGTCTTTCGCCCATGATGCTGCAAGTGTGCGAGTTAGACTGATGACGCCAGCCTTTGCCGCGCCGTAATGGGCCATACTCGGTGTGTGTTTTATTCCTGCAACCGAGGAAATATTAATGATGCGACCACCTGACTGCGTCATCATCACCCGGGCTGCAGCAACACTTCCAAAAAAGACGCTGTTCAGGTTAAGTGCAATTCCGTCTCGCCATTCGTCCGCTGAAAGATCCAGTGCCTTTTTGATGTGCAGTGCGCCACCTGCATTGTTCACCATGATGTCCAGCCTGCCAAATTCCGATACGGTCTGTTCGACAAGTGAATCGACCTGATTTTCATCCGTGACGTCGGCTGCAATTGCCAAAGCGGTTCCACCGGCACTGACAATCCTACCTGCAAGCGCCTTGAGATTGTCAAGATTGCGGCTGGCAATGACGACCCTGGCGCCAGCGCGCGCGTATTCGCGGGCGATGGCACTGCCTATTCCACCTGCGCCACCTGTAACAATGGCAACTTTTTCTTTGAGATCACTATCTTTCAGGTCAGGCACTTGGGTTCTCCTTGATGGTTGGATGCGATTGAACAGTGATGCAGGCCTCAGTTTACCTCAGAACGAATCGCGGCTATTCGATTTCCTCAAATCGACCCTGGAAAAAATTCAGCATTTCAGGCTCATAGACAAATCGTAATCCTTTGACGTTGCCTGTATTCTGCATTACACGAATCACACTTTCTGCTGTCACATCCATATGCGCCTGGGTATAAGCTGTGGTGATGATTGTGTTAAGAGACAGTTACACCACAGGTTGTGGCATTTCATCCCTTGTTGCCGGAGAGGGCAAAGAAGTGGCTGAATGCTGCTCGAATTCGTCTTACAGCATTGATGCTAAGTGTATACCGGACTCAGTTTATGACCCGGATTCGGGAACCCCTGGCAGGTTCCCGATCAAACCGAGATAGACTATTCCACCTTTTCTTGTTCCGCCAGGACAACCAGTATCTGACCGTTATCTACCTGATCGCCTTTCGCCACCTCGAGTTCACTCACACGACCTGCCCGTGGCGCGGTGATTCGATGTTCCATCTTCATACCTTCAAGGATCAGCAGCAGTTGTCCTTCCTCTACCTCGTCGCCGACAGAGACGTAGGTTTCGACAACATTTCCTGGCATCGGGGCGGTAAGACCGCCTGCCAGTCCGAGATGGTCAAGATCCGGAAATCTAGGTAACTCGACCAGCTCAATTTGACCGGATGGACCGTGGGTGAGCCATCGATCACCATCAGCAGTGACCGTAAATGCCAGCAGGCGACCCTCAATTTCCAGTGATATTTGCTTCCCGTCTCTGGATTTGATGAATACGACCAGTTCGAGATCGTCAGCCATGGCTAGAAAACTGCCGTTTCGCTGACTTTGATATTCCAGTGCCAGTTCTTCATCACCGATTGAGTATTCAATCAATTCTGGTGGCATCACTGAGTTTCGCCAACCGCTGGGAATTCGATGCAGTGTTTTTGAAGCAGCCCGTCGGTCTCCCTGGGCAATCATGGCGGCTGCAATCGCAGCTTCGATCAACTCGCCGCGACCGGGCGTTTTACCTCGTGGAGGATCGATCCGTGAGATGAAGTCGGTGGTCGTGTCACCATCAAGAAACGCCTCGGTTCGCAGCACTGAAACCAGAAAATCCCGGTTAGTGACCAGTCCCTGGATACGAGTTGTCTCCAGTACGCGTGCCAGTCGCAATGCAGCTTCAGCACGGGTGGGTGCGTGTACGATAACCTTGCTCAGCATGGGATCAAACTCAATACCAACCCTGCTTCCGGTCTCAATCCCGCTATCAAATCGGGCATCGGCCACCTTCGAGGGTTCAAACAGCAATACGGGGCCGGCGGTTGGCAGGAAATCCTTTACCGGATCCTCGCCATAGATCCGTGCCTCAATGGCATGACCGTTAATGACCAGATCGTCCTGGGTAAAGCTGAGTTGGTCACCCTGGGCGACGAGTATCTGTTCGCGTACCAGATCAAGGCCTGTGATTTCTTCGGTTACAGGGTGTTCAACCTGCAGGCGTGTATTCATCTCCAGGAACCAGAAATCTTCACCGTCCAGCAGGAATTCCACGGTTCCTGCCGAGGTATAGCTAATTGCCCTGGCAGCAGCTACCGCAGCAGCCCCCATTTTTTCTCGCAGTTCAGGAGACACTGCAGAGGAAGGTGCTTCTTCAATAATCTTCTGGTGTCGACGCTGTATGGAACATTCCCGCTCGAAGCAGTGCACGGCATTTCCGTGTTCATCCCCCATCACCTGTATCTCCACGTGACGTGAAGAAGACAGCCAGCGTTCCAGGAAGATGGTGTCATCGCCAAAGGCAGCAGCGGCTTCCCGACGTGCGCCATCCACGGCTTCGTCGAGTTCATCATCGGACTCGACCACCCGCATGCCTTTCCCTCCACCACCGGCTGAGGCTTTGACCAGCAATGGATAGCCAATGTCCTTCGCAAGTGCCTTTGCGTCAGCACCTGCCGCGACCTCGGCAGAAGGCAGCGTTGGCACGCCTGCATCGGTCATCAGTTTCTTGGATGAGAGCTTATCTCCCATCTGGGAAATGGCATCGGCGTTCGGCCCGATCCAGATGAGTCCTGCATCCTTTACTGTCGCTGCAAAGGTCGTGTTCTCAGATAGGAATCCATAGCCGGGATGGATGGCGTCAGCACCTGTGCGTTTCGCCGCTGCCAGAACCTTGGCCTGGTCAAGATAGGTTTCCAGTGAACTGGTTCCACCAAGAGCGACCGCCTGATCGGCTTCTTTGACAAAGGGCTCACTGGCATCCCCGTCGGCGTAGATAGCCACGGTACTGATGCCCATGTTGTGAGCAGTTCTCATGATACGGCGAGCAATCTCGCCGCGGTTGACGACTAAAATACGTTCGATATGTTTTGACATGATTACATCCGCCAAACGCCGAAACCCTTGGCGCCTTCAATTTTGTTGTTGTGACAGACTGACAGAGCAATAGCGATATGCTCCCGAGTATCTCGAGGATCGATCAGGCCATCATCGGAAATTGCGGCAGTAGACAGCAGTGCCAGCGAGCCCTCTTCTGCAGAAGCTTCAACGGCCGCGACGCGTTTCGCATCAGCTTCTTCATCGAAGACCAGGCCACGCCGTTCTGCAGCTTCTCGTCCGACGATTGTCATGACGCCAGCCATCTGCTTTGGTCCCATTACAGCGATCTTGGCAGTGGGCCAGATAAAGGTGAAACGGGTGCCGTATGCTCGACCACTCATTCCGTAGTTACCTGCGCCATACGATGCTGCCGGAATAACAGAAATATGCGGTACGGTTGAATTTGCCACCGCGTTGATCATTTTCGAACCGTTCTTGGTGATGCCACCCTGCTCGAAGTCTGTACCCACGATGTAGCCTGTAATGTTGTGCAGGAACAGGAGAGGAATATCTATCTGATTGCAGAGCTGGATGAACTGGGTCGCTTTCTCAGAAGATTCGGACATCAGTGGGCCGTTGTTGCCCAGAATTCCGACGGGATAGCCGTCAATGGATGCCCAGCCGCATACTATTGTCGGGCCGTAAAGAGGTTTGAAATCCTCGAATCTGGATCCGTCGACGATGCGTGCAATTACTTCCCTCATATCGAAAGGTGCTTTGAGGTCACGGGAGACGATACCCAGTAATTCGTCAGGGTCGTGAATCGGTGGATCAGACGGGAGGGTTGGACCAGGACCGAGCTTCCGCCAGTTGAGGTGCGCAACCACCTCGCGACACATTCGAATGCCATCATGTTCATCCTCAGCCAGATAGTCTCCCAGCCCTGAGATTTGTGTGTGCATTTCGGCACCACCCAGATCCTCTGGATCAGCGTCTTCTCCGGTCGCCATCTTCACAAGGGGCGGGCTCCCGAGGAATACCTTGGATTGTTTCTTGATAAAGATGTTGTAGTCACTCATCCCCGGTTGATAGGCACCGCCTGCTGCAGATGCACCGAATACAACCGAGATGGTTGGGATACGCATCTGGGAAAGCTCGGTGATTTCGTAGAACAATCGACCGGATTCACCAAAGTGGGATATACCGGCACGGGTCTTGATCTTGGGAGGTGGTCCCGCTTCTTTTTGACCACCACCACCACCACCACCGCCAGCGTTGCCTCGAAGGTCAGCACCGGCCGATTCCACGAACTGGACGTAAGGGAGCCGGTTTACCCGGGCAATCTCCAAACCACGCATAAGCTTCTTGCTGTTCCAGGCATTAAAGGCACCAGCTCGCACTGAGGGATCGTGACCGAGGATGACACATTCGGTGTCGGCAATAATGCCGATGCCAACGATAAAACCGGACCCGATCTTGACGTTCGAGTTGTACGCTGCGAGTGGGCTGACCTCAAAGAAAGGTGAATCCCGGTCCAATACCAGCGAAATCCGTTTTCGAAGTGGTAGCTTATTGCGTGAGCGCAGTCGCTCCATCGCCTCCTCGCCACCGCCCTGGGCAGCCTCGGTGTGCAAACCCTCAATGTATTCAAGTTCATCGAGCATTTCCTCTCGATTTTTCTGATACTCCTCTGAGCGAGTATCCAGCTTGGATTTAATTATCTGCATGTGTCTCTCATTCCCATCTGCTTAACCAGGTGATCCGCTTCTGAGCCCATGTTCGGGTACTTATTAAACGGCGCACCAATGCTATCGTTGTCTCGCCTTCTAGACAACATTTGAAATATCTCAATGTTTGATCCAGGTCGTGGTATTAATCAAATCTATTAAAATAATGGGTCAGTCCCTTATTCATATCTAAAATAGCAGATCCTGATCCGGGCACTGTATAAGGGCCTCAATAAGGCAGAACGTAAAGGCAGAAGCCGTTAGGATCCAATAGAAGATGCCAAGGGATGAGGAAACTCAATTTTGAGTCAACACATGACATAGCGCATGCCTTTACTGAATATTCCCGCCCAGCTAGCTGACAGAGAGTGGAAAAAAGGCTACCCTGCCGGCCCACCATATTCATTAGGTGCTGGCCGAGGTGCCGGTACTCGTGCTTGCCAGGCAGAGGTAGATAAGAGATGTCGAGATCCAGGATTATTTGGACAAAAATTGACGAAGCACCCGCACTAGCGACCTATGCTTTGCTTCCAATTGTTCAGAAGTTTGCAGTCGGGAGTGACCTTGACATTGAGCTGAGTGACATTTCGCTCGCAGGAAGGATTATTGCAAATTTTCCTGAAAATCTATCCGAAGATCAGAGAATTTCGGATTGCCTGGCCCAACTCGGTGAGCTGACACAGTCACCAGATGCCAACATTATCAAACTGCCGAATATCAGTGCATCAATCCCGCAGCTTCAGGAAGCGATCGCTGAGCTTCAGCAAAAAGGATATGACATACCTGATTATCCTGAAGAGCCAAAAACCGATGAAGAAAAAGGGCATCAGGGGAGATTCGCCAGGTGTCTTGGTTCGGCTGTTAACCCGGTGCTTCGTGAAGGAAACTCTGATCGCAGAGCCGCGATCTCAGTCAAGGAGTTTGCCCAGAAAAATCCGCATAAAATGATGTTGCCCTGGCCTGCATCAGGCTCAAAAGCGCAGGTTGTTCACATGGATGGTAATGACTTCTTCGAAAGCGAGACATCCACAACGGTTGAAAATGCTGTTGAGGTAAGAATTGAATTCGTCGCTGATGATGGCACGGTAACACCGTTGAAAGAGGGCCTTGGACTTTTGGAAGGTGAGGTTGTCGACTCATCATCAATGAATGTGAAAGCGTTGCGCGAATTCTTTGCGGAACAGATAGAAGAAGCGAAGAAGAACGATGTACTGTTGTCTCTCCATCTTAAGGCCACCATGATGAAGGTCTCTGACCCAATCATGTTCGGTCACTGCGTCTCGGTTTACTATAAGGATGCTCTCGACAAGCATGCTGATGTCTTGAGTGAAATAGGAGCAAATGTTAATAACGGACTGGCTGACGTCCTTGAAAAACTGGACAGGTTACCTGCTGAGAAAAAGGCTGAGATTGAAGCAGACATCGCGGCGGTCTACGACAGTCATCCGGCGCTGGCAATGGTGGACTCCCGGAAGGGAATCACAAACCTGCATGTACCCAATAACATAATCGTTGATGCCTCGATGCCCAATGTCATTCGTGATGGTGGCAGGATGTGGAACAATGACGATGAGCTTCAGGACTGTATTGCCATGGTGCCGGACCGCTGTTACGCAACCACTTACGACGTAATTCTCGAAGATGCCAAGAAGAATGGACAATTTGATCCGGCAACCATGGGAAGCGTCTCCAATGTAGGTCTTATGGCCCAGAAGGCCGAAGAGTACGGATCTCACGACAAGACATTTGAAGCCCCAGCCGATGGTTCGATTCGGGTCGTCGATTCAACCGGCACGGTCCTTCTCGAACAGGCGGTTGAGACCGGGGATATCTTCAGAATGAGCCAGACCAAAGATGCGCCCATCCGGGATTGGGTGAAGCTGGCCGTGGCCCGCGCGAGGGCATCCGGATCCCCAGCGATCTTCTGGCTTGATGATCGTCGGGGACATGATATTGAAATCATCAAGAAAGTGAATTCCTACCTGCCAGAGTTCGACATGGCAGATCTCGATATCCGCATCATGAGACCGGAGGATGCGATGACATTGTCTCTCGAAAGAATCAGGAAGGGTGAAGATACGATTGCTGTCACGGGTAATGTCCTTCGTGACTACCTGACGGACCTGTTTCCAATTCTTGAACTGGGCACCAGTGCTCGAATGCTCTCAATCGTGCCACTCATGGAGGGAGGCGGGCTGTTTGAAACCGGGGCTGGTGGATCAGCGCCAAAGCATGTTCAGCAGTTTATCAAAGAAGGTCATTTAAGATGGGATTCACTCGGCGAGTACTGTGCGCTTGTTCCTTCTCTCGAGCAGGCTGCAGAAAGTACTGGAAATGCGCGGATCGCGCTTCTGGCCCGAAGCCTCGATCAGGCAATTGCCAGATATCTTGAATATGGCAGGCTGCCGTCCCGAAAGGTAAATGAAATAGACAATAGGGGAAGTTCGTTCTATCTCACCCTCTACTGGGCTCAGACGCTGGCCGAACAGGATGAAGACGAGGAGATGCGGACACGGTTTGGTCAGCTAGCCAGAAAACTTGAAGAGAGTGAGTCGAAAATCGTGGAAGAACTGATCGCCGTTCAGGGAGACCCTGTCGATATAGGTGGCTACTATCTGCCGGATAGTGACAAGGTTGAAAGTCAGATGAGACCGAGTAAAACCTTCAACACCATCATCGAGTCCATGTAGAGGCGGGGATTTGCTAGGGAAATCCTCACTTAAACATCGCCATGATCAGTCAGGGAGAGATATGATGAAAGTGAGACGAGTTGTAACAGGGCATACCAGCGATGGTAAGGCAACGGTAGTGAGTGATTCGCTGGTAGATGGTACAAGGCTCAACATGCTGCCAGGTCCGGAGTATCACTATCTCTGGAGTGCGGATCAGGCGCCGACATTCCCGGATGATGGCCTGGAGAATCCAGCCAGATTGTGGTTTCCACCCGTTGGTGGTTTTCGATTTGCGATGTTTTCCGTCGCGCCGCAGACAACAGCATTACCGGAGGATTTTGATCGTGAAACGGCGGTTGCTGAACTCGAAGAAACCTTACCCGGAATGGTCTCCCAGGCAAATATGGAGTCAGAAAATCCCGGCATGCATACCACTGACAGCATCGATTTTGAGTACGTAATTTCAGGAGAAGTCTGGCTTGAGCTGGATGATGGAGAGGAAGTGCATCTCAAGCCAGGGGATACCGTCGTACAAAATGGTACAAGGCATGCCTGGCGGAACAAGGGAACCGAACCATGCCGGATGGTTGTCATTCTTCTTGGTGCGCATCGAACCTGACTGGCGATTGCTATCTTGGAAAGAGGAAGGCAGTTTCCGAACAGAGTGGCAATACTGGGTTTGCCCAAACGTTCAATCATGTTAAGTACCTGAAGGCGCTGGGATGATTACTTTGCTTTTAGTCATTCATTGATGGTGCCGACTGATGATGCATAGAACAAGCCGCTAACCGAAGAGTCAACTCGGTTTTCTTAAGAGGTCAATCCGGTTTGGGATTTCAAATACAAAACCCTCGTCTGACTCATTGCTTAAGAATAATTTTTTGATTGAGTTCATTGTTTCATCGTTTATCTGGTGGTTGGTATGAGTCACGCCGAGAATACCAGTTTCATATTGCTCGAAAGAACGAAGTCTCAGTTTGTTTTTGAAAAAGAACTCTTCCGCGAGTTTAAAAACACCTGAATCCACGATTTTCTTCACGGCTTCAAATGCCTGCTTTCTGACAATCTCTTCATCGTGAAACAATCGCATAATCTCATTGTAGGCTCCCGCGAAAACCGGTTCCGAGATATAGCTGTATCCGCCAGGCTTGAGGACCCGGTAAATCTCTTTCAAGGCTGCATCAAGATCATTTGCAGGTACGTGATGGAGTGACTTGAACATCATTACAATGTCATAACTGTTGTTTTCCGCCTGGATGTCTTCCGCCCCAAAAGACTGAAAGCGGACTTTGGGTAGGTCAGTTATCTCAAGGTTCTTCTGGTGCTGAGTTTTGTCTATTTCAACTGCGGTGATGCTTGCCACATCGGTTCGTTCGGCGATTGCTCTGGTTTTTTCAGCGCCGCCACAGCCTAGTTCAAGAACACTCGCGTCCGCCAGAGGCAGCATACGGTTAATCACTGCCAGTTCACTAAGAATCTCCTGATTGTCCGGACCAACCAGGCACATGTTTCGATTTATCCTGCCTCGTGACGGCATATGCCAACCTCGCGTACTTTGAATCTGAGAACAGATTCTGAAGATTAGCATATCCTGATCCCCTGGCTGACCCGCGTTCTGTTTCTGTAAGGGCGCATATTGGGGTTGCCTCAAAATGTTTGAAATCTTATTTAAAGCAAGCCAAGATCAATTGATCCATCAGAATAAGAGGAATTAGTAATGGCAAGCGACGAGATGAAAGCCGTGATTGAGATGATGCGGAGTCAGGAGGGTATTGCAGCAGAAGGTATCAGCCTGCAGGAACGGCGTGATGGCATGGAAGAGATGCAAGCCGCCATACCGGTGCCTGAGGACATTGTGACTAAAGAAGTTGATATTGATGGGGTACCAGGTTTGTGGGTAGAGGCGCCGGGTGCTCGAGACAGTGCCTATGTTATCTATTACCACGGTGGCGGGTATGTGATGGGGTCACTTTCAACTCACAAGGAACTGATGGGTCGCATATCCCGCTCATGCGAGGCCAGGGTGCTCGGGGTAGATTATCGACTGGCGCCCGAACATGTATACCCTGCCGCGGTGGAAGATGGCGTTAAAAGTTATGAATGGTTACTCGCCCAGGATGCGGATCCAGCGAGTGTGATGCTGGCGGGGGATTCAGCAGGTGGCGGCCTGACACTTGCGACCTTGCTTGCATTGAAAGAAAAGGGTGGCCATATGCCTGCCGGTGGTATTTTACTGTCACCGTGGACGGATCTGACTGCGTCCGGTGAAAGTGCCACGTCCCGGGCTGAGGCGGATCCGATGATTACCATGTCGGCTTTGCTTGAAATTGCAAAAACTTATTATGCAGATTCAAATCCGAAGGATCCGTTGATTTCGCCTGTGTTTGCAGACTTAAGTGGATTACCGCCCTTACTTATACAGGTCGGTGATGCAGAGGTACTGCTCGATGATGCATCCCGGCTCGCGGACAATGCCATGGCGGCAGGGGTATCAGTTCAGTACCAGGTATGGGAAGAGGCGTTTCATGTGTTTCAGGCCATGCCGCAGCTACCGGAATCTGCCGATGCATTGGAGAAGATTGCCAGGTTTTATAGAGACGTGATTAGCCTGTAACTTTGAGGGTAGCGGAATCAGATCGCATCAGGGGCTACCATATGATGGGGAGAGAAATGTCTGAGATAAGACCGGTAGGTGAATTTGGTTCGAAAGAATGGTGTGTGGCGTGTGCCGGGGAAGGCGTCAAAATACTTAAGGATGCGGATCTTCCCTCGGGGCTCGAGTGGGGATTTAGCGAAATTTACACTCATGCACCAGAAAGGTTGTTAGCAGGCGATCGAGAGATATCAGCCTACTACTTTATGGTCAAGGATGGTGAAGTAACCGGGGGTGATGGTGCCCCGGATGAGTGTCGTGCCCTACCCGGTTTCCATGTCAAGATTCAGTGGGCAGCTATTTGCAATCAGTCACAATCTAAATATGGTCGCAAAGGTCAGAAACAACGATCCGAAGAAGAGAGGAGCCTGTTCCAGGAGATAGCCGAATTTCTCGGCAGATCTAATCCACTGGGGCTTGGTGGTGGTCCAAAGGCTATATGGCCAAAGGAGATTGGTGAAGCACTGGGTAAAGGATCTGAGGAAGGTGGTGGACTGCACAATATTGCGGCGAGTTTGCAGATACCTTCACCTGAGTTCGCTGACCTACCGACAACTCAACTGGGTGTGCCGGTTTTCTCACAGATGACGGATGATCGGAAGAAAAGTTTTCTGAGGTTGTGCGGTATACAGATCTAGGTAAAGGTATTGTTCCGGCAGATTTTTTTTGGTTATTTTGCTTGAATTGTTCCCATGAAATTTTCAGGAATTGATCAGATGTTTGCGGGTAACGGGAAAAGGGTAGCAAATGGTGGACTCGGTGCAATCTGTCAGATTGAGCGTGCTGGTGTGCATCTGTTGGAGGACATCCTTTCTTTTAAGAAAAGAGAAACCTGGGATCGGAACGGCCTAAGACTACGTTTGTAAGTGCCATTCTGATCTGAATAGCAAAAACAGTTACGCGACCCCAGCAATACTGGCAATTTTCAATCCTGTTCGCCTGGAAATCACGGGTGCAGCGATGATGGCCTAGATTTTTTCCAGCACGATACTGCCGATGCTGTAACCAGCGCCAAAAGAACAAAGAACGCCAAGGTCAGCGGTTACCAGATCCGCCCGGTGTTTGTGGAATGCGATCACGGAACCTGCCGAACTGGTGTTGGCATATTCGTCGAGAATGGTAGGTGCTTCTTCCGGCGTGGCTGCTCTGCCCAGCACTCGACGGCTGATGAGCAGATTCATGCTTAGGTTCGCCTGGTGCAGCCACATGCGCCTGAGCGATTCTGCTTCAAGACCCAGATCCGCCAGATGATTGCTGATGTGAGTTGCGACCATTGGGCAAACTTCCTTAAAAACTTTTCGGCCGTTCTGTTTGAACAGTTTGTCAGGTTGACCGATACCGCTCTGGTCGCCTCGATTCAGGAATCCAAAGTTGTTTCGGATGTTATTCGAATATGAGGTTTGAAGGCGACTGCCAAGGATTTTGTACTGGTCGTTTCCTGTTGCCTGATCAGCCCTTTCCACAATGACAGCGGTACAAACGTCACCAAATATGAAATGAGCATCCCGGTCGCGAAAATTGAGATGACCGGAGCATATTTCTGGATTGACAACCAGGATGCAGTTGGCGCTCCCGTTAGCGATGCTGTCTCGTGCCTGTTGGATACCGAATGTGGCAGACGAGCAGGCAACATTCATATCGAAGCCAAAACCATCAATCCCAAGTGCCTGCTGGACCTCGATAGCAACGGCGGGATAGGCACGCTGCAGGTTCGAGCATGCAACGATAACTGCATCGATATCGGCAGCGTCCTTGACGGCCATGGCCATGGCCTGGCGCGCTGCATCAACACTGATATCACACTGGATCGAAGGGTCTTCGTTGGAACGTTCATTAATATTTGGGCACATTCGCGTTGGATCGAGTATTCCCTCTTTGTCCATTACGTATCTGCTTTTAATACCAGATGCGTTCTCGATAAATTCAGAGGAAGAGTGTTCGAGGGCTTCCATCTCGCCTGATTCGATGGCACTTCGATGTTCAGCATTGTGCAGGTCTACAAAACTATTGAATGCCTGCACCAACTCTTCATTGTCAATCGATTGTGCTGGTGTAAAAAGTCCAGTTCCACTGATGACGATATCAGTCATGCCCGCTTGGTCCCATTCAGGTAATTAAGTGCCTGAGTATACTGCTTAAACAGAAAAAGGCAGAGTAAAGGAATCTCAAGAACCTGTTCGTTACTGAAATTTGTCGAATATTCAGCTGTCATAAGCGGCCGAAATCATAGCCTGCACATTTTCAAGCTTTGCATTCTCAGGAATATCGCATCCGGATTGAAGAATAAAACCCTCCCTGCCAACTTGCCGGATGAGGCGTGAGCAGTATTCATAGACATCGTCCGGAGTGCTGTTAAACAGCATCACTGATGGCACGTCACCCATCAGGCAGATGTGATCGTTAAGGATTTCCCTGGCTCTGAAGATATCGGTCTTGCCATCCAGAGCCATGATCACTTTACCCTTTGGCAGTTCTCTGAAACGTGCCAGTTCCCTGTCCCAGCAGGAATCAAGGTGCAGAATGGGGATCAGGCCCTGTTCGATAACCTCTTCGATAAGGGCGCGAAGGTACTGCCAGACAAATCTTTCCCACATATCCGGTGAAAGCATTTCTGGTGCGGAACGCCAACCGCCAACCCATACACAGGGAAATCCCTGTCTTTTTACGGATTTGCAGGTTGATTCATAAAGATACGGCATCATATGAGCCATTACCTCATCCAGTTTCTCCGGGCAGGTCATCAGGTCCAGGAAAAAGTTCTCAAGGGACCTCGCCCCACAAAGGTATTCAAACGGAGGTGCCACATCCCCACCAGAAAGGACGGGAATGCCAATTTTCTGCCAGGATCCAATAACGTCTGGCTTGTGCTGATTTCTGGGCCAGTACTGAGTGGGTACATCATTCAGCACCCTGGTGTCCTGAAATTCACGATAGAATGTTGGCCAGCCTTTATCCAAAATGGTGTCGTAGTCATCCGCCGTCATCAGTTCGGTTTCATCCACCTGGTACGAAACGTTTTCCGGCAGATCGACTCCCGGCACTTTGATTTTTGAAAGCCAGATGTTGGACAGCATATAGGGCGAGAAATTGCCGTAGTTGATTGCGTCGGCTGGGGTATTCTCCGAGACAATCTGAAAGGCCTCGATCATCACAGCCACCGCACGGTCCATGCTAAGTAAAAACTCAGACTGGGGTGTATCGGTCAGACGTGCTGCAAAGGCGCAGTATTCCAACACCACTGGAACCCTGTCAGGGGTTTCAAGAGCTACAGCCTGCGTAATGCGTCTCATCCGTTCTGTCGTTGTCTCTTTCTTTGTCAATTCGGGAGACCGGAAGCTACTGATTTGACCATCCTATCAGGAACCGGACCCTATTTATTCTCTGGAATGTCGCGGTGATAGCCCAATAAACGGTATTGCCGAGTTAACTGCCTACAAGTGACAATTCAGCAATGAATAATTCTAAAATGTATAAATGATATCGGTTCCCGCCGGAAATCATCCAATATGCAGTGTGGCTCTATTTTCGCTTCAACCTCAGTCATCGTGGTATCGAAGATTTGTTAGCTCATCGCGAATTGACTCCGAAATCTGTTCACGACAATGCCCAATATGTAAACAATAGAGCTGAGTTATCTCATCAACCAACCAGAGTGACAGAGCGGGGCATGCGGAGCTTCAAATCAATGAAACAAAGCCAGCAATTTCTAAACATCCATGCTGCTGTCTATATTGTGTTCAACTTGGGTCGTCATCTAGTGTCAGCTGAGACTTATCGATTTTTCAGATTGTGTTCCTTTGCGTCTTGGAAAAATGCGGTGATGGTCTAAGAGCTAATTCGACAAAATTCTGAGCGTGGGGAAGTTAATTTGGCGAGACCCTCACTCTTTCTGTTGTGACGATTTGTCTGTCAGATGCTTCACTGTAAGGTAGATGATAAACCCGGCTAGTCCAGCCAGGCTGGCGATGACATATGCATGAACGTAGCTGCTGTCTGAAGAGTAGATATATCCAAGCAGAAAGGGGCCAAGCGCGACACCGAAAGTTGTCAGAAGGTTAGACAGTCCATAGATTCGGCTATAGCTGATCTGACCGTAAACCTCGGCGATGAGCAGTGGCTGCAGCATGAGAAGGTTACCGATAGTGATACCGAACAGGGCCAGGCTGATCAGAAAAACTGGAATTGAATCAGCCAGCCCCAGACTGAGCAATGCGATAAACTGCAACAACATCATCACCAGTGAAAAGATCCCGGTACCGAAACGATCTACAAACACGCCGCCTGCCAGACGTCCGAGAATGCTTGCTGCTGGAATAACAGAAAGCGCCGCGACAGCCAGTTCCGGCTCCAGCTTTTCACTCAGAAGCCCAAATTGATGGGCAATGCCGCCTACCTGCGCCAGCATTAGAAACAGATATGAGATGCTTAAACCCCAGAAGTATTTTTCGCGGATGGCATCCCGATAGTCTGTGCCGGAGGGTACCCAATGGTTGTCTGCATCCTCAATTCCGCCATCTATCTGCAAACCGATATCACCAGGATACGAACGTAGAATGATAAGCGTCAGCGGTACGGTTCCGAGTAGATAGACCAGGGCGAACAGCCTGGTTGAAAATGTCAGTCCGAGTTGCTCCAGAAGTAACGCACTTGCAGGGGTCACGACAATCCCGCCAACTGACAGACCCGTTGAAGCCACGGATAGTGCGATCGCCCTTCGTTCTTCAAACCAGCGTGTAACCAGTGTCGTCGCCGGTAGAAGGCCCGATGCGGCAAAACCAACACCGAAAACAGCATAGGCAAGAAATACCTGCCATTCCTGTGTCACCAATCCAATGGAAAACAAAGACGCACTGGCGAGGACTGCCCCGGTACAGATTACAAGGCGGATATCATGTTTTTCCAAACTGGCTGCTACTTGAAGACCAATGAGGCCACTGCACAGAAAGAATATAGAAACCGCAGTGGATGCCATGGTGACTGAAAAACCTCTTTCGAGGACGAGCGCTTGCAGTACTACCGTGTGGTTATAGAAACCCAGTCCCGATGAAAAAAGCAGGGTAATAAACAACGCCACCACGATCTTCCAGCCGTAGTAGATTTTATTGGAGGGACTGATATGGGCACCTCTGCTCGCTTGGATTAATATGCAACTGGAGTTGGATATCTGCTCATATAAACTTATGATTTGTCCTGGTGCAATCTACGACAAAGGTAAAACAGCATGCCAGATACAAACATCGAATCACTCGGGGCTCATCACATCGCTTATACGACCCGTGACCCGGAAGCAACCTACGACTTCTACTCTAACAAATTAGGAATGCCTCTGCTTAGAACCGAGAATCATCTGCAGGGTGATGGTCATTTCCGCCATTTCTTTTTTGGCATGGGTAATGGTGAGGCACTGGCTTTTTTTGCTGTGGAGAATGTTGGCGAAGATGCTGATTTCAAAACGGATATTTCAACCGGCCTCGGGCTTCCTGTCTGGGCAAACCACATCGCCTTTAAACTCAACACGCTTGAAGAACTGGCGGCCAAGACGCAACAGATGCACGACGGTGGTATCAAGGATATTCTTGAGATTAACCATGGCTGGTGTACCTCAATCTACGCGAATGATCCAAACGGCATCATGGTTGAATTCTGCGTCACCACTGATGCAGAACAGTTTGCAGAGCAGACCGAAGAAGAAGCACTGAGGTTGCTCAGACTACCAACCAGTGAAATTGCGGCGGAAAGCCGCAAGGAACCAACGGATGCGAAGCGCGTGTGAAAGTAAGTTGTGCTTACTCCGCTTCGTCGTCTTCCTGACCGTAGCTTGAATCAATTCTTACGATGTCAGTCGTGATTTTCTTGAATCTTCCTGCTGGGCCCAGTTTGAAGCCTTGATCAGAAAGATTTTTGTATTGTCATAATCATCGAGCTGGAAATGGATGTGTCCACGCCAGTCATTGAGGTTAGAACTGAAGGGCATCAATTGATAAACCGCGGTGATGAGTTGCAGTGCTTCGTCCAGACGGGAGCCAAATCCTGGATGTCTCACACTTCCCTGTACTTTCCTTGAAACCCCGGCTTCTGATACCCTTGGATGTACTGTTGCTTCTTGGGTCGAAGAGCATGGCTAATATTCAATTTGACGATCGTCTTAAGAACCTCAAAGGTTTATTCCCCGAGACCCCGGATACAATTATTCTCAAAGCTGATGTGCTTCGTGAAGGTATTAGCTTCAGTCCAGAAATGGCCGAAGCCGGGAGTTGGTCGCTACCTGGCGCCGCCTTCCTCAGCCGGGAGGCCATTCCAGATCGAGAAAGTTACGGTGCCGACGCTCGTGTACCCAATCAGATGATCCTTGAGGATGACACGCGCATTAATACAGAGCTTGAACAGATCAGCCCCTATGTCATTCGTGGAAACAGGGAATCTGGTTATTCATTGTGTAGAAATGATATGCCCATTACACCGATTAAGTTTACTGAACGGCCCGTGTTTGACCACGAACTTTCAGACGGTTCTCCGGTGGCGAGAGCACTTGGCCAAAGGGCAGAGCACTGCGCTGCTATTGTACACACGGTATTTTGTGAATATGGCAGAGACAGTATGGAGTGCACATACTGTTTTCTCGGGAATGTGCAAACACCAAGGATTCTTGAAACGGGGCAGCATTTAAAAGGCACCAGTCACAATCGCACTATCGAAGCTTGCGCGGCAGCAGCGAAGCTGTTCCGGTTGGATCATGTAGTTGTTAGTGGTGGTGCTTTTGTAGATACCGATCTGGAAGTAAAGTCCTACGTCAAAACCATATCGGCGCTGCGAAAGGCAGTGGGTCCTGATACACGCATCACTGCCGTGTGTCAGGCATTCGATGAAGCAGGATGGAGAGCGCTGAAAGAAGCTGGCGCCAGTCGCGTACAGCCAAATCTTGAAGTATGGGATGAAGAACTCTGGTCCAGGGTGATTCCGGGAAAAGAAAAGGCTATTGGTAAAACCCGTTGGATGGAAGGACTAAAGCAGGCAGTTGACGTATTCGGTGTGGGTGAAGTCGCCAGTAGTTTTGTCGGTGGTATTGAACTCTGTGATCCACGCATTGCCTACACCGAGGATAAGGCAGTGGATTCTGCCAGAGCAGCATATGATTCGCTGCTGGAGAAGCAGATTGTGCCAATGTTCGGCATGCTTACCAAAGCTCGTGGTACGCGTTATGAGCATGTTGACCTGCCCCCTACTGAGTACTACTTACGACTAGGTTGGGAGAGGACATCCATGATGATCCAGGCAGCTATGTTTGATCAGTATTCAGGTGGCGTGGATTCGGATTTTTCATGTTATAAATGTGTCAGTCATAAGATCTGTCAGGACTACCCCCGTTTGATGGAACTAAACAATAATTCCTGATCGCAAAGGCGTGCCACAATTTCCCGTACCTTTTTCCCGGCTATTCGTATCGCAACGCAGTAACGGGATTCGACCCGGCAATTTTCAAAGCATGGATGCCAGCAACGGCCCAGGAGAGTGTGACGCCCGGAATCCCGGCGCCGAGTACGATGCCCACAGCCGATTCCGGTCGATCGGGGAAAAAGTCCAGATAGATGTTGGCAGTAAAATATGAAGCCGGTAGCGCAACCATTGATGCCCATATCACCGGTCTGGAGAATTGTCAGATCAGTATGCGAACAATCTGCAACAGGTTTGCACCCATGATCTTTCCAATGCCGATCTCCCTGGTTCGTGGTACCGCCATGAATGCAGCGAGCCCATACAAACCGGTCATGGATAAAGTCAGGGTGACGAAGGAGAATCCGTTTAATACGGAGGTCAGACCAGAATCAAATTTAAAAAGACGCTCGAATTCTTCATCAAGAAATTCAGACTGAACAGGATAGTCAGGGTTGATATCGTCTCAGACGCTTTCAGTATGATGCGCGGGTGTCGCATGGTCAAAAATCAGGTTTTTCAGCAGCAAGGTCAGTTGCATGCGATGGATCCAGGATTGTCGTGGTTTAGTGACTTCTAGGTTGAGCCCCCGAATTTGATGGATCGCGATGGTTTGAAATCAAGATTGGTACTGCCTGTTCTCCAAGGGCGGACAAAAAATGGGCTGGTCAGACCAGCCCAGGGTGAAGTTAATCCAGGAATTGATCCACGAGAAAACTCTTGATTACTTCTGATGCGCGCATCGTCTCACCGTTAACGGTTAAAGTCGGTACGATTGAATCGCCACAGAGAGCAATCAATTCGTTTTTGAACTCTTTTTCTTGAATGTCTTTTTGTGTGACTCGATCAGAAATATCGAGATTTCTGATGGTATTGAGCACACTTTTAGAAAAACCGCATTCTTGAGAAAAGTAGAGTTCCAGCTGCGGATCAGCCATTTACCTTCCTGCATTCATTGAGCAGATCCTCTGCTTTACGTAATCCGGGTATACCTGCGGATTCCGCATACTGCACAGTACCGTCCTTATCAATAATAATCGTCGCTCTGTCGGTTATCCCCTTGTCGTCATGGTAAACACCAAAACTGGTTGCAACCGCGCCTTTTGGGTGAAAGTCCGCCAGTAAAGGGAAAGAAATTCCCCCCAGAGAGCTGGCCCAATTATCATGTGAGAACTTGCTATCTACGCTGATACCCAAGACTTGGGTATCTGCCGATTTAAAATCTTCAAGATTCGCCTGAAGATCCGGCATTTCAGTGCTTCAGTTAGGTGTCCAATCGAGGGGATAGAATACTAACATTACGTTCTTCTCTCCCTTGAATTGAGCTAACGAATAGCTCTTATCAGCCAATTGAGAATCAAGTTCAAAATCGGGTGCTGTGGTTCCTACTTCTATCATCAAAAACCTCCTGATTCGTGTAATAAAGATTGAAAGGCATTCACCTTTCAAGGTGAATCATAGTTCTATCCAGAATCGCAAACAAGTTCTGAAATTATTCCCAATAGGTGACACGGGTTATACTCGTGGTTTTAGCAGTCTGATCACGAGGTTTATATGTCAAAACTAGAAGTGCACCAGTTCATCTGTTTATCTGATAACTACGGTTACCTGATTCACGACAGCGACAACGACCTGACGGCAGCCATTGATGCGCCGGAAGCGGGCCCCATAAACAAGGCACTGGAGGAAAAAGGCTGGAAGTTGAATCATATTCTAAACACACACCATCACTTTGATCATTCTGGCGGAAATGTTGAATTAAAGGAAAAGTGGGGATGCACGATTGTTGGTTCGAAAGACGATGCCGAACGAATTCCGGGTATTGATGTAGAGGTCGGGGATGGAGACTCCTTTGAGTTCGGAAGCCATACGGCGCAGGTATATGATCTTTCGGGCCACACCAGAGGGCATATCGTGTTCTACTTTGCCGAAGACGATGTTCTATTCAGTGGTGATGCACTCTTTGCTCTCGGTTGTGGACGTCTGTTTGAAGGTACTCCCCAGCAGATGTGGACCAACCTGCAAAAACTGATCGATTTACCTGATGCAACGCTGGTTTACTGCGCCCATGAGTACACCCAGGCCAATGCAGCATTTGCGCTGTCAGTCGAACCGGAAAACGAGCAACTGCAGGCGCGGGCAAAAGAAATTGACGTACTGCGAGCAGAAGGTAAACCCACGGTTCCTTCGACAATGAAACTCGAAAGGGAAACCAATCCTTTCCTCAGGGCTTCGAGTCCGCAGTTGCAGGCCAACGTCAGTCTAACGGGAGCGGAACTTGTTGATGTTTTTGCAGAAACTCGTCGGCTTAAAGATAATTTCTGATTAAACCTGGCGTCTCTCAGTGAGTTGATAAAACATAGACACTGACGCTGGTTATTAAGTCAGAGTGCCAATCCGTACAACAGTTGTTAAAAGGGGAATGGAATGACCGAAGGGGCGATATATCCGAGCCTGTCTGGTCGACATGTTCTGATAACCGGTGGCGCCAGTGGTATTGGTGAAGCATTTGTAGCTGCATTCGCGTCACAGAAAGCAAAGGTAACGTTCCTTGATATTGCTCTTGATGCTGGCCGGAATCTTCAATCACGTTTGTCCGCCGACACTGCGTTTATTGAATGCGATCTCACTGATATTGATGCACTCGAATCGTCTGTTGCCAAGGCTCGTATGTTGAACGGCAATATCGATGTTCTCATCAACAACGCGGCTAACGATGATCGTCATAACATCGAGGAGGTAAGTCCCGAATACTGGGATAACCGGATTGCCGTTAACCTCAGGCATCAGTTTTTTGCCGCTCGTGCTGTTGCAGCGGACATGCGTGAGTCAGGTCGGGGCAGTATCATCAATCTCGGTTCTATCAGCTGGCATGTGGGATTGGGTGGGATGTCCGTCTATGTGACCAGTAAAGCCGCAATCACGGGCATGACCCGGGCTCTTGCCAGGGAACTGGGTGGTGATCGTATCCGGGTAAACTGTATCGTACCAGGTGCCGTCAGAACTGAACGTCAGGTTGAGCACTGGTTGACCCCGGATGCTGAAAAAGAAATTATGGATGGTCAGTGTCTGAAAAAATCCATTTTCCCTCAACATGTTGCTTCGATGGGACTCTTTCTTGCTTCGGATGATAGTCTTATGTGTACAGGCCGTGAGTATTTTGTTGATGCGGGTTGGCTGTAGTGGGTACACATTGAGTTGAGGTGATTGCCACTTGCCTAAGATAGAAGTCCTGTGCGGGTTAAAGTAAATGATCTCTTCAGCAGGTACCATTCCTGTTTCCTCCCTAACCTTGCAAAAAAAGAACTTACCTGCATCCCGGTTTTTTCTGATTCCGTTTTCTTTGAGAGATGAATGGTACTTCTAGTTGCTATTTGCATTGTTTCGATCCCAGGCTTCCCTTTTCGCATACTCGTTCCGTTCATCCATGCGCTCCGGTCGATCAAACAGCTTCGTAGCTACCGCTGCTGATCGGTTTTCTCTCCACTTTTGGATGACAAGATGAGACTTTCACTTGGAGTATCTTTTTATCGCTGCCAGCGAAAAGTCGTAGTGATGCTTCATCTGATCCGGAAGATACTGGTGCTCTTTACCGAGGGGGCAGACCTGCCTGGATATGCAGCGAGACTGGCAGGATGATTCTGCCTGAAGACGATAGTCTGTGCACTGTCTGACCTGATATCTATCTGTGGTGACAGCCCTGGCTGGACAGGCTGTGATGCATGGTTCGCGCTCGCAGGTATCACAGGGTGATTCAGGCATAGCAGAGGAATCTGTCGTATAGGGTGAAAACTCCGTGTTGGTCAACACAGCCCCGCGATAGGCAAACCAGAGTCCGAACACAGGATGGATCCCGAGTCCCATTGTAGAATCGTGGTGCCAGCCGGCTAACCTGCCCAGGCCCTGAAGTGGCAAGAAGTGGTTCCCCGGGTAGACGGTTTTGTAATCCGAATCCGCAAAAACGCGGTCTATACAATCTATGAAGAACGAATCAACGAGATGTGTTTCATCCTGCTGGTTTTTCTGCATACATTGCCAGAGCCTGGTACCGCCATTTCCAAAAAGCATCAGATTTCGATATGCCGTCGATTCCGGTGCATGCTGATGGAGTTGCTCTTTCAAATCATCGGGCAATTGATTGATGACAAAAGAAGCCTGCAGGTTAATACCTTCAGCAACAAGTTCTTCCGCAGCAGAATCAGCCATATCAACGATACTGATCTAGTGCTTTAAGCAGGGCGATGATGTTTTCCACCGGCGTTCTTGCTTGGATATTGTGGATCGCGTCAAAGACGAAACCACCATCCTTGCTGAAGATCTCACATCGTTCGCTGACTTCATCATAGACTTGATCCGGTGTGCCAAATGGGAGCGTATTCTGAGTATCCACACCACCACCCCAGAAGACAAGGTCGCTGCCATAGTTGTCCTTGAGCTGCTTTGGATCCATACCAGCGGCTGAACATTGAACCGGATTGATAATGTCGAAACCTGATTCGATAAAATGTGGCATAAACATCTCTACAGCGCCGCACGAGTGTTTGAATGTTTTCCAGTCCGTGTTTCTGTGGATCCAGTCATTGATTTCCTTGTAATAGGGTGACCAGAGTTCATCAAAAGTCTCCGTGCTGCAGAAACTGCTTGTCTGGGTCCCAAAATCTGTTCCGCAGATAAAAACCACATCGACCAGGTTGCCAACCTGTTGCCAGATCTTATCCAGATTGCTGAGCGCTATCTCACATTGCTTTGAATAGATTTCGTGTACATAGCCCTGGCGAATCGCGGTCGTGATATACCATTCTTCGATGTCGCGAATTCCCCTTGGATTGACAAGATTGGGGGCTGGCACGAGCGCAATGTCACCAAAAGCGGTCCCGCCGAAAGTTGCGACAACGGCTTTGCCACTCATGGAAGCCTGTTCCACCTCCTTCTTAAAATGAGCGAGATCAATATCAGAGATCTCACCGAACTCCTCGAGGTTATCATTGACATCGAGGTTGTCCTCATCGACAGGAGGCTGGCGGATGATGGTATCGAAGAAGAAACCACTTACCGGCAGGCGTCCGCTCGCTTCAGCAGTCAGGTCACCTTTTGGGTAGATAAAGGTATCACCCTTGTCATCAATCGTGGTCTTGAATTCTGTGGAAACCAGTACTTCCTGGCCCCATGGCGTCCTGTATTTCCGCCATTGCTCGTTGGGGAATCCGAACATTGTTTCTCTCGGATAAATACCGACGGTATCAATGCCAATTGCCTCTTTTAGTAACTCATCGACTTCTCCCAGCATCTGATAAGGCTCAATCACCTTAACTGGATCGTTAGGCAGATCAAAGTGCCGATGCAGGTTCTCGATACAGGACACGTGAATACCGGTGACCGCAGTACTGCCAAAATCGACAGGTATTGCCGCTCCCTGCTCGTGATTTAGGGCTTGTCTGACTTTTTCTTTTGAATTCATAGCACCATTCATAGCTTGAGCTGTTTCGAATATCTCAGAATGTTCCCTGAGTTTACTTCAAATAGTGAATTGACGGGCTATCTCCCACCCGAAGTTCGTCTCCGGCCCCGGATTGTTTAGTATCGGTTTCGGCAGAGTCTGCCTGTGCTGTTTTCAGCCCATTCCGATTTGCGCTATGATGGCAGGCCCTCGCCAAAACCAGATTTGAGGAATACTATGAGCCGCGATCAGCAAGCAGTCCGCACCATACTAGAGGCAGTGAAGTCGGAGGGCAGATCTTCCCTGTCTTCCGATGAGGCACGCGAGCTTTGCCAGGCCTACGATATACCGACACCGGGACAGGGGCTTGCTACATCTGCTGATGACGCGGTCTCATTGTCGGATAGCGTTGGATATCCGGTTGTTCTCAAGATCGAGTCTCCTGACATTCTTCACAAGACAGATGCTGGTGGCGTGATTGTGGGCCTAACGACAGCGGACGAGGTACGAGATGCGTTCGAGGAGATCTCAGCGAATGCGAAGGCATATAACGCCAGTGCTTCTATAAGCGGTGTGCAGGTTCAACAGATGTTACCTGCCGCAACAGAAGTTATCGTTGGTGCAGTAACTGATCCGACGTTTGGCAAACTCACCGCATTTGGGCTTGGCGGTACTTTAGTTGAGGTGCTTGGTGATATGACTTTTCGTCTGGCACCAACGCCTGCAGATCAGGCGATGTCAATGCTCGATGACATTTCAGGTGCTGAAGTGCTTGCTGGTATACGTGGTGCTGCGCCCGTGGACCGTTCAGCATTAGCGTCTATTGTCGAAAACGTGGGGGCGCTGGTCGGCGATTTTCCCGAGATTGATGAACTTGATCTGAATCCTGTGATGGCATCGAGTGAAGGTGCGACGGCGGTTGATGTTCGAATTCTCACTGATTTCAATCCCAAACCGGCTCGTTTCAGACCATCCCATGACGATATTCTGAGTGCGATGCAGCGGGTCATGCAACCGGATGGTGTCGCTGTGATCGGGGCGTCCGCGGAGGATGGAAAGATTGGTAACTCGGTGATGAAGAACCTGATTGACGGGGGATACGAGGGTGAAATCTACCCCATACATCCAAGGGAAGAAGAGATACTGGGTCGTAAATGCCATGCCAGTGTCACCGATGTGAGCGGAAATATCGATATTGCGATCTTCTGCATTCCGGCGCGATTTGTCGCGGGTGTTCTGGCTGAAGTTGGTCAAAAGGGAATAGCCGGTGCCATTCTGATTCCGTCGGGTTTTGCCGAAGTGGGGGAACATGAATTACAGGAAGAAGTTGTGCAGGCGGCCAGGGATAACAACGTTCGCCTGATGGGACCGAATATCTACGGCTTTTACTACACCCACAAGAATCTGTGTGCCACATTCTGTACGCCTTACGACGAGAAGGGCTCAGTGGCATTGTCGTCCCAGAGTGGTGGCGTCGGCATGGCGATCATTGGATTTTCCCGTTCCGCGAAAATGGGCGTCTCGGCGATCGTGGGCCTGGGTAATAAATCCGATATTGATGAAGATGATCTTCTGGTCTACTTCGAACAGGATCCGAATACGGAAGTTATCGCAATGCATGTGGAAGATCTGAAGGACGGTCAGGCATTTGCGGAAGTAGCCACCAGGGTATCGAAGACCAAGCCAGTGGTCGTCCTGAAAGCTGGACGCACCAGCATTGGTGCAAAGGCAGCCAATTCCCATACGGGTGCCCTGGCGGGCGATGATCGTGTTTATGATTCGATATTGAAACAATCCGGCGTAATACGAGCAAGGAGCCTGAACGATCTGCTGGAATATGCGCGAGGTCTTTCTGTGCTGCCCACACCAAAAGGTGAGAACATCCTTATTTTAACTGGGGCAGGAGGTTCGGGTGTATTGCTCTCGGATGCCTGTGTCGATAATGACCTGACGCTGATGAGCATGCCAGATGACCTGGATGCTGCATTCAAGGAGTTCATTCCTCCTTTTGGTGCATCAGGGAATCCAGTTGATATCACCGGAGGTGAACCGCCCACCACATATCGGGCAACGATCGAGCTTGCGCTGAATGATGAACGTATTCACTCACTGGTTCTCGGCTACTGGCACACAATTATTACGCCGCCCATGGTCTTTGCTGAATTATTGTCTGAAGAAGTAGAAGCTGCGCGCAATAAGGGCATCAACAAGCCAGTGGTCGTCTCACTGGTTGGTGATGTGGAAGTTGAAGAGGCGTGCCGCTATCTTCTGGATCGCGACATCCTTGCCTATCCTTATACGGCTGAAAAACCAGTGGCGGTCCTGGGGGCGAAATACAGATGGGCCAGATCTGCCGGGCTATTGTAGTCCTTGCAGTGTGTCTGTCCCTGGAAGGAGATAATGTAAGTGATTTCTGATCCTGATATAGCTGGTGGCTCTTTTTAGGAATTCGGAATTCAATGGAGAGAAGTATGGCAGAAGCAGAACACCCCCTGATAGAAGCATTTCGCGAGTTCAGTCCTCAGTCGGCGATCGTCGCAGATAGAGCTCGGAAAGTATTTCCAGGCGGGGATACGAGAGCAAGTGCCCACTACAGTCCATATCCACTTACCATGAAGAAAGCAGAAGGTTGCATACTGACTGATATTGATGGGAATGAGATTCTGGATTGCATGAATAATTTCACTTCCCTGATTCACGGCCATGCTCATCCGGATATTGTTGACGCGGTATCTCGACAGGCTGCCCTTGGCTCAGCTTACGCTGCGCCCAGCATGAATCAGATTGAACTGGCTGAGCTAATCACCGAACGGGTCTCATCCATTGATAAAATGAGGTTCTGCAGTTCCGGTACTGAAGGCACACTGATGGCGTTGAGGTGCGCACGAGCAGCGACCGGACGTCAAAAGATCATGAAGATGGAAGGCGGATATCACGGCAGCTATGAATTAGCAGAGGTATCATTAGTTCCATTACCAGATCAACGCGGTGATCTTGAAGCCCCCAATTCACTGGCGGTCGATGGTAGTTTTCCCGATAGCGTGTTGAACGATACAGTGATCTGTCCTTATAACGAACCTGCTATGGCAAAGAAGCTGATTGGACAACATGCTGACGATCTGGCGGCAGTCATTGTCGAGCCGATACTTGGTTCCATGGGTATGGTTTCTGCCACTACGGAGTTCCTGAATACGCTAAGAGAAGAGACACTGAAGCACGGTATCGTTCTGATATTTGACGAGGTGATTACACTGCGGGTCGATATGGGTGGTGCACAAAAGGTGCATGGTATCGAACCTGACCTTAGTAGCATGGGAAAGATTATTGGCGGCGGATTACCTGTTGGTGGTGTGGGTGGCAAGGATGAATTGATGCAACTCTTCAGCCCTGATAGTGCCCACCCTGTAATGCATGCCAGTACCTTTTCTGGAAACGCGCTAACCATGGCGGCAGGATTTGCAGCGATGAACGCATACTCCAGCAGTGAATGCGCCCGCATCAACGAAATGGCAGATCGTTTGCGAAAAGGATTTACCAGGGCGTTTGAACAGGCAGGAATCAAGGGACAGGTGACTGGCATGGGATCTCTCTCGAATCTGCATTTTACCGATGAACCGATCCATGATGCTCGCGATTCCTTGACCGGAATGATTGCTGCCGGCCATGTTTCTAGATTGCTGCACCTGACGATGATTCGTCACGGTGTCATGTTGGCCAGTCGCCTGATGTGCTGTGTCAGCACTGCGATGACTGATGAACATATCGAACGGGCTATCACGGCATTGAATGAATCCCTCGCTGAAATACGTCCCTTTATTGAGAATGAACGTCCTGCACTCATGCGCTGAGATCGGGTGTCTCGACATAGGATAGACAGACAAAGGAATTATCAATGACTCGTATTATTCCGGAAGCAGAAGCACCACTTGAAATACGCTGGGATAAGGTGGGTGTGCCACATATCTTTGCCGGTTCTGTAGAAGATGCGTTTCGTGGTATGGGTTATGCCTGTGCGAGCGAACGGCTCTGGCAACTTCATCTCAGCAACCTCTATGCTACCGGAACAGCCTCAAGTGCGCTGGGAGAAAAGTTCGTTGTTCAGGATCTGCTGCATAAGGCTTTTAATGTACCGGCTTATGATATCCCGGATTCTCCGGGCGACTACATCGTTGACGCGTATCTGCAGGGTGTAAATGCCTACATCGCGGGTCTTGATGAGGTACCACCGGAATTTCTGAAAGCAGGAACCGAACCAAGAATAGTAACCCGCCAGGACGTTGCGTCAAGGTACCGCTTCACCGGCTGGTTTCAGCACAAGAGCTGGATGGAAAAGATCTACGTCGGCAAGCTGATGGCGGAATACGGTGTGGATTGGTTTAAGAATAACATCCGGCGCTTTTCACTCGAGGATGCAAACTGTATTGAAACCCTGAAGGAGGAACTGCGCGGCCTCGATGTCAATGTTGCTCGATTGCTGTTTCCTCTGGTACCAGAACTTGCGCAAGGTTCGAGTGGCAGTAACAACTGGGCAATCGCTGCTGAACTGTCTGCCTCAGGCTACCCCATGCTGGCAACGGACCCTCATCAGCCATTCGGTATCCCTGGTGTTTTCTTCTGCTCTCACCTGAGTGCACCAGGCTTCGACGCATTTGGGGCGAGTTTCCCGGGCGTACCTTATTTTATGATGGGTTTTAATCAGGATCTCTCCTGGGGACTGACAACCGGATACATTGATACTTACGATGTATTTATCGAGCGGGAGGTGCCGGAAGTCTCACGGAATTACGAGGTTGATGTTGCCAATGAGTCTGCAAGAAAGTTCGATATCCTTGAGTCTCGCCACGGCCCAATTCTTGAATCCCTGTCTGACGCGTTGGGAATTACAACTCCATCTGACCGGCTCTCTGTGACCTCACTGGATTGGGTAATGCGAGACAAGCCAACATCAGCAGGAGCGCTGGCTCTCTTGCCACTTGCCAAAACCAGCGAGGAATTCGGGGAATATCTTTTCGAAGACGATCTCTGTCCTCTAGTGAATAATATTATCTGTGTGGACCGAAACAACGATCTGCGACGGTTTATTGCTGCAACGATTCGAAAACGAAAAGGTGTCACTGGAATTGTACCTATGATCGGGTGGAAAGATGAATACTACTTCGAAACCAGTCAGGCAGAAGAACTGCTGGTAGAACACAATCCTGAATCTGGTTACGCGCTTACCGCCAACAACGACACGATGGGTGATCGTGGAGACTACCCGATCCATAATTTCTCAGCGCCCGGCGCAAGAGCCAAACGAATCGAGCAGCTGTTGGTCGAAGGAAAATCGGGATTCACGATTGATGATTTTACCTCCATGCAATTAGATCTGGTGGATGTTCGCGCGCAGGATCTGGTGCCGGATATCGTTTCTGCTCTGACAGATGAGAGTGAAGAAGTGCAGTTCGCGAAAAAACTGCTCTCGGACTGGGACTGCATTCCCGCTACAGAATCAAGAGCAGCCTGCGTCTTTTATCCATTACTCGACAAGCGCTGGCATCTGAGGTTTATGCAGGCGGTCCTGGGCAAAGACGTCCTCTTCAGAACCATGTGGTTTGTTGCACCCAGTCTGAATCGATTCAGCATTCAAGACTTTATGCATCCGGATTCACCCTGGCTCGAGCACAAAAAGACGCTGGAAAAGATTATCTGTGAGAATGTGAAGGAGGTTGTCAGGTGGCTGCGCAGCAACCATGGTGATGATTGGAACTGGGGTATGTTTCACAAGATCAGTTTCAGAAACTCACTGGCGAAACACGAAACCTGGAAGCATATGCGGCTTGGTCCGGATCCAATCGGTGGCAGTCCCACCACGCTGGCAATGGCGGCGCATAATCCACCTCAGGCTGGATCCATTGAGCAGGACGTATTTGTCGGACCGGCGTTTCGCTGGGTTGTGGACCTGGCTGATCCCATGCATTTCAAGTTCGTGATTGCCGGAGGTAACGGCGGAAGGCACGATAGTGAGTTTCTCACGAACAATTACAAACACTGGCTTGATGGGAAATATTTTGACATGACGCTGGTGAAACAAGAGTTGGATATTGAAAAGCAATGGAATTTCTAGATCAGCGGATTATTTACATTCTCGTCAGGGGATCTTGTGAGGACTGAGAGGGTGTACGATTCCAACCAAATTCAATCTGCTGTGATGAACCGGAGACGACCCTGAAAAGTTTCTTTGTATTATTTCTGTTGTTGATCAGCGCATGCAGCCTGAATTCCGACGTGGTTAAAGTGAGGACAGTAGAAGACATTCGTTTCGCCGATCAACTGTGGAATATGATGGATGCTGAAAGACTGGTTGGTGAAGACGAAGTTGGCTTTTCCCATGGCCTCCCACAATTTCTGGGGATACTTGATATCAGCTGACTCTCCGAAGGGAGCTGCATAAATCGATGTGGATATGAGTATCACCAGGACAGTCAGGCTGGTCATGCTACGGATTAAGATTTTCATTCAATGTCCTCTGTTTCCGGGGTTTACTCATATAAGAGTCTTGGCAAATCACTCTCGTTGTAGTCACCTATAGTGACTGAGTAAATGGCCGGTTTATTAAAATGCTTTCCCGATTTGTTGTTTACACTGATTCGTCAATCGTCGAGAGAGTCCCTCATGCTGGCGACGGGACGCCACTATCTGATGAAATAAGTGTGGAGGATAAATACGCTGGGTCGCGGAAACACAATAACTCAGGCACAATCGGTTCTATATCAGTTTTGTATTTAAGAGTGTGCAAACTGAATCCACTCTTCAATAATCGGGGAAAGATCTGATGCTATCCCCAAATGAAATTAATGGTGAATGCAATGTTATCCAGAGTAGACAGAGTTCAAGTCAGTACTCGTGATCCCGATACAGTCGCAGACAGCTGGGTCAGGTTATTGGATGCACGGGAAGTCGGAAGAGACACTATTGCTGCACTGTCAGCGAAGCGAATAACGCTTGATGTGGGTAACTGTCAGATAGAGGTTCTTTCTCCTGATGGTGAGGGAATTGTGCAGTCGCATCTCGCATCCAATCCGGGTGGTCCTTTCGCCGCTGGTTTTGCCACTCAGGATTTGAGTGCCGTCAAAACCCGGCTGAAGGAAGAGCAAGTAGACTTTCAGGAAGAAACCGGGCAGGTCCTTATTGAGCCCGATGTACTGGGGATTGCCGGCTTAAGACTGGTGATTTCACAGGATGAAGAGAGAGAACGTCAGGGCGTTCTGCAAAACCTCTATGAAGTGACTCACCTCACCGTAGAAGTACAGGCAGCTGCAGATGACTTCGCCAGAATTTTCAAGCTGGATTCGAAACACTTTGTACCAATCAATTCAGAAAACTATGGCTATGATGGGTATCTGACACTGGTAAATCCGGCTGAACTGGACCGTATTGAAACCATTAACCCCTACGATCTGGATAAGACCATGGGTCGGTTTTACTCGAAATTTGGCGCTTCATTATATATGTGTTACGGGGAATGTGATGATCTGCCTTCTCTTCGAAACCGATTACAGGAGCTGGTTCCTAACGATTGGACAGGAGACCGGGAAGGTCCCCTGGACGGACTGTTCATTCATCCCAAAGCATTGGGTGGTGTGATGCTCGGTGTCAGTCGCACAACCTTCGCCTGGTCCTGGTCCGGAAGTCCTGAGCGCATCCAGCCAAACGACAAATAGTAGGTGCTTGTTTTGGGACATTGCAGTTATATTTAGAGAAAAGCGATGCTCGTATTCAGGTCGGTCATCCAGGTACTTGTATTAGGTTTTGCACTCCGGTAGTGATCGTCTCAAGACCCGGTGTCTGTTGAGACGACGAATTTTGGCCACCGAAAAGAGTTCGTGAAGGCGCGCGATCAATACCAACTTCGATTGTAAATAAACGGGGATTTGAATATGAGTTTATATGGTGTCACCAAAGGGACCGATCTTGAAAAGGATATCGAGCATATCATGCACCTGGAGGAAAACGGGGTATCTACCTACTACGCGATTGCAAGGATAGCGGCAGAGAAGGGGTTGAATGATCTGGCTGACGAGTTAAGAAAAATAGCGGCAGACGAAGCCGAACATGCCGGTCTTTACGCCATGATGAATGGCGTGGTCAGTGATGATATTTTTTCCCTGCTCAGCAGAATGGCGGAGGGCGAAACCGCCGGAGAAAAAGCCATTGAAGGATTTGCCCAGAGGGTGAGTGAAGCGGGATTGGAAGATGCAGCACAGGCTATCCGGGCTGCCGGGGTTGATGAAGGTAGGCACGGGACTAGATTGAAAGAGCTGATCGAAAAGTACTCCTGATCTTATTTCACACCCGGGATCTGTCTGACTTAAACAGTTTCTGATCTCCTAAACTGTCAGAAGCACGTAAGCCATAACGCTAAAGTAGCAGAGCACCTTGTAATCAACGGACATCGCCGTGCAGTAAGGTTCTGTTACCTGGCTTATTGGTGGGTCCGACTTGCGTCGGCGCTGCTAGCATACATTTTCGCTAGTGCCTTCATGACGATCGTGGATTGTTGCGGCGTTGCCGAGATCATTTGGTCGGGCCAGTTCTCACTGCCCAAATCCTCCAGTAGCGACAAGACATAGTTTTTGTTATCAATGGTGGTGAAATGACAGCAGGGGATGATGACACCGGGATCATTTACTTGCAGATTGAAGCAGACTTCCCTTTTTACCAGATGCTGAAGCGCTTCTGGTACAGAGGAGCCATCTGTAAATTTGCCAACGAATGTGGTTGGCACATCCACTGTTTGCGAATATTGCACGGCAAATCGGTACAGACTACTGGTAAAGCCAACGTCTGCTGCAATCTGTTTCCAGTCGACACTTATCAGGCTGGTTTCTGGACCAATGGTATCACCACGCCTCAGGGTATCTGTTAACCAATCATTAGTGATGAATTCGGGGTTTATGGAAATTGAGCTGGCATATTCTTGGTTTGGATAGAGGGGCTGTGAGTGCTTCAAGCAATCGCCAGACTACGCCGCAGTGATCTCCCGGACCTTGCGCCAGTATGTTCACCCTCGTTAATAACCTGTACGCCATTGACAAACAAATGATGAATCCCCTCTGGGTAATGGTTGGGGTCGGCAAACGTACCCTTGTCTACAATGGAATTTTGATCAAACACCACCAGATCTGCAAAGGTGCCCTGGTGAAGTTCTCCTCGGTCTGTCAGGCCGAATTTCCTTGCAGAAAGTCCGGTCATTTTGTGGATTGCCGTTTCCAGTTTAAACAAACCAAGATCACGAGAGTAGTGACCAAGAACACGTGCAAAAGACCCATAGAGCCGGGGATGTGGTTTACCTTCCAGGGTAGGTATGCCATCTGATCCGATCATTGTACTGGGATGCTGCATCACCGTCTGAACATCGTCTTCATCCATGCTGTGTAGTACAACGGTTGCACCCGGTTCTTGCGCCAGGATAGCCTCGGCCGTCTCCTGGGGGGATTGACCAAATGATGTCGCCAGCTCTGCGATGGATTGGCCTTCCCATTCCTGATGGCTTTCGGTGGAGGCCAATACAATTCCTTCGGCATCCATATCCCCCAGGCCACCACCTTCGCGATCAAGCCCGCCCTGTTGGATGGTTGCCGATAAGATGGTGCTGCCAGCAGTATAGGGATACTGATCGGCGTGCACATCAATATTACGCTGTTGGGCGTCCTCGATCAGTTTAAGCGACTCTTTAACCAGCCCCCAGCTTTTTCGGCCCGCAGCCTTATGATGTGAAATCTGAATTCCAACACCTGCAGATTGACCGATCTGAATTGCCTCCTCAAGGGATTGCAGGAGTTCCGTTCCTTCATTCCGCATGTGGGTGGTGTACAGAGCCCCGGTGCCCTCCATAATTGAAGCGAGTTCAATCAGCTCATCAGTATCCGCGTGCCGACCCGGGTCATAGATAAGACCTGACGACAGTCCAAGCACGCCAGCCTCAAGACCTTCCTGTAGAAGCTTTTTCATGTGCCCCATTTCATCTGCCGTGGGTGTTCGGGCTTCATTACCCATAACGGCCATTCTGATGGTGCCGTGACCAGCGAGTGCGCCGATGTTTATACTCGGGCTGTGACTGTCAATGTAGTTCAGGTAGCCGTTGTATCCAGACCAATCCGGTAGCACGGCATGAGGATGAAATGCTCGTGCCAGTAATGCTGCCTGGGGACAGGGAGCTGCTCCCATTCCACAGTTTCCGACGACACAGCTGGTGACACCACCCATGGCTTTGAATGACATATCAGGATGGAGAATTGCGGCGAAATCATCATGAGTGTGAACATCAATAAATCCAGGGGCAACTGCCAGACCATTCAGATCTATCTCCCTGTCACTATTGCCTGGCACAGTTCCGACGGAAGTAATTCTGTCTTTAGTGATGCCGATATCACCTTCGTAGGGAGCATTCCCCTTACCATCAAAGATTTTTGCGTTACGAAGGACGAGTGTCTGGTGAGTCATGCCAAATTCTCTTTAAGGTCTTTTTCCATGCGCCATAGTAGTTGTCTCGATAGCGGGAGCGCAACTATGAGAATAACCAGATCTGTGATCAAAACGACGACTGGTTGTTGCACATCTGTCAATGAATGTGATCGTTCTGAAGTGATTGTTGGCTGTAAACAGGATAGCGACTCAAACAGCCCCGACGATTCAGTGGCGCTTCACTGAAAATCGTGGTTTATTCTTCCTAACGGTTTTAGCTATAGTTGCACGGAAGAAGAAGTAATAATAAATGAAGCGCAGGGAGATCATCGCAGCATTGGGTGCATTTACGATTGGGATAAAACCCGTTCGAGGTGCAAAACCAGATCGGATCAAACCACAAGTTGGTGATGTTCTGGTCCATGCCTTTGGTGAAAAGGCGGGCGTTGTGATTCAGTCTGATGATATTGAAACGGATCGTGTATTTGCTTTTCCAATGTCACCTGAGGGCGTGGTTCGACGCGGTTCACTGCACAACCAGGTTACTTTGCTGCGACTGGATGAATCATTGATGTCCGTCAAAACAAAACGGCATGCAGCCGGGCCGATTCTCGCCGTATCCGCTGCCTGTACTCATACGGGTTGTGAAGTCAGCGGCTGGGAGCCTGAGACAAATGAACTCGTCTGCCCTTGCCACGGATCTCGTTTTGATGTCCTCGATGCTTCCAGGGTTCTTCTGGGACCTGCTGCAAAGCCACTCGCGTTGCTGCCTATTGCGAATATCGAGGGGTCATTTCAGGTTACGGGGAAATTCTCCAGACGTGTGGGTCCTGAACCTGCCTTTTAGAACACTTATATACGATATGGGGGAACCTATGAAAGTACTCTTAATCATTGCGGGCTTGTTGGCGGTTACCAGTATATTTGCTGCAGACTATTCGCCTGTCACAAGTGCAAGACTCGCAAACCCGGAACCAGAAAACTGGCTGATGTATCGGCGCACCTATGATTCGCACGGATACAGTCCACTGAAGGAGATTACCAGCCGAAATGTCAAGAAGTTAAAACCTCTATGGTCTTTTTCTACGGGTTTGCGAGAGGGTCATCAGTCGCCGCCTGTTGTAAATGGTGGTTTCATGTTTATTACCACACCGCACAACCACCTTCTGGCACTCAATGCAGAATCAGGTGAAATGCTCTGGCGATATATTCGCGAATTGCCGGAGGATCAGGTGCAGATGCATCCCACCAACCGGGGTGTTGGTTTGTATGGAGATCTGGTCTTCATGGCGACCGTAGACTGTTACGTCGTCGCACTCGATGCCACAACCGGTGAGGTTGTCTGGGAAACCGAAGTAGAAGACTATACCAACGGTTACTATATGACACTCGCACCCCTGGTGGCGGATGGTAATGTCATGGTAGGTGTTTCCGGCGGTGAGTTCGGTATTCGTGGTTTTGTCATGGCGCTGGATGCAAAGACGGGAAAACTGGCATGGAAGACTTATACGATCCCGGCGCCGGGAGAGCCTGGCAGCAGTTCCTGGCCGGGTGATTCATGGAAAACCGGTGGTGTTCCTGTCTGGATTACCGGCTCCTATGACGTCGCAACCGGGTTAAGTTACTGGGGGACAGGTAACGGCGGTCCCTGGATGGGAGATACTCGTGGTGGCGATAATCTTTACGCCACCTCGGTGATGGCGTTGGATGTCAAAACCGGCGAGATCAGGGGACATCATCAATATCACTGGAACGATTCCTGGGACTGGGATGAAGTTTCCGCCCCGCTTCTGATTGATTTCAAGCGAGACGGAGAAACCATCAGTGGAATGATTCATCCTGCAAGAAACGGTTATCTGTGGTTTCTTGAAAGGCAAAGTAATGGCATCGGCTTCGTTGATGCGAAGCCTTATGTGAAGCAGGACGTTTTTACGTCGATTGATCCAAAGACCGGCAGACCCAGCTACGATGAGACTAAGAAACCGGGCACGGGTAAGGGGGCAACTTTTTGTCCATCCCACTGGGGTGGTAAAGATTGGCCACCTGCCGCATTCAGCCCAAAAACTCGACTGCTCTACATTCCAGCCAACGACAATGTCTGCGCTTATATGATCGGTGAAGATGTGGAATACAGGCAAGGCCGTGAATTCATCGGGACAGACTGGCAGGCGTCAAATCTTGTATTGGCTGACGAGGCCAGCGATTATATTGGTGAGTTGCAAGCCTGGAATGTCGACACCGGTACGAAAGTCTGGAGCCAGAAATTCAAGAGTCAGAATTGGGGGCCTGTCCTCGCGACTGCAGGTAACCTGGTATTTATGGGTGGCACCAATGACCGAAAGTTCAGAGCATTTAATGCTAAGACCGGCAAGCTGCTCTGGGAGCAGCGGACCAATTCCGGGATAACCGGCGTTCCTTCAACCTACGAAGTCGGTGGCAAGCAATATGTTGCCGTCCTGTCGGGCTGGGGGGTAGATGCAGAGCGGGAACAGGCGTCTTTTGCTGAAATAGGAAAGCAGTTTCCGCGGGTTCCACAAGGCGGCGTGCTTTGGGTTTTTGGGTTGTAAAAAACGGGGATTTCGGGGAGCGCTTGCAAAAAGCCATAATATCCGTATACAATTCTCGTTAAAACGGGGAGTATATGGTGCAAAAAAGAAACCCCCAGCTTCATCACGCATTAGATACCTCTGACATAAACGAATTCCTTTCGGCCTACCTATTCGTTAAAACCGCCAAACCTCGACAAGACGGCACTACAAAACCTTTCTGGTATCTACGCATCACTAAACCCAACGACAGCCGAATAGAACGCGGTTTGCGGGTAGAACATGTTGATGATGCATCAACCAAAGAAGCCATAGAAATAGGCGAACAGCTTTTCGAGAGAATAAAAAACCGTTATCAATTAGGTTTAACAGAAGACGAAAAAAATATTGTTTCTTACGCTAAAGACTTCCTCGCAGACGCAAAAAAGGGGATGTTGGAGAATGAAAAGCTGATTGAGGCGGGATATGAGCCAATCCACAGAAATAAGCTCACAGGCAATATGTTGTGGAATAGAAAGAACTGGCGGCAGCAAGAACACCACTTCCTTTTGGTTTTAGAGCCTTTCTTCAGCAAAGAAAACCACCGCAAACCCATTAGCCGTATCCATCCCAAAGACATAGCAGAATGGGACACTTGGAGAAAGCTTGAAGCAAAAAAAGATGGAGGAGTATGGTCTCCCTCTACTATTCAAAAGCAAAACACCCATCTGCGTTTCGTCTTTAAATGGGCGCAGTTACAGGGAGAAAGCGTAGCCATACCCAATATACCTGAAATGCCCAAGAATTTAGCGATGCGTAGAAGACCAGAGGTGGATGACGATACCCTTCAAGCCATATATTCCTATCTACGAGATAGGAACGGAATGAACCCAGAAAGCGTTTATGCTTCCAGCATTCCAGATTGGAAAGAGGATAACTACTATATCTTCTACTGCTATTTAGAAACCCTTGAACATTTTGGAATAAGGGGTGGCGTAGGAGATAACCCCATCAAAATGCAGGATATCAAAAGGGAAACAGACGAACATGGCAAGCCCCGCTTCTTTATGCGAAGAGTTGAGAAGAATAGAGACCCTTACGAAGCAGCAGGATATAGATATTGGGAGAAAACCTGGAATAGGCTTAATAGGTTCTACAAGGCGAAAGATATGCCAAATAGAACCTATTTATTCGAGCATTGGAAAGATAAACCCCCAAGAAAGAAAGGAGACCCAATCAAAGGTTTTCGTAAAGCATGGAATACAATGGCTGATGAGCTTGGGTTTAATTATGGGGTCACAGAGGCAAATAAAAAGATTGTCCCTTACTCAATCAGACACCGTTATATAGGTAGAAGGCTAATGGAAAGCGGTGCTAACCCCCTTATCATAGCAAAGTCTGTTGGCACTTCATTGCAGATGATAGACAAGATATATCTACATTACGAGGTAAGAAAGAACTATGACAAGTTAGTTCAGACAGATATAGACTACGAGAAAAGGATAGATATATATGGTTCATCATCAGGTAAGGTTGTAAAAAGGGTTGACCGTAATTCCCCTGAACATTTTGAAGAATGGAAGGCTAATAAGGAAAATGTTGAGGCTGCCCCAGAGGGATAATTAAATATTACCAACGAGGATTAGGTTATGGCAAAAGAAGAAAATGTTTATTTAGACGCTTGGGGAGAAAACCAAGACGGGCTTTCACTGGATGCTAATGAAGCATTGTGGGGTGAAAATAAATTAGGTGATACTGTATTAGAAGAGATGTGGCGTAGGTTTGCTTATATTCATCGCTGGTTGTTTCTCAATGCTGAAATTAAATACCACTATGTTGGAGAAGAGAGGGCACTTTCTCAAGCTGACTTGGAAAAGTCGATGAAAATACTGGATAAAGCAAAAGCCGCGGCGACATCCAGCATGAATGACATTATGTATCATTTAGATGGGGGTGAACGGGTCACTAAACGATGGCTTCGGTAAAATCAAAAGAGAGGATTAGGTTATGTCAGAAGAAGAAAATGTTTATGTAGATGCTTGGGGACATAACCAAAACTATTTTAATGAAACTATAAAAAAGATTATTGCCATTCTACTTCTGTCTCTAACAAGCAGTGCTTTTGCATTGCCAGATTGCCCCTCTGGTTCCAAAAGAGGGTACAACTGTTTTGGCACTTACACTTCCCCCGATGGAAGGTATGCAATATCACAGGGCCGTAAGAACGCGCAGTCGAAACAGCGGCGGCCAAACGAGAAACAGAAGCACTTCGTCAGCGTCTTGCCATACTGGAAGCGGAGAAAAGGGAATAGTTATGAAGATTAGATATATTATCATTTTATTTTTTCTTGTTGAACTTACTTTAGCGGTGATTGGAGTCACAATGACAGCACAACTGTCAAAGACACTTCTACTTGTTGAACAGGCTCAAATCAATAGATATCAATCATATCTTTTAGCGGATGAACTTCGACAGTCCTCGGATGATTTAACGCGTTTTGTAAGAACCTATGTCACTACAGGAGATAAACGGTATCAACAGTATTTTCAAAATGTTATTGATATTCGTAACGGGATTTTATCGAGACCGGATGAGTATGAAAATGTGTATTGGGATTTGGTTGTTGGGGGGATTATCTCGGAACCTGAAGACACAGGTAAAAGTAAGATATCACTGGAAGATCGGATGTTGGGTGCCGGTTTTACTATGGAGGAATTTAGTAAGCTAAAAGAAGCGCAAAATCGCTCTGATGCATTGATTAATCTTGAAGATGTGGCTATGCATGCATTAGAAGGTTTGTTTGACGACGGGAGTGGCTCATTTAAGAAAAGGGGTCAGCCCAACCGTGAAATGGCTATTGATTTAGTTCATGGAACAAAGTATCACACTGAAAAAGCGGGGATTATGGATCCGATTGGCCAATTTTTAAGATTAGTTGATTTGCGTACGGATGCAGAGCTTAAGAATCTTAATACGGTATCTGGTAACTATTTAATTATTATATTTGCGGTGAATGTTGGGTTAATTATAACTCTATTACTATTGATATGGTTGCTTTATCTGCGATTTTTGAAACGAAGCCAATTATTATTAGAAACAGCTCAACAAATCCTTAATGGTAATTTAAATGCACGAAGTAACATACACGGAGTTGATGAATTGGGAGTCCTGGGTTCTACGTTTGATACTATGGTAGAAAAATTGTCCGAATCTATGAAAGATGCCGAACAAAAAACGGTTGTAGCGAACCAGCGAAGTGAAGAATTGAAAACAGAAAAAAGTCGATCGGATCAACTTCTGAATAATATTTTGCCTGTTAGTATTTCTGAACGTTTAAAAGAAGGCGAGGATATTATTGCGGATCAATACCCAGAAGTTACGGTTTTGTTTACAGATTTAGTTGGGTTTACGGAGTTATCTGCAAAATTAAGGCCACGCCAAATTGTGAATGTATTAAATGCTATTTTTGAAACGTTTGATTTATTGGCTGATGAGATGAAGGTCGAGAAAATTAAAACAATTGGCGATTCTTATATGGTTGTTGCAGGGGTTCCTGAACGAGATCCATTACATTGTCAACGGATAGCTGACTTTGCATTAGAAGCAGTCAAGCAATTTCAAGAGCTTGCAAACCGTTTTGACTATGATTTACAAATGAGAATCGGTTTTCATACGGGAACTGTCGTTGCAGGTGTTGTAGGAAAAAATAAATTCTCTTTTGATTTATGGGGAGACGTTGTTAATACGGCAAGCCGACTAGAGTCAACAAGTACGCCTGGAGCTGTTCATGTTTCGGATGCAGTTAAAGCGCGTTTAGAGGATGATTATGAATTTGAAGATCATGGCAAAACAAAACTTAAAGGAAAGGGTATCTCTCAAACTTGGCTATTAAAGGAACGGAAATTATCTTCAGAGAGTACTTTATTGGAG
>MPLX02279634.1_pt1 | contig 54266 bp, 45 predicted proteins | sample 1617341 | NCBI WGS metagenome assembly MPLX02 (sample SAMN05944804, study PRJNA350692) | marine metagenome | biome: marine; feature: ODZ; material: water; isolation source: 120 m water sample filtered on 0.2 um supor filter | place: Pacific Ocean | collected 2012-04-08 | depth 120m m | reverse complement strand
TAAACACTCTCATTGTCTATAACAAAATCGATATAAGCTGTTTCTCCAACTTTGAACATATTGGAGTAATTCGTATTGGTGGTCAGTAAGGTCCGTGGTGAAAGCAAAGTCGGTTCAACATTATCATAAGTAATAAAACTATTATCTGTAGTTAAAGTATAATCATCTACACCTGGGTTAGGTGCATAGTTTAGAGCTGCATCTTTTGCAAGGTCCCAATAGTCATAAATTCTGTAACTGATGTTATCTCCACCAGTGGAAGTCGTTCTTGTCATGCTTGAAGTATCAATTATTGCATTCCAAGTGCGACCAGACACATCAGAAATTACTTTAGTAACACTATCAGCCTGATATTTTATTGTTATGTTATCGATATACCAAAATTCTACTTTTGGGCTATTTCTCGGTTCACTTGTCCCTGTTTCACTTAACCTTTCATTCGCCATAAACTTTAAGGTGATTGTATCACCTTGTTTAGCAAGAGAAGTATTGTCATATGCATTATTTGAACTTAAAAATGAATTTACAATAAAAGGAGGACCGGTATCTGAAGTCATAAAATTTTGAGTTTGACTTACATTTGCACTGTTTCCTGGACAATCCGAAATCGCACCTTCAATTTTCACATAATATTGTGTGGATTCAGCCAATTCTGGAGCTTGTATACTTACAAGATTTTTAAATTTATCATTTGGATCAACAGTAAAAGTAGGGAGACTTTGAAATGGAAGACAAGTAGCAAAATTATCTTCCGACAATTGTATGATTCCACTACATGGGATACCTGGATCTCCAAAGTTATGAGATCCAGTTGTAATTGTGATACTATTAGGATCTAGAGAAAGATCATTTACATAAAGAGTTAATACAGGTGTTTTAGAAGCAGAATTGAAAACTCCTGTGAAAACTGGTGAAGTAGTATCATACACAACTGATGCATCACCGGCATAGACCCCCTTGTCAAAGGTGTTTTTTAACCATGCATGAACCGTATAGATGTCATTGACAGAACCAGGAACACTCCATCCTGTGACCTTATGTCCTAAATCTGTTTTTGAAGGATTGAGTTGAAGCCAAGGTACACTGCTTACCGGAAGATCCTTGACTGTGTTGAAATAGTAATTTTTTACACCTGCTGGATTGAGATTGTTAAAGGAAAAAGTTACTGGATTTTCATTCGTACAACTTATTGAAAGTGAAGAATTCCAGTAGTTAAGCGAGTGTGTTTCAGCAGCAAAGGTTCCTGTATGTGTTTTTTGGTACTGATTAAGGGCAGACTCTTCAGCTTGATCTGTATTGACTGAATCGCATGAAGCATGAAATAAGCCAATAAGTATAGATAAAACAATCCAGCGCATAGACGGATTATAAGTTTCTTGGCCTGTTAAGTAGCCTGTTTAAATACATTTATCTAGAAATGGAAACATGTCTTTTTTGAATTTGTTTATCGCTTCTTGTTTGAAGATGCATAAGCCTGATTATTTTTATCCTTTGATTTATTCCAATTCTTAGCAGGCTTTCTGTATTTTCTTATAAATACTTCAATTAAGTCAATACTAATGCGTGGACATTTTAATTAAAAATGATAATATTTTATAGTCATAATATCAATGACTTAAAAAATATGAGGTTAATTATATGCCCATATTCTGAGTACTGCGGTATAATTTGGTAAAAACCTATTGAGTCACTGCTTGAAAACAATCGGCGGTATTGAAGACCGTTTTGTTGCATGTTTGTTTTTGAGGAGGGGCTGAAATAATATGAATTATTAGTTGGAGCTAACAACCAACCTACAGGAAACCGAGCAATAAGGTAGAAAAAGGATTCAGACATTATCAAGAATCCTGAATTTCCTGATCCAAATTATTTTTTCCCTCCATGTCTGAACCATTTATCTTTCCACACACATGATCTCTTAAATGATTAAGGATGGAATTTTTTGAGATTGGCTTGAGGTTGCCTGGAGGTCTATATTTCTTTTCCATTTCTTCAATAGTTGTGCCTTTGGAGATGTTTATGTAAGCATCGTTTTGACAGTCAATAATGCGAGTCGTAAAAGTACCGTAATGATTTTGTGAATCTTTAATATGGTCTACTACTACACGATAGAATGGACCCAACTCCGGTGCAGTTTCATTATTCAAAAGATGGAGTATCAATTTATAGTGCTCTGGAAGTGGCAATAAAACATGGTCCGCCTTATTAAGCACATTTTTTTGATCCTCATTTTGGGAATTTACTTTGATGGCACGCCCCATAAATCGACCTGCGAGAAATATTGAATCCATTCCATCATTGATATCCATATAACGATTGGCATCAATCAGAAAAGAAGATTTTGAATCAACTGTTAATGGTATTTGATAGAGGTATTTATTTAGATCATTGTCGACACAAGTAACATGGTACTTATCAGTTGAAGTCCGAAAGGAAGCAACAGGGCAATCGGAGGGATTTCTATTTTTAATAAGTTGAACTAATTGAAATAACTTATTTTCAACCGCGAAAAGCGAACAAAAAAAGAAAGAGGCCGACAAAAAGACCAGGACCCGTTTCATTAGCAACTCCATTTGAAATGAATCGAATCGTAATGATTGATTTTGAATTTAATTTAAACCCTTGAAAAGCGTTTGTAAAGATTTTCATGAATTTTATCTAGTAAGGCATGATTAATTATTAAAAGCTGGTTCATTATTAATAATGATAAGAAAGATAATCTCGCTCAAAATGAAATTCCAAAACCAAACATGACCTGATTAAAATCACCTTTGATCGGTACATTGGTTTGGTAACTGGAACCTTCAATAACTGATACTGGAGGTGAATAGATCACGTTATTTTCACGATAAGATGCAGCCGCTTCAATACTGATGCTCTCACCCTGATAAATTTCCCAACCGTATATGATGAACCACGCATTTCCTTTCGTGTATTCGCCGACAAAGGTTTCAGTGGTTTTTTGGCCTCCAACACCTTCAATTATATATTCGATGGTTGCAGTGCCTTCTGTCATTTTCCCATAGCCCAGTGTCAAATTAGAGCGATAGACTGAAGATATTCCTCCAAATTTACGTTTCCCTTTACGATAGAGAAACCTCTTTTGTAAACCAAAGGTCATTCCGATATCCTGAGATTTCATAGTAAATCGGTATTTGAAATTGGGTGTGGTTTGGATGGTATAAGCCAAAGCCGTTTCTCCGATGCCAAGCCACTTATAGCTCAGGTATAAACTGTAAGGAGTGGCGCCAGTTTCAAATCCTTCGAATTTTTGTTCCCGATCCAGGGGAGATTCAGTGTATACGGTGGTGTCATATATTGGAGTCAGGAGTTTTAATCTCCAGTCACGCCCTTTTAGAAAAGAGTAGGGCCGTTTGTAGTCGAACTGACCTATCTTATAGGGATTCAACTTGGTGAATTTATTTCGAACAGCCTTTCCATATCGTTTGCTGACTTGGGCTTCAGATACAGTGCCCCATAACAGCACCGCCATCATTCCCACACAGAATGTCAGTTTACGTTTAAAAGCCATCAGAAATTCAATTAATTAAATTACAGTCAATAAATTTCGTGAAATAGATGTCATTTCATTTTTTGTTCATGGGCATATTCACCCATATTCGTATCGGTATTCTTTTTCATCACTTGAACAGAAAGTTTTAGCTCACATTTCCTTAAACCTATTCAAGAGCCTATTCGTCCATTTTTCGTATCGGCAGTCCGCAACTTTACTTGAATCTCCGTAAAGGCCGACTTTCCAAATGGCTGCTGAAATTTCACTCAAATTTTTGAGTGGAAACAGCCATCCAGATTTCGCATCGGCCTTGAGCCAATTTTCTTTAGTAAAAAATGATCAGGGATAGGATTAATAATTTATTAGCAATTGCCGATAACGCGTACGAGTACTCTTAAATTTGTATCTGACGTCAGATTCATTTCATGCGCATAAGGCACAATGCAGCGGGAATGAGCACCCTGCGAAACAGCAGGATGCATCAAAACCGTGTCCAAAATTCGATCGAAAAGCTGAGTTCAGGAAGTGCCCTGAACCGCGCTAAGGATGCCCCTGCAGACCTGTACCAGGCAGAAATGCTACGGTCACAGGCCTCGGGGTTGAAGCAAGCTGCGGAAAATGCTGAACATTCGATCTCCCTCCTCCAAACAGCTGGTTCCTTCCTTGGGGATATCAGTTCCAAATTAACAGAAATGCGGCAATTGGCCGTTCAGTCTTCCAACGAGGCAACCAATGATCCGGCAACACTGGAAGCCAACCAGTACCAACTGGAACTCCTTTTGAGCAGCATTCTCAGTATTGCGGAAAAAGCTGACTTTGGAGGCAAAAAACTGCTCGATGGCAGCATGGGTGTTAACGGCGTGACCGTCGGTGAAAACCTGAAATTCATTGAAGCAGCCAAGGACACCCCATCTTCACCTGAAAAAGGCTTTTCCATTGACATTACCCATACTGCCACACGATCCAGCATGGTCGGACAGATCCCTCTGACTGTTGATAGTATTGGAGAGGGTTTTGTGATCCGCGTCAAAGAAGGAAGCCGTCTTGCCGTTCTAGATACCCGGGAAGGAGATCTATTTCAGGAAATTGAAGTGATGAAAAAAAGAAACCAGCGAAAACAAGGTGGTGAATTTGAAGACCCTTTCAATTTTTCCTTTGCTGAAGATGCAAAACTTGAAAAATCACGAAAAGTGGATGAAAACCAAAAGCAGAAGGGCTCAGAATCCAAACCAACTGGCAACAATGCTGAAGAGTCCCTCGAAGTCCGCCAGTTTGTGCTTTTTCATTTAAATCAAAAGCTTGCTGACAACAATCTCAATGTTCAGGCTGTGAGTTCCCATGATGGAAGGTTGATCCTGCACCACTTTGAATACGGCGACAAACCCAAGTTCCAGGTCAGTTGCAGTATTCCAGAAATGATTGCACGCGAAGCAAACGCATGGGAAGAATCCTTTCCAGGTAAAAATGTGGAAGGGACCATTGGAGGTGGCCAAGCAATTGGAGACGGCATGAGACTTATGGCAAATACAGGTGGACCAGCTCAAGGAGCAGTGGTTGAGTATTCGGGACTACCCGGGACTTTTAAGATTCCTGTCCTCGACCCACGTGGAAGACACATCAACAATGAACCTTTTGAACAATCTCAGGAAATGCTTCTGGGTTCTGTAGAAGAACCCATCATAGAAGGATATCTCCATATCACTCAGCAAAGCCAAAGTGTCCAAACCGGTGAAAGCGCAAGTGAATATGATTTGTTTTCCTTGAACGACGTCCGCCCTTCCAAACTTGGATCTGGGATAATGAACCCTAGTCAATTCAAAAGTATTTCAGATATCGACTTGACCATGGAAGGAGGAGCAGAAGATGCCGTTCTTTTGATAAACAAAGCAACCCAGGATGTTTCCGACATCAGACTCGACATCGGATCATTCGAGAAGAATGCTTTACAACGCGCGATGCAGAATGTTGAAACAGAAGCTCTTGGTGTTAACAGTTCAAGAAGCAGATTGCAGGACACTGATAGCGCCAAGGAAATTGCCAATCTTACACAATCTCAGATTCAGTTGAATACCAGTCAAGCCCTCACAGGACATGCATATCAAAAGCCGATGCATGTGATGAAACTGCTCAACCAATAATTATTGAGGCATTTTTTTATGAGTGGTGATGAGCTTTATCTTGGTACTGAGCCAATGCGAAACGGTCTCGAACTGGATCCAAAGGCTGTAGAAAATTATTTTAATCATCTTTTCCCCTTTCTCGAAGAAAACCTCAGCATCAGCCAGTTTCGGGGAGGTCAATCCAATCCGACTTATCGGGTGATCTCCGGCAAACATGCCTGGGTGATACGTAGAAAACCACCAGGCCCTCTTTTACCCTCGGCTCATGCAATAGATCGTGAATATCGTGTGCTTTCAGCTTTGGGTAAAACCAATGTGCCAGTCCCAAAAACATACAACCTCTGTATGGATGAAAATATTTTGGGGACGCCATTCTACGTCATGGAATGTGTAAATGGACCCGTCTACTGGGATGCACTTCTGCCTGGGAAAACCATGGAAACACGTGGAGTGGTTTATGACAGCATGAATGCATCCATCGCAAAATTGCATCAGGCTGATTTTGAATTTCTGAAACTTGGAGATTTCGGGCGACCCGGAAATTACGTTGATCGCCAGTTAAAAAGATGGGGCCGCCAATACCTGGAAGCAGATTTCGAAAGGATTCTTGAAATGGACCTGCTCATCGAATGGCTTGAGGAGCGAATCCCTGAACAAACACAGACCTCCATCGTGCACGGAGATTTTCGTCTTGATAACATGGTCTTCGATGCTGAACGGAATCAAGTACTGGCCATCCTGGATTGGGAACTTTCAACCCTTGGTGACCCTTTGGCCGACTTCGCTTACCATGTCATGCAGTGGAGAATCCCCTTTGATCTGCATCGCGGTTTGGCTGGAGCCGATTTGTTTTCCCTGGGAATCCCTGATGAAAATACCTATCTGGAATCCTATTGCAAAAGAACAGGGAGAACTGAAATCAAAGACTGGGATTTCTACATCATTTTCAGTCTGTTTAAAATGAGTGCCATTTGCTACGGAATTCTGGTCCGCATTCATCATGGTACTGCAGCCAGCGAACATGCTTTGAAAACTGGATCGCTGGCCCGTCCTTTTGCAAAACTGGCATGGGATCAGGTACTCAAAAAGATCCTGGACTGAGTCATGTTGAATGAATTCTCATTTCATGCGTGGGTTTGTTAATCCTTTAGCCCAACAAAACGTCTTGATTTTCACATAGATTGAAAAATGATTGATTTTCTTTCCGATTTCATCCAAAACATAAAGTATATATCATCCAGATTTAGGAGGGAGAGATGTTTGTTTTTCAACCAGGATGATTCAATTGAAGATGAATTAGTTGAATGGCCAAGTGGTTGACGATTTCTGATGTGCAAAATCTGCTTCATGTCCCGGAATCGACGATCCAAAGATGGGTACGCCAAGGGAATTTGCCGTGTACTGAACGGTCAGGGAAATATTATTTCAACCGTGAAACGCTCTTGTCCTGGGCAGAAGCCAAGGAAATTCATGTTGAAAAAAAAGACCTGTCACGTAAAAAACCTTCACGGATTGAGAAACACAATTGGCATGAACTGAAGGAAGCCATGCAGATGGGCGGCCTGCATAGACTGAAAGGAAACTATGAGTGGGATGAACTATACAGGTATGTTTCCAAACTGATTCCTTACGGTGAAACCATTCAAAATCAAGTCTTTGAGCAGTTGGTTCAAAGGGAAGAACTCTCTAGCACAGCTCTGGGACATGGTCTTGCCGTACCCCATCCGCGTATTCCAATGAAACTTGAACTCCAGGATTCCCTTGTTCTTTCAGTATTTTTGGAAGATCCAATAGATTTGAAAGCGCCGGATCAAAAGCCTGTATTTTTCCTTTTCTTGCTGTTAAGCAGGGAAGCTCGTGAACACCTTCAGTTTCTTTCACAAATCGCAAAGGTCCTCAACGTCCCATGCATGCCCTCATTTTTATCACAATCCCCAAGTCAGGAGCAGCTGCTTGAGCAGTTTCATCAAATTCTGGCGCAATAAACTCAACGCCTTCCTCGCTCATGGCCTACCAGCCGGAGAGCGCCAACTTCTAAGTCGCTTCCAGGCAGTTTCAGCTCGTGAAGCAACTGTCATGATGACTGCTGCCTTGGTACTTGGAAGCTCGGCTGGCATCCTCTCCGTCGGCCTGAACTGGTCGGTACACGCATTAAGGGAATTCAGTCAGGATCTTGAAGCAGGTTGGATGGCAATCGCATTTCCCGCACTTGGTGCTGGATTAGCAGTATTCATGATCCGTTCGATGATGAAAGATTTTTCGGGTCATGGAGTTTCCGACGTGATCATGGCGATGACGGTGGGGTCCGAAAGGCTGCAGCGTAGAATGATTTTTTCAAGATTTTTCGGTTCCCTTTTTACTGTCGGCAGCGGTGGTTCAACAGGTCTGGAAGGACCCATTGTTTGTGTTGGTGGTGCAGTTGGATCTGCATTTGGACGATGGCTTGCCATGAACGAAAGGCGTCGAAAGCTACTCATCGGGTATGGAGTTGCCGGGGCAGTAGCCGGAATTTTTAATGCCCCCTTGACCGGATTGATTTTCAGTCTTGAAATCATCGTTGGTGAATGGAGCATCCTCACCATCCTGCCTACCATCATTTCGGCAGTCTCGGCGACTGAAATCAGCCGCATCCTGATGGGCAATAAAATCGCTTTCTATCACGAAATCGCAGGGTTTTCATTTGTATCGTTGGTTGCTTGCCTGGGACTTGGGATTATAACAGGATTGATCTCAATTGCCTTCGTAAGAAGTCTTGGTTTTTGGGAAAATCTTTTTTCCGGCATCCACAAGAATCCATGGATCCGAGCCACTTTAGGAGGCCTTTTAGTCGGGATAATGGGTTGGCAAATGCCTGAAATTCTCTCAGAAGGCTATAATGTTACACAGAAATTTTTATTACAAACCCCAGATTACACGCTGGCTTTTATGCTCCTGTTTGTCGTTTTAAAATTTCTCGCCTGTGGAATTACTCTAGGAAGCGGTGGGGTGGGAGGTGTTTTTGCTCCAAGTCTGGTTATAGGCAGCGGAGTAGGCCTTGCATACGGGATGGTTTTGGGGAAATTGCCAATCGATAGTCTTGCCGAGGAAGCCGCGTTTTCCTTGGCTGGGATGGCTGGGATGGTGACAGGTGTTATGCATGGCCCCCTAACAGGGATTTTCCTGGTGATGGAGTCGACCCGGGGCTATTCAATGATTCTGCCCCTCATGCTCACCGCAAGCAGTGCGATGGTCATCAGTTCCTTCTTCGAAGTTGGTTCGGTCTACACCCGTGATATGATCAGTCAAGGTAGTCTAATTAGAAGAGGGACCGACCGATATCTTCTCCACTACATGAACATTCGCGACATTCTTGATCAGGATTTCAACACGGTGGATCCGGATCTGCTTCTCCGGGATTTCATCCCGATTTTTCAGGAGGCCCGAAGGAATTACTTCCCGGTTATCGAAAAAGAGAATGGGGCTTGTGTCGGAGTCGTGTTTCTGGATGACGTACGTCCTTACCTTTTCGACAAAACTTTGCATGAGCTCGTCACCATGGGTTCGATCATGCGGATGCTGCCGGTCATCCGACTGAATGAGCCTGTGAGCAAAGCCCTCGATCAATTCGAAAACTCCGACGCCTGGTCACTTCCTGTTGAAGAAAATCAACGTTTTCTAGGTATGCTCTCCAAATCAACACTCTTCAATCACTACCGCCGTGAACTCCAAATCCAAAGTCATTGAAGAAAGATTTCGGGAAATTTCAGTTTCCTGAAATTCATAAAATATTTTAAAATATACTTGTGAATTGAATAGTTTTTTCATATTTTAATAGTATTCATACATACTCTGAAGGATCCATCCTGGAAAGAAGAAAGTAGAAGCCATGAACATGTCTCAGTTGATAGAAGAACTTTCAGAAAGAACCGGATATCATCCCCACGACACAGACAGGGTGGTAAGGATTTTTTTTAACAGCATCAAAAATGCCCTTGCTCAGAAAGACAAAGTAGAGATCCGTGGATTTGGTTCCTTCAACATCAAAGAATATAAAGGTTACAAGGGAAGAAACCCAAGATCAGGTGAGCAGGTCGTAGTAAGGTCAAAAAAATTACCGGTCTTTCGTACCGGGAAAGAACTCAGGGAAAGGGTTAACCCATAAGAGGCGTCTTCATTCTGAACTGGATGGTTCAGACGAATTTTCCAAAGCATCGGTAAAACGGTCTTTGGGCTTGATCAGTTCCGTGATTTTCAGCGCATTCTTACCTTTGTAAGCCCCTTGAAACCCTCGGAATTTGAGTACATTCCCGACTTTGACCTTGAGTGCCCCTTCCTGGTCTTGGTCTAGAAGGAGATTATCTCCTACCTGAAGTTTCAAAAACTTTCTAAGGGCAATCCTCGATTCACCTAGTTGTACACAGAGTTCCATCCTGGTCTGCAGAAGATTTTCTGAAAGTCTAGAGACGTTGAGTTGATTGACCTGATTGTCTTCCAAAGCGTAACTTCCCTCCAATTTGGCGCGGATCGGATCAAGCATCAGGTAAGGAATACATACACTGAGCGTCGTGGTCATCCGATTGATGACGACATCAAAGGTGGTTGCAACCACCACCTCTTCTTCAGGAACGATATTTGTGAATTTCGGATGTGTTTCGAGTCTTTCATAACGTGCCTGAAGGGTAGAAACTTTTTTCCAGGCGTTTTCTAGGTCTTCCACTGCATTTTTAGTAATTTTTCCGATCATTCGTGTTTCAATTCCTGTAAAATCCCTTTTTGAGGGTGAAGATTGCAACAGCCCGTTGCCTCCAAACATGAGATCGATGATAACATGAACCAGTCTTTGTTCCATCACCATCAGAGCATGCCCTCGAAGGGGGGAAAGACTAAAAACTGCTAGAGCCGCAGGAGGTCGAACTGCTTCGATGTAGTCTTTATAATTAACCAATTCCGTTGCCCTACGGTTCACCGTCACCGAACGACGCATGTTTTGGGTCAGTGTCTGAGCCAACAATCTGGCGTAACGGTCGTAAACGGCTTCCATTCCAGGCATTCTTCCGCGTATGATGCGGTTCTGCTTTCCTAATTCGAAAGGAACGACCCTTTCTGAACTGGGAATTGGAGAAACAGGATCCTGTTCGTGGGATTTCTGAATTAATTGGTTTAAATGTTTTTTTGAGATTTTCATTGATTCAGCTTCTCCAGATTTGTTTTTGGAGAGAGTTGACATTTATCCCATAGACTCTCAAAGGATTCTAAGACATGAAACTTGGTGTGTTGGTCTACCTCGAACATGAGAAAAAGGTACTGATGATTCATCGTCAAAAGGATGATGAGCACAAAGGATACTGGCTTGCGCCTGGAGGAAAAATCGAAAAAAACGAAGCCCCCCAAGAAACTGCAATTAGAGAGTACCAGGAAGAAACGGGTTTGACTCCAAAAAGATTGCATATGAAAGCCGTTTTGAATTTTCCTGATTTCGGAGATTCTCCCTTTGGAGACGAATGGCAGGTATTTTTGTTTCATGCGGATCAATTTAGCGGGAAGCTCACTGATGCGTGTCCTGAGGGTATTCTAAAGTGGGTAGCCCTTGAGAAACTCAAGGATCTGCCCATGTGGGAAGGTGACCAGTTGTTCACCCCGAGGGTCTTCCGACCAGGATTCTTTACCGCTAAATTGTTGTACCGGGGAAACCGTCTTGAACAAAGCATCTTCTGGGAATAAAAAAAAGAAAAACCAAAATTTTGACTGAAATTTTTAGTAGACATCATTGTGTTTTAATCCCCTGGAACTCATTTTCTGATCCCAACCCTTTATCATCATGCCTCGGAATTCCTGAAAAATCCCGGCAGATTTTCTGAAAAAGAGTCTCGAGCATCATCCTGCTTAAACCACCATAAAATTTAATGCTAAGGTCCAGATGCGCCAGTTCAAGCATGATCGACTCTAGTTCAAGGCATGTGAATTGTTTTGCCTGTTTCAAAGCTTGTTTGGTTAAAAAAGGAGGAAGCCTGATTTTACCTGACAAATCGGATTCTGGGACATGCATCTGCTGAAGATAATGCAAGTTCAGTAACCGGCGAAACTGGAGGATGACCAGGGAAAAAAGCCTCACCTGATCCCGTGGTGCTTCCCTCAATTGCTGGTCCAGGATTTCAAGTGCTTGATGAAGCTGTTTCTGGGCCAAGGCTTCTGCCATCCTGAACGCAGAAGCATGTTTATGACCCCGAACTGCGGATTTCAGTGTTTCTTCATCTATCTCACCCCCATCAGGAAATCTGGTTTTTAATTTTTCCAGTTCCTGGTCTAGGTCATTCAGGTCGTTGCCCACGATTTCTATCAGCGTCAGTGCTGCATTCCGGTTTAGATTCAGTTTTTTCTCTCTGATTCTCTGCTGCAGCCAACTTAAAGGAGACTGATCATCGTAGGCCACAAATTTTCGGATCTGCCCATGTTCCTGGATGAGACGGAACAGAGGTTTGCTGAATTCCTGTTCCCGACTTGCAGGGCTCGTGAATATTAGAAAAAGATACGATGGCGGATCAGAGAGCAGTCGCGCCAATGTTTCAAATAGTCTCGAGTGAGAACTGTAGGGATCCTTGGTATTCGGTTTTTTTAACAACTCAGCATGATCCAGTCTGAACACTTTTTGGTCACTGAACATCGGCTGGGTCTCACAATTCACCAAAAATTCATCGATTTTTTTTGCAGGCTCTTCTCCGTTCACCCGCACGAATTCAAAAAGGTCATAACGTTCGAAACACCATTCCCGTTCCCGGCCATCGAGCAGATCAACAGTACATTTTTCAACATTCTCCTGAACCAGCAGGTCCTGATTTCCAAAGAACAAAAATACCTGTTTCAGTTTATTCTTATTCATGAAGAAATACTTTGGCGAAGGGGTTCTATCTTCAGGAGAGGATCATTAAAATGTGCCCTCACTAGGTTGCGCACCTGGAGTGCGGATTCGGATTTCAATGCTTCACGGGCAAGCCGCTCGGCGTCAGGCATCGAAATCATGGATAAGCGCTCCTTGATCGTTGGTATCAGAGGAGCGTTCATGCTGAAAATTCGGAGTCCCAGCCCCGCAAGAATGACTGCCCCATCGGTATCGGATGCCATTTCTCCACATAATTCTACAGGTTTTTGATATCGATCCGCATTTTTGATCAGGATTTGGATCAATTGAAGCACTGCAGGGTGCAGAGGGTCGTAAAGATGTGAGATCTGTGGATTATTCCGGTCTACCGCCAGGAGATATTGGGTCAAGTCATTGCTTCCAATGGCGCAAAAATCTATTTCCTTCATAAATCGATCACTGATCATGAAAGAACTTGGCACCTCGAACATCATGCCGATTTCCGGAAGCTTTGAACCGTTAAAATCATCCCCCAGATCAGTGACGCATTCGTGAAGCAATTGTTTTGCCTGACGGATTTCCTGGACATCGGTCACCATCGGAAATATCAGGGAAAGCTTCTCACGTCTGCCGGAAGCAAGCAGGATGGATTTCAACTGGTTTTTTAACACTCTTGGTTTTCGCAACTGCCTTCTGAGGGCTCTACAGCCCAGATAAGGATTGCCCTCCTGCGGATACCCCATGTATGGCGCAGCCTTATCAGCTCCCAAATCGAGGGTTCGGATCATCAGTGGCTGCTCCTGGGGGATGCTTTCAAAGACTCTTTGATAGACTTCAACCTGTTCTTCAATCTCAGGATAACGGTCAAGGGACAGGAAAAAAATCTCTGTCCGATAAAGACCAATTCCTTCCGCTCCATGGCGGAAAAGCTGATTCAGGTCATTTTCCAGGGCAATGTTGGCAAGCACCTTCATTTCAACCCCGTCTTGGGTCCTGCATGGTTTTTCCCGAAACTGGTCCAGGTGTTCCTGATGCTGTTCTTCAAGCACTACACGACGCTTGAAGGCTGCCATCAGTTCTTCTCCGGGATGGACCACCGCGGATCCGTTTTTCCCATCCAACGCGATCAGGTCTCCTTCATGGATCCGCTTCATCAAATCCAGGTCCAGACAAATACCGGGGATGCGTAGTGAACGGGCCAGAATGGCAGCATGAGAAACGATTCCACCACTGGAAGTGATGATGCCTTTGATCCGATTGGCATCAAGCCTGGCCATGTCTCCCGGTAGCAGTTCTTCGATGACCAGAATTCCTTCCTTCTCGGTTTCAGCCAATAGTTCATGTCCCAGGAAATGAAGAAGCCGATATCCCACATCTTTCAAGTCTGCCCCTTTTTCACTGAGATAGGGATCGTCGATTTGAGAAAAAGCACTGAGATATTCCTGAATTGTTTCATAAATCGACCAGCTCACAGAATTTCCTTCAAGAATATATTTCTCGATTTTGCCCTGGAAATGCTGATCTTCCAGAAACATCAAATGCACATGGAAGATCGCAGCTTCCTCGGTGCCGACGTCTCCGCTGATCTTCTCCACCAGCTTAATCGTGTCGTTGATCGTATGTTCCAGGGCACTGTGAAAATCTTGCAGTTCCCCTTCGGGAGGGTTCGAAGTTTCCCTAGGGGGTTCTTCCGGAGTCCCTGGATGGAGTTGGATCGCTTTTCCCAGGGCAATTCCGGTTCCTACCGGAGTTCCAGAAAGGTGGATACTTGCGGAAGCACTCGGAGAGACTCGAGGCTGAATTGCCTGGGTAGCCAGGTCCAATTGTTTGAGCAACAGAGCTTTGGAGACCAAACTTGAAATTTGAGCGGCAATCGCCTTAAGCATTTCGATTTCATCTCCCACAAATACCCTGGAATCCTCCGTGTGCGCAACCAGCACCCCGAAGGATTTTCGATGCTCCACAAGAGGCACTCCCAAAAAGGAAGAAAAGCGAATCTCATTGGTTTGTGGAAAGTGTTTGAAGCGGGGATGATCCTGCATTTTTGAAGCCTGGACCGCCTCGCACCTTTCATGCACCAGCCCAACCAACCCTTCTGAAGGAGACATTCGTACTTCCTCCACCACCTTTGGATTCAGGCCATGGGTCGCTTTCAGAATCAGCTGATTCTGGGATACGTCATAGATGTAGATGGAACTAGCATCGACATGCATTCTTTCGGCAATTAATGTTGCTGTTCTGGATAAAGTCTCATCTGCATTATGGGAAGAAGTGATGATCCTGCTCATCTCCCGAAATGTTTGCAGGGCAAAAACGTGCGTCGACTGTGATTGGGAAGATTTATCCAAAATAACTTTCAATTCGATTCAAGAAAAAAACAATCATTCCGGCCTGTTTGTAATTCCAGATGATACCACTTGTAGAGTCAGAAAATGATTGTCTCCAAGTCTATTTTTAATGAATTTCACATTTACCGACGATTCTGAGGCAATAATCAGTATTTATAGCTTATAACAATGTAGAGTTCTTCAGTAGAAAAACATCTACTCTGATTTCAGTGTGAAAATCAATCTCATATTCATGGATCCCTTTTATAACATTTGATCCGCAGGCCGAAAGTTGTTTTTCGGGAATTTGAATAAGGATGGAGATCTCAAATCTCATCCATCTCATTTTCGAGATGAAGATGATGGCTGGAATTTATTGCATGAGGCCGGAACAGCCACTAAAGAAACAAAAGAAGAGAAAGTCTAATGAAATGCAGGATGTATCCGCATTGTATGAAACTAAGCTTTCAAACTTCTAAATCATGATTGGCATCAATATCAAAAGGGCTGAGTCCAAATGAGTTGCAATCCCTGATTGAAGTCTGCATTCATAGCAGTTTCTTTCCTTTGGAAATCCTGTACTGATTCAAAAGGAAGTAAAGAAAGGTAGCCTCGACTGCGGCCTTCCTGTCTCAGCAGGCTTACTTTGTCACGAAAAGTCACATATTTCATGCCGGCATAAACCGTAGCTCCTCCAGAAATCCATGGCATCAGAGATGCCAACCCACCTGAAAAGGAATTGAAATTCCCACTTAACACAAGCAAGGTTGCTGCACCTCCACCTGCCGTAATGTAAAACCATTGATTCTCATCTGCCATTGCTTGAGAGATCCTCCGAGTCCATTGCTCTTTGCCGGGATCTTCTTCCACCAGTTCTGGTTCCAGCTTGAGTGGTCGTGTTCTTGGGCGAAGGCGTTTCTGAGTATCAAGTTCACGTCTTGTTCTTGTGATCAACTTCACCTGTTTAGCTACATCAATATAGGTCTGGATCTGATCACCAGGAGTCACAGCAGAAATGCGCTGTTTGACAATCGCATCCGAGGAAAGGTCATTGACTCTAACAATCTCTGCAATTGCAATATTTTCTGTGGCCAATTCCAGAGTCTGGCCTTCAAGATTAGACTGGGTCGAGACCTGCCTGTAGATTACGATTTGACGGCCGTTTTGAAGCCCATGGGCACGCCCTAGGTCGATGCTGATGTTGGGTTTTTTGACACTGATCACAAAACCGCGCAGCAAGGTGTTTTCTGAAATCCTTACTGCAAGTTCAAAAAGACGATCATGCATATCTCGGTCATTAAAATCCACTGTATCCGTGAAATCGGTGATGTTGGTCACAACATCCACCATTCTCAGGGACAACTCAAAACCCATCTCATTTTGGTTTTCATCATTCAAAAATTCTAAAGTACCAATGCTTCCTACTAATACTTTGTCTGCATTGAACAACTTGCCAATCAGCACCCCACAGGCAACATCATGGCAATCTGCTAGAGTAGGATCCCTGTCTTCAATTTGTGCATTCCACTCCGAAGGCCCCACCACAGTGAAGTGGTTGGTATTAAAAAGATTGAGTTGTAGTGCTCTTGAGATTTCCCCGGCAGCGGTTTCTGTCATCCCCTTCGGCAGGAGTGTCAAAAGCAAGACCTTGACTCTGCCATCTTCACTGAAACCCGTGACAGAATCGGTATTGAAATTAAAATTATCCTCTTCGAAAAATCCTGACTGAGCGAGAAGTTCATGTCGCTGAAAGGGAAGCACCATCAACAGACACATAATGGTATGTAGGATGACATTCCTTTTTGCCCGCCTAATAAAAACTTGGTCAAACGCTTTGGCACACATCAGAAAGAATTTGTCGAAACCGGAAATAATTTGCCCCAATGGAAACACTGATTTAATTAATTGAAAAAACTGAAGACGGAAACCCTATACAGCCCCATTCTGCCATACACCATTAAATTGAATTCAGGGCCTTTGCAGCAGTTTTCATGTTATGGGCTTAGAAAGTCCCCCAGAATTCTTCACATTAAAACCGTATGAAAAGCAAGAAAAAGACCACTACACCCTTATTTAAGGCTTTCGTCGATACAACACAGATAGAAGGCGTAAAGTCTTAAAATTCTCCTGTATTTCCCCGAGCCTTACGGGATTTCAGAATAATGACTCAAATGATCAGAGCCAAGTCCTTCCACGGAACGCAACTCATCACTACAACGGCAGACCCCCCAATTCCTCATGTTTTCCCATTAGCAGAAGAAAATCATTTGAGCAAAATTTCGGATTAACAATTTCAAGATTTGTTAAATCCCATAATTTTGGAAAAAAATTGATGTTAAGGATCCAAATGGTTTGATCTTCATACACAGTCAAAACCCCAAATAGAATCAACTATTTTGGGAATTCATATGGCCTCCAAGTTTCTATGCTATGCCCATACCCATTTGGCTGATTTCTATGATCATTCTCCTTTAGGGATGAATAACAGACCAAAGGCCCCTAATAATTTTTTCATAAATAAAGGAAATAGATGCTGTTAGTTTCTGTTCTTTGTAAAAAATTTAAAAACAATCTTGATTTAAAACAACTATAACCACATACTAAAATGTTTGTTTCAAACTGATATCTTATAAAAAAATGTTTCATCCTTTATCTTCAGATTTTTTCAAAATTTATTTCTCTTGTCTCAAACAGGAACAAAAATCCTTTTCACCTGATTCATCCGTTATTCGATGAAAGATCCAGAAAAAATGACTCGCCAGGAACTGCTCCAGCAGGACCGGATCCAGAAGTCCATGTATCGTTTTGTGAATCATCTCCATGTTCAGCAGAAACGTTATTGGACTGGAGCGGTTGTAGTGGCAATAATAATCCTAGGCGCTTGGGCTGGATTTGAATACCGACTCAATCAGAAAATTAAACAAGCCGAGCTTTTTTATGCTTCAAGCCGCCCTTTAGACAATAATCAACTGACATTGGAGGAACGTCATCAGAGAGCACTTGATGGACTTCAACATTTTCTTGATTCAGAAGAAAAAACTGAACTTGGAAGTGCAGCGAAACTTTATTTGGCAAGGGTTCATGCGGATTCAGGTCATTTTGATGATTCAAAGATCCTTTTTGAGGAGGTGATGTTGCAAGATCAATCCAGTGAGATAATGAAAAACGTTGCCCGTATCAGTCTGATCTCGTTGCTTGAACAGAAGCAGGATTGGCAGGGGGCTAAAGAAATGGTCAATGTCTTGAGCAAAGATCGCTGGAATGATCTTCAATTATTCATACAGGCCAGGATTGCACGACATGAGGGGGATAATGATGCATCCAAGACACATCTTCAGAATTTGTTGAACCAAGAACCCGATTCGGCCTACCGCCAAACAGCGGAAATCAAGATGCTGCTTCCTTGAGCCGTCAGCGTCCAAATACTAACTCCTGAAGCCATTTACTTTGGATCAGGTCATTTCCCCAAAGGAACAAATGAAAAAAAAAGAATACCTGAAAATGATGGAGGAACACAGTTCCAATAACACCATTAATCTTTTTCAGAAAGTACATGTCACGGCCAAAAGAGCAAAATCCCTTTATGAACTAGATGAACCGAGTAAAGCATCATTAAATCATAAACCCACCTTTCAGGCCATTCTAGAAACGAATGAAGGAAAAATACGTGTTGTCAGCAAAAGCGCCGAAGAGACTGAAACCACGAATGAAGATGAATAAACTTCCTTCAAATACCTAAACCTCAAAACCTTTTAGGGGGCATATATGGAAGCCCAAAGAGGTTTAGGTTGGACCCTCCTTCAAATTCTCCGGAATTTGTTTACAAATCCCCGTTCCCTGCAAGCGGGGGTCATCATTTTCTCAGGCCTTATTCTCGTCGACTTCCTCTTCAGGTCCCTTTTTCCAAATTTTTCCACTTTCCTTGAGGAACAGGGGACAGAAATCCTGTGGTCAGAAATGGATGTCGGTTTTGCACCGATACTCTGGCTCGTGTTCATAACCCTCATACTGGGCAGTCTTACCATCGTCATCAGTTTTGCTGCGGAAAAAGTTCCCAAACTGATTGATCTGTACATGGATCATTGGCCCAGTCTATTTTTTGTTTGGCTTACTACTGCACTCTATATCCATGCCCTTACAATTAAACTCATGGCAGAGATGCAGATGGACGTCCGTTCAAGTTTGATCCTGAACTACAATATTTTCCTCCCGATTTTCATGATCATCGGTTTTCCTTTCATCCTATCCATCCTTTATTCCACAAAAACAGGAAAGGTGATCGATAATCTCCTTGAGAGTATTCATGCAATTTATCTCAAATTAGCCTCCATCGGCCCCTCAGAGGAACTCAACCCTAAAAAAAGATTGAAGTGGCAAATACATCTTTTTGAAACCACTAATCAACTGATCGATCTGCTAGTTTATGTCCCCTATAAGGAACCCAAAGCGCAAATTATCGAAGGACTGGGTGATCAACTGATTGAATATCTAAAATATAAAAAAGATTTTCCAAATTCTTTTTTTGAAGTGATTGATGAAATTAGAGAAGATGTCTCATTCAAAACCCTTAAAAGTCAATTCCAGGATATCGAAAATGATCGTGTTTTTTATGAATTGAAAAATTTTAGAGTTATTGGCAACGCCTACATCAGTTTCATTGAAGCCGGAGAGTTTGATTTATCCACTTTATGCGTTGAACAAGTAAAGCGAATCGGCGTAAAAGCAGTTGAGTTAAAACAAGAAAAAATGATGGACTTGGTCTTGATTCATCTCAACACTCATCTGCGTTTTGCACTCAAACACGGGAGATTGAATAATGAACCACGCAATCTATATAATCTTATTTTTCATTACGGAAAGTTTGTACAAAGTTTAATTGAACAACGGGACTTGCCCCGTGTTAAAACAAGTTATGGGCATTATCTTTTTTATGGACAAGCGATTTTCGAAGCCCTGCTCGATGCCCCTGCACTGGCATTTATCCTTGATACCCTGGCCACAGAAATGCAAAAGGGGCTCATAAAGATGTACCACTTGCATTGGGATAGGGATCATTACTTTGATCAACTGAAACAGTTTCTGCTACTTGACAATCTACAAAATATTGATAGGGGTTTTGCTTTCAATTTCTTTAGAAAAAATCATGGAATTCGTCTTCTACATATTGGCATGGCCTTGTTTTTTCTTGAACACGATGAAGAAGAATGGGCCAGGATGATCGCCAAGGATACCATGCAGGATTATGATTTACTGGGTAAAGACATTTTTCAAAAAACCATGAATATAATCTACGCACGTCTAAAATTTTCAGGTCCAACATTCTGGGAAGATACCGACCGTGGTAACATCAACATCTATTACACGCCTTATCAAAAACAAATCGATGCGTTCAGAAACATACAAAATGAATACATCAGCATGCAACCAAAACCAGCAAAAGTTATTTAAATTCAGTTGGAATTAGAAAAAATGCATATTAATGCTTGATCAATTGCAATAAATTCTTTTTAATAAATGAAAAGCTTTGAATCAGGCTATTGAAGTTTGTTCAGAAAATTTGAAAACCTTTGTGAAAGGAAACTATTATGGCAAAAATGAGTGATGCAGAATTAATGAAAAAAGTAAGATCTCTTGCAGAATCAAATAGCAAAAGCGGAGCAGCAAGAGAACTTAATATGTCAGTACAGACATTCACCAACCGGTTGCTTTCCGCAGCTTCTTCTTTGGGTGAAGCTCCACCTAAGTTCACCCGTAAGACTACTTCAACACAAAAAATTAAACCAAAACGGGTTCATTCAGACAAAGTTCGTTCTGCAGGTCAGGCTGGAAAAGCATTGAGGGTAATCATTCCTCAGCATTTTTTCAATAATCTTGGATGGGCGGCAGGTGATGAAATTAAAATGCGGAAATCAGGTAAAACAAAGATCATCATCGAAAAAGTTTAATTTAACAAACGACATATACGCATTTCGCCTTAAACCTGTCTCTAAATAGTCCGGTTTAAAAACTACGGCCTGACTTGAGACAGGTTTTTCTCTCCTACTTAAAATTTGGACCGTCATGGATCTGGTGTTCAGACCTAGACGTTTAAGACGTAATCCTTTGATCCGAGAACTGGTCAGGGAAACAGAATTAGCTCCTCGCCAGTTCATCTACCCGATCTTTGTCTCGGAAGGCCAAGGAATCAGGGACCCGATTGATACCATGCCAGACCAGTTTCGATTGTCGGTTGATGAAGTGGTCAGGGAATGCGAGACCCTCTATGATCTTGGAGTGGGAGCGGTTAATCTCTTCGGTTACTCTGAGGTCAAGGATGAACTTGCAACGAAATCCTACGATCCCCAAGGCTTGGTTCAAAGATGCATCCGTGAAATCAAAAAAAAAATACCCGAGATGTGCGTCCAAACGGATGTCGCTCTGGATCCTTACACCACTCATGGTCATGACGGTCTGGTCATCGATGGAGAAATCGTCAATGATGAAACCGTTGGTGTACTCTGTAAAATGGCCCTCTCACACGCAGAAGCTGGAGCCGACTGGATTGCCCCTTCCGACATGATGGATGGGCGGGTTGGAGCCATCCGTGACTCACTCGACGAACAGGGATTGCATCATGTGGGCATCCTTGCCTATTCGGCAAAATATGCATCCTGTTTCTATGGTCCCTTCAGGGGTGCACTGAAATCCGCCCCCAAAAAAGGAGACAAAAAGACATACCAGATGGACCCCTCCAATACCCGTGAAGCCATCCGTGAAGTTTCTCTGGATCTAGATGAAGGTGCGGATGTGGTGATGGTAAAACCCGCATTGGCCTATCTGGATGTCATCGCCAGGGTTCGCAGTGAGTTCGATGCACCCGTTGCGGCATATAATGTATCCGGGGAATATGCTATGGTTATCGCAGCTGCTGAAAAGGGCTGGGTGGATCGTGAAATGGCAATGATGGAGATGTTGTATTCGATTAAACGTGCAGGTGCGGACATGATCTTGACCTACTTTGCCAAGGATGCTGCAAGACGTTTGAAGGCCGACTACGCCCAATTCAGATGAGCCCCATGCCTACAAAAGGCACTGTTACGATACGCAATGCCCGGGTGGTGCTTCCTGGTGGCATTCAGCAGGTCGATGTTTTGGTCAAAGCAGGGATCATCAGTGCAATCGGCCGGGATCTTCCAGGCCAGTCGGAAGTCATTGATGCCGACGGTTTGGTCTTAATGCCCGGGATCATCGATCCTCAGGTCCATTTTCGCGACCCAGGTGCCCCCCAGAAAGAAGACCTCCACAGTGGTTCATGTGCCGCTGCAGCAGGTGGAGTAACAAGTTTTCTGGATATGCCGAACAACAGCCCCCCCGTCATAGATCGCATTCGATTAGCCGTCAAAAAAGAAGATGCCGCCAAAAAATGTGTGGTTAATTACGGATTTTTTATCGGCGCAACCCCAGACAACTTGGAAGAATTGAATTCTGCTGAAAACGTCTGCGGGATCAAAATATTCATGGGCTCCTCAACGGGGAACCTTCTGGTCAGTGAAGATTCCGATCTGGAACGTATCTTCAGCACAGGCACCCGTCTGATCGCAGTTCATGCTGAAGATGAATCCCTCTTACAAGAAAATTCTGAAATGCTTTCCACGGTCCGAGAAGTGGAAGCACATCCCAGAATTCGTGACGAGGCCGTTGCTTTACGGGCTTCTGAAAAGGCCGTGGAACTATCGCTGAAATATCAAAGGCGACTCCATATTCTTCATCTCACCACCGAGGAAGAAGTTCGTATGCTTCAACGCCTACCCCGTGGCCATAAAATCAGTACCGAAGTCTGCACCCAGCACCTGACCCTCAGTGCTCCAGGTTGTTACCGGGAACTTGGAACACTGGCTCAGATGAATCCTCCCCTGAGGACTTCACGTCACCGGGACAGTTTGTGGAAGGCTCTGAAGGACGGTGTTATCGACTGCATCGCCACTGATCATGCCCCTCACACCCTTGAGGAAAAAAAACGTCCCTACGGCGAAGCGCCCTCAGGAATGCCAGGCGTGGAAACCTCTCTCCCTCTGATGCTTGATAGGGCGAATCGTGGAGAATGCAGCCTACTTGAAATTTCCAAATGGATGAGTGAGGCTCCAGCTAGGCTATACGGAATGTTTAACAAAGGAAGAATAGAAGTGGGTTATGATGCGGACCTGGTACTTGTGGACATGGAACAAACCAAAACGATTACCAACGGGCAACTTCATACCCGGGTCAACTGGTCCCCATTCCATGGCATGCAACTCAAAGGCTGGCCCGTACGGACCTTGGTTCACGGAAAAACAGTTTTTTTGGACGGGAAAGTTGATACCAAAGTACGGGGAAGAGAAATACGCTTTGCTTAATCCCTGAGTTTTTTTATATTTGGTAAGAATCCTTAAAAAATAATTTACCTTAAACAAACATCAAAGAAGGGAGAACTCCATGAATACTCAAACTGAAGTAAAAGTCGAATACACGAATCTCGTTGAGATGCAGGAGGATTCCTGTCGCAAATATGCCCAGAATTCTCTTTACGGCACCAAAAAAAGCGGCACTTTCGAATGGATCACATATCAGGAATTTGCTGAAAAAGTAGACCAGTTCCGCGGAGGTCTTGCTTCCCTTGGTGTAGGAAAGGATGACAAGGTCGCCATCATCAGCAAAAACACGGTGCCATGGGCGGTTTCCAGCTACGCCACATTTGGACTGGAAGCCCAGTTTGTGCCGATGTATGAAACCCAACTGACAAAAGACTGGGAATACATTTGCGAAGACAGTGGCACCAAAATTCTGCTGGCTGCTAATCCTGAAATTTATGAAAAAGTTAAAGAATTCCCCAAAAAACTGGAAAAACTGGAAGCAGTGATCCTCCTCGAAGGAAACGCAGACGAACAGACACTGACCTATGATACCCTTTTGAAGAAGGGGCAAGAACAGGCCACGCCTTCCAGAAAACCGGATTATGAATCCGAAATGGGTATGCTCTATACCTCTGGAACAACTGGAAAACCGAAAGGGGTTTTACTCACCCATCATAATGCGTTGTTTATAGTTTCTTCTGCCACACAAGCATTCCAATTGAGTCATCAGGACAGAAGTTTGTCTTTTTTACCGTGGGCACACAGTTTTGGACAGTTAGCTGAAGTTCATATGTTGATCAAATCCGGTTGTTCAGCAGGATTAGTAGAAGATGTAACTGAATTGGTTGATGATATGGCTCTGGTGAAACCAACCATTTTTTATGCGGTTCCTCGTGTCTACAACAGAATTTTTGATCGCCTTAACGGTCAGATTCAGGAAAAGCCTCAGATCATCCAAAATCTCTTCAGAGCTGGGCTCAAACACGCTAAGCGGGAACGAGAGGGAGAAACTCTGGGGTTTCCCGACAGCCTGACACTGACCCTGGCAAGAAAAATCATCTTTAAAAAAATTCTGGCTCGTTTTGGAGGACGAATGAGAATTGCTGTCAGTGGAGCCAGTGCCCTCAGTGCAGAAGTAGCGGAATTCGTGAATGACTTGGGTATCAGTGTCATGGAAGCCTATGGATTGTCGGAAAATTTCGCCGCCTTAACTGGGAATCTTCCTGGAGCCAGAAAATTTGGTTCAGTCGGCAGACCTCTTCCAGGTGTCCGCATCGAAATCGATTCCTCTGTGGAAGGTTCGAAGGAGGAAGACGGTGAAGTGGTCGCTTATGGTGAAAACATCATGAAAGGTTACCACAACCTTCCAGATCAAACCCGCTCCACCTTGAACGAATCTCACGGACTCCGCACAGGAGACCTCGGGCATCTGGATGAAGACGGTTTCCTTTTCATCACTGGCAGGATCAAAGAGCAGTACAAGCTTGAAAACGGCAAATTTGTGGCTCCTGCCCCATTAGAAGAAGAACTCAAACTTAGTCCCTTCATCAATCAGGCCATGATTTATGGGCTCAATCGTGAGTACAACGTGGCCTTGATCGTCGCAGACATGGAAATTGTAAAGCAGTTTGCCGATGAAAAAAGACTCACCGGAAGTGATGTCGAATTACTTCAACTACCTGAAATCCGTGAACAATTCAAAAAACAGATTGAGTCCCACAGCACCTCTTTCAAGAATTTTGAACGGATCGAAAATTTCAACCTGCTTGACGAAGAATGGAGCACAGATAATGGGATGTTGACTCCGACCATGAAGGTGAAGCGCTCAGTAATTGAAGAAAAATTCAAAGAAAACATCGTGTCCCTCTACTCCTAGTATTCAACTCCACATCTCTGACCGGCTTTTTCCCCTTTGGATGGGATCCGGTCAGTCATATTTCCGATATATCTTGAGCAACCCGGTGTCCCTGTTAAGCTTTTAGGTTTTCTAATTTCCGGATGTGCTTTGCATGCAAATTGAGGTCTCGGGTCTTCATAAAAGCTTCCTAGATGGTGAGGGACATCAACTCCACATCCTGCGAGGGTTGGATTTCAGTCTAGATACAGGTTCAAGTGCTTCAATCGTTGGGGCTTCTGGTACAGGGAAAAGCACCTTCCTTCACATTTTAGGAACTCTTGACCGGGGGGATACTGGAAACATTTATTTCGAAAAAATGGATCTGATGAAAATGAAGAGGGAGGAATCCTCTTCTTTTCGGAATCGGAAAATAGGGTTCATCTTTCAGTTTCATCAACTCCTTCAGGATTTCAATGCATTGGAAAATGTGATGATCCCAGCTCTGATTTTAGGAGATTCCCACTCCACCGCCACCGAACGTTCCAAAATGCTGTTGGATCAGGTGGGACTTTTTGATCGAATGCATCATAAGCCTTCTCAACTTTCTGGGGGTGAACAACAGAGGGTCGCCATAGCCCGGGCCTTGACGAATGCCCCAAAACTTTTGCTTGCTGACGAACCCACGGGGAATTTGGATGAGGAAACAAGTGATCAGGTGATGGAACTTCTGCTCAAACTGAATGAAGAAAACCACATTAGCTTAGTAATGATCACCCACAATCAAAAACTGGCGATGTTGACGAATTTTAAATTCCGTCTCGAAAACGGTGTACTTCACCAGGAATAGAGCCCCTAAGATTTCCTAACATGAATCAAGAATTACAACGTGCGGCCAGTCCCTGCAGGTCAGGTTTCATCTTTTTTGACTCATCAAATACCCTTGAGATCATGATGCTTAAAAAAGCTATCATGCTTTCTTCGCTTTGTTGGGCCTACAATTTCCCATTGAAATGAGTTGACCGGGTGGCTTTCTTTGTCCCTCTTCTATTCTGTCCTTCAGGTTTTATGATGCCGCATGGCAAAAGGCCCCAGTCTTTTCTTCACAAAACCTTGTTGCGCGCTTTACTACTTTTATTTGTTTTATCTTCTGGCTTCCCAATTTCCTATTTGAAAGCACAGGATCCATCTCAGACTATCAATAGTATTGAAATCGTTGGAACTTCGGATCTCGAAAAAGCACAAATCCTTTTCATGATTGAAAGCCAGGTTGGAGAAACCCTGGATCAGCGTAAGCTTCGCCAGGATGTCCATATCCTCCACGAAATGAACCTTTTTCGCGATGTCCAAGTTGAGGTGGAACCTGGAGAAGATGGCTACATTCTTCGCTATCGTTTAAAGGAACGTGCTCGATTGGCAGATGTGCGTATCGAAGGACGTACCCTGGTCTCAAAAACTGAAATTGAAAAACAACTGACGATGAAGGTCCAGGATGTCTATGACGTCGTCAAATTGCGTGAAAATGAGGAAATCATCCTTGAAGAATACCGTAAAGAAGGATACCCAAAAGTCAAAGTCCGTTCCCGTGTGATTGAAGTGGATGAGATGAATTATGAGATTGTTTTTGAAATTGATGAAAAACCCAGAGTCTTCCTGACCGACATCTATGTCAAAGGAACCCAGTTTTTTACAGAACTCGATATCAAAAGATTCATTCTCAGTGCAGAAATCGACTGTTTTGCTTGGATGAATGAATCTGGAGTTTTTCGAGAGGAAATGATCAACCAGGACCTCGCACTCATTTCACAGCAATACCTGAAAAATGGATTCATCAAGGTTTTCATCGATAAACCTAAAGTAACCATCATCAATAATCCTGAATACAGTTGGCTCGAAGTACGACTCAGTGTTAAAGAGGGGCCACAGTTTTATATCGGAAAAGTTGATGTCAGTGGTGACATCCTTGGAGACAAAAAAAGCCTGATGGAATCTTTGAAACTCAAAAGAGGAGAAATATACAATCCGTTTTTTCAAAACCGTGATCGTTCCCAACTGAACGAAATCTATCAGGAACAGGGTTATGCTTTTGTGAGGGTCGTACCCAGAACAAAAATTGATGACGAAAAAAGAACGGTTGATGTCAATTACCAGATTATCAAACGGGAAAAAGCATACATCGGCAGAGTAGAAATTGCTGGTAATGCAGAAACACGTGACCATGTAATCCGACGCGAATTCGAGGTTGCTGAAAAAGAACTCTTCAACGGTAAAAAACTGAGGCTCAGCCAGGAAAGCCTCATGCGGCTTGGTTTCTTTGAACCGGGCCTTCAACTTGAGCAACGTGCACGTGAACGAGAAGATAACGTGCTCGATATCCTTACCAGACTCAAAGAAGCACAGACAGGAACATTTCAAGCACAAATCGGCTACAGCGATCTCTCAGGCTTCAGCGGAGGTTTACAGCTTTCTAAAGGAAACATCCTTGGTACTGGAAGGACCCTACGCTTAAGCTCCCAATTTGCAGAAAAAGACGTAACCCAACAATTTGACATCACTCTGATCGAACCAAGACTTTTTGATTCTCTGGTCTCCGCATCCATCTTCACATCACGCAAAAGGATTTCAGACAGCACTGGATTAAACCTGGGAATGGTAACTGAGAACTCTTATGGATTTAGTCTGGGCACTCCAGTCTATTACCGGAATCTAAGACTTGCTTCCCAGTTCAGTGCACTCGACCGTCTTTATGACACGGATCAAACTAATGTCATAAAACGCTCAGTCTCCCCTTCCTTAACCTACAACACGGTCAATCATCCCGTGTTTCCCACTACAGGCCTGAAAACAAGTATTGGAATGACTCAGACCGGAGAACCTTTTGGAGGCAATGTGAGGTTGAGGGAATACCGTTTTCTCTATCAACAGTTCTGGTCTTTGAATCTGGACAGCACCCTTATTCTGATGGCAAAGTCCCAGATGGGGATACTCCAACAACAGGGAGACACCAAAATCCCTGCAGAAGACCGTTATCGCATTGGAGGCATGAACAGCATTCGAGCCCATCCCTATTACGTCATAGCAGGACCGTTCAGCTTTCGAGAGCAGTCCCTCAATCAGGAAAGCAAAATCATTGTGGATGAAAATGGATACCAGCAGTTAAAAACCTATGACAAACGGACAATGGGTCTCAGCATCGGTGAACTGGAACAACTCGAAAGTGGGGGGGTCTTTGAGCGAATATTCAATCTAGAACTTCTTTTCCCGCTAAGCCGGGATGAAAAGAGTTTCATCCGAGGAGTTGTTTTTGCTGATGCAGGTAACGTCAACGCCGAAGCGGTTCAGTACCAATTACTTGGAGAAAAAGAGCCGGGATTTTTCGATATGCGAAATAGCGCAGGAGCAGGTGTGAGGGTCATCACACCGATGGGAGTGTTGCGTTTTGAGTATGGAATGAAACTCGACGCACGTAAAGGAGAAAGCCCAGACCGTTTTGAATTTACGGTAAGTGGTTTGTTTTAAAATTCATGCCAACCTAAAAAATATCATTCATCATTTTCTATCAATTCCCAGGTACTGTCTCCCAACTGTCTAACTATCGCCAACAATTCCCCATAAGGACATTCACCATTCCATTCCTCCGGTGCAATGAGGGACAGAGTCAATTTATCGTCAGGTGGACTTTCAATTTTATCATGGTTAGTATTTTTTCCATTCCTGCAGTATAGAAAATAGGGATGAAGCAACACCGGTTTGAAACCAAATCGGGCTTTCCCGATTTTTTCAGCAAGTTCTACCCGGTTTTCAATCTGACGCGCCTGTTTAACGAGCAGGTCTGCCTGTTGTTGGAGTTGGTTGATTTGTTTCGCTGCATGCTGCCTCATAGCAGAGAGTGACTTCTCTTTCTGCTCATCAACGGGTTCGACCTTTATCAGGGGACTACCGGCCTCCGTTGCATAAGGCTTTGACCTCTTACCCTCAGCATAACTTAGAGGCTGTTCATTTTTTGGGATTTCGGATTCAAGACTTAATGATTCGTAAGAAGGCATAAGTTTAAAAGTTGTTCATCATTAAACTTTTTGAAATGAGTTTTAAAACACGGATTTTAAATCTGGTACGGTAGAGGTTGTTGGCGGATCAGAGCATTTTTATTGTTTTCAATGGTCAGATCTTGACCTGTTCCAGCGATCTGATGTCGGATCATTCCAATTCCATTCCGGAAATCCTGCTCCTGAATACTGCTGAGACTAGTTAAGGTTCCAACTTTTTGATCCTCAACATAAAGTTTCACTCCGGAGCTCACAACCATGTCTTCTGGAAGCTGAAGCTGAACCAGGATCCAATTCGGATGCCCACGATGGTACATCCTTGCATGAGGTTCCTGACCGACATAACAGCCTTTATTGAATGAAATATGGTCTCCAAGTGCTGCCTCTTGTGGAAAATTTTCAACACCATAATCCATTCCAAACTGAGGATGGCCCAGATGCGTTTGAAGATCCTTGAGCGAATCTTGTCCAACCAAACCGGTTTCAGGTTCCTCGCTCATCGTTTCAATGAATGTGACAGCTTCTAGTAAAGGGACTAGATGGATGAATCGTGGAAAATCGTTGATTGGGGCATCTACCGTAAGAATTTCTATGCCGCTCATCTTCCATTTGAAAGTATCAGTTGACCATCCTTGGTTTTCCAGGATTTGCTTAGCAAGCGCCCCAATCATATCAATCCGGATTGTATCTGAATTCAAAACACTCAATTGAAGATCTTCACGTATGTGAAACTGATCCAGCTTTCGTCCCACCGCAAGTCCCTCTCCTCTAGCGCAACATATGAGGAAGGCTTTTTCCTCAAGACGTATTATTTCAAGCCGATGTTCGATTTTTCCCCGGCTGTTACACATCAGGTTTGGCTGGCATTCTCCAACTTCCAGAGCATTCAGATCATTGGTGACCAAACCTTGAAGGAATTGCAATGAATCGGGGCCTTTGACTTGAATCTCCATCATAGTGGAAGCATCAAAAATCCCAGCACCTTGCAGCATGGTCTGGATTTCTTGTTCGAATCTGCTACCGTACCGCATCGGGATTCCAATACCGTCTACATCTTCGAGTACTGCACCGTGTACAAGATGGAACTGAGTCAAGGTGTTCATTGGGATATGATGATAGAGTTAATATTTCATTATAAGGCTTTTTAGATGAAAATGTAGTTATAAGCCGACATCAAATAGAGAAATTCGAATCTGGAGACTATGACAACACTGATCAACGGAAAAGAAACCGGGCAAAAAATTCAACAACAGATTAAGCTGGAAGTGAATGCCCTGAAAAATAAAGGGATCGAGCCCTGCCTGGCTGTAATCTTAGTTGGAGATGATCCGGCTTCCCAGGTTTATGTACGTAACAAAAAAAGAACCTGTGGGGAACTGGGCATTCTTTCATTAGAACATAAGCTTCCATCTCAAACGTCTCAGGACGATTTAGAAGGATTGGTGAAAAAGCTGAATGAAGATTCCAGCGTCCATGGCATTCTCTGTCAATTCCCTCTGCCTCAGGGACTCAATGAAGAAAGGGTGATACATACCATATCCACTGACAAAGATGTGGACGGGTTGCATCCTTTCAATGTCGGACTTTTAGCCACAGGAAAACCACGTTTCATTTCCTGCACCCCCTGGGGAGTGATGCAATTGCTTAAACATGCTGGGATCGACACCGAAGGCAAACACGCTGTGGTGCTTGGCCGGAGCAATCTGGTGGGGAGGCCGCTCTCGATTCTGCTTTCAGAAAAATCTGCAAACTGTACCGTTACCGTCTGTCACTCCAGAACAAAAAATCTTGCTTCGGTGACTTCACAGGCAGACATCCTTGTCGCCGCTATTGGTCGTCCGGAATATGTTACCGCAGATATGGTTAAACCTGGAGCAGTAGTGATAGATGTCGGAATTAATCGTATCGAAGATCCCTCCGCTGCTAAAGGTTCCAGGCTGGTTGGTGATGTGGCCTTTGAAACTGCTGCAGAAAAAGCCGAAGCCATCACTCCCGTTCCAGGTGGCGTGGGACCGATGACGATTGCGATGCTGATGGCCAATACCGTCAATGCCGCAAGGATTCAAAATGGGCTGGAGCCGATGGAGATCTGAATTTCTGTTTGAATAAAAATCATTTGAGTCTTCAACCCTATTTAAGTAAATCTAATAGGGTTTTGTTTGAACATCATCGAGTTGATTTTCAAACCTCAAAATGGGTTTCAAAATAGAGCCCTAAACATTCTTGATGAATCTTCATCAGGGATTCTTAATCGTTCAGGAGATGGTTATGAAGAAAATTGTATTAGTTCTTATAGCTGCAGCGGTCATGAGTTTTGGTCTCTCTCAGGCCATGGCATTCAAGCCTGCAGTGGTATTCGATATGGGAGGGAAATTTGACAAATCCTTCAATGAAGGGATTTGGAACGGGACAGAAAAATTCCGCAAGGAAACAGGCATCAAGTACCGTGAATTTGAAGTCCAACAAGAAGCCCAACGCGAGCAGTTCCTCAGAAAACTGGCGCAAAGAGGGTCCGATGTTGTGATCGCAGTGGGTTTTGCTCAGGCTCCAGCTTTGGAAAAAGTCGCCAAGGAATTCCCCAATACCAAATTCAGTATCATTGACATGGTTGTGGATCTACCTAACGTCCAATCAATCGTTTTCAAAGAACATGAAGGTTCTTTCCTGGTGGGCGCACTTGCCGCGATGAAAAGCGGGACAGCTAAGGTTGGATTTGTTGGAGGGATGGACATCCCTCTGATCCGAAGATTCGCCTGCGGTTATGTTCAGGGCGTTAAGCATATCAATTCTGGAGCAACCGTTTATCAGAAAATGACCGGAACCACTCCTGCTGCCTGGAATGACCCAACACGTGGGGGAGAACTGGCGAAAAGCATGTATGATAATGGGGCGGACATTGTCTATGCGGCTGCTGGAGGAACAGGACTAGGTGTACTCCAGGCTGCAGCAGACAACAAAAAACTTTCAATTGGTGTGGACAGCAATCAAAACCACATTCAACCTGGCAGTGTTCTGACTTCCATGCTCAAGCGGGTCGATGTCGCTTCTTATGAGGTCTTCAAAACTGCTCATGAAGGCACATGGAAACCCGGCTTCAAAGTGCTTGGGCTTGCAGAAGATGGGGTTGGATGGTCTCTTGATCAACACAATGTAAATCTTGTTGATAAGGATATGATTGTGAAAGTTGAAATGATTCGAAAAGATATCATGAGTGGAAAAATCAAAGTTCATGACTACATGAGCGATAATTCCTGCCCGGTTCAATAATTCTTTTTTTTCCCGGACCGTTTTCAAAATCGGTCCGGGTTCCAATCTATAAAATAATTCATGAGCAGACCGATCATCATTGATACCGATCCCGGTCAGGATGATGCGATTGGGATCCTGCTGGCACTTGCTTCTCCAGAAGAACTGGACCTGCTTGGCATCGTTGCTGTCGCGGGAAATGTACCTCTGGATTTAACGGAACGAAATGCCAGAGCTCTATGTGAACTCGCAGGAAAACCGGAAACCAAGGTTTTCGAAGGATGCTCCAGGCCTCTCCTCCGTCCCCTGGTAACTGCAGAACACGTCCATGGCAAAACCGGACTCGATGGCTCCAATCTCCCGGAACCAACCATGAAACTGCAGAAGCAGCATGGTGTGGATTGGATCATTGAAACCCTTTTGGCCGCTGAAGATGATTCCATCACCCTTTGCCTCTTTGCTCCCCAGACCAACATCGGCATGGCCTTTTCCAAGGCTCCCGAAGTGCTTCGGAAAGTTCGGGAAATCGTCTTCATGGGCGGTGGATTTTTTGAAGGTGGAAACATCACTCCGGCTGCGGAATTCAATGTGTACGTGGATCCGCATGCTGCTCACCGGGTTATCCATTGCGGAAGGCCGGTGACCATGATCTCTCTTGATGTCACCCACCAGGCTCAGATGCAGAGGAACTGGCTGAATCAAATCAAGGAAATGAATTCTCCGGTTGGAGATGCTGCATTCGGCATGCTCAGTTTTTACGAACGTCACGATCTTGAAAAATACGGCAACACGGGTGGACCCCTTCATGATCCCACCGTGATCGCCTACCTTCTGCGCCCGGATCTATTCGAAGGTAAAAATACAAACGTGGAAATTGAAATCCATTCCGAATTGACGATGGGTATGACAGTCGTTGACTGGTGGGGCGTTACAGATCGCCCAGCGAATGTGAATGTATTGAAAAATATCAAAGCTGATGGCTTCTTCCAGTTAATTCTAGAGCGATTGGCGCGGCTTTGAATCCATGTTAACAAGAAGACAGTGATTCCCTAAACGTCCAGCCTCCCTTGTCATTTTCACGAACTTAATCCATGTCCCCCGCCATCGAACTGCGGAACATCAGTAAACAATTTGGTCCGGTTCAGGCCAATCGTAACGTCTCTTTGAAGGTAGAGAGTGGGACGATCCATGGAATCATCGGTGAAAACGGGGCGGGTAAATCCACCCTGATGAGCATCCTTTACGGATTTTATCAGGCTGATTCCGGTACTATCCAGGTCCAGGGGCAGGAGTTGAAAATCAACAGCGCCAATGACGCCATAGCCTCCGGCATCGGAATGGTGCACCAGCATTTCATGCTCGTTGACACCTTCACCGTTCTCGAAAACGTGGTGCTTGGAGTAGAATCGGGTTGGACGCTCAAAGCGTCTCTGGATGATGCCCGTGAAACATTGATTCAGTTGGAAAAGGAATACCATCTAGAAGTCGATGTCGATGCCCTGATTCAGGATCTTCCGGTTGGCCTACTTCAAAGGGTTGAAATCCTCAAGGCACTCTATCGAAAAGCGGATATCCTGATTCTCGACGAGCCGACCGGGGTTCTGACTCCACAGGAAGCTGATGATCTTTTCCGGATTTTGGAGGAACTCTCCAAGCAAGGCAAAACCGTCATACTGATTACCCACAAACTACGTGAAATTATGGCCATCACGAGCCATGTTTCGGTGATGCGTAACGGGGAAATGGTGGCCCACCTCAAAACTTCCGAGACCAATCGTGAGGAACTGGCAGAACTCATGGTAGGTCGCAAGGTATTGCTTCGTGTGGATAAAACCAGTTCCAGTCCAAAACATGAAATCCTCAGAATCGAACATTTAAACGTCAAAGATCAAAATGGGGTTTCCAGGGTTAAGGATCTTAGTTTTTCCGTGCATGGTGGAGAGATTCTGGGTATTGCTGGCGTTTCCGGAAATGGCCAGACCGAATTACTGGAAACCTTAACCGGAATCCGTTCCTTTCAGGGAGGTTCGATCCAATTCGGAGCTCAGAAAATCCAATCTGGAGACAAATTCGATGCTTCCTTGATGAGGGATTTAGGTGTGGGTCATGTACCCGAAGACCGTCAGCGAATGGGCTTGGTCACTTCCTTTGTTGCTAAAGAAAATGCCATCCTTGGCTACCATCGTGATAAGGCATACAACAGCACTTTTGAAATGGACGAAACCTTCATGCTCGAAGATTGTTCTTCGAAAATGAAGGATTATGATGTCCGCCCGGCCAATCCGGAATTACAGTCATCTCTTTTTTCAGGAGGAAACCAGCAAAAACTGGTGGTGATGCGCGAGATGTCCAGGAACCCTGAATTACTGATTGTCGGTCAGCCGACAAGGGGTGTAGATATTGGTGCGATTGAATTCATTCATCGTCGTATCATCGCCATGCGTGACGCTGGCAAGGCCGTGCTTCTGGTTTCAGTGGAATTGGATGAAATCCTATCCCTCAGCGATCGTATTCTGGTGATGTTCAGTGGAGAAATGATGGGAGAAATCAGTGCAGATGAGGCCGATGAACGCAGAATTGGGCTGCTGATGGCTGGCATCAGGGAAAAAGCGGCATGAACGAAAAAACAGTAAATCTGCTGCTGGTGACCCTGATCACCACCGTCAACTTACTGCTCGCCTTCATTATTTCCGGATTTGTCATCTGGTCTGTTGGGGAAGATCCTTGGTTTGCCCTAAAGACCATGCTTTATGGTGCTTTTGGTTATGATGAAGGAATCGGGTACACCCTTTACTATACCACCAATTTCATCTTTACCGGTTTGGCTTTTGCGATAGCCTTCCACTGCCGGCTCTTCAACATCGGTGCTGAAGGACAGGCCTACATAGGCGGTCTTGGAGTCGGCCTGATCTGTCTTTGGCTGGAAGACTTGCCTTTTGCCGTGATCCTCCCCACCGCCATTGCCGCCTCAGCCCTCTTCGGAGCAGTCTGGGGTGCCATTCCAGGATACCTCCAGGCGAAACGTGGTAGTCATGTGGTGATCACGACCATCATGTTCAATTTCATTGCCTCCGTTTTAATGGTTTATCTGTTGGTCAACATCCTCATCAAGCCAGGCCAGATGTCCCCTGAAACCCGTGAATTCGGGGAAAATGGCTGGCTTCCTCAGATGCACGAACTGTTTGGGTGGATAGGGATCCAGATCACTCCCACTCCACTCAATCTCTCCCTCTTCTGGGCGTTTATCTCTGCCTTCTTCGTATGGCGTTATATCTGGCACACCCGTTGGGGTTTTGAAATGCGTACGGTCGGAGCCAATGAAAGTGCTGCAATATACGCGGGCATCAACGTTGACCGAAACATCATCATCGCCATGTCTCTAGCCGGAGCTCTTGCAGGATTCGTCGGCATCAATGAAATCATGGGTTTCAACCATCGCATTCTTCTGAATTTCCAGTTCGGCTACGGATTCACAGGCATCGCAGTTTCTCTGATCGGACGCAACCATCCTTTTGGGATCCTGCTGGCTTCACTACTCTTCGGCATCCTCTATCAGGGAGGCGCCGAACTGGCCTTCGAAACCCAGACCATCGACAGACATATGGTCGTACTCATACAGGGCCTGGTAATCCTTTTTGCAGGTGCTCTGGAAAACCTCTTTCGACCCCAGCTTCAGGCATTGGTCCATTCTATTTTCAAATCTTCCAGTCCGGTTACCGCCCATGGTTGATTCATTCTTTCAAGAAATAATGTTTCAGATGTTTCACTTCCTATCGAAAATAGGTCATGTGGTCTGATTTACTTTTGATCCTTGATGCTTCGTTACGGATGGCTGTCCCGATGGTCTTTGCTGCCATGGGAGGGGTATTTGCGGAACGCTCAGGAGTGATTGATTTTGGATTGGAAGGCAAGATGCTCGGAGGTGCTTTTGTAGCAGCAAGTGTTGCCCACCTGACTCAGTCTGCTTGGATTGGACTGTTGGGGGCCATTGCGATAGGCATCGTCTTCTCGATGATGCATGCCTTCGCCAGTGTGACCAAACAGGGAAATCAGGTCGTTTCGTGTGTCGCCATCAACATCTTTGCCATGGGATTAACAACCGTTCTGGGACAAGCCTGGTTCCAGCGCGGAGGGAAAACCCCTCAACTCCCACCAGAGGCAAGATTCACAGCCATCGAACTACCCTTTGCGGAGGAACTTAGAGATGTGCCGATTTTAGGGGAAATCTATTACGAATTGATCAGCGGACACAACATCCTGGTCTACATCGCCTATATCATGGTTCCGGTCACAGCATGGATCGTTTTTCGCAGTCGTTTTGGCCTCAGATTGAGAGCCACTGGGGAAAATCCACTTGCGGTTGATACCGCGGGTATTTCTGTCAACCGAACGCGATACAAAGCATTGGTCATCAACGGCATCCTAGGCGGAATGTCTGGAGCCTACCTTTCCACTGCGCAGCTTGCGTTTTTTGTCAAGGACATGTCTGCCGGTAAAGGGTACCTGGCTTTGGCTGCTATGATTTTTGGAAAATGGAGGCCGTTTCAGGCCATGCTTGCTTGTCTATTGTTTGCCTTTGCTGAAGCCATCCAGAGCCGATTGCAAGGGGTATCTCTGCCGATCGTTGGGGTGGTGCCCGTTCAGTTGATCCAGTCAATTCCTTACATCCTGACCGTGGTTCTGCTGGCGGGATTTGTTGGAAAAGCAGTTGCTCCCAAAGCAATCGGAGAACCCTTCATCAAAGAACACAAATGATGGATTGCTCCTTGCGGCTTCGACCTGCTTTTTTTTAAGATCTGATTCCCTAATAACACTCATGATTGGCATCAAGGGCACGGGCATCTATCTGCCTGACAGGCGTCATTCCAATTTTGACAGGTTGGAAAAGTTTGACATGACCGAACATTTTGTCAGGGATAAGATTGGTTTCACCAACCTGGCATCCAAAGAACCAGGCCAGGAAACTTCCGACCTCTGCATGCTGGCCTGGGGAAACCTGAAACGATCACAACCTATATCTCCCGATGTCATCGACTGTTTGGTGGTCTGCAGCCAAAATCCCGATGGCCACGGGTTACCCCATACCTCAGCAATCGTCCATGAAAAACTTGGACTTTCAGAGAACTGTGCCTCCTTTGACATCTCCCTAGGATGTTCAGGATTCGTCTACGGGCTGTCGGTGATCCAGTCTTTCATGGAAACCAATGGACTTAAGAACGGATTGTTTTTCACCGCTGACCCCTACTCGAAAGTCATCGACCGTGATGATAAAAAAACCGCGACTCTCTTCGGAGACGGTGCAGCAGTGACTTGGATCGGCCTTGAACCCCGTTTTCGTACAGGACACTTTGTCTTTGGTTCGAACGGCAAGAAACATGAGGGAATCATCGTCCGGGATAATGGCATTCTGGAAATGAACGGACGTGCCGTCTTCACATTTTCTGTGAGGGTGGTTCCTAAAAACATCCTTGAAATGCTTGAAAAGAACCAGTTGAAGGCAGAGCAGATCGATCTCTTTCTGCTGCATCAGGGCAGCCTCCATATTGTCAATTCGATTGCAGACGCCCTCGGAGTAGCACGTGAAAAATGCCCCTTCCATTCGGCCGAATACGGTAACACTGTCTCTTCCTCAATCCCGATGCTTCTGCACCGTGAATTTGACAACCCAAACATGAAAACCACTGTTATTTCAGGCTTTGGTGTGGGCCTCTCCTGGGCTAGCACAATCTTGTACAGGGTATGAATCCTCCCCCTATAGATTCCATTTCAGGACCTGCCCTCGTTTTGGCACCAGGGCATTTCAATCCAGACCGGGCGAAGACGGCATACGGGTTGATCCGAGGAAGCGAACGTTTTCGTATCTTAACCCTCATTGATTCCCAAACAAAAGGTCGTGATGCAGGGGAAATAGTGGACGGAGTTCATCGAGGTATTCAAATTTTTGGATCGGTCAAACAGGCTCTTGACGAGCTGGAGCAACATCCTGAATATGCCATCATCGGCATTACCACTCCAGGAGGCCTCCTGCCGGATTATCTGATGGCAGAAATAGAACAGTCTCTGGAAGCAGGACTTGATATTGTCAACGGGCTTCATCAACCCCTTTCAGAGATACCCGGAGTTCAGGAAAAAGCTGCGGCGAAAGGTGCCCGGATTCATGACATCCGCCGTCCCAAGCCTTTTAATGAACTGAAATTCTGGAAAGGAAGCATTCTTGAAGTACAAGCCCCAAGAATCGCTCTGCTTGGGACCGATTGTGCGTTAGGGAAACGGACCACCGCCCGCTGGTTGACCGAAGCATGCAACAAAAAGGGAATTCGTTCAGAAATGGTCTATACCGGTCAGACCGGATGGATGCAAGGTCACCGTTACGGATTCATTCTGGATTCCACTCCGAATGACTTCGTCCCTGGGGAGCTTGAAGATGCAGTGGTCCGTTGCGACCGTGAGTGTCGGCCGGAAGTCATTTTTATTGAGGGGCAGGCTGCACTCCGACATCCTGCAGGTCCCTGTGGAGCTGAATTTCTCTGTTCAGCCCAGGCAAAGGGAGTGATCCTTCAACATGCCCCAGGACGCAAACATTTTCATAGTATGGAACACCTGCCATTTGAACCTCCTCCCCTGGAAGAGGAGATGGAACTGATCCGGCACTTTGGCAGCAGGGTGCTAGGCTTGACTCTCAATGGAGGACATCTCGAAAAAGAAGCATTGTTGCGCACCCGGGATGAATTGGCATCCAGATTTGAGATCCCTGTCGTCTGCCCGCTGGAGGAAGGGGTTGAGGATCTGTTGCCCGCAATAAAAAATTTTCTGGATCAGGAAGGAAATAATTGAAAATCCGAAGCCTGAAGGCCTGGCAGGAGGAAGTTGAACTCAAAGAACCCTTTTCGATTTCCTTCTCCACCGAAGAAGCAGTAGACCTTCATTTCGTCGAAATCAGCACTTCAAATGGCTTAAAAGGATACGGATCGGCAAAACCCTCCTATCATGTCACAGGGGAAAGCAGTGAATCCTGCGCAAAAGCACTGGCGGAAGGCTCATCAGAAGTTTTGACCAATGCGGATGTGAGGCATTTACCCCGACTGGTGAGAATCCTGGAAGAATCCCTTCCCGGGAACCCTGCAGCACGGGCTGCACTGGACATGGCCTTTCATGACCTTTTATCCAAACACCTTGGTGTTCCTTTGGTAGACATGCTGGGACGCTGCCACAGCAGCATGACGACCTCGATCACCATCGGCATCAAGGATGTACCTCAAACCCTGGAAGAGGCAAAAAAATGCCTAATCGACGGTTTCACTGTGCTCAAAGTGAAACTGGGCAGAAACTTCGAAGAAGATCTGGAAAAACTCAGGAAATTACGCGAGGAAATCCCAAACACCACCCAAATCCGTGTTGACCCGAATCAGGGATACCAAGTTCCGGAACTGCTTAAATTTATTAAGGAAACCGTTGACCTGGATCTTGAATTCGTGGAGCAACCTCTTCCTGCAGATGATGTCGAGCAGACCCGTCAACTACCCGATGAGATCCGCCGCCGTCTTGCCGCAGACGAATCCCTCCATCATCCGGAAGACGCATTAAACCTGCTGACACCTCAACCTGCCTGCGGGATCTTCAACATCAAACTGATGAAATGCGGAGGAATACTGCGTGGCCGGCAGATCGCTTCGATTGCCGAGGCCGTTTCGATTCCCTTGATGTGGGGTTGTAACAATGAAAGCCGACTAAGCCTTTCTGCGGCTCTTCATGCTGCCTTCTCCTGCCCGAATACACGTTTTCTGGATCTGGACGGAGACCTCGACCTGGTTCGGGATCCTGCCAAAGGAGGATACCAAATCAAAAACGGAATGATGACCATTGATGACACTCCCGGACTTGGTGTGACCCTCAACCTGACTTGATATTTTTCCAACACCTTCGTTTACAGTAAAACTTAATCCCACTCTTTTTCGACACTCTTTGATAGCAGATGCAGTCGAAGCTGCTTTCGGCTATGATTGGAGCATTCCAGGTTTTGATGGAATTCCGTTTCTTCTGTTTAGATGATTCTGGATGAATTAAAGACTCCCAAAATTCAGCTCGTAAACAATGATATGATTCTGGACTGGTCCAAAGTTTGGCCTTCCACACGAAATTATCTGAGTTTTTTGTATGAGCGCTTTCATCAAGACCGAATCCTCCTGCATTCAGGGCATCTTTCCTTTGTTACGCTGCTCTCGATGGTCCCCCTGGTCACCGTCATCTTTTCTGCATTTTCGATCTTTCCGGTGTTTCAGGACTGGCGTGGTGAAGTCGAGGTATTCGTTTTTAAAAATTTCGTTCCAAGTTTTGGAGAAGCGATCCAAGAGCACTTATTTGGATTTGTTCAAAATGCATCAAAAATGACGCCGATCGGTATTTTAGTGCTGATCTTTGTCGCACTGATGCTTATTGCCTCCATCGACCGCACCCTGAACCACATTTGGAGGGTCAAGAAAAACCGTCGTTTGGTCGTCTCCTTTTCTGTCTATTGGGTGGTCCTCACCCTCGGACCGGTACTGATAGGAACCAGCCTGGTGGTGACCTCCTATCTGATTTCGATTTCTGGGCTGGGTGGCAGTGAATTGATTGAATTCCGCAGCAGGCTCTTGAAGATGCTCCCCCTGATGGCTTCTTTTTTATCGTTTCTGCTGCTCTACATGCTGGTACCAAATACCCATGTTCATTTTCGCAGTGCGTTTGCCGGTGCTCTGGTGGCAGCAATGCTTTTTGAGCTTTCAAAATCCAGCTTTGCCTTTTATTTCACACATTTTCCTGTTTACCAGGCGATTTACGGTGCACTCGCACTGATTCCTTTGCTCTTCATTTGGGTCTTCGTCTCTTGGGTTGTCATCCTTGTGGGGGCAGAAATCGCGTCCAGCCTCGAGGCATTCATGAAACAATTACACGAGGAACCAGGCATCAGTGAAGTATTGGATTCTTCTTCGAGACAATCCTAGTCGCTCTTCCTTAATCCAACTGATCTCAGTGAGCTGGAATGATCAAAATGCTTAATCCCATGCTGGCAGCCATCGAAGACCCACCCATCGATGAAGTGCAGGGTTGGGTCCGAGGTCGTTCATTTCCACGAGAAAAACCGTTGATTGACCTTTCTCAGGCCCTGCCTTCCTATCCTCCGGCAGCGCAACTCCGCATCCACATGTCGAAACTGGTACTTGATGGATCGATGAGCGGTTATACGGAAATTGGAGGGATTCCCCAACTTCGACAAGCCTATGCCGAGGAAGTCAGTCGATTCTACCAGACCAGAATTGAAGAAAGGGAGGTCTTCATCACTGCTGGCTGCAACCAGGCTTTTTTCCTCAGCATGCTTACTCTGGGACAATCCGGAGGCGAAGTGATCCTACCTGCTCCCTACTATTTCAATCACCGAATGACCCTGGAAATGCTTGGCATGTCCCCGGTACTGCTTCCATGCAGACCTAAGTCCGGCATGCTTCCGGAAGTCAAACTTGCGGAGATGCTGATCACTCCCAAGTCCAAAGCCATCGTCCTCGTTTCTCCCAACAATCCCAGTGGAACCGTATACCCTGCCAGGTTGATCGAAGACTTCTTTCAACTTGCTCAAGACCACGGTATTCGACTTGTTTTAGATGAAACCTATCGTGATTTTCTGAATCCCGAACAAGGACTGCCTCACCATTTGCTGAATCTTTCCTGGCAGGACAACTTGGTACAACTTTACAGTTTCTCCAAAGCCTTTGCCCTGGCCGGGTACCGAATCGGAGCCATCACGGCCTCTCCCGAATTCTTGGATCAATTGGTCAAGGTCATGGATTGCGCCGCCATTTGTGCCCCAAAGCTTGCCCAGAACTCTGCACTTTTTGCTTTGAAGAACCTGGATCACTGGCGTGAAGGAAAACGGAAACTGATGAACCTCCGTGCGGATTCCTTCGGCAAGCTTTTCGAGGAAGAGAACCGTTCCCGCTTTCGTCTGAGCACTCTTGGACCTTGCTTTGCGTACCTCAGACATCCAGAGCTAGGAACGGTTTCATATGAAGTTGCCCAAACATTAGCCTTGAAAGAGAATCTGCTAACCCTGCCTGGCAGCATGTTTGGCCCGGAACAGGAATCCTTCCTGAGAATCGCCTTTGCCAATGTGGAAATTGATTCTTTCCCCGAAATGATGAACCGTTTGAAAAATTTTGCGCCTGAGGTTTGAAAATCTGAAAAGGGCTGGTATAAGGCAGTTGTAGAATTTGATGCATGTAAATATTTTCTTGACCCATTTTGATTAACCTATAACTATCAATGTATTGAGATTGTATTGTTTGGGCTTTGTTTTGGAATTCTCAAAACAATCCTTCTTGTTGTTGAACCCCCTTTGAAAAGGATCCCTATGAGCTTTTCACGAACATCCTGGTTATCCGCCCTATGGCTTACCAGCGTCTTCTTTCTGTTGGCATTCACGTCACTCTCAGCAGCCCCAATCAAGGTCGGTCTGGTGACCGACGTTGGTCGAGTCAATGACCGTAGTTTCAACCAATCTGCCTGGGAAGGAGTGAAACTAGCAAAAAACCAGCTCGGTTTGAAAGATCGGGAAATCAAGTACATTGAAACTCAGGACGCCAAGGACTATGCCGATAATTTGGCACAGTTCATAGAGGCGGAATACGAAGTGATTATTTCCGTTGGGTTTGCATTAGGTGATGCCACAATCCAGGCAGCCAAGGAAAACCCTAATACCTTGTTCATTGGAGTCGACCAATTCCAAGGACAGGCGATTCCCAACCTAGCAGGTTTGATTTTCCATGAAGATCAGTCTGGTTTCCTTGCCGGTGTATTGGCTGCTGGAATGAGCAAAAGCGGAACCATCGCTGCCGTTCTAGGGACGGATTTGGTTCCTCCTGTGGTGGCTTTCAATGAAGGCTACATCTCTGGTGCAAAATCAGTGAATCCGAAAATCAAGATACTTTCCACCTACCACCCAGGAGAAATCAGCCAGGCCTTCGTGGACCCAGAGTGGGGTGCTGCAACCGCGAAACAAGCGATGGATCAAGGTGCTGACGTCATCTTTGGTGCAGGCGGACTTACCGGAAACGGTGCACTGCAGGAAATAGCCTCCCACAAAGGGGTCTACTGCATTGGAGTGGATACTGACCAGTGGAACACTGTCCCAGCAGCTCGGCCCTGCCTGATTTCTAGTGCCATGAAACTCATCACATCTGCAGTTGCAGAATTGATCTCAAAGGCCCAGGCAGGAACCTTTAAGGGAGGAAATGTCTTCGGTGCTGCGGGTTTGGCGCCATTCCATGACTTTGACAATTCAGTACCCAAACCATTAAAGGACCTTCTGACTGCCACCAAAGCAGGTCTGGATAGTGGTATCATCCGCACGGGTTACGGAAACTGATCTCTTTATCTTCTTTTGGCCTTTGGGAGACTCAGAAAGGGTCTCCCATTCCCTCCCTCATTTAGGCCTGAACCTTTCCATGGTGAAGGCGAATCCAACCTCCTTCAATTGATCCATCGTTTCTTATGCTTCGTGTTCTGCTGATTCCCTTCTTAGCCCTGGTTACTGCCTTGGCGCTTGGAGCACTGGTCATGCTCCTGTTTGGCGATGACCCCATACTGGCTTATCAGGGTCTTACACAGGGTGCCTTCGGCAGTGGCCGGGCCTGGAGTACAACGATTCGAAAAATGATCCCCTTCATCCTGACAGGACTATCGGTCGCAGTGGCCTTTAAGGCTGGGCTCTTCAATATTGGTGCATCAGGACAGTTTGTGATGGGTTCCGTCTTTTCGGTATCTATAGGGATTCATTTTGAGGGATTACCGATGATCATTCATCTCCCCTTGGCAATTCTTTTCGGCATGTTTGGTGGAATGATCTGGGGTGCGATTCCTGGTTTGTTGAAGGTGACCACTGGGGCCCATGAGGTGATTGTTACGATCATGCTGAACTATGTCGCAGCCCTCTTTGGTGGTTGGACCGTCTATGCGGGTGGGACTCAAGGACAAACGCCTGGACCACTCTGGGATCGAACGGCAAGAGCCATTTCAGAAACTCCAGATGTGTTGTCTTCCGCACAAATACCCTGGATCTTCGGCCCTCCCTACCGGGTTCACTGTGGGGTTTTTCTCGCTTTGCTGGCCGTTGGGATCATCTGGTGGTTGATCTACAAGACAACCATTGGTTTTGAAATCCGTACCGTCGGTCAGAATGCCAAAGCAGCACGTTATGCAGGCATCCGAGTGGAAAGAACCGTTGTTCTCACAATGGCCCTTGCTGGTGGATTAGCTGGTCTTGCTGGAGCGATTGAAACCTTAGGCCTGAATCACAAATTCGCACCAGAATTTGGAGGTCAGGTCGGTTTTGATGGAATCATAGTCGCACTGTTGGGACAGACGCATCCCATCGGGGTGGTATTTGCCTCCTTCCTCTTTGGTGCTTTGGATGCTGGTGCAGCAAAGATGCAGTTTGAGTCTGGAGTTGCTGCCGACATCATTCAGGTGATTCAGGCTCTGGTCCTGGCATTCGTCGCCGCACCACTGATCATCAAAGCCATCTTTCGCCTTCGATCCAAAGGAGAAGAGGATCATGCCTCCAGTTTGAACACCAACTGGGGAGGTTCCTGAAATGAGTTTCTGGACCAGAACTGCCCGGATTGCTGTTGGAATGGTTTTTTTGATGTTGTTGATGGCCATTCTTGTCGAGATCACTCCTCTGGGAGAAAACCTCTGGATGCGTGTCTTTTTTGGAATCAGTGCCTTGAATTTCACCCTACGGGCCGCCATCCCCCTGGTTCTTGGAGCTTTGAGTGGTATCCTTTGCGAACGTTCCGGCATCATCAACATTGGTATAGAAGGAATGATGTTAGCAGGTGCCTTTGCTGGCTTTGTTGCCAAATCCTCAACAAACGATTGGCCACTCTACCTCAGTCTGTTTTTTAGTGTCATGGTGTCCTTGGGGGTGGGAGGTTTGATGGGATTGCTCCATGGAACGCTATCGATCCGTTTTCGTATGGATCAGATCATTTCCGGTTCGGTTATCATCATTCTGGCGGCAGGACTTTCTTCCTACCTTTACGATAGGGATGCCATAGCAGTTGGGAAGTTCACTACCCTGCCTATTCCCCTGTTATCAGAAATTCCAGTGATTGGCCCAGTGCTTTTCAATAACCCTCCGATCACGTATCTCGCCTTGATGTTGGTTTTTGTGGTACACATTGCAATCTTTTATACCCGCTGGGGCCTTAGAACCATCGCAGTAGGAGAACATCCACGGGCTGCTGACACCGAAGGAATCAACGTCAACCGCCTGCGCTATTTAAATACGATGTTTAGTGGAATGCTTGCCGGTCTTGCCGGAGGTTATCTGGTATTGGAAGCCGTTGGACAGTTTCAGGAGGGGATGACAGCAGGTCGAGGATTCATTTCATTGGCTGCAATGATCTTTGGAAACTGGACGCCATTCGGAGCATTGGGTGCTGCCACCCTCTTCGGCTACACTCAGGCGTTGCAAAATGAATTTCTCATGGCAGGAGTAACCACGATTCCGCGTCAATTTGTCTCCATGTTGCCTTATGTAGTTACAATCGTTGCAGTTTCTGGACTGGTTGGCCGAGTTCGTCCTCCTGCAGCCATTGGGAAACCCTATGAGACCGAAGGAGGCAAGTCATGAACACTCCTGTGCTAGAAGTTCAACAGATCAGCAAATTCTTTCCCGCGGTGGTTGCAAACAAGGATGTTAACCTGAAATTGCAATCCGGTGAAATCCTGGCCCTTCTGGGGGAGAACGGTGCCGGAAAATCGACTTTGATGAACATCATCTATGGCCTCTACCAGCCTTCTTCGGGAGAGATTCTGGTAAGAGGAAAAGAAGTCAGGATACGTTCGCCGCATGACGCCATTGGGCTTGGAATCGGAATGGTTCATCAACATTTTCAACTGGTTCCAGTGATGACTGTAGTGGAGAACGTGATGCTTGGTAGTGAGAGCGTCCGCCAAGGGTTGTTGGATCGTGACATGGCTTCTCAACGAGTCCTGGATCTCTCCAGGGATTATCAATTGGAAGTCGATCCCTGTGCTTTGGTGGAAGATCTCCCTGTAGGGATTCAACAACGTGTTGAAATCATCAAGGCTCTCTACAGGAAAGCGGAGATCCTGATCTTGGATGAACCCACTGCTGTCCTCACTCCACAGGAGATCGAAGGACTTTTTGAGGTGATGGATCTTCTTCGAAAGCAAGGCAAGTCCATCATCTTCATAACCCATAAACTCAAGGAAGTGCTTCGAATTGCCGACCGGATTGCCGTACTGCGTCAGGGTGAACTGGTGGGAGAAGTCCAACCGAAGGAAGCATCAGAAACCAGACTGGCTGCAATGATGGTAGGACGTGAAGTCATGCTTCAAGTTGATAAAACTGATGCCAAACCAGGAGCCCTGATCCTCGAAACTCATGATCTGCAGGCAAAGAACGACTTGGAGGAGACTTGCCTCAATCAAGTCAATTTGAATGTCCATGCCGGGGAAATTGTCGGAGTGGCCGGTGTTCAGGGAAATGGGCAGACCGAACTGGTGGAAGTCCTCACGGGGTTACGCCCCCTAGAGAAAGGACGTATCCACATAGGAGGGAAGGATCTAACCAATGCAACGCCTCGTCAGATAACGGATCAGGGTGGGATCTGTCATGTTCCTGAAGATCGACACTCGTTCGGTATGGTGACCAGTTACTCAGTAGCGGACAATCTTGTTTTGAATTCTTACTATCAGCCCCCATTTGTCAATGGGGTCATGATACAACGTGAATCCATCGAAGAAAATGCCGAATCCCTGATCCAAAAATTTGATGTCCGGACCCCATCGGCCCAGACACCAGTGGGAAGTCTTTCAGGCGGAAATCAGCAGAAGATGATCATCGCCAGAGAAATCAGCCGTCCAATTCAACTGATGATTGCGGCACAACCTACCCGAGGGATTGATGTCGGATCCATCGAATTCATCCATCAGCAGATTGTTGCAAAACGTGATGAAGGAATTGCCGTTCTGCTCGTCAGTTCAGAATTGGATGAAATCATGGCCCTCTCTGATCGAATTGTGGTCATGTACCGCGGAAGTATTTTTGGTGAAGTTTCCAGCAAAGATGCCACTCGACAAAAATTAGGACTCCTGATGGCGGGAGTTCAACCAAATTCAGAAAGCATTCACGAATCATCCCACTGAATTGTGACTTATCTCCAAAGTTATCAACACTCCTGTTTCAGTCTTCTTCGATTTGTCTTTGATTCAAACATTTGAACAATCTTGATCCTGAGGATTGAAACTCTTCCTTGAGCAGGTGTAGTATTTAAGAGAATGCTCTAAATCATTACCTACAAAATCTGATGCAGGATTATCCGGAATTTGAAAATCCCCAGCAGCGTCCACGTTATACCGGCCTTCCGACTTTCATGAGGAGCCCTTATCGGGAAGATTTGAAAGATCTGGACATCGCCCTCGTGGGCATCCCCTTCGATGGCGGAGTAACCAACCGTACAGGAGCCAGACACGGGCCAAGGGAAATCCGGAACCAGTCCTCGCTGATGAGGATGATCAACCAGGCTACCGGCATCAATCCCTATGAGCTTTGCAGGATTGCCGATGTTGGTGATGCATGGGTTCAGAAACCATTCGAGCTCAGTGGAGCCCTCATAGAAATCGAAGTTTTTTTTCAAAAGGTTCATCAGGCAGGAGTAGTCCCCATCACAGCCGGCGGGGATCATTCGGTGACCCTGCCGATTTTCAGGGCTCTTGCCCGGGAACGTCCTTTGGGAATGGTCCATTTTGACGCACACTGCGATACTGGAGATGATTATCTCGGTTCCAAATTCCACCATGGTGCACCTTTCCGCAGAGCTGTCGAGGAAGGACTACTCGACCCAAAACGTACGATCCAGATTGGTATCCGGGGCCCACTCAACGATCCAGATGTCTGGAAATTCAGTGAGGATACAGGAATGAGGGTCGTCAGTATTGAAGAGTTCTATGATTCCGGCTGGAGAGCTGTGATGGAGGAAGCACGCAGGGTTGTCGGAGAAGGCCCTACTTACATCAGTTTCGATGTGGACGGACTTGATCCTGTCTATGCACCAGGAACTGGAACTCCGGAGGTAGGCGGTTTCACCACTCACGAAGCACAGCGGATGATCCGCAGTCTTCAGGGACTACAGCTATGCGGGGGTGATGTCGTGGAAGTTTCTCCACCCTTTGACCCCAGTGGAACCACTGCCCTGGTCGGCGCAAGCATCATGTTTGAAATCCTCTGTGTCGTTTCAGAATCGGTTGCCTCAAGAAATAAACCATGAGCCAAGAAAACGTACTCGAAGTCTTCACTGATTTTGTTTGACCCTGGTGTTATCTCGTCACGGGTCGTGTCGAACGTCTAAAACGGGAACTGTCCCTTAAGGTCCGCTGGCGTTATTTCCCGCTCCATCCGGACACTCCCCAGGAAGGTTTGATGTTGGAACAACTTTTTGCAGGAACCGGCATGGACATCAAGGCCTCGAATCAGCGAATGAAAGCACTGACTTCCACGGAGGGATTGCCCTTCAACCCCCTGCGCAGTAGAACCTTCAACAGTAGAAAAGCCCAGGAACTGGCAAAATGGTCTGATGTAAATAATACCTCCGAATCCCTTCACCCCCAACTCTATGAGGCCTATTTTGTCAGAGGTGAAAACGTGGCAGAACTCGACGTTCTGATGAACATCGTCGAACTTTCCGGCCTGCAAATCGAGGATGCCCGCTTATCGCTTCAAAGCAGACAGTTCAAGCAGGCGATTGACAAGGATTGGGCCTATGCCAGTAGCATTGGGATTACTGGTGTTCCTACTTTCGTCTATGGAGGCTATGGGCTGGTTGGTGCGCAGCCCTACCAGGAACTACTCAGGTTAGTCCAGTAATTCAGGTCTTAATCACAGATCTCAGGATTAAACCTGTTTTCCAACCCAGAGGATCCTCCCGATCAGTCTGAAGGCGTCCTCATCCTCCTCATTTACCCCCAAAGGCTCATAATTCGGATTGTCTGAAATCAGCTGGTAACCATGTCCTGATTTACGCTGGACTCGCTTGGCGAAAAGGGTTTCATGAAGCTGTACACAATATAGGCCATCTCCTGCAAAATGAGGGCTGACGTCCAGCAACAACGAATCTCCATTGCTGATTGTAGGAAGCATGCTATCTCCCACAGCCCGGATCACGACCATCCTTTCCGAACTGGAAGACAAATTGCCGTGAATCCAGGAATTTAAAAATGCCATATGCTGGATCGCCTCATGGGATCCAAAATCGTTATATGCTCCAGGTCCTGCTGAGGCGTTAACGTCATAAACAGGAACAAAAGCATAGTCTTCTGCATCAACCTCAGAGGGGAGAAGGTTGGATGGATTGGAAGCTGACCCAGAAATGAACATCGCTCCTACTCCTCTTAGCAACCAGTCCAGCGAGACCCCTAAACGTTCTCCCATCTGAACCAGAAGGCTACTGTCAGGCAGCTGAACATCCTTTTCGATTCGACTGATTTTTTTTGCGTCCTCCGAAAGACGCTGAGCGAATTCTGTCTGTTTCAAGACGAGTTGTTCCCGAAGCTGTTTGACTCTCAGACCGATTGTGTTTTGCTCTTCCATAAGCACTCCTTCGTTGAAATGAATGAATCATGAGAATACTCATTCATGATTCTTGTAAACTGGGATTTTATAGTAACAGTTCTCATATAGTGAGATACTATTAACAGAATAACGGGATTATTTCAACATTATTATGAATAATTATTAATTTTTTCTTATAATATGGGATTCAACACCTGGAATGACGAAGGAATTCGAACCAATATATTTTTGACTGGGAGGAAAATCCGCCCGGGATCATAAAACCAAACCGAGCCGGCGACGGTAGCTATGACTGAACTCACGTGTCATGGCAAACTCTGTAGGAAGAGAACGTCCGTTTTCGAGCGAAAGCCAAAGCCGGATCATGTGACGCATCGAAGGCCGGGATGCTTCATCTTCAAAAGCAGTCCGGGCATGGAGCATGTCGTAATTGTTGGCTATGACAATGTCCCCGTTTTCCATCACAAAGCTCAAAGCAAGTTCTTCACATACCTCATCCATCAGATCCAAGGCTTCCTTTTGAATTTTGCTCAACTCGGGAACTTCTGGAAAACGCTGAGCCAGTTCTATGTATTCACGCTTATACAGCACATGAAGGTGGTTTCGATAGTGGATGAACACAGGAACTTCTTGAAAAGGAGGGGTGTCCGGAAGCTGCTGTCCCCGGGTATCAAAAAAAAATGGTTTCTGAAGCACTTCAGCCAATTCGGGACGACGTTCCAGGATCGTGTTGAAAACACTTACAGCGCTTACGATCTTCGAAAGACCTCCCCGATCAGCAGACCGATAGCACATCAGCATGAAAACATCAGCACCATCGTTATGAAAACTCAAAGGGAGGTTGGTCTGATAAAATCGTATCTCTGAATGGGTCAGATCTTTCCCAGTGTCCTTCACATGATGCATCAGTTTGCCTGAGGCATCCTGGGGTTCTGGATACCCCAGCAGCAGGCCGATTCCCCAGAACATTTGCTTTGCCGTTTCAAGATCGATTCCTTCTATGGAAAGCCCTCGAAGCAACAAAAAGCCAAGGCCTCCCTCAAGCCTTTGCTGGATATGAGCGATCTCGTCAGTCCATCGAGGAAGTTCATAATCCTCAAGGACTGAATGTTCCCAGTCTAGACCTTTGCTCTGAAGTTTGGATACTGCCTGGACTAATTCATCGTTCTGCCCCTGGGAAATCTGGACCACCCATTCCTCATCCTTCAAGACTTTTGAATCCCATGCGGCAGGTAAGGAAAGCTTTTTTTTCAGCATCAGGATATTTGCAGAGTTTTGATCAGAAATGGAACCGTTTGGGCTGAAAACTCCTTACTGAGATTCTTTCTCAGCCTCTCAGTTCTCTTTTGATGCATTTTAATTTCGCCCGTATGAAGGGACCAAAATCAGTCTCCTCCATAATCCGGAAATCACCATGACAGGCCTGGATGGACTTCATCTTCAGCACATCTCTTTCCCCTCTTCGGAAAAAGACTTCGGGTTCTTTTTTGGAACATCCTGCCGGAACCATCATCAAGAGTATGTAACAGGTAATAGAAATGTGGAGGCTGTTCAGCATCGAAGCCTCAGGGAACTGAACATCCTTTTCATATCACCCTCTGAAACAAACGCAGAATGAATCATAAGTGAGAGTAAAATAAATAATTTTTATATCCTATTGCTTGGATATGCAGAAAAACAACCAGCTGCTTCGCCAGGATACCAGCCGGCCCGCAACATGACGGCGAAGTACCTGGTGGATGTTTTGGACCGGCTGCGCTCCAATTTGTTCTTCCAGGCGTTTACCATAGCATGGAGAATCCCCATCCTGAACGAACCAGGATTCCAGTAGCCGTACAGGAATTCTGGTTGGAGTTTCAAAGGTCTGCAGCTTCCAGCTTCTGATCTCCCAGTCTTTTTCTAGGAGTTTCTCTCTCAGAGCCGACTCCTCCCATCCAAGTCTGGGATTAGAAGGATCCTCATAAAGCATCGATTCAGCTTCAAGCCAAACCTTAAGGAGTTCCGGGTCCAGTTGTTCCTCTCCAATCAAACCACTTATTCTTTGTCCTCGTGTAGGCATGGTTTCAGCCAGGGCCAGTCTGGATTCATCTTTAAGAAAATCTTTCAGGTTTTCCAATTCTTCCCAGGGTTTTGAAAACCTCTGGAGGAAATTACGCCCAAGCACCCTTTCAAAACGGAGCCCTGGAATTCCAAAGGCGGAAGGGCCCCCATCCTTCCGGGAAACAGCCAGTACCAGTCGGGAAGCTTCAGGACGTCCCTGATGAAAGCGTTCCAGAACCTGCTTCTGTTCCTCATTTTCAACCAAGGAATAGACCGTTTCTTCAGAGACCTTTCTCAACATTTCTCCCAGCAGCAGTCCGTCTCCACCCTGGAGCACCAGACAAAGGTGGTTTTTTTCAGGCTCTGCCAACTGAAACAGACGATCCCTGAGGGCGGCATGCATTTCTCCAGAATCGCCCAGGGTTCGGTTTTCCCAATACTCTCCTTCCAGATTCGATGATCCGTTTGATGCAGCAAGGAAGGACGCCAGTTGGGCTTCACGCTTTCTGGAAACCCCTTCCCTGAGCCCATCTTCATACCCTTGATCTCCCGGTTGATAAAAGACTCTTCCCTGGAGGCTTTCCGGGAGATACTGCTGGGCCACCCAATGATCCCGGAACGCATGGGGATAGAGATATCCTTCTCCATGCCCAAATGCTGCACCATCCCGGTTTCCGTCCTTCAGCGGGTTCGGAACTTCGTCACGGGCTTCTGCTGCCACGGTTTTTAGTGCATCGAAAAAAGCAAAGGCACTGTTGCTCTTCGGAGCCGTGCTCAAGTAGAGACAGGCCTGGGCCAAATGGAAACGACCCTCGGGCATACCCACATAATCAAAAGCCTGAGCTGCGGCATGGACCACACCCAGGGCTCCAGGATCTGCGAGGCCCACATCTTCAGATGCAAAAATAATCATCCTACGGAACAGGAATCGAGAATCCTCTCCAGCCTGGACCATCTTCGCCATCCAGTAAAGGGCTGCATCCGGATCTGAACCCCGCATCGATTTAATGAATGCAGAAATCGTATCGAAGTGGGCATCGCCATCCTTATCATAAAGCACCGCCCGCTGTTGGATCGACTCTTCCGCAATTTCAAGGGAGATTTGTAAAATTCCCTCTTCATTCGTTTCCGTCGTTTGCACTGCGAGCTCCAAAGCATTCAAAGCAGCTCGTGCATCTCCTGAGGCGACCTGGGCCAGATGCTTTTTTGCCTCCTCTTCAAGAAGAATATGCATTTTCCCAAATCCACGATCCTCATCTCTCAAAGCCATCTCAAGGATCGCTTCGAGATCCTCGGAACCGAGAGACTTCAATTGAAAAATCCTCGATCTGCTGACCAGGGCCTTGATCACTTCAAAATAGGGATTTTCTGTGGTTGCACCAATCAACACCACCGTCCCGTTTTCTACATGAGGCAGCAATGCATCCTGTTGGGTTTTGTTGAAACGATGAACTTCATCGACAAATAAAATGGTCCGTCTTTGCTGTTCGGAGAGGAACCGTCGTGCACTTTCAATGCATTCTCGAATTGCAGGAATGCCTGCCAGTACTGCATTGATGGAAAGAAAGTGAGAACGGGTCGTGTTGGCAATAATCCTCGCCAGGGTCGTCTTGCCCGTCCCTGGAGGACCAAAAAAAATCAGGCTGGAGAGTTGATCGGCCTGGATCGCACGGCGCAGCAACCTTCCTGGTGCCAATAAATGATTCTGGCCCACAAATTCATCCAATGCCCTCGGACGCATGCGGTCTGCCAACGGTGCGCCCTCTTGGATCGAATGCTCCAATGCATTTTCAAATAGATCCATCAAAACTCAAAGGAAGGGACTGAAACAGCATCCAAATAAAGTCAAATTAGGCTTTTTGATGAACAACTTTGGAAACCGAAGTCTAGATCCTGAGCTAAGGAAGGGCAAACTTCTTATACGAAATCAAGCATGGCTCTGGAACAACTCTGAACCGAACTTTGAGCAAGCCTATTCCCAAGGATTTGAGTTGACAAAAAAGAGCATAACTTTTAAATTAAATAGTTTTCTGCGGGAGTAGCTCAGTTGGCTAGAGCATCAGCCTTCCAAGCTGAGGGTCGCCGGTTCGAGTCCGGTTTCCCGCTCCAAAACTTCCTATCTTGATCGCGGGGTGGAGCAGTCAGGTAGCTCATCGGGCTCATAACCCGAAGGTCGAAGGTTCGAATCCTTCCCCCGCTACCATTTTATTCCTTTAAATATCAACAAGTTAAATGAATTATTGAAGGTATTGTTTAATCCTATATTTTATTTCCCCCACCGTATCCCCCATCAACTTTCAGAATTT
>MPLX02288028.1_pt1 | contig 54719 bp, 56 predicted proteins | sample 1617341 | NCBI WGS metagenome assembly MPLX02 (sample SAMN05944804, study PRJNA350692) | marine metagenome | biome: marine; feature: ODZ; material: water; isolation source: 120 m water sample filtered on 0.2 um supor filter | place: Pacific Ocean | collected 2012-04-08 | depth 120m m | reverse complement strand
TACCATCAGATCGGCAGCCTGAAGTTCAGTTGCCATGTCTGCCAGTTTGAAGGAGGTGCCCTGAAATTTTCCAATGGCCTGGCCGAACTGTTTGCGGTTTGCAGCCCAGTCTAACGAGAGTTCCAGCAGTCGTTCTGCCCGCCCACAACAGCCGGCACCAACCCATACCCGCCCCATCTTGATCCATTTGTCTGCAAGTGTCAGACCTTCGCCTTCTTCTCCCAGCATCTGGGCAGCACTGACACGACAGTCGTTAAAAGACAGTACAAAATTGAGGTAGGCCCGTTGGCTGACGCAGCGCGGCCCGCGGGTAATATCGAATCCGGAGTGCCCGCGATCAACCAGAAATGCACTGACGCGTTTGCGTGGGCCACGGGACGTGTCATCCATTCCTGTGGCAGCAAAAACAATGGCAAAATCCGGTACAACATGGCTGCTGACAAAATGTTTGGCGCCGTTAATGATCCAGTCATCACCATCACGTTGAGCACGCGTGGCCATTGACATGATGTCAGAGCCCGCGCCTGGCTCGGTAATGGCGAAGCACTCCACTTTGTCACCGCTAACACAAGGCAGCAGGTAGCGATCCTTCTGCTCATCATTACAGGCCATGAGCAACTCAGTGGGTCGCCAGGCGAAGCCATGCAGGGCATGAGACACTTTGCCCAATTCGCGCTCCACGATGGCCAGGCTGGTGTAGTCCAGCCCCCCGCCCCCGACAGATTCGGGCAGGTTCGCAGCGTAGAGGCCCATTTCAAGTGCTTTGTGTTTGATTCGTTGGCCGTCTTCAGCGCTGACTTGCCCAGCGCGCTCGGCTTCGACTTCAAGAGGCAGCAGTTCTTCTTCGACGAACGCTTTTACAGATTCCGCGAGCATGCGCTGTTCGCCAGTCAATTCGATGTCCATGATTCCCCCGCGAGTTCAGCACACCTGTGCTGGGTAGATCATCATCCGACCCCAATGCTGTGGGTCGGCACAAATGGTGGGCGTCCATGATATTGCCTTGGGCGCCTTATTGCCATATCGTGTGATCCTGAGGCGTGTCGGGAGAAGCCTCGCCAGCCTGCTACGCGGCCCCATCATCGTGGCGACGCTCAAATCAATAGGGCTGATGTATGCCCCGGGAGGGTGGCGATTAATGGGTAAAAACAGCAAACCAAATATATTGTTCATTATGGCCGATCAGTTGGCCCCGCAGTTTCTGCCGTGCTACGACCATCCGGTCGTGAAAGCGCCGGCCCTGCAACGTCTGGCTGATGAAGGGGTGGTGTTCGATGCGGCCTATACCAATTCACCTTTGTGTGCGCCTTCACGCTTTGTCATGATGAGTGGCCGCTTGCCAGCCGCCATCGCCGCTTGGGACAACGCGGTGGAATTCTCGGCCGAGGTGCCTACCTTCGCTCACTATCTTGAGCATCTGGGTTACCGGACATGCCTGTCTGGCAAGATGCACTTTGTTGGTCCCGATCAATTACATGGATTTGGCGACCGGTTGACCACCGATGTGTATCCGGCAGATTTTACCTGGCATCCGGAGTGGGATCGCCCCGACAAGCGCCTGGACTGGTTTCATAATATGGAGGTGGTGACCCAGGCGGGGCCATGTGTCCGCTCCATGTATCTTGATTACGATGATGAAGCTGTGTTCAAAGCCAAGCGCTACCTGTTCGAACAGGCACGGGACGGTAACCCGCAGCCCTTTATGCTGACGGTGTCTCTCATTCAGCCTCACGATCCTTATCTTTGTCGACAGCCTGAGTGGGATCTATACGGCAACGTTGAAATCGATTTGCCGCGGGTTGCGTCCGGCCAGGCATCGGACCCCCATTCCGAACGTCTGCGTTATGGCTATGGGGCATCAGATATCGATCTTGATAGCGACACTATCCGCAATGCCCGGCGGGCCTACTATGGTTCGATAAGCGATATCGATAACAAGGTGGCGGGCCTGCTGGACGCATTGGACGAAGCAGGCTTTAGTGAAAATACCATCGTGGTGTTTACCGGCGACCACGGTGATATGTTGGGTGAGCGCGGCATGTGGTTCAAGATGTCATTTCTTGAGCACTCGGCGCGAGTTCCATTGATCGTTCACGCCCCGGCGCGCTTTGGGGCTCGCCGTGTCTCGGAAGCAGTATCGTTGGTGGACGTCATGCCAACCCTGGTGGATATGGCCACAGAGGGGCGCGGCATTGATTACGCCACGCCCATCGAGGGGCGCTCACTGATGCCGCATCTATCCGGTGATACGGGCCATGACGAGGCTATTGGTGAATACTTCGCAGAGGGCACCGACACACCGATGTTCATGATACGCCGTGGCGCCCTCAAGGGGATTTATTCGAACAAGGATCCCTTTTTGCTCTTCGATGTCATCCAAGATCCCGATGAGATCTGCAATCTTGCAGATCATGATTGCACTGCTGTGACCGTCCGATCCCTTATCCAGGAGATTCAAGGGCGCTATGACATTGCAACACTCACAGCACGTGTGCTCGAAAGCCAGCGCCGACGTGCCTTTCTCAAATCGGTCATGTTGCAGCAGTCACTCTCCTGGGATCACGATCCCACCGGCAACGCGGCGAGCAGTTATATTCGCAATACCATGCCGGTTTACGAACTCGAAAAGCGCTCGCGGTTTCCACAGGTCTGAAGAGGGCGATGACTTTTATTGCCGGAATTGCCGAGACACTCGATACGGATACGATTGCCTTGGATAGGGTATTGCCCTATCGTGCGATCCTGTATCGCCCCGGGCAGGGGCTGACAGATCATTAAACCCAAGGGGAGGGAAATGGAAGATAGAGTAGAGGAACTACTGGTTGAGCGTCACGGCGGCGTGCTTGAAATTACGCTTAACCGACCGAAGGTTCACGCGATTGATTTTGATCTTAGCCGCAGGATCAATGAGGCCGTGGTGATGCTGCGCGATGACCCTGAACTGCGGGTAGGCCTGGTGACTGCAAGCGGCGAGAAAATGTTCTCAGCGGGCTGGGACCTCAAGGCGCTGGATAGCGGCGAACAGCAGCTTGATAACTGGTGGGAGGCCGATGCAGACCTGCCAGGTGGTTTTGCCGGATTAACCGAGATGTGGAATCTCGACAAGCCGGTTATTGCCGCGGTGAACGGACTCGCGATCGGCGGTGGCTTTGAGTTGGCCATGTCCTGTGATCTGATCATTGCGGCAGAGCATGTTTTTTTCCAGTTACCAGAGATGCCATTGGGCATCGTGCCGGATGCCGGGGCCATACAGCGCCTGCCAAGACGGATTCCCTATAACGTTGCGGTTGAGATGCTGCTGTTAGGTCGACGCATGAGCGCAGACGAGGCAGCGGGTTATGGCCTGGTGAACACGGTTGTGCCGTCATCCGAGTTGATGGATACCGCCCGTCAATGGGCACAGCAGATAGCCGAGTCAGCCCCTCTGGCTGTGCAGACAGTTAAGGAAGTGCTACGGGCAATTGAAGGCGATACGATCGAGAGTGCTTTCAATACGATGCGCAGCGCTGACCTGCCGATTTACCGCAAAATGCTGCGCTCAGAGGATGCCAAGGAGGGCGTGAAGGCGTTCGTGGAAAAACGTAAACCCATATTTCGGGGCGAGTAGTTTTCGTTGAAAAAGAGGAACAGCAATGACAGAGCAGTGGGTACAGCGTGTTGCGCTGGTCGGTGGTGGCGTGATCGGCGGCGGTTGGGCCGCAAGGTGTCTGGCCAATGGGTTGGAGGTCGTGCTGACCGATCCCAGGGCCGAGGCCCGTGAATATGTAGAGAAAACGGTTGCCGATGCCTGGCCGGTTCTGGAGGCTGCTGGCCTGGCAGAGTCTGGCGATCGATGCCGGTTGCGATTTACCTCAGACGTCGCTGAGGCGGTTTCTGAGGCAGATTTCATCCAGGAAAATGTACCCGAGCGAGAGGATCTGAAGATTTCGGTGCTTGAGGAGGTTGGCCTGCACGCCAGAAGTGACGCGATTATCGCCTCGAGTTCTTCAGGGTTACTGCCCAGCCGCCTCCAGTCGCGTTGCGCAAATCCGGAAAGATTGCTCATCGGCCATCCTTTTGCGCCAGTTTATCTACTACCACTGGTTGAGGTGGTCGGAGGTGATCAGACTTCAGCCGACTCGATATCCCGGGCGGGGCAGTTCTACCGATCCATCGGAATGCGCCCGCTGCATGTGCGCCGCGAAATCGAAGCCTATATCGCCGACCGACTCCAGGAATCGCTATACCGTGAGGCGTTGCACCTCATTGACGAGGGTGTCGCAACAGTAGCGGAGATCGACGCGGCTGTGACAGGGGGTCCGGGCCTGCGCTGGGCATTTATGGGTACATTTCTCGCATGGCATCTGGGTGGGGGTCCTGGCGGTATGCGCCACACGATAGAACAGTTCGGGCCAGCGCTGGAATTGCCGTGGTCGCACATGAAGGCGCCCGAATTAACAGAGGAACTCAAGCAGCGGATCGTCCAAGGGTGTGAGGTTGAATCCGGGGCCCGCGACTTCGACGATATGGAGCGTCGTCGTGACCGTTGCCTGGTTGAGATACAGAAAGTGCTGCAGCAACATTGGTACCCACCCGGCGAGGATGGTTGGCCCCAGATGGATTGAGTCACTCTGGCAAAATTTGAATGAACCGTGCCAGATGGACAACACATAAACGATAGGAAGGAGTAGTGAATATGGCAATGAATACCAACGTAGTGGTGACCTGCGCTGTTACCGGGGCAGGTGACACGGTGGATAAACATCCGGCGATACCCATCACCCCCGAGCAGATTGCGAATTCGGCTATCGAAGCAGCCGATGCAGGAGCCGCGATCGTTCACCTGCATGTACGTGATCCGCAGACGGGCAAAGGCAGTCGCGATATTGCACTTTTCCAGGATGTGGTGGAGCGGGTCAGAAACAGTGGGCGTAATGTGCTGATTAATCTGACAGCCGGAATGGGCGGTGACCTGATCGTTGATGACGATAACCCGCAGGTACCTGGTGAAGGCACTGATCTGATCAGCGCAGAACAGCGCATGGCGCATGTTGAATTGCTGCGTCCAGATATTGCCACCCTGGACTGCGGCACAATCAACTTTGATAACGCCAACTATGTTTATATCCAGACACCCAATATGCTGCGCGCCATGGCCGCCCGCTACGCTGAGATAGGGGTAAAGCCTGAAATGGAGGTTTTCGACCTGGGACACCTGCGCTTTGCTAACCAGATGGTTGCGGAGGGTCTGATCAAAGGACCGGCCATGTACCAGGTTTGCCTGGGGATCCCCTGGGGAGCCGGAGCAGATTCGGCAACGATGAATGCCATGGTTAACCAGCTGCCCAGTGATGTCTTCTGGTCGGGCTTTGGTATCAGCCGTGCCCAGATGCCCATGGTGGCACAGGCCGTGTTACTGGGTGGCAATGCCCGGGTTGGGCTCGAGGACAACCTTTTTCTGGAAAAAGGAGTGCCCGCGAGTAATGCTCAACTGGTTGAGAAGGCCGTTCGCATCATCCATGATCTGGGTGGACGAACGTGTGATGCTGACGAGACACGCGAGAAACTGGGTATCGCCTAAAACGCAGGCATCCTGCCTCGTTACTGCGGGGCAGGATGTCCAACATGTCCTGATCGGGCCGTACAGATTCGCCGGAAACGACTGGCGAATGATGTGGCGGCCTACTACGGCGGCTTACGCCCCTTTGGTAGAAGCCGATACTCAGGCGCATGGCTGCAGACTTAGCGCTGGCAAAAATCGTCATTCTGCCGGAATTGCACCATCTTGCATCATGGGAATATCCGGCTCGCGTCAATGCACGATTGCTTGCATTCTTACAGCTAAACAGTTAACTCTCAGCAGATCAGAATCGGCACAGAGACACGGCGCACGACGACACGCCACTATTTGAGAGAGAACCATGCAGTCCAATCACCTGCTGCACATTAACGACCAACCCGGACGCTACCCTGAATCGTGGTATGCAGCGACTGTTGAGGGTGCCCTTGAGTTAGAACAACTGCAAGGTGAGGAAACCTGCGATGTCGCCGTGATTGGCGGTGGATTCACCGGTTTGTCTGCCGCGCTGCATCTGGGCGAGCGCGGCTACAAAGTCTGCCTGCTCGACGCCCATCGCATTGGATGGGGCGCCAGTGGCCGAAATGGCGGCCAGGTTGGAACTGGCCAGCGGGTTTCCCAGGACGAGCTTGAAGCGATGGTTGATCCCGGCCTTGCGCGTGCGGCGTGGGATATTGCCGAGGAAGCAAAAGCACTGGTTCAGCATCTTATTGCGCGTCATAAGATTCCCTGTGATTACCGGGCTGGTGCCATACATGCCAACCATCGGCGCCGATACGACCGTCATTCTGAGCGTTTCGTGGCGTTGCTGAATGAAAAATATGACTACGGGAAAATCCGCTATGTGCCGCGCGATGAGATGCAGACGCTGGTCGGCTGTGCCGGTTATCACGGCGGCACGTTGGATATGGGCGCCGGTCACCTGCATCCGCTCAATTATGCGCTTGGCCTTGCCCGCGCCGCGATCGCCCACGGTGCACGGTTATATGAGTGCTCGGAAGTGAGTCGGGTCGATAAGGGTGCGCCCGCGGTGGTACACACGGCACAGGGTCGGCTCAAGGCGCGTTACGTAATCTATGCCTGTAACGGGTATGTCGGTGAGCTTGAGCGCAATATTGGCCGATATGTCATGCCGATCAATAACTACATTATCGCGACCGAGCCTCTTGGTGACGATATTGCCCGGCAGTTGATTGCCAATAATGCCTGCGTTTCGGACTCACGATTCGTGGTCAATTACTTTCGTTGTTCGGCCGATAATCGCATGTTGTTTGGCGGTGGCGAGAGCTATGGCTATCGTTTCCCAAAAGACATCAAGGGATTCGTTCGAAAGGCCATGCTGGAGATTTACCCGGGCCTTAAGCATACCCGTATTGATTTTGGCTGGGGTGGCACTTTGGCCATAACCATGTCGCGGCTTCCTTACTTTCAGCGCCACGGTCCCAATGTGTTCTCCGCATCCGGGTACTCTGGGTCGGGTGTGGCATTGGCGACGGGTGCGGGGGCGATGCTCGCTGAAGCGATTGATGGAGTCGCTACGCGATTTGATGTTATCAACCGCCTGCCGACACCAGGCTTTCCCGGAGGCGGCGCCTTCCGCTCACCCCTGCTGGCACTGGCCCTGACCTGGTATGGCCTGCGCGACAGGTTATAGCGATGGTCAATCTGGTCACCACAACTTTAGCTAATTGATCTTTCACAATGAACGCTATGTTAATGGCTGCTAAATTTAGTATTGCTATTCATTCAAAGAGCACAGCCAAACTCATTTAGGATGAAACGGAACGTAACTTCATCGTTATCGGAAAAGCGCGTATTTGATTACATTATCGTCGGTGCAGGATCGGCAGGATGCGTTGTGGCTAACCGACTTAGCGAGCACCCTGACCTTCGAGTGCTTCTGGTAGAAGCCGGCGGTGAAGATGGGCATATAGTTCTACAAATGCCCGCAGCGCTAGCGATCGCAGCACGCCATCCAAAATTTGATTGGGCCTTCACCGGGGAGCCGGAGCCTTATTGTAATAATAGAAAAATCCTCCAGCATCGGGGCAAAGTGCTTGGAGGCTCCTCGTCTATCAATGGCATGGTAGCTAATCGTGGAAACCCGAAAGATTACGACGCTTGGGCGAAAGAAGGTCTCCTAGATTGGTCGTTTTCTCACTGCTTACCGTACTTCAAAAAATTGGAAACTTTTGATGGCGGCCCCAGTGAATGGCGTGGCGGTAGTGGGCCGCAATCTATCGAGCGATGTCGTGCGACACACCCGCTTTACCAAGCTTTTCTGCAAGCTGGCAAACAAGCAGGATACGATATAACAAGGGATCAGAATGGTGCTGAGCAGGAAGGATTCCATATCGCCCAAAGTTTTACTCAGAATGGAAAACGCTGTAGCACAGCAACAGCCTATTTACACCCAATTCGACATCGAGAAAACCTCACTGTTTTAACAAATACACATACACGGAAGATTCGGTTTGATGGTAGGCGCGCAGTAGGCGTCGAAACGTACTCTAAAGGGCAAACCAAATACTACGAAGCCACGAATGAAGTGATTCTTTCGGCGGGCGCCATAGGCTCCCCACATTTGTTAATGCTGTCTGGAGTCGGCCTTGCATCTCATCTTGTTGCTCATGGTATCTCTGTTGTTGCTGACGTCCCTGCAGTTGGAAACTACCTAGAGGACCATCCCATTGTGCCTATACAGTATGCGACACCAAGTGGACTTTCATTGTCTCACCATTTCCGAGGAGTCCGACCACTTGGCATCGGCTTACGTTGGCTAATGTTTAAATCTGGGTTAGGGTCTTCAACCATGTGCGAAGCCGGTTGTTTTTTTCGATCTTCCGAAGAAGTTGATTACGCTGACATTCAACATGAGTTTTATCCTCTCACTGCTGAATTTGGCGATCCGAAGGCAAATTTTGATGATGGCTTCATGTTCTCTATGGGATTGATGCGCCCCCAATCTCGTGGGCGTGTTAGTTTAAGATCAGCAGATCCTTCAATTTATCCTTCTATCGTATATAACTATTTCGCTTCCGAGAGCGATCGTAGAGCCATGATGAATGGCCTTCGCCTGACGCGCGAAATAGCAGCGCAAAATGCGTTTAACGGGCTGAGTCGAGGTGAAATTGAACCGGGTTTTGAACTTAAATCTGACACCGAAATTCTGGCCTGGCTCCGCCAGAATGTGTCAACAGAATACCACCCGAGTTCTACATGTCGAATGGGCGTTGGGGGCGACAGCGTAACCAATGGAGAAGGCTTTGTTCATAACACCGAAGGCCTGCGTGTTATAGATGCGTCAATCATGCCCCATAATGTGACCGCAAATCTAAATGCTCCTGTCATCATGATGGCTGAAAAAATTTCAAGCATGATCACCAGTCAAAAAAATTGACTTTGGATGATTATTTCCATCGAGCCCAATTATTTTCAGCCCTTTTTCGTTAACTTGCCTATTTGCGATATTGGCAAACGACCGCACAGAGTATTCAAGTACCCAGAGGGCGCAGAAGAGTCAATGGTCATGCCATCGATCAGGATGGCGCTCTAACCACTTCCCAACCATGGCGGCGTACTGCGTTTTGTTTTTCTCTGGAGGGTTTATTGTCGATAACACGTCGAGTGAATCTGTAAGGCCGGTGTTGCAGCCTAGGTATAACCCTCGACCACTATGCCCCTTCGGCCCGGAAGGCAAAAAGGGGGCTTCAGCGCGACCGGAACAGCAGTCTTGTTTAGCAGGGGTTGTGGGCGAGGTGTTCCCGGCTTTCTCAAGGCATAATCACCGTTCTTTTCACAGGAGATTGGTATGGATCAGGAACGTTTTGATAAAGGCTTGGCAGCCCGGCGTGATGTGCTCGGTGCAGAATACGTAGATAACGCATTAGCCAATGCCGGTGAATTTGCCGGTGATTTTCAGGAGTTACTCACCGAATACTGCTGGGGTGCTGTCTGGGGCGATGATACGCTGGATCGTAAAACGCGCAGCATGTTGAATGTCACGATGATCGCAGCACTTAACCGGATGCATGAGTGGGAACTGCATTTTCGTGGCGCCATGGTAAACGGTGTCACCCGGGAGGAGTTAAAGGCCATTCTCAACCAGATTGCGATCTACTGCGGGGTGCCGGTTGCCGTGGAATGTCATCGTATTGCAAAGAAGGTCTTCGCGGAACTCGATGGCGTATAGGGCGTAAGTGAGTTACATTTTTGTCATACTGAGCATGCTGTTCTCAGCATTCCCCTTGACCAGCGCTTCGACGATACTTCCCGTATCTATAACGGAACTGATTGAATAGACGAAATTAAGTTATGAGCAAAACATTTGAGACCATCATCGTTGATCCACAGGATCACCTGACCTGGATAACGCTCAACCGACCCCAAGTCGCAAATGCTTTCAACACCCAGATGGCTGAAGAACTGCTGGAAGTCTTCAGCGATTTTGTTTCAGGCTCGCGCCAGGCTCGGTGCATCATTCTAACTGGCAGTGGGGATCGCGCGTTTTGTGCAGGCGGTGATCTGAAGCAACGTCACGGCATGAGCGATGAGGCGTGGTATGCCCAGCATGTGGTATTTGAAGATCTGGCACGGGCACTCATTGATTGCCCAGCGCCCTTACTGGGGGCAATCAATGGTGCTGCCTTCGGTGGGGGAACCGAACTGACGCTGGCCTGCGATTTTGCCTATGCAGCCAGTCACGCCCGTTTTGCGCTGACTGAGACCACGTTGGGAATCATGCCAGGTATGGCTGGGACTCAGTATCTGCCCCGTGCCGTGGGTATACGCCGTGCCAAAGAGATCATACTCACAGGAAAGCCCTTTACGGCAGAACAGGCACTGCAGTGGGGATTGATTAATGAGGTATGTGAGCCGGCCGCACTGATTGACGCGGTGCGAACGGTGGCACAGCGGATTGCCGACAATGGACCGATCGCCGTGCGTAGTGCAATCAAGGCATTGAATCATGCGGCATTCTCACAGCTCAAAGCAGACTATGAGGTGGAACTGCAGGCTTACAACCAGACAGTGCCCACGGAGGATCGTCGCGAGGGTATTGGTGCTTTTAACGAAAAACGAAAAGCCGACTTCAAAGGGCGCTAGAGATCGGCTTTGGGGATCTGTAAATAACGGAGCCTGACCAGGGAGAGGATCAGTGGGGACACCAGGCATTACGGCAAGGGTCTGCGAATTTGCCAGTTCATTGAAAATGGAGGATGTGCCTGGGCCAGTGGGCGAGCGGGCCTGCCTGCTCATTGCGGACAGCGTCGGGGTTGCGATCCGGGCGAGACACGAAGCCGAGTCTACCCCGGCGTTGCTGGCTGCAGTTAAGCGCCTGGGCATGGAGAAGGGCGAAGCGGCTGTGTTCGCCGATTCGAAGGGTTACACCTTCCCGGCTGCGGCGTTGGTGAATGGCGCTCTGATTCATAGCCTGGATTTTGATGACACCCATATTGCGGCGACGGTGCATCCCAGTGCTCCAGTCCTGGCAGCGGCGCTGGCAGGAGGTCAAATGGCACAAGCCCGCGGAGAGCAGGTGCTGGCGGGTGTCATCGCGGGCTATGAGGTGATGTGCCGGCTTGGACGGGCGCTGAAGCCGGCAGATCACTATGATCGAGGCTTCCACCCGACCGCGACGACTGGTGCCTTTGGGGCAGCCATATCCGCGGGTCGCACGCTGGGCCTGGATGCCCACCAGCTCGAGATGGCGCTGGGAATCTGTCTCAGTCAGGCAGCCGGCTCAATGCAGTTTCTGGTTAACAGCGCCTGGACCAAGCGCTTCCAGGTGGGTAATGCGGCTATGGCCGGGGTGATAGCCGCATCTCTGGCGGCTGAGGGTTTTGTGGGTGCCGCCGATGCTATTGAGGGTGACTGTGGTTTCCTGAAGAGCTATGCACCAAATCCGGATGCCGACCTGGCTGTGCATGCATTGCATGCGCATTGGGAAACCCTGGAAATCGGCGTTAAGCCTTATCCCTCGTGCCGCTTCAGTCATGCGGCGATCGATGGCATTGTAGATATCGTGGGTGCCGGGGTTCCGGAATCGGCCATTGACCGGATCGCGATCGGGTTACCGCGCAAAGGCATGGATCTGACGGCGTTGCCGCAAGCATACCGACGTAAGCCCCAAGGCGTGGTCGGCGGCCAGTTCTCAATGCATTTCACCGCGGCGGTTGCAGCACAGACCGGCAATTTGACCTGGGATGATTACGCGCGCTATCTTGGGGATTCCACTACATTGGCCCTGGCTGAACGTATTGATGTGCGCGAGGATTCACAGATGGATGCGATATACCCGGAGCGTATGGGCGGCACGGTAACGGTGAAATTTCGCGATGGCTCCTGCCAGACCCGTTGTGTAGAGATCCCCCGGGGTGAGCCTGAAAACTTCCCTGAAATTGCCCAACACCAGGCAAAGTTTCTCTCCTTGACTGAACCGGTCATCGGTGATGCTGGCGGTCAACTACACCAGAGACTGATGTCACTGGATAAACTTGCATCACTAGATTCGCTGTTCGTTCACACTGCCTGAAGCCTGCCTGTTCAGCTCAGAACCGATAGACTGCTGGCCGGGTTGGGCTCACGATTGCGCGAGAAAAATCCCAGGTTAATGGTGTGGCCAGTACGCGGGAGCAGAAACTGGATCGGCTCGCGGTCATGGTCTGCACCGTTCTCGCAGGCATTGACCAGCGCAGTCATCAGTTCGCCGACAACAGGCGCTGTCTTGAACTGATTGCCGCTCGTGCCGATAGCCAGGTAGAAGCCCCCCACATCGGTGCGGTCATAAATCGGAATCCAGTCGTCACTGACATCCCACAGGTCGGCCACACCTGACAGGGTATTGGGAATGCCCAGTGGCGGAATCCTTTGTGCCAGCCGGTACAACGGCTCAATGGCGTGGCTGGAGAGGTTACGGTCAAAATCATCCGGATCGGCGGCCATTTCAACTTCACCCCGTGCACCGAGACTGCCGACGAGAATATTTTCGCCGGTATCAGCACGCGCGTAACTTCCCACATCCGTGTCGTACAGCATTATGGGCGTGTGATCCGCGCTCGCGGCCTGCGGACAGCGGATATGCACCGTTTCGTGGTGAATAACCCGGGTCTGGATATTGTGTGCCTGTGCAAGCCCGGCCAGGCCATTGATCTTCTGGGCATGCGGTCCAGCCGCGTTGATCACAGCCTGGCAGCTAATCTCCTGACCGTCTGATAGCCGAACGCCCTGCACACGTTCTTGCTCGGTGTGGATGGCCTCAACAGCGCAGCCGAAGCGAAACCGGGCCTGGTGTTGTTCGGCACCCCGTTGCAGGTTATGTGCAGCGAGTTGCGGATCCGGGCAATAGCCGCCCTTGGGGAAAAAAACGCATTCTAACGATTCACCGGAACTGCTTCCAAAGTGGGGGTCGTCCGATAATACGGGTGGGCCGAAACTCTCCAGATCCCATTGGGGAAACCTCTGCTGCAATTTGGTGTGCGGCCACTCCTCGAAGGGGATTTCAAGATCGCGTGAAAATGCCAAGTGGGGCTTGAGGAAACCATTACTGGAAGTCTTGAATGTCAGCACACCGGCATGATGAAAAGGCGCGATGGCTTCGTCGCTATCGAGCGCAAGATAGGCAGGCCAATCCTGCCAGCAGTGAAACCCCTCCCAGGCCAGCGCAGTACCCTCAAGCGTAGAGTACTGGGTTCGGATCATTGCCAAAGAACTGCTGGTCGCGCCCTGTCCGGCGCCAGGCAATGGGTCGGCAACCAGCACACGCCAGCCGGATTTACTCAGGGCAAAAGCGGTTGCCGTACCGATAATGCCGGCACCAATAATAACGGCATCAAATCGTGATTCCATAGTGGTCTGAAATAAGTTCGACAGAAGATGAAGGGCCTTGGGTATATCTTACCTTCTTGAACAGGAGATATCCGAGGTGACGCTAAGATGAGCTCTCCAGGTATCCCAACGGACCATTACCTCTCTTGAAAAAACACCGGAAAACCCCATATATAAATCAGGAAAACGAAACACACTGCCAGTGTGCAGTCAGTTTCAAACCGGTAATGGAGATCGACTTATGAATAATCTAGCAAGACCCTATGAGAGAAACCGTAGCTGGGAACTCTTTGGTGATTTTGATAATGCCATGGGCAATTGGTTTCGTACCCCTGTTGTGGTACGAGGTGACGACAACGCGAGAGCACCGGCTATAGACGTCAGCGAGAATGAGAGCGTTTATAAAGTGAAAGCAGAGATTCCGGGCGTGCCGCGCGAAAATCTGGATGTCACCATTAATGATGGTGTGTTGACGATTAATGCGCAGCGCAAGGAAGAGAAGAAGGATGAAAAGAATGGCCGGGTCATCCGTCAGGAACGCTTTTACGGCAAGTTTGTCAGGTCGCTGCGTCTGGGCACCGATATCGATGAAGCCAAGGTCGAGGCCCACTATGAAGATGGCGTTCTTAATCTGACTTTGCCGAAAACTGCGGAGGTCAAGCCGCGCAAGGTCGATATCAAAATCCGCTGATCCCTTGCTGAATAGGGGTATGGGGGCCACGAATGTGGCCCCTTTTTATTGGGGTTTCCCCTGTTGGTTTAGACCCGGGCAGTGACCTGCTGATGAGCAGGACCAGGGTCACCCCTGCACCGGCGTTATACTTCGCGCCCGAGACTGTGCCAGACTTTACTGAATTAGCCATGACTCAACCCCAATCCGATCCTGCTGCCATCGCGCCGGTCCTGGCCGAGGCAATGCCGTATATCCAGCATTTCCACGGCCGCACCATCGTCATCAAGTATGGCGGCAACGCCATGGTGGATGAAGAGCTTAAACGCGGTTTTGCCCGCGATGTGGTTTTGATGAAACTCGTGGGGATGAACCCGGTGATCGTGCATGGCGGGGGCCCACAGATTGGTCAGCTGCTTGAGCGTATCGGCAAAAAAAGTGAATTTGTCGACGGGCTGAGGGTCACCGACAGCGAAACCATTGATGTGGTCGAAATGGTACTGGGTGGACTGGTCAATAAGGAAATCGTTGCACTGATCAATACGCATGGCGGCCGGGCAGTTGGCCTGTCGGGCAAGGATGGCGACATGATCCGGGCACGCAAACTGGTGCTGCACAAGCAGGGCTCAGCCGAAGGTGAAGACATTGTCGAACTGGGCCATGTTGGCGAGATCGAATCAATTAACCCGGCCGTGGTAGATACTTTGGACGCGGGTGATTTCATCCCGGTGATTGCTCCCATCGGGGCCGGTAAGGACGGCAAGACTTATAACATCAATGCGGATACGGTCGCCGGCAGGCTGGCTGTCACGCTGGGTGCGGAGAAACTGATTTTGCTGACCAATACCCCTGGCGTGCTGGATCAGCAGGGGCAGTTATTGACGGGGTTGTCCGAGGACCGGGTGCAGGAACTGATCGACAAAGAGGTTATCACCGGTGGTATGTTACCCAAGGTACGCTGTGCGTTGGATGCCGTGGCAGGGGGAGTACGTACCGCAACCATTTCTGACGGCCGTGTGTCGCATGCCACTTTGCTCGAGACTTTGACAGACAAAGGCGTGGGTACTCAGATTGGACGTGCCCGCGAGGTACTACGCCCGGATTGATCGACTCCAGACTCAGGTAGCGGCTTGGCCGGTATTGCGCATGAGCACCTTGTCCTGTTCGCTTGAGGCCTGCAAATAAAGCCCCACAGCGGACGGCTCATAGTTGCATGAGGGTATCGGAATGTGAACCCAGTGCCCGCTGTCGTCACGGCCTCTAGCCACCATGGCGAAATCACGTTCACCAACCAGTTGTTTCACCGATGGTGTTATGTAGCGGATTGCGAGGCCGACTCGCCGATGGCTGCTGTTATTGGGGCCTGATGCATGAAACAGTCTGCCATGATGTAAGGACATCTCGCCGGGTTGAAGCGGCGCATGCACTGCGTCTGACTCATTGACGTCAACACTGATTTCCTGCCCGCGCGACAAAAGGTTATCTGAGGCATAGCTGTCGTGGTGCCCGACTATCTGTTGTTTGTGAGAACCTGGGACAAAGCGCATGCAGCCAGAAGCCGTGTTGGCCTCGGTCAATGCAATCCAGGCGGTGATCTGATCATCCGTTTCACCCAGGCCCCAGTAGGTGAGGTCCTGATGCCAGGTGACCTGGTGTGGTGTCTGGGGCTCCTTAATAAAAAAATCAGCGGCGTAGAGCAGTATGTTCTGGCCCAGTATGCTTTCCACCTGATCCAGTACGCGACTGTTGTGGGCGATTTTGGATATGAAAGGGAAAAGATACATCGCGTTCTTGCGAAGACAGCCTGATACCAAAAGCGAAAGCTCGGCGGGAACGGGACGGTTCTCGACGGCCTCTAAGTCGGTCAATGCAGCAGTGAGTTCAGAGGTATCCAGTGCCGGCAGGGGGTAAAGGTAACCGTCCCGGTGATACTGTTTGATCTGTTGTGGCGATAGATACTGCATGACACGGTCCAGAAAATTATCGGGGGTCGATCGGCACCTGGCCAGCCAGACCCAATACCTCTTCCATGCGGTGACAGGCTCGCAGTAACGCCGCTTCACCGCGCGGTCGACCAATAACCTGTAGGCCTACTGGCAAGCCGCTTTCGGTAAACCCGACCGGCAGGCTTAATGCCGGGCACGAGGTCATCGTGATTGCAAAGGTAATGGCGATCCAGTCAATGTAGGTTTGGGTAGGTTGTCCAGCGATAACGTCGACATAGCGCTGGTCTTTAGGGAAAGGCGGTACCGATACGGTGGGACAGAGCAACAGATCGTACTCCTCGAAAAAATTCTCCATCTGTCGGTACAACCCGGATCGGACCCGTTCGGCGTCCAGCAGTTGCGCATTGGTGACCCCCAGGCCTTTTTCGATATTCCAGATAATCTCCGGCGCAATCTGCTCACGATGTTCTATCAGGATCGATTCCATCATCTGGGCAATCAACACCCCACGCAGGGTCTGAAAGGCCTCGATAGCGCCGGAGAAATCGGGCGCACCATGATCCACGTGGGCCCCGATCTCGCTGAAACGTTCTGCCGCGATCTCGCAGATGTTTGCCACCTCGGCTTCCATGGGCACGACACCCAAATCCGGACTAAAGGCGACACGCTGGGGCATGTCCGTGTGTTCCAGTGCGTCGACAAACCGCTCACCATTGTGTGGAAACGAGAGCGGATCAGCCAGGTCGTAGCCAGCAGCGCCATCCAGCATCAGCGCGACATCGGCAACGCAGCGCCCCATCGGCCCTTCCACCCAGAGCGTATCAAAAGCCGGGAGTCGGGCACCCCGGGGCACCCGGCCTGGCCCAGGCCGCAACCCCACAACGCCGTTGAAACTGGCCGGTACCCGCAGGCTGCCACCCAGGTCGTTGCCTGTTGCCAGGGGCACCATGCCTGTAGCCAGCGCGACACCAGAACCGCCCGAGGAACCCCCGGCGCTGACCGCCGAGTTCCAGGGGTTGAGGGTATGCCCAAAGACCGGGTTGAAGGTATGCGCGCCGGCCCATTCGGGTACATTGGATTTGCCCACAGCGATAGCGCCCGATGCCTGCAGTTTTGCTACTGTCGCATCCGAGGCACGCGCGATATTGCCAGAGAAAAGGGGTGAGCCGTAGGTGGTAACCACACCCTCCAGATCGTTGTAATCCTTGACCGCCAACGGCAGGCCCCACAAGGGCCCTCGGGTGTTTGGCGTATTGCCAGCCGCAGTCAGTGCGCGAGCCTGTTCACGGGCACGGTCAAGACACAGGATCGGCAATGCATTCACCTGGGGGTTAACTGCCTCGATACGCGATATGGTGGCATCCATGACCTCAAGGGGGGATACAGCCCCGGAGCGCAGTTGCGCGCTAAGCGTGGTCGCAAAGACACGACTCAGGTCATCGTCACTCATCAGACTGGGCCTGCGGTTTGAGCGACAGGCGGCAAATGATTGATGGGTGCTCCGTCTGCCAAGACCCCAGCGGCAACGCGTCTTGGTTCGATCGCACCCCGGCGATCAGATTGCGGTAAACCGCTTTGGCATATCCCTGCATGAACGTTTCCATTTTTCTGGCGGCACGCCTGCCGGGTGTGCGCCTGTTCTTATTTGTGGGGTAACTATAGTACGTCCAGGGGAAGCCTTGACCAAGCCTGTTGTCATCGAAGCGTGCCGTTGCACGAGCCAGGGTGGCCTGCCATCGCCCAGGGCTGTTACTCGCGGCGCAGGGCTACGATCGGATCAAGCCGCGAGGCCTTATGGGCGGGGTAATAGCCAAAGAAGATGCCGACCAGGGCCGAGAAGCCCATGGCGATCACGGCCGAAAGAGGGGAAATCACCAGGGGCCAATCACCCCAATGCGCAGTCGCCGCTAGCCCACCTAACCCCAGCGCCACCCCGATAACGCCCCCGATCAGCGACACGGCAAGGGCTTCCGTAACAAACTGTACCAGGATATCGATACGACGAGCCCCAACCGCCATGCGCAGGCCTACCTCGCGGGTACGCTCGGTTACTGAAACCAACATGATGTTCATGATGCCGATACCGCCTACCAGCAGGGAGATGCCGGCAACGGCCGCCAGCAGCAACGCCATGGTGCGCTCAGATTTGGCGCGAGCCTCCAGATACTGGGCGATGTTGCGCACATAGAAGTCATCTGGTGCTCCTGGACGAATACGATGACGCTGGCGCAAAAGATCCGTAACTTCCTGCTCGGCCGTTTCCAGTAGGTCTGCAGAGTGTGCTTTGAGCGTAATGTCCCGGACCAGGCTTCCGCGGTAACGTTTTCCCACGTCCAGGCGTGAGCGCGCCGCAGATAGCGGCACGAATACCACATCATCATGGTCGCGGCCCCAGGACGATTCACCTTTGGCCCGGGTGGTCCCAATGATGCGAAAGGGAATCCGCTCGACCCGGATAGTCTCCCCAACGGGGTCCTGTCCTGAGAACAACTGCTCAATAATGGTTTGGCCGACAATCGCTACCTTGGTACTGGCTCGCTCCTCATTCGGATTGAAAGTTCGGCCGGTTTCGATCTGCCATTCGCGTGCCTGAAGGTAGGCATCGCCCACGCCGTAGATCGTGGTAAACCAGTTGGTGTTACCCGAGATGATCTGACCCGTGGCGCGTAAAGTGGGCGCTGCGATTCGTATTGAGGGAGCACCTGTTACGATGGCAGCCGCATCCGCTTCGGTTAAAGAAATTTTGGTGTTAGCGCCACCGCGTACGCCACCGGCTACGTTGGTGCCGTTTCGTACAAAAAGCACGTTCTCGCCCAACCCCTGGATCGCTTCTTCTATTCTGAGTTGCGCTCCTTTGCCGACGCCGACCATGGCAATAACGGCAGCGACACCAATAATGATCCCGAGTGTGGTCAGTGCCGTGCGCAGTTTGTTGGCTCTGAGGGAGGCAGCTGCGCTCAGCAGGCTGTCACTGAGCTTCATAGCTTGTCTTCCCCGCTTGGTGGTCTGACTAACAAGTCACCTGAAGCGTTGCGGTCCTCAATAAGCCGGCCATCACGAAAAAACAGCACCCGCTGCGCATAGGTCGCAATCTCGGCCTCATGCGTAATGAGCACGATAGTAATCCCGGAGCGGTTCAGTTCCGCGAGCAGTGCCATGATTTCCTGGCCAGTCTGGGTATCCAGTGCGCCGGTAGGCTCATCGGCCAGCACCAGCGCTGGCCGATTGACGATCGCCCGGGCGATAGCGACGCGTTGCATCTGCCCGCCAGAGAGTTGCGTGGGCAGGTAGTGGGCGCGATCGGTCAATCCTACCGAGTCCAGTGCTGCCGCAGCCTGGGCAAGTCGGCCAACGCGTGGGACACCCCCGTATACCAGGGGCAGTTCAACATTGGCAATAGCGCTCGCACCGGCCAGCAGATTGAATGACTGAAAAACGAAACCAATCCTGCGCTGGCGCAACCCGGCGAGGGCATCGGCGTCTAAAGTGGAGACATCTTCTCCATCCAGTTGGTACTTTCCCGCCGTCGGCGTATCCAGGCAGCCCAGCAGGTGCATGCAGGTGGATTTTCCTGACCCCGATGGCCCCATGATAGCCACGAACTCACCATGACGGATATCAATGGAGAAGTCGATCAGGGCATTTACCGTCTGGGCACCGACGGTGTAATCCCGGGATAGTCCCCGGGCCTGAATGATGGGTGTCTTCATGAAAGGGGGCTGCAGGTCAGCGTGAAATATGCCTTTGGCCGATAATCACCACATCACCGGCGGTCAGGTTGTCGTTGCTCACTTCAGAGTAACTGCCGTCGGAAAGCCCGATGGCCACTGATACTGCGGTGGGACCGTCCGGGCGCCACAGGGTACCGCGACGCTGAGTTTGGCCTGCCGATTCTGCCCGCATCTGTTGGTAGCGCATTTTTTGCTGCTGGTTGAGCAGTGCCTCGATGCGGGTAACGGCCTGACTGCGTATCTGATTTCGGCCATCGCGCCTCGCGTTTTCATCCATAGTGGATTCGTGCAGGGCACGCATGGATGCACCTATTTCGCGAAAGATTGCCTTGGCGGTGGCCTGCTGGTCATCACTGAGATCCAATGTGGCAGAGAGTTTCTCCAACCGCGCGGCACTGCGTTGGCGACCGTGGCCTGGCCCGGCACTGGAAGCATCAGATACTCCCCTGGGCCTGAACCGCAGCGCCGCCTCTGGCACTCTCAAAACATTCTCATGTCGGCCCACAATAATCTCCACCGTTGCGGTCATGCCCGGCAGCAGCGCTTCATCATCGTTGTGAGTCGCAACCATCACCCGGTAGGTCACCACGCCAGAATCGATCTGGGGCGCTTTGCGCACCTGGGAGACTTGGCCGCTGAAGTGCCGGTCGGGGTAGGCATCTACGGTGAAACGCACCCGCTGCTCATTGTGAACCCGGCCAATATCGGCTTCATCAACACTGACTTCTATCTGTACCTGTTGTAGATCCTGGGCGAGGGTGAACAGAACCGGGGCCTGAAGACTGGCCGCAACGGTCTGGCCAACATCTACATCGCGATTGATCACAATGCCCTCGACCGGTGACTGGATGACGGTATAACTCAGGTCGAGCTCGCGCTCACGCAGGCCACCCAAACGGGATTCCACCTGAGCTTTTGCGGAGCGCACCTGGGCCCGCTGTTTTACCAGCCGGGCCTGAATACTCTCCAGCCGTGCCCGGGCTTGATCGCGCTGAGCCAGCGCACTGCCAACAATACTCTCGGAAACGACCTTGCGGTCAAGCAGAGCGCGCTGACGCTTAAGGTTCTCCTCCAATTCATCGAGTGCTGCTTGGGCACCGCTGCGCTCAGCCTTCAGTTCATCCTCAACCGCCCTTTGCATGGCCACATTGGCCTGGGCAAATTTGAGGTCAGCCCGGGCAATCTGGACCCGCGCCTCAAAAGGGGCCGGATCAATGCGGGCCAGAATTTCTCCAGCTGCGACCTTGGAGTTGAAATCGACCAGCACCTTGGCCACCTGACCAGATACCTGCGAGCTAATATCCACTGTCATGACCGGATCAACCCGCCCGGTTGCAGATACCGCCTCTTCTATGGTGCCCAGTTCGATCTGGGCAAGCTGCCATTGGGGGGCCGGATCCTTGAGGCCCGCCCGAAAAAACCAGCTTCCGCCCATCACGGCCGCTAACAGCACGATGAGTACCAGGACTTTACGCATGAGGGGGTGTTTCTGCCAAAGGGGATTACAAGAACTATAACTGCAACTGCGCCCAAAACTCATTACGTGAATTTCACGTTGCCTGAGGCCTCGGTACAGCCCTGCTGACTCCTCTATTGCCCAAGGTATCACCACAGTTGACCCAGAGCCTGAGTTCGACAGCGCCCCTAAAGCCAGGGAAATGACAGGCTTTGTGCTGGCGGGCTGGCACGCCCATAATCTCATGCAACGGATTATCAACTCCCAGGGCCTACAATGAAGGTATCCCCAGTATCTGAGACGACTGCCGTGTGTGCAGTGGATTCTGGCCTTGAGTTGCTCCCGCTACGGGTGAGTTCGTTGGGGTTTGATGTGGCGGGACGGCCGCTGCTTGCTGATGTGAGTTTTACGCTGGAACCCGGTGGGCGTACTTGTGTTGTTGGGCCAAACGGGGCGGGCAAGAGCTTGCTGTTGCGTCTTTGTCACGGCCTGATTAAGCCTTCCCACGGTGAGATTTCCTGGGCACGTGGCTCGGCAGATGAGCAGCGTCGTACCCAGGCGATGGTGTTCCAACGCCCAGTCCTGTTACGTCGGTCAGTGCTGGCGAATGTGGAGCATGCTTTGGCGGCGCGAGATTGCCCGCACAGTGAGCGCCGCCCGAAGGCCATGGCGGCGCTGAAGAAAGCCGGGTTATCAGAGCTTGCCCAGCGCAACGCACGGGTGCTTTCAGGGGGTGAACAGCAGCGCCTGGCGCTCGCACGAGCGTGGGCTTTGGAGCCTCGCGTGTTATTTTTGGATGAGCCTACCGCTCACCTGGACCCAGCAGCGACACGGGCAGTTGAGGAGGTGATTACCCGCATTGATAGCGAAGGGGTTCGCATCGTTATGGTGTCCCATGATCTGGGCCAGGTTCGACGCATTGCCAGCGAGGTACTGTTCTTGCATGGCGGTCGACTCGTTGAGCACAGCCCTGTCGAGCGGTTCCTCGATGCCCCTGCGACACCCCTTGCCGCGGCATTTGTAGCCGGTCAGTTACTCTGGTAGTGCTCGCGCGGCTTTGTCAGCTGAAACTGGATAGCCAGGTGGAGACGGCATCGCTGAAGCCCGCTTCGCTGTGGTGCGCTACTGTCTGAAACTCCTGGGTAAGATCGCTCGGCGCGTTGGCGACGACGTAAGCACTCCCTGCCCAACGCAACATGTCGAGGTCATTGTAATCATTACCGATTGCGAGTGCAGTCTTGACGTCGAGGTCTAAGTACCCACAAATCCATTCGGCCGCATGGGATTTGCAAACCGATCGGGGAAAGATCTCGTACCAGGTAGAGCTGTGATCCAGTGGTGAGGTCGTTCGCAGCACGTTCAGGTCCGGCAGACGGGTGCTAAGGGTATCGTGTAAATTTTTCGAATCTGCCGATGGCACAATAGCGAGCAGTTGTGTCGCCCCGGATTTCACCTCTTGCGCTGGTGGCAGAATCTGGTGGCAGCCAGCATATAGCGATAGGCGCCGGTCAAAGTCAGCATTGTGCTGGCCGAAGCGTTTCCATCTGAAATGATGGTTATCGGGTAGCGGTTCGTGCACCATGAAATCCAACTGCAGATCCTCAAGAACCTCCATTGCCTGGCTAATCTCGATGTATTCCAGGCCGAACTGCTGTAGCAGTGTTTTGGGCTGGTAGGAAAATATCCCTGCGCCCGAGGAGGTAACCAGCAGGTCTATTGGAAACTCGGTATCAAGCACACGATTGCATGAGAACAGTGACCGGCCTGTCACGACAATACGCTGTATCTGCAGCCGACCGAGGTCTTCCAGCGTTTTCCGGTCGCGCGTGGATAGCGTGTGATCCGGGCCAAGCAGCGTGCCGTCCAAGTCCGTGAATACGACACGGCGCTCCCGGTTATCAGAATTCATCAGAAAGGGCCATGTCTGTCCTGGGTATAAGGGTCAGCTCAGGCTGTCACAAAAGTGATTCGATCTTGCTTATCAGGTCAACGTGGTTCGGCGTGATGGTAGATCCGAAACTCCCCACGACCTTGCCTTCTCGGTCAAGCAGATACTTGTGAAAGTTCCATTTTGGGAATCGGCCCGCCTCCTGACCCAACGCCTGAAAGAGCGGTTCGGCTTTGCGCTTGGCGACATGGGATTTTTCAAACATCGGAAATTTGACACTGTATGTCAGGTCGCAGAATTCCCGGACCTTCTCCTCAGATCGGGGATCCTGAAAAAAATCATTGGAGGGAAAACCCAGCACGACGAAGCCCTTTTCGGCATATTTTTCGTACAGGGACTCCAGCCCCTGGAACTGTGGCGTGAACCCACAATAACTGGCGGTATTGACGATTAACAATACCTTGCCCGCATACACATCGCACAGGCGCACGGATTGCTCACTGGCGAGATAGCGCTTGGTGAAATCGAGGTTCATTGGGCATGGCGATTGAGCAACGGTGTTCGGCGATGTAGCGAACAGCACCGTAGCCAGGAAAGAAGCGAAAGCCCGCATGTCTTTTTTCTCCCAGTCATTCTGGCGAGGATACTACTCGCCACCCGTGAATTGCAGGTAATCGCGCAGTTCAGGGCTTTGTGGGTCTCCCAGGGTAATATCGACGGGGCCTTGTTCTTTGACTGACCCCTCATGCATGAAGATAACCTCGTCTGCGATGCGGGCCACTTCATGCGGTAAATGACTGACCACAATCACCGTTAACCCATGGGCCCGGCGAAGTTGGTCTACCAGTTCGTGCATCTGCTGACGCAAGCGGGGATCCAGGCTGGCGAAAGGCTCATCCAGCAGCAGCACTGGTCTTTTCTGGCACAGGCACCGGGCCAGAGCCGCTCGTTGACGTTCGCCACCGGAAACATCCGCGGGTCGCCGGGAACTGAGTTCGCTCAAACCGGTGGCGGCCAGTGCTCGGTCAATGGTGTCACGATCTGTTGCGGTCAACTTAAGGCCGGGATGACAGCCCAGCGCAATATTGTCGTAAAGGCTGAGATGCGCAAACAGATTGTGCTCTTGAAACATCATGGTGACGGGCCGTTGTGATGGTGCGAAAGAACTGATGTCCACATCATTGACTAGAATCTGCCCGCGATCGGGCGTTTCAAACCCGGCTATCAGGGAGAGCAGTGTCGATTTTCCCGCGCCGCTGGCCCCAATAAGAGCGACACAATGGCCTTGGGGTACCTGCACAGATGCGCGCAACTGCCAGTCACCCAGGGCAAACGTGATCTGCTCCAGCGTCAGGAAGGCCATCGTCCCAGAGTTCGGTTAAGTAGCCAGAAGACCAAGACGCTGATCAAAACCAGCACCAATGCGGTAACGGCGGCTTCATCGAAACGATAGGCGCTCATTCTGTAGTAGAGCATTACCGGTAACGTAATCGCACCGCTGGTGTCGAAAAGGGCTGCCACGCCCATATCGCCGAATGACAGTGCCCCACCCAGTCCAGCGGCAAATGCGACAGGCCTGCGAATCGCAGGCCAGTCAATAAGGCGAAATCGCATCCAGCCCTCAAGGCCTAACTGCTGGCACAGTCTATGATAGTGGCGACCTGAGTTGATCAGAACAGGTGCGATACTGCGAAGTGCATACGGGAGCACCATCAACGCGTTGACCAGGGCAATAAGCAGCAGGGTCGTCATCTGCGGCATATCTGTCATTAATACCCAAAGAAACAATCCTGTGCCGATCACCATAGGCGGGACAGCAAGCGTTAAAGAGCCCACCCATAGTGCTATGTCGGTCGCTTGGGGTTTTCGGTATTCGAGCACCAGTCGCCGCGCTGTCATTGCCAGCCCCAATGCCACCAGGCTGGCAAGCGATGTAGCGAGTAGCGCAATGCCGAGGCTGCGCCCGGTCGCCTGCCACAGCACGGGATCCAGAATGACCCCTAAGATCGGCCCTTGCAGTCCGGCAACGACAATGGCTGCGATGGGTAGGCCAATGAATAGTGTGCTGGCTACGATCAGCACGGCATCTTGTATCCGATAGGTTAGCGCTTGGCAATCAGGCCGGTCTTTTGTCTGGAGCTGCAGACCCTGGCTGATCGGCAGGGCGCGCAACCAGCGGATCATGGCCAGTGCGATCGTTGCACATAAAGCCAGTTGGATCAATGCGAGAAGTGTCGCCCGGGCGGGGTCGAAGTCAAAACGTAGCGTTTGGTAAATCGCCACTTCAACGGTAGTCGCATTTGGGCCGCCACCCAGTGTCAGTACGACCGCGAAGCTGGTGAAGCAAAGCAAGAAAATAATAACCAACGTGCCGGGTAAAAAACTGGTGAGGGATGGCCACTCAATGAATCGGAACAACTGACTGCTTGACATGCCCAGGGTATTAGCGAGGCGCCAGCTTTCGCCTGGAATCTGTTCCCACGCCGGTAGCAGCAAGCGCACCGCCAGCGGCAGATTAAAAAAGACATGCGCCAGCAGTATTCCACTCAGACCGTAAATATTGAAAGCAGGGGCCACGCCCGTTACCCTCAGCAGTTGATTGATCACACCGTTGTGGCCGTAGATAGAAACGATGCCCAGAACTGCCACAATCACCGGCATAACCACTGGTAGACCCATGAGCATGACCAGCGTATGTCGGCCAAAAAAATGTGATTGCCGCGCGTAGGCTCGGGCTACTGGTAACGCAAGCCCAACACTCAGCAGTGTCGATAACATAGCCTGCCACAGGGTGAAACGAATTACCGAATGCAGGTAGGTATCACTCAGCACTTCGACGAGGTTGCTGTCACGAAACTGCAGCACCACCGTAAGTAGGGAGCCCCCAACTACGGCGACTAGAAAAAATACAGCGAAACCTCCCGGCCACAGTGCGCTGAGCCGCATTGTCGGTGGCCGCCTCAACGTGAGAGCGCAATAAGCCAGCGACTTATCCATTGTTTGCGTTGATCACGTACCTCAAGGGAATCAAACTGCAGCATGCGCTCAGGTACTTCTTCATCCCGAAAGGCGTCCGGCAGGCCTTGCCCGGTGCGTACTGATGGCAACATCCAGTTAGTCGTGGGCAGGATGTTCTGTACCGTGTCAGACAGCAGAAAGCGCAGAAAGTTCTGGGCTAGCTGCGGCTCAGATGAAGTGCTCAGGCGTGCCGCGACTTCGACTTGACGATAATGCCCTTCTGAAAACATCGCGACCTGATATCGATTGTTCTGCTCAACCTGTCGATGGTAAGCAGGAGAGGTGGTGTAACTCAGGACCATGGGTGCCTCGCCCTTTAGAAAGAGGCCGTAGGCTTCCGACCATCCTTTAGTCACCGTCACGATTCTAGGTGCCAGGGCAGTCCAGGCAGCCTGGTCGTCCGTGCCGAATACTTTTCGCATCCACAAAAGCAATCCCAATCCCGGCGTACTGGTGCGAGGGTCCTGGATGATAATACGCGGGCCGTCACGATCATGGACCAACTCCTCGAGGCTGCCCGGGGGAGTAGGTAGTGTTTCGCTATCGTAGACAAAACCGAAGTAGCCAAAATCGTAGGGCACGAAAAGCAGATCGGACCAGGGTAGGGCGAGATTAATAGACCCAAGGGTGATGTTATGTTCTTGCAGCAGTCCGGTTTGCTCTGCCTCGCCAGTAAGAGCGGTATCCAACCCCAGAATAACATCGGCCGCAGTACGCTTGCCTTCGAGTTTTAACCGGCTGAGCAATGCGCCACCATCTTCGAGTCCAACAAACTTTAAATCGCAGTTGCAATGCTTTTCGAACGCTTGCTCAATGAGTGGGCCAGGCCCCCATTCGGATACAAACGAGGCATAGGTGTAGACGGTAAGTTGAGGTACTGCTGCCTGCGCAGTCGGGAGGACAAGAATGGGCAGGCTGGCGGCAAGGCCTGCTAGTTTTCTCAGGAATATCATGCTAACGCTCCTTCGGAACTGAAGGGCGGAGGGGTGCTAAGACCATTATCCGAATTCCTCCGCCGGTATGATCCGGTTCAGGTTCAACGGGTTCTTCTCAGCCCGGCCTCTGCCGAACGCCCCGTCGGATAACAAGGAGAATTTAATTATCTCTCGACTGACTGTCAATATTGCTGTGGGTCGAGATCGCACTGTCGAGAAAGTTTTCGATCGTTGCTATGGCAGATAGGGTTCGCACCTGGCCCAGACCACCGATGGTCAACCAGTGTTGACCCGTTTTTCTCAATACAGTGACGAACAATGCCTGGATCTGTGAGCGCTGGTGGTGTAATCCCTGATCGCGCTGGAGCCCATCCGGAATCCAAGGCAGATCAGAATCACACAACAGGTACAACCCCCGTGCCCGCGATTGCGCTGTCTCGATGATCCAGTCTGGACAATAATGATAATAATGCTGGGCGTAAATCATGGTGGAGAGCAGGTCCGTGTCATGAATCACCAGTGATCCTGGCTGGCTAGCGGCAGTATCTTCCAGAGCGATCTGTTGGCGGGCAATGGGCTCGATGTCTTGTCGATTCAGTGGCGCCCCTTTCTTGTCGAGATAGGCCCGCGCCGCCTCTTGTGAGCAAGGGCAGCCAAAATGCTCAGCCAGGGCTTGGACAAGCCGTGTTTTACCGGTGCATTCGCTTCCAGTCAGTACGATGCGCTTTTTAGGCTCCAAGTCTTGCGCGTTGCTATGCTGCGGGCTCATTTCAGTATTGTGACCCAATTATCCCGCGCATTTCACTCGCCAGAACCTCGATCAATTTACGGTGCTTGGCTGGCAACCAATTCTTTGCCTCTGTGCGGTGTTAATCACTGGGATCGTGGCATAAAATGTCGTGATGGTAAGGGAGCGTTTAATTTTAGGCTGGTGCCCGGTTGAGGACGATTTGTTGGCTTCTCGCACCGCACATCGGATGTAATGGGAAAATTTATGCAAAAATCATTCACGATCGTTGATCACCCCCTGGTGCAGCACAAACTCACCTTGATGCGTGATAACACCTGCCCCACAGCGCATTTTCGACAACTGTTGCGTGAGATTGCGTTGTTGCTTGCATACGAAGTTACCCGGGATTTGCCGACTGAGCAAAGGGAAGTCCAAACCCCGCTGGAGACGATGCAGGCGCCAATGCTCGCGGGCAAAAAGCTGTGCTTTATCTCTGTGCTGCGCGCGGGCAATGGCCTGCTCGAGGGCATGCTTGACTTGATTCCATCGGCCCGGGTAGGGCATATCGGCCTGTATCGAGATCCGGATACCTTGCAGGCTATCGAGTATTACTACAAGGTGCCCCATGACATCAGCGAGCGCGAAGCAATCGTGGTGGATCCCATGTTGGCCACGGCTAATTCGGTAAGCGCCGCGATAACCCGGCTGAAACAAGATGGGCCCAGGAAAATCAAATTCGTCTGTCTGCTTGCAGCACCTGAGGGCGTGGCGGCGTTTGGCGAAGCGCATCCGGATGTACCGGTCTACACGGCTGCATTAGATCGACAACTTAACGACCATGGATACATCCTGCCCGGGTTGGGTGATGCCGGTGATCGGATTTATGGCACTCGTTAGGATTTGATAGCGCACCAGACCTCATCGCTGAATTGGCTGCGATACTGGAGTATCGTTGCGGCAGTGACGTTTTTCGCTGGGGGCCTGTGGCCGACCGCCGGTCGGGCGCAGGTGGGTGAACAGGAGGTTTATGATCTGACCCAACAGGGTTGGCGCATTGCAGAAACGATCGAAAGGCAGGAGACCCGCGCGGGTATCGCTCCATATACTGAGCTCCAGCGCGTTGTAGCTGTTACCGAATATCGATTGGAGAAAGCCGGTGCTGTGGTCGTTTGCGAAATGCGTTATGACAGCCAGCGTGATCGGCAGAGCACCCAATGTACGCCCAGCAACCCCTAGAGCCTTCCGACGGTCGGTAGAGTCTCAGACGATTTATAGAAAACACAATCTTGATCTGGGTCAAGGTGACAGTTTAGGTGGTATGGGTTAATACGCCTGCATATCTCCTCCATGAATGACCGTGGAAGTAGGGGCGGTGCCCGCCAGGGCCCGCCCCTTTTTTTTGCCCGCGTTTTGCAGGGTACATCATCCCGCTTTATCTTTGGTTCTCACCTGATTGGGTATTTCGCATGGCCTTCTTCCGATACCCTTAGAATGTCCAGCCACGTACCGGGGGGTGAGAGATGCCATGATAGATGCGATCAGTGACTTTTTCCGTAAGCGCCTCCAGGCCCAGGACGATAACTCTGGGCTGGAAGCGTCTTTGCGCCTGGCTTCAGCCGCGCTGCTTTTTGAGACCGCAATGGCGGATTACGATCTGGGTGAGCAGGAGAGAAAGACCATCCAGTCGCTGGTATGTGAACAGTTCTCTCTGGCGCAGGCGGATGCTGAAACGCTACTGGCGCTGGCAGAGGATCAAGCGCGCGAGGCGACGGGCCTACACGGTTTTACGTCGCTGATAAACCAGCACTGGAGCGAAAAAGACCGCTTGAATCTGGTTGAGCAGATGTGGCGTATTGTTTATGCCGACGCGCGCCTGGATGATCACGAATTGCACCTGATGCGCAAAATTCAACGCCTATTGCATATACCCCAAAAGGATTTCGTGGCGGCTAAATTGCGCCATAAACCTGCCTGAGCCATTGAACCCGTATCTCAGTATTAGCTCAATGATGGAGTTATCACCCTGGCGTTGCAGTTTGCGGTGATACCAGGCACGGCCGGCCAGCAGGATTCCCAACAGCATGAGTACGCTGGCATTAATGATTGATAACAGCCGAGCATACAGGACGTTTCACTCAGGACACGTTGATTCCCATGCCCAGCTTATCCCGCCTGCTTAGGATGTCTGTGGCGCGCTGGTTGGTAGCCGGCCTTGGCTTTGCGCTAACGGCCGTCCTTTTTTACCGCTACCTCGTGCATGATGGTGATTTCGATGTGTACTGGGCCGCCACCTTTCGTTTTCTACATGGCCTCAAGGTGCACATATACGAACAGAACGTTTTTACCTATCCCACATTTGCCTCTTTTTTGTTGTTGCCGGTGTACCCGCTGGGTTACTCCGTCGGCAAGATCCTCTTTTTTGCCGTGAACGTTTTGATTCTGGTGGGCGCGGGTCGTACCTGTCAGCGTGAGATTCTGTTTGATAGTCCGGTACGCACGGCGGTGTTGGTGATAGCCCTGCTGTTTTGTGCGCGATCTATGCTGGCAGTTTTCAATAACCAGCAGACCGATATCCTGATCTTCGGTCTGGTAATTTTTGGGGTGGCAAAGTTTGTCCGTCGGCCTGTGGCCGCTGCCGGCCTACTGGCATTGGCGGCGGCCCTTAAAGCAAACCCCCTGTTTATGGTTCTGTTGCCCGTCTTTAAAAGGCGTTGGGCCATGGTCGCAATATTTGTTTCGTTGACGGTGGGGTTTATCGGCGCGCCTGATATCGCCAAATATGCTGTCACCGATACCTGGACTGGTGCCGAATTCACGGTGCCTGGCTCAGTGTTGCCCAAACACGATGTGGTGCCGCAAGGACGGTTCAAGGCGCAGGCACGAGATCAGGATGTCTGGGCCTACCTGCGTGAGCATTACGCCATGACACTCTCGGTTTCGCCGGATGCGATACGCTGGTGGCAGGATCGGGGCAGCAAGGGCAACCAGTCACTCTACCGAATCATGGCATCATGGCTGGGAAACGCAGTGTCGGCTAATATGGTGCTCCTGGGCTTGTGTACATTCTTTGGATTGACACTGCTGGCAGCGACCCGTCGGCGTAAAGATTCGATTTTTATATTGGGAATGCTCTTTTACACAGCCTTTGTGCTGATCGGGCCACAATCGTCGAAACCGCATTTCATCGCTTTTTTTGGGCTGTTGTTATTCTGCTGGCAGGATGCCTTGTTGAAACGTTCAGGACTCAAGATTGTATGTCTTGCGGTTTTATCCGGGCTGCTCGGTGTCAAAGCCGCAGCCAGCCTGCTGCCTTCAGGCCCCTTGGCGCGCGATATTGTGGGGCTGGCAGGTCTGGCGTTGTGGCTTTACAGCTATCTGTTGTTGATGATCAGCGGCCACGCCAGGTCCGTATCACGCCCCAAAACGTAAGCGCCACACCAGAATCAGCGCCTCGCCAAAGGTCTGCCCCGACATCTTGGAGATGCCGCGGGTGCGGTCAACGAAATGAATAGGGACTTCAGTGACACAAAGACCTGCCTGTAACGCCCGCCAGGTGGTTTCAATCTGAAAGCCATATCCCACGGAGTTGACTTTCTCAAGGCCGAGTGTCTCAAGGGCCCTGCGGGTAAAGCATTTAAAGCCTCCGGTCAGATCGCGGTAGCGCACACCCAGGATCATCCTGGCGTAAAGATTGCCCAGACGGGATAGCGCCACGCGCGCCAGCGGCCAGCCTGAAACACCGCCATCAGTTATCCAGCGACAACCCAGTGCGATATCGGCGGTCTCGGTGGCTTTGAGCAGGCGGGCCAGGTCTTTCGGGTTATGACTGAAATCAGCGTCTATCTCAAAAACGTGGCTGTAATCACGCGCCAGGGCCCAGGCAAATCCCGCCAGATAAGCACGCCCCAGCCCTTCTTTTGTGGGCCTGTGCAGAGCATGTACCCGGGCGTCTTTGGCGGCCTTTTCCGCCGCAAGTGTTCCGGTGCCATCCGGGGAGTTGTCATCAATTACCAGAATATCAGCTTCGGGCAGGGCAGATCGAACTGCATCGATAAAAGGGATCAGGTTGTCTCGTTCGTTGTAGGTTGGAATGAGGACCAGTGGGCAGGTCATATGGAAGCGGTCTGTTGAAATTCATCAAGGATCAGGGGGCTAATTTTAACCCCAGCACGACAGACTGGGATCAGGGCTGGCCCTGACAACTTTGTGCGCTCAGAATAGGGCGCAGACAGTTACTCAATTTACGGAGTTTTGTGGATGCCGAGCCACGCATTTCTCGAGCATAGCGGTGTGCTGGCGTTTGCCCATCGGGGCGATAGCGAAGCCGCACCAGAGAACACAGCAGCCGCGTTTGAGAGTGCCGTATCGCATGGCTTCCAGTACCTTGAGACCGATGTGCATTGCACGCGTGACGGCGTGTTGCTCGCCTTTCATGATGACCGGCTTGATCGGGTTACTTCAGATCGTGGGTTGATCGCAGCGCTGGATTATCCGGTGATTGCCCGGGCCCGGGTGGGCGACCACGAGCCCATTCCACTGATGGAGGAGCTGCTGGGCGACTTTCCTCACACGCGGTTTAATATTGATCCTAAATCCGATGCGGCCGTTGGGCCTCTGATCGAAGTGATCCATCGTACGGGTGCGCAGGAGCGTGTCTGTATCGGGTCTTTCTCTGATAAGCGACTGGCCCGGGTTCGCACGGCCTTGCCCAAGGTCTGCACTTCAATGGCAACACTCGAGACGACCCGGGCGCGCCTGGCCAGTATCGGTCTTCCCGTCGGAGTTCTACGGGCGGCATGTGCGCAGGTGCCGGTACGGTGGAACGGTATCAAGGTGGTTGATCATCGCTTTGTCCAAGCGATGAAAACCCGGGGTCTGCACACCCACGTCTGGACTGTGAATGAGCCAGATGAGATGAATCGGCTGCTGGATCTGGGAGTCGAAGGTCTGATGACCGACCGCCCAGCCCTACTTAAATCAGTACTGCAGTCGCGTGGCCAGTGGCATCAGGTTGGGTGAGTGTCAGCCGGGTCACGTACCAGCCGAAAGAAGAACATGCCAGCAAAAAACAGTATCGCCACTGAAAGAATGCCCAGGCGTGGGTTGCCACTGAGGTGGGTGATGGTGCCCATCATCACCGGCCCGAAAACCGCGGCGGCTTTGCCCACCACGTTATAAAAGCCAAAAAACTCGGCACTTTTCTCCTGCGGAATGAGGTGGCTGAACATGGATCGGCTGAGTGCCTGGATACCGCCCTGCACCAGACCAATGACTGCGGCGAGGATGTACATCTGCAGTGCTGTTTCCATGAAGTAAGCGAAAATGGTGACGCCGACATAGGCCCAGATACAGATCCAGATACCCCGCTGCGCGCCGTAGCGCTCTCCCAGGCGACCGAACACTAACGCTGCGGGGAAGCCAATAAACTGAACCATCAGCAAAGCCGTGATCAGATTATTGGACGACAGCCCAATCGTCAGACCAAAATCAACCGACATCCGAACAATCGTGTCGACCCCGTCGATATACAGCCAGTAGGCGAGTAGAAACATCCAGGCGCCACGATGTTGGCCGAGGTTTGTCGCGGTTTCGCGCAGTGCCGCAAACGTGCCCTTGATGTCCACACCACGTCGACCGTTGCCGGGCAGTGGCTCATCCACGTACAGAAAAAGCGGTATCGAAAATACGGTCCACCACACCGCGACGGTAACAAAAGACCAGCGTACGCCTGCAGCCGCGTCTGCCAGGCCGAACAGCTGCGGCTTAAGTGTCATTAGCACGTTGATCAGAAACAGCAGGCCTCCACCAAGGTATCCCAGGGCAAAGCCCAACGCAGAGACACGGTGACGCTTTTTCGATGGCGCAACGATGATCAGCAGAGAGTCATAGAAGGTATTGGCCCCCGAGAAGCCCACAACCGCGATCGCGTAGAGCAGGATCGCGAATGGCCACATACCGGCCTGCACCAGATAAAGCGCTCCCGTAGCCAGAACACCTAAGCTCGCAAAAGTGGCCAGCATGCGTTTACGCAGTCCGCCGGTATCAGCCATGGCCCCGAGGATGGGCGCCAGGATCACAATGATCAGGCTGGCAACCGAGTTACTTACCCCCAGGTAGAACGTGCTGTGAGTGATAGCCACATCCTGACTCCAGTACTGCTTGAAGAAGATCGGGAAAAACCCGGCCATCACCGTCGTCGCAAAAGCGGAATTGGCCCAGTCATACAGGGCCCAGGAGATCGTACGTCGGGTATCAGGAGCGCTCATGAGTTCTTCACATGTCCGTAAGATCAGGGATATCGGCCCGGGTCAGATTTGTGGTTTATCCGGGAATGATGGAAGCGCTCAGTTTACTCCGCTTTTGCTGTAGTGGTGCTGTAGTGGGTAAGGCTAAGTCTGGGACCGAAGGTATCGCCTGTGCCAAAAGCAAATTCCTAGTTCTAGATTACCCAGATTGGAGTTGGCTGGGTTAATCTGGGATTACTTTTCCCGGATTCATGATGTTCTTGGGGTCAAGCGCGGATTTAATCTGGCGCATTATTGCCAGTGCAGCCGGGTCTTTGCGCCGTGCCATCGTGGCTTTTTTGGCAAGGCCGATGCCGTGTTCGGCCGAAAAACTGCCCCCAAGTTCCTGAACGGTATCTTCGATCAGATTGTAGATCTGATCGGTTACTTCCGGGCTGTGGGGCTGGTTGCCTGAAGGGTCAGCCCAGACACTGAAGTGAAGATTCCCGTCGCCGAGGTGGGCAATGCAGGCGGATTCTGCCTTGTCTGAAATCTCCGGCAGGCGGGCGTCCATTGTCTTGACGAAACTATCGACTTTATCAAGTGGTACCGCCACATCTGTATCGATCGCGTGAGGGCGGTAGGCGACAACATCAAATGCCGCTTCGCGCCGGGCCCACATTTCCTGGCGCTGATCCTCAGACTGGGCGACGACCGCATCCAAAATCTTTCCGGTAGAGAAATGGTTGGCCAGGATTTCTTTCAACAGTGAGACAATGGGAATAGAGCCGTCAGGTCCTGGTTGGGCGTCCCTGGCTAAGGTTGTGCCCAACTCTACAAGAACCCCGATCTTGGGTAGCTGTTCGAACGGTGGCCGCATTTCCGGGTGGATGATGGCCAGGTGCTCAAAGAAATCCCTGGGCATATATTCAAACGCCTCAACTGATCCACCGCTGGCCAATTGGATTTCATTTAGCAACTCAAGAGCAGCGGGGATCGATGAAACCGAAATCATCGCTGTTGCATAAGCTTTGGGTTTTGGAAAAAGTTTCAGAACAGCAGCAGTAATAATGCCCAGTGTGCCCTCAGCACCGATGAACAGATTCTTCAGATCATAGCCCGTGTTGTTCTTGTGCAGCGCCGTCATCAGGTTCACGATCGACCCGTTTGGCATCACCACTTCAAGACCAAGACAAAGCGCCCGGATGTTTCCATAGCGAAGAACGTTTGATCCCCCGGCGTTGGTTGCGAGGTTACCCCCAATCAGACAGGTGCCTTTGGCGCCGAACAGAAGGGGAAAGACCAGATCATGCTCGTCCACTGCGCGGTGCAGGCTCTGAAGAATCACACCGGCCTCGACCTCTGTGGTGCGGGCTCCAGGGTTGATGCTGCGAATTTTATTTAACCTCTCCAATGACACTATGATTGAGTTTTCGTTGTCACCGGGATGTGTCCCTCCGGCCAATCCGGTATTGCCGGAAAGCGGGATGATTGGCAGGCCTTCCTGATGTGCCAGCTTGATGACGCGCGATACTTCATCAGTGTTGGCCGGGCGGACAACGGCCAGTGAGATGCCTTTGTAATTGCCGGTACAGTCCCTGTCATAGGCAGATCTGTCATCCGAGCCAAAAAGCACGTCGGCAGGGCCTGTGATCTTCTGCAAAGCCTTAAGAAGTTGAGAGTATTCCATGGCCAATCTTGATAAGGAGAGGGTGAATAGCTGTTAGGAGTAGCAGAAGTGATGCGAAACAGATAACGCCAAGGCTACGGACCTGTTGATGGCCCAGGGGATCACCTGTGTCATAAGTAAAGTCCGATCCCGAATTGCCGCTACTCAGGCTTATGAGCTCGAAAACGTGAGGGGCGTAGTTCGCCGTTGTCAAGGACTACGGTAAGGGCGCGCCAGTTCTCGATGAAATGGGCTTTCGCCTTTTCCCCCAGAATTTCCCGCATTTGATTTTCCAACGGCCCCCGCATTGCAGTGTATTCCTGTTGGGCCTGTACCTGGTAGGTCTGCGCGATGTCTTCAAGCACGATATCAATGAACCCACACTCGCGAAGAATCTGACCGTAGTTCTCGAGTGTATCCATATGGTAAGTCAGGCCCTCCAATTCAAAAAAATACGCCATGTCCTGCCCGTAAGGCTTGTCGGAACACATCCAATCACCGGCGGTAAGAATGCCGCCTGGCTTGAGAATGCGAAACACTTCATCGAAGAAGGCCTTCTTGTCTTCGATATGGATCCAGCTATCCTTACCAAAAACGAAGTCGGCCGCATTATCTGGCAGCGGCAAAGGGCCAGGCTCGTAATGCCGGCAGGAGATGCGATTGGAAAGATCAGCACTCTCAATGTGGTCAACAGCGCGTTGGACGAGGCCCTGTTCTACTTCCAGGCCAATGACTCGAGCGCCGTATTCTTTCGCTAGGGTGATGCCCGGTCCACCCAGGCCGCTGCCAATGTCGACAACGAGTTTGTCACTCAGTTCCAGGCCTTTGACAATCTTTCTAACGGCATCTGGCCCACCGGGCGATAGGAATCCCTCGCCCCAAATGAGTTCAAGTAAGGCGACCAGTGCATCGTCGTATTCTTCTGCAAGTTCGTGCTGGTCCATATCTTAGAATCATAGTCGTTTCGACACGCCTAAGGGCACCCTAAGTCGGCAAAACAGCAAAATTCAGACATATGCTGATTAGGTTTGGGCTGTGTTGGGCAGTGATACTGCCATCGTGCTGTCAGCGGAACCGGGCATGATGTTTTTCACAGGAAAGACTGAAGATGCCAGATGCAACAGATCATCCTGGGTACTCGACTGATCATAGTGAAGTGATCACGGCATGAATTGAGGATCTAAACCTTATAGGTCGAGCCTAGGCGAGCCGGATCATCGGCCCTGCTGTGCTCTCTGGACAGGTCGTGCTTGAAAATGGCGCTAAATTAAGGGACCCTTAACGTTAATCATAATCTGTTACAACGGGAGGCAGCTTCATGGCTGAGGGATTTAGCGGGCTCTGTCTTTGCGGTGCAGTTCGGTTTCAATGCGACAGTGAACCTATGTTCCAGGCGAACTGTCATTGTGATGACTGCCGACGTTCTGGCGGCGGTGTTTATGCTTCTTTCGCTTTTGTGGATGCGACTGATCTGAAGATGGTGGGCCGAACACATAGTTTCCAGAGCCTGAGTGATACTGGGAACACTGTGACCCGGTATTTCTGCCCAGAGTGTGGGTCCCAGATTTATCATCAGAACAGCAAGGCACCATCCAGGCTTGGCGTCCGGGTGGGTCTTATCGAATCGGCAGACTGGTTCCGTCCTCAGGCTAATGTGTACGCCAGTCGCCGGTTACCCTCAACACCGATAGACCCTGAGATAAAGGCATTCGATAAGATGCGAGGCTGAAATACAGTGCGGGAAAGTTGGGGCGAGCTTACTTCAATTTCGACAGCCATCACCTGGTAAAACGTATACAAATGTCTGATAGGGTAAGGGCGTACCTCCGGCAAGCAGGAGAGCATGATGAAAGACTACATGGTAACGCACACTTTTTAATCCGAGGAGATTCGACAACAGTATTTCCAGAGGACGAACGATTTTGATCTTGACACTATCCGCTCACAGATGAAAAACGAAAATGCATCGTTCCAGATGAACTGGAATGCGGGAGGAAGATGATATGGTGATGTATTGCTGGTGGAAGGCAAATAATCCAGAAGCCATCATTGAGACTCTGGGAGAAATGGGTGGGATGTTTCTCAATGAGGTGAAGGAAATGCCCAACGTCATAGGCATAACTGACTGAGCACGCCTCAGATCGGGTGCAGTTATATACCGAATAGCGCTTTATGCAGGTATATAACTGCGCCTTTTACTGACACCCCAACAACCAGGCGCGCATTCTTCCTGACTCAGGAGACCGGTGCTTCAAAAGGCGGCGTTCTTCCGGAGGCCCTAGCACCCATGAGCGCCATCAGTGTGATCGCCGCGAGGATCAGTGTTCCGCCGATTAAAGATGCGCCAGAGGGAATCTCGCCAATGCCGACCCAGACAATAATAGGTCCCGCGATCACCTCGGTCATCGACAACAGGGTCATCTCCACCGCTTGTAAGTGCTTCGCACCTGCAGTAAAGAGGGCAAAGCCCAGTCCGATCTGAAACCAACCCATACAAAGGCAGTTGAGAAAATCCACCCAGGGCACAGTAAAGTGCCATCCCGACAGAATCAAGCCCACAAGTCCGTAAATCGTTGCCACGATAACCGCAACGAAGATGGTGATCAGTTTATCCGTGCCAGGCCTGATCCGCAGCGAGATCGTCAGTCCGGCAAAACCCACTGCGGCCAGCAAGGCAAAGCCCTCACCAAGACCCTTGCCCAGCGACAGCTCCTCTCCTGCCATGATACCGATACCCATTGCGGCGATAGCCATAGCCGCCCACATGTAGAGGGCAATGCGCTCACCCAGCAGAATGCGTCCTGCCAGGGCTGAAAAAAACGGGGCACTGGCTAATAGAAACATCGCATTGGCAACCATGGTGTACTCAAGGGCCAGGATGTAACCCGCGAAGGCAGTGCCCAGGCATAGCCCACCCGCCAGCGCCGGTATTCCGGCCCTACTGAGGGTTATGCGGAGTTGGCTCCGGTAACGAAACCCCAGCCACAAACTTAACGCCAGTAGCAGCGCTACCGAGCGATACAGCAACACATGCCAGGGCGTGGCTTCCTGGATCAGACGGTAGAGAATGCCCGAGGTGCTCCAGAAGATTCCCGCGAGCAACACCAGTGGTATGCCGATCCGGCGGTTGGCAGTGGAGACCATAAAAAGATTGTTGCCAACAAAAAGGGTTGTCAGAGTGACCCGATCATACGGCAGTCAGCACATCTGGCGATATCCCACCGACGCCAAATCGGGGTCGGTGGATCAATTGCGTGCCGACGCTAATAAAGCAGATGGGCCAGCACGGATGCTCAGGGACGCAACACCAGCAGTTTCCCCGAGATATGCTGTCGGGAGAGATAGGGAATATCCGATATAGCTTCTATGTGAAAACCCTGTCGGTGAGCGCTCTTTTTCAGCAGCTCATCCCAGCCAATCTCATGCCAACCCTTGCCATTAACGGTAGCGATCAGCGTGCCGTCAGGCTTGAGGCCGGCAAATAGCTTGGCCAGATCAAAAGGCTGACTGGGCTGATGTGAGAATACCCCCACGCAGATAATGGCGTCGTAAACCGGTTCAAGAGCCAGGTCCTGCGCCAGGTCAGCCTCATCCAGAGATCGATAGACTCCCCGCCCATTGGCCTTTGCCAGCATTTCCGGTGAAAGATCCAGCCCATCAATGGTGCGATACCCGGCATCATGCAGCAGTTGACCGACCAGGCCTGTGCCGCAACCCATATCAAGAATAGTACTGTCGAGCGACGTCAGGTGTGTGCGTAGGCAGGCAACAGCTGCCTGCGGTGCCTGGTAACCAAACTCATGGACGAGATCGTGATCATAGGTATCCGCCCATTCCCGGTATACCTGGCGAAAGTCGTCGCTGCTTTTCTCGCCATAGTTTCGTGTCAGACGCGAGTCAACTTTGTGCTTCATCGATCTTCTTCTTTGATCGGCGGTAGTGGTAGCGACAACTCATGTTGGGCTTTTCGCCTTAAGGGCGTTGCCCAGTGAGGAAAAGCCGCTTAATGACCAGCCCCCGTCCACCGGCAGTATGGCCCCGGTGATGTAGGAGGCCAGCGGTGATGCCAGAAACAGTGCCGCATCCGCAATATCGTCTTTAGTACCTTGTCTGCCCAATGGAACTGAGGCGGTTACCGCTTGCTGCATTTTTTCCGTGGGCGCCAATCGCGCCATTCCCTCTGTGTCGCTAATTGGTCCGGGGACGATCGAGTTGACCCGGATGCCTTCTAACCCCCATTCCATCGCCAGCACACGTGTCAGCATGTCGACACCCGCTTTAGCGGCGCACACGTGGGCCTGCATTTCCATTGGCTGGAATGCCTGCGGAGCAGAGATGTTGATGACCGCACTACCGGGTTTTTTGAGAAAGGAATAAGCACAGCGTAAGACCTGAAAAGTGCCCAGCAGATCGATATCCATTACTGCCTTGAACCCATTGGCTGACATCGCATTGGCCGCAGCCGGGAAGTTGCCTGCAGCACCTGAAACAAGCACATCAATAGACCCCAAGTGTTCGCTGAACTCCCGGGTACACGAATCGATAGCCTCGTAATCGCGAACATCGGCGCTAAAGCCCATGGCATCAGTGTGCTTAGAAAGCAGTGTCACTGCGGCATCCACCTTTTCCTGAGATCGACTGATGACACCAAGCTTTGCCCCGGCTTTGGCGAAGCCCTGGGCGATACCCAGGTTGATCCCACTGGTGCCACCAATAACCAGCACATTCTGGCCAGAAAAATCGAAGGGCACTGTCATAACGATAGACTCCTTATTGTTTGCCGGTGAACTCTGGCAAGCGTTTGTTGATAAAGGCATCGAGCCCTTCCTGGCCATCTGAGCCGGTCATGTTGGCGCCGATCTCCTGGGTCTCCATTGCGGTTTGTGTCATGAAGTCATTATCGAAACTGGCATGCAGCATTCGTCGGGAGGAGGCGAATGCCTGGGTGGCCCCCTTTGAAAAGGTATGCGCCAGTGCGATGGCGGCGTCGAGCGCACTACCCTGAGGGACTGTGCGTGTCGCCAGTCCCCACTCGACCGCTTCTGCTGCCGACAGCTCCCGGTTCTCAAAAATAAGTTCCTGGGTTCGGCGAAGTCCGATCAGCCGAGGCAGCAGCCAGGTAGAGCCTCCGTCAGGGCTGAGTCCTGCTGCTGTGTAGGCAAGGCGGTAACGTGCCGTCTCATCCACCAGGACAATATCGCCGACCAGGGTCATAGGCACACCACCGCCAGCTGCCATACCGTTAACACCTACCACGACTGGTTTGGGCATAGTCAGAAAGCACTGCTGCGCTTCGTGCCATCGATCGGCGACAGTCACCAGTTCTTCTGCATTTTTGCCAAAGCGCTGAAACTCCTTCAAATCGCCACCAAAACTGAACATGGGCCCATGGGCGCTGAACACAACCGCACGTACGCTCTGGTCGTTTTGCGCCTCCTGAGTAGCCGACAGCAGGTCCAATGCCATTTGTCGCGACAGGGTATTGCCTCCCTCAGGTTGATTCAGGCAAATCACAGCAATAGCCTGATCTCGCTGGTAATCAATATGTGTGAGTTCCAAGTGGTGCTCCATGGTTCGTTGTCTGGCGGGTCCGGAATAATGGCGTAACCGGGGCCAGCGATCAATTCCCCCGGGCTGCCAGGTATTGTCCCTGGGGGATTACCCGTCCGGTGTATGGATGCTACCATCGCTCGCAGAAAAATAACGTCAGGGACGTGTGAAATGGCAATGAGAAAGAAAACCACCCTGGAGGTGGAGTTGCATCAGGATACGGTAACGATGCTGGAGTATGCGAAGGAGACCTATGGATTTCGCAGCACCTCGAAAGCGCTAAGAGTCATTTTGGACTACATGGTGACTGACGCGGACTGGGACGAGGTCTTTATGAACCAGCGCTGTCTTCGATGTGGTAGCGGCGAGGGCTGGCAGCGTCCGGAATCGTAAGAAGCCGAGCAAAAACTACACCAGGGCATATCGGGAGAATCGTAATGACGAGCCATGCACAAGCAATAACAGCCGAACAGCCTTTCACGCAGGAGCGTGTGGCGCTGGCAGCTGCATTCCGGTGGACCGCTCGGCTGGATCTGCATGAGGCGGTGGCCAACCATTTTTCATTGGTCGTGAATGATCAAGGCACCCAGTTTCTGATGAATCCCAACCAGATGCATTTTTCGCGGATTCGCGCCAGCGATCTGCTTTTGCTCGATGCTAATGACATGGCCACTATGGAGAAGGCAGACGCGCCTGATCCGACGGCATGGGGGTTGCATGGCGCTATTCATCGTCACTGTCGACACGCCCGCTGTGTCATGCATGTGCATCCGGAGTATGCGACAGTTTTGGCGAGTCTGGCGGACAGTCGTTTGCCGCCTATCGATCAGAATACGGCTATCTTTTATAACCGCTATGTGATCGATAATGATTATGGGGGTTTGGCGTTTACCAACGAAGGCGAGCGTTGCGTGAAGCTGTTATCGAACCCGGCGCATAAAACTATGATCATGGGTAACCATGGTGTGATGGTTATCGGCGACACTGTCGCGGATACCTTTAATCGTCTCTACTATTTTGAAAGAGCTGCTCGCAACTATATTCAGGCGCTACAGACCGGCCAGCCTTTGCGTGTTCTGTCTGATGAGATCGCAGAGAAAACTGCCAGCCAGTTGGATGCCTACCCGGAACAGGGGGCCCGGCATTTCAGCGAAATCCTGTCGATCTTGGATTGTGAAGAGCCTGAGTTTAGAAATTAACGCCAGAGAGGGTCTGTCGAGTGGAGTCAGATTCCCGGCTATGTTTTGCTACACGTTGGACATGCTTGGTCGATAAGGGGTTGGCCACATTGAGAGCAGGCGAAACGGTGTCGTAATCCCTCTTCCCGGGTGACCCAGAGGTTATTGCTGAAAACTTCCGAGCGGATAAATCCTTCAGCCGGTGAGGTTGGCACCATCCGGATGATCTGCATTTGAGGGTATCGGTTTACCAGGCTGTCAACTTCCTGATCTAGAAACGAGGTGGCGTCACCGACCGAATTGAAAGTAATAGCACCCATAGTGGGTGTGGGGCACTCAAAGAAGATATAGTTACCCGGGTAGTCTGGATCAGCCGAGATGTACTCTGCCTGCAGGTGAAAACTGCTATCCTCCGAGCGGCTAATGTGACAGGCAATAACACAAAGACCCGGATCCGGTCCTGGTGCTCCTGGATAGCGCTTTTTCCAGCACGAGAGCATGCTGTCGAGTAAACTGGTTTCAGGCAGTTGCGTCTCCCGGGCGATTTGTTGACCAGACTGGTGCTTGCCGGTGATTAGACTAACCACACAAGCGCAGGTGGTTTTGACTCAGATCAAATCATATGTCAGTAATCGCTTTGTTGCCCGCTGCTTTGTCGGTCTAAACAGTATCCGGGAGCGACAGGTTTGATTGACCACCCCTAGAAGGGATCATGATCAGGCTGAAACCACAATGACTGAAACGATCAGGGCTATCAGTGTCGCGCTGATCGAGCACGCGCTGTGGGTGGGCTTGGGGGTGATCGCAGTTGCAGTTTTCCTGCACCGGCGCAGCGATCAGACCGAGGTCCAGGTGAAAGCCGCCGTGGGTTGGATGGAAAATGCGCTGGAAGCGGCGCCGGATCGCCTCTACGATGGGGTGCATCCGAACTGGACGGTTTACCGGAAGCAGGTGGCGCATCGGCTGAAAGCCGCCATGCCTGAGTTGCCCAAGGCCGTGTTCGAGTTGGTGCTGGCTGAGTTCGACGCTTGCTATCAGTTATCTGAAGGGGTTTATATCCGCATCGGATCACTCGCTGATGAATCACAGGCTGCCCAGGTTGGGTTTGTGCCTCTGGTGGCGCCAGTCGAGGGCTTCCGGTTGCGCAAGGTCCAGGCACGCCGCCGTGGACGGCGTATTCGGGCAATGACAGTAGGGCTGGCGTTATACCTGGGTATTGTGTTTCTCGCGCTATGGGGTCTGGTATTGGCGCGCAGTGGCCTTGTTTAGATCTTCCCTTGCGCTTCTCGTGGTTTGACAAGCGTCAGGGCGATAATCATGACCGCGAGCGAAGCCCAGATCCATAGGGAATGGGCTTCGTCATAAATCACCATTCCCCAGAGTACACCTGCCAACGTGACGACATACGCAGTCTGACTGGCGAACACAGGCCCGGCACGAATCACCAGATAATAAAAGCCACCGTATGCGGTTGCTGTGATCAGTGCCATGCTGACTATGGCCCAGCCTGGGCGGTCAAGGGGCCACGGCAGTACGGTGAATGTTCCCGAAAGCCAGATGACGGGTGTCAGCATAATCGTCGCGGCGACCAGCATTCCGGTCACAATAACAAAGACATTACTTCCTGCAGGTGTGCGGGCAGCAATGATTAAATTTTCGGCCGCATAACAACTTGCTGCTACCACCATTACCAGCACCCACAAGGCCGCTGACGGGTTTGGCAGGCTGGTGCCGGGCAGCACCAGTAGAGCGATAGAGATAATGCCAAAGATGACGCCCGTCACCCGAATAAGCGAAGGGGTTTCGATGCCAAACATCGCGGCCCCAACAAATGTCACCAGCGGTACGGTCGCAACGGTGATAGACAACACCCCGGCGCTGACATGAGATGCAGCATAAAAATACAGGGTGCCGGGAATAACAGAGCCGAGTACACCGCATACGATATATAGGAAAAGAAAATTTCGTTGCAATGGCACACGCTGGCGGGTAACAACGCAATACAGTACCAGCAGGAGTGCACCGATCAGACAGGTCCAGTAGTTGATCGCAATAGGATGGATGCCGGTCTCGGTAGACATGCGGGCGAGCGAGAATGCCAGGCCCCAGAGGACTCCGAGCAGAAGCAGTACGGCGAGATTCCACAACTTGTTCCCATGAAAGCGGGCACCTTGTTCTCGATATTGAAAAAGAGAATCTTTCATGATCTGGTAAGTCGCTCCCATCCGCGTGGTTGGTTGTGTGCGGTACGCCCTAAAAGGGTGTTGTACAACTATGACAGTAGCGCGCGAGTCTAACGACAGTTGTAGGGTCGTACCATCCCTCAAGCGACCACCATTCAGGCTTGTGGTCCAGTTAAAGTTTTTTCGTTAGAGGGTAAATCTGGCTACATCGCTGGCAGAATAAACAGCAGCACTGCGGGGACAACAACAATGGTCGCGATGTGACCAAAACCCACCAGGGCTGCGACCTTTTCAGGCTCTTGCTGATACTGCTCGGCCACAAGGTACACCAGCACGGCTGGGGGCAGGGTGCAGTAGAGCAGTAGTTGGCGAAACTGCTCATCCGGTAGTTTTAGTAGCGGCTGTATGGTCAGCACTACGATCAGGGCCGTCAGCGGGCACACCACGGCACCGACCAGCCCAATTTTCCAGTCGGTCAGTTTCACATCAACCAAGCGGATCCCTAATGCAAAAAGCATCATCGGGATAAGCGCATCACCCAGCATCGCGATCGGTGTTGAGATCATGACCGGAACCCGAATATCCAAAAGGTTCACAACCAGGCCCGCAACAGAGGCAAGAATAGGCGGCGAGACCAGGATATCCCGCCAGTGTACCTGGCGGTCGACCAGATAGATGCCAAAAGAAAAATAAAGCAGGTTAGTGACGACCAGCAGGATGACTGCTGGTGCCAGACCGGCATCACCGAAAGCCAGCACAGCCAATGGCAGCCCCAGGTTGCCGCAGTTGTTGAACATCATCGGTGGCAGAAAAGTTCTGGTGTCATACCCGAATATTTTGGCTATCGGCCATGCAAGCAGGCCGGAGCCGAAAAATACTGCCGCGGCTGCGACAGCAAGTCCAGGGTAGCGAGCCAGCTCGAACTCCTGACTGGACATCACGCTAAAAACCAGTGCTGGAAGAAAGACGTTCAGGCTTAATGTATTGATCGGCGTGATATCTGCCCGGTAACGCAGGGTGTAGAGGTAGCCCAGGCCGACCACCACGATGACCGGCATAATCACTTCAAGAATACGAATCAGCATGGGTAAAGATTTACGTTATTATTTTTTTCGCTCGCGGGTATCGTTCTGTATCATCGATACCAAGATAACTTCAGGCAGGTGCACAAGTTTGCCAGAACGCTAGAATCAACAGAAGTTTATCTTCACTGGCGGTGCAAACCGACCATGCGAGGCGGCAAGTCTGACCACAATGCCTCTGGACTGTTGACCGCGTATAAGGAGTGGGCTCGTACTTTGTCATGAATCAAATCGAACTTCACCTGACCGTCGGCGCCGTCTTTTTTCTGGGGGGCGCTGTCAAGGGGGTGGTGGGATTTGGCCTCCCGTTGGTATCCATCACGCTGTTGACGCCACTTTATGGGCTGATCGATGCCATCGGAATGATGCTCCTGCCCGCGATCATTACCAATTTCTGGCAGGCGATCAGCGGCGGGCGTTTTATCACAATCTGGCGTCGGTTGTGGGGGCTCCTGCTCCCTGGCGCACTTTTTACCTGGTTGACAGCCAACGTCCTGGCACAGGTCGATGCTTACTGGCCTACGGTACTGTTGGGGCTTGTGATCCTAGCCTATAGCGGTACAGGACTTTGGTCCTGGCAGCCACCTGAGCCAGGTCACCGCGAGAAGTGGTTGTCTCCGCTGGCTGGGATGCTAACCGGCGTGTTTTCAGGCTTGACCGGTGTTCTCGTTTTTCCCTTGGCGGTGTATCTGCAGGCATTGCGCCTGGATCGGCAGATACTGCTTCAAGCCATGGGAATCTACCTTCTTCTCGCAAATCTGGTTCTCGCGAGTGTTTTCAGTTGGCAGGGTCTTTTCCCACAGGGGATTGTCAGCCTGGCAATGACTGGAGTAACCGCCGGATTGGTGGGGATGGCGCTGGGTCGATTGATCCAAAAGCGCCTTTCGGAACGACAGTTCAAGCGCGTTTTCTTTTTGTCGCTGGGTGTCCTTGGGATATACGTTTTCCTCGGCGCTTTATCGGCCTAAAGGTGCGGCAAAGACGACCTATTTGCGTGTGTGCGAGGCCTTTGTAATACTTTCACCAGTCTGGGTTTGACTTTGAGGTAGTTAGGATGAGAACACTAGACCAGATTCTGCAGTTGAAAGGCCACGATGTTCTGACGGCCAGCCCTGACGTGACCGTTTACGAAAGCCTGACCCTGCTTGCAGAGTACGAAGTGGGCGCCCTGGTAGTTCTGGATGAAGGCCGTCCGGTTGGCCTGTTGAGTGAGCGGGACTACGCGCGCAAAGTGATTATCAAGGGTTTGTCTTCGCGTGATACGCTGGTACGCGATATCATGGCTTGCCCGGTTTTGTGCGTTGATACCACGCTAACGGTCGACAAAGCTTTGGGTATTATGACTGAGCGCAGGATTCGTCACCTGCCAGTACTGGATAACGCCGGCCAGTTGACAGGCATTGTCTCTATAGGCGACCTGGTCAAGGACATTATTGCCGAGCAGCAGTACACCATAGATCAGTTACAGCACTACATCCATAGTTAGTGCTGCAGGTTCATCTGGGATTTATATGAGAAACTGAAATAGGGATCCCGCGGCAATTGCGCCAGCAAATCCCAAAGCCACGTAGGAAGCGAAGACGTGCCAGCGGACCAGTGACCACACCGCAACCATTGCCGGAATACAACTGATGGCGCCGGCAACCAGAAATGACATTGCGGCGCCCCTGCTCATGCCTTGTTCTATTAGTCCAGCCACGAGGGCCGGGGCCGCATAACCGTTGAGATAAGCGGGCGCCCCGACCAGCGCGCCCATGATTATGGCGCCAAAGCCGCCGCCACCTACAACCTTTCCAATCGTCTCAGCGGGTATATAGGTTATCAGCAGTGCTTCAAGGAGGTAGGCGAGGGTGAGCCACTTTAACAGGAACAGACTGTTTGCAATGGCCTCAATACGAAAGATTTCGCGCCGTGCCGGCTCTGTCCAGAAGCGCCATTGACTGGCGCCCGAAAAGGGTGCAGTGCCGCAACTTGAGCACCCACCTCCACTACGGCTACGCAGTACTGAGGCGAATAACCCCTGGTGAGTCAATAGCCAGATTGCACCCCCGCCAGCTAAGCCTATAGCCACAGCAGCGATAGTCTTGCCCAGTGCGTAATCCCAACCGAGTGCATTTGCTGTGATGAGCAATGCGGGAGGGTCGATCAGCGGCGATGACAGCCAGAAGGCCATGACCGGGGCCAGCGGCACCCCAACAGCCAGCAGACCGGCGATAAAGGGGATGACTTCACACGAACAAAAAGGGGCCAGCCCTCCAACCAGTGCTGCAAACACAATCATACGCAGTTCACGACCGGCAAAAGCTTTCGCCACCAGATTTTCGGCGCCGGTAGCCTTCAGAAGCGCGATCAGAAAGACCGCGATAGCGATGATGGGGGCCGTGCTTAAAAGCGCCTGCGCAGCAGACGCTATGATTTGCCAGAAGCGCCCCGGATCAGTTGCTGCCACCAGTAGTGGCAGGATCGCGATCACGGTCCACGCTGTACGCAGTCGCTGACGTCCTGCAGCCCCAATGGTGTGCAGGGTGAGTTCGGTCATACGGTTGTACCACCACCGGCCCGTTTTGTGGGCTTTTCTTCCGCACAACACTCGCGTAGCAGAAAAGTCGAGAGTGCTTCGATCTGATCGAACCGGATACGATTGATTATGGTGCGCCCGCGTCGTTGTTGCGTTACCAGGCCGGCTGTTTGCAGAAAACGCAAGTGATGAGCCAAGGTCGATGCAGGGATGGCCAGACGATGCTGTATTTCACCCACGGACAATCCCGTGTGGCCTGCTCGAACGAGGACCATCACCACGGCCAGTCGAGGCTCAGAGCCCACCGCCGCGAAACTCGCCGCAGCCTGTTTCAGCTGCAGCATCAGTACTGGGGTTTTATATAATCCATATAACTAGTATTATAGTTATATAATGAAAAGTCAATCCCCCGTTAATTCGTCGTGACCAGGGGGGTTTGCGGGGTTACCAGTACTTCTCGAAATGAATCTCGCCAGGCCTTCTGGGCTTATGAATGCTCAAACCGTATTTCTGGATGAGCGTCTCGATCAGGCCGTTCTGGATCTCAAAAGAGAGGGCGCCGGTTTTGCGGTCTTCACGCGGGATACCAATCATCGCCGGGTTCCCGCAGGCAAACACATGTGTATGTGTGGCATCAATCTGAATACCGTGTTCTTGTTCCAGGATGCCCTCACTGAAGAATTCCTGGATGTACCGCTTTGGCCCACCTTCACGCGTTACCAGTGGCAGGTAAAGCAGATTAGGGTGGTCTGTGGCGTAAGCTTGAATCTGATTGGCGTAGGCCAGTTCTGCGCTGTAGCGTACACATTCCATCAGCACGACCTGGCGGCATGCCTCCACGCAGGTCTCAAGCATGGTCATGTGTGGCGCAACCCCGGTGCCGGTAGACGCGAGGATGATCGACATGTCCGGGTCAAGTTTGGGCAGAAGGTAACTACCCAGCATTTTTGGCCTGAGAAAAAGCCGATCCCCTTCGGTCAGGTTGAACAGCAGCGGTGTCAGTTCTCCTTCGGGCACGTGGATAATCAGCAGCTCGAGCAGGTTGGGATCACAGGTCGATCCCAGGGATTGCGAAAGCGAATAAGGGCGACGGATGAGTTTGCCCGAATCGGGGTCAGTAAGACCAATGCTGACATAATGCCCGGGTAGTCGGCCATCAATAGGCCGATCGGGTTCGAGCAAGAAGAGTGATAGCCCATCCGCAACCGGCGTGATTCTGGCGATCGTAGCGTTGTAGGCGTCCTTGCTCTTGGCGGTTTCAGTGGACATGGCGATCCATCACCTTCTGACGCTGCCCTGAGCTGAAACACTACGAGATGTGAGTATCAAATATGAATCCCCGGTAAGATGCGCTCACCCAAGGTACATCAGGTGAAAGAAAGACACAATGGTTACACCGACATATCCCGCTGAGATATTACAGGCTGTGCTGTTCGATGTTTTTGGTACGGTAGTCGACTGGCGCTCTTCCGTATCCAGACAGGTTGCCGAGGCCGTAGCGCGCCATGGGCTGACGGTCGACGCAGAGGCATTTGCGGACCAGTGGAGAGCGCTTTACCAGCCCGCCATGTCGCGGGTTCGTTGTGGAGATACCCCTTTTGTGCTTCTGGATGAACTGCATCGACACAATCTCGACGAGGTGCTCGAGGTGTTTTCCCTTCATTGTTTCAGTGACACAGAAAAGACTGAACTCAATCGGGCCTGGCATCGGCTCGACCCCTGGCCGGACGCAGTTGCAGGACTTGAGCGCCTGAAACAGCGCTATATCATCGGTTCACTTTCGAACGGCAATATCGCCTTGATTACCAACATGGCGAAATATGCCCGGTTGCCCTGGGATGTGATTCTCGGTGCGGAGATTGCGCGGGCCTATAAACCACAGCCCGAAGCCTACCTCAACTCCGCTGCCGCATTATCACTCGATCCCGGGCAATGCTTACTGGTCGCGGCTCACAACAGCGACCTGCAGGCGGCCGCTGAATGTGGCCTCCATACAGCCTTTGTGGCGCGTCCTTTTGAACACGGCCCCGATCAGGAGATCGATCTGATGGCGCAGGCCAACTACGACTTTGTGGCTCCCGACTTCATAGACCTGGCAGACCAATTGGACTGTTGAGTGTGGGTGGGTAAGGTACCTGCGGTGGCTTAGAGGTCGCCACCATTACAGGGCATAAAGACCCTCGTAAAATGCCGGATAACCACTATCCTCTTCGATATGATCGTCAAATCAATTTCCTGAGTCTTGAATCGCATCAAGGGAACCCCTAGGCCAAAAATGTGCAAAGCCATCGTGCGGTTCGCATCAGCCGGGCGTCTTGCTCTGCGCCCACAATTAACTGAACGCCGATCGGCAGTTGCGTGCTGCCTTTAAGCAGCGGCATGGTTAACGCTGGCAATCCTGCCAGAGTCCAAAGAGTACAAAAGATCGGATCACCTGTCTGCTTTAAGGTGGCGGGTGCCTCGCCAGCAGCCGAGGGCACGATGATCGCATCAAATTCGTTAAACAGCTCACAGAAAAACGTATCTACCGCATCGATAGCATCGATAGCCTGGGCGTAGTCTTCCTGGGAGTGTTCTGCGGCGCGCTGCAGTGCGTCCGTAATCTGGGTGCTCATCAGTTGCGGGTGTGCAACAAGATCTGCGCTTAACAGTTGATGGATCTCGATATCGTGAATAACCCGGTGATGATCAATCATATTGCCATAACCCTCGGGCAAATCGACTGGCTCGGCATAAGCTTTTAGAGTCTTTTGAAGTTGCGCAAAACCGGCACGGGTATCTTGCTCCAGCCTCTCATCATAGGGCGCACTGACAAAGGCAAACCGCGGCTCACCAGATGCCTCTTGCAGATAGCCGCTGGACAGATGCGGCTTGGGTACAGGGGTGGTGGTGCTGTCATTGATATCGTAGCCGGTTAACTGATCTGTAATCAGCGCAATATCTTTAATGGATCTTGCAAAGGCCCCCACCTGATCGAGCGTGCCGGATGTGCGCAGCACCCCGCTGCGCGAGATCAGCCCCCGGGTGGGTTTAAAGCCATATACCCCACAAAAGGAAGCCGGGCGGATGACAGAGCCGTTAGTCTGGCTGCCGATGGCCAGCGGTATCTGCTGCGCGGCAACTGCAGCGGCAGAGCCACTGGAGGATCCGCCCGGCGTGTGGCCCGGGCGATGCGGGTTCTGAGTAGTGCTTGGCGCCAGAAAAGCGAATTCTGTGGTAACCGTTTTACCCATAATGACGGCGCCGGCTTCTTTAAGCTTGCTGACTACGGTGCAATCCACATCTGGAGCACGCTCGGCGTAAATGGGTGAGCCGTAGCAGGTCGGCATATCGGCGGTATCGTAGATATCCTTGATACCAATCGGCACACCATGCAACGGACCCAGTGCACGCCCCGTAGCGCGCCGATCGTCGGCCGATCGGGCCTGGGCCAGCGCCAGATCCGGATCCAGAAAAGCCCAGGCGCCAATCGCGGCATCGGTTTGTTCAATCCGCAAAAGGCACGATTGCAACAACTCTACTGAGGAAAATAATCCCTCGCGCATACCACGCGCCGCTTCCGTGGCAGACAAGGTGTGCAAATCCATCAGGCGATTCTAAATCAAATGGATAAAGGCAAACTTGAGATAGCGCGCCATGCGCTCTTATTAGCATCCGAAGAGGAAGGCGCGTCGAGCGAGTCGGCGGCCATGATGAAAAAAGGGGCGGGTTAACTACTTCCTTAGCAGTTAATGCCCCCGCTAATCATCTTCACCTCAAAGTCAGCCAAGTCAAACCACCACCCTGACCCAGAAAGTCAGCGTGGGGTTACACCATCATCTCAAGCGATGGTGTAACTGTGGTTCTTGGCAATAGTACACATGCCATCACCAAATACAGCACCATTGGCAATGGCTGTGTTTACTATTGAGATGATCTGTTGCTGTAGATCACATCTACTGATACAGCATTACAGAAGGACTGAAAGCTTGATATTTTTTCAGTCAGTAATGCTGTTTCTTAATTATTTAAAGTCCAACAACCTTTTGGGCGCATGGGCCTTTTTCGGTCTGGCCGACTTCGAATTCAACAGCCTGGCCATCGCTTAATGTTGCGTAATCGCCACCGGCCTGAATCTCAGTATGATGAACAAACAAATCCTTGCCGCCATCATCCGGGGCAATAAATCCGAAGCCCTTCTCTGCGCTAAACCACTTTACTGTACCTTTAGTCATGCTATTTACTCTATTTTGTTTTGGTGAAAGAAATGAAAACCCATATGGAAGTCACCACTTCTATATGGGCATAGTGAATTTCTACGGAAATAGTGAAGCTCTACGGGAAAGATGAAACTCTACGGGAATAGTAAAACTCTACGGGAATGGTGAGATTCTACGGGAAAAGTGAAATTCTTTTGCGCCTAAATCAGGCGTGGCCGTCTATCTTAGCAGGTTCTTCGTCTGATGGGGCTTGATCAACTTGATTATTCTCGGCAGCTGCCGCCAGCTTTTTTAGACGTTTGTCTTCCTTTTTTTTCTTTTTGGCAATCTCTTTTTGCCGCTTTTCAAACGAATAGTTCGCTCTTGCCATAGGGTAGCCTCAGTTTATTTTTTAAGTAGTTACGGTAAATATGTAGTGTCAGATTCCAAGGAGTGTACCCCGTCAGCTGGCCGGCCACTGTTTTAAGTGATCCGGTGTAAATGTGAGTGCATGATCGGTTTTAGGTCCATCGGGGCTCATCTGCCCGGTAATCGATAATATAGCCCAGCTGATGTGGCCATATTTTGAGTTTACTGCATTGTGGCAGGTTGTTGAAATTGATTAAGTCGTCTTGATTTAATTTGCGGCGCCCCAGGTCTGTACCCGAGTGCGGTATGGGGTCGGGGGGTGTTGTCGTGTTGGCGTGTTTTTTGCACTGCTCGATGATGATCTTGGCTTCTTTTAAGGCTGTAAGAGAATCTCTTCGTTTAGCATTTACCCCGGGGGCTTTGAGTTAAAGGGCGCGTTGCTGTGGTGGCGCCAAGGGCTGGTGGGCTCGATGAACCGGCCACAACACCAAACGTTGTGGCCGGTTCAAAAACACCGCGCCCTAAAATCAGTGCTGCCCGTGATACTCGATGATCGGGCCGTAGATCAGGCCGCCGGCACTTGTGGGGCTTGACTGTGGCGCAGTGGTGGCACGGCCGGCTGCGCTAAGCGAGCTGCCCGGCGGCAGCGAATACAGCAGATTCAAGGTGCGGCTCACGTTGGCAGTAATCACATTGGCTGATCCCGCTGTTTTATCCATCAGCCCGCCATCAGCCGTATGGCCATCGAGCCCCAGGCAATGCCCCACTTCGTGGGTAATGGTCGATGCCATCGTGCCGCAACCGCCGCGTTGGTGGGCAACCGGGTTCAGCCATATCTTGCAAAAAGCGATCTCACCATTATGTCGCCAGGCAAACTGCGTCCAACCACAGGCGTGCCCCCTTTGCTGAGATGCCCCTTGAAAATTAATACCGCTGGCACCGAAATTAAAATTAAAACCTTGCCAGCGCGATACTGCCGCCCGCGTACCAGAATCGGTTGCGTTGACACCAATGGTGCGCGAGCGCCAGCGTACCGTGGTGCCTCCGTTGGAAGCGGCATTTAACCGATACAAAAGCTGGTAATCGACAGGGCTAAACGCAGGCTTCGCACTGGCGTTGCCAACTGCCGCCGCGCCCGGCGATGGCGCTTTGCACCCGGCTGGCAGTTTGCGCCCTTCGGTTTGGCCACTGGCAAGGTAATGACCCTTACCCCAATCAGAGATCGACCGCGCAGTACCGCCAGATTGATAAGCCGCATTAAGATCAGCGTAACTCTGAACGTAGCGCGTAAAGCACGAGGTATCGTTATGGGTGGCACTGACATTAGCCGGTGTAGCACCGCCGCTATTGGCCGGTGGGTTATTGCCTTGTGCCGGCTGATCAACCACTGCAGGGCCATCACCACGTTCCAGGCCCGAGCTGGTATCGCCACTGGAGCAAGACACCAGTATGGACATTGCCGTAAGCCAAAAGCCAGAGCGCAAAAGGAGTTTAAAAGGGCGAATGTTCATAAAAGTATCTCTTGGTTATCGGGGTAAAACAGTTATCTGTTATCAAGGCGCTATGTAAAGCGCTTGGCGATGATCCTCTTTTGCACCCATTGGCCACTAATCATTTGCCGCCAATCTGTAGTAACCAGTAATCATCTGGCGCCAGATTGCGGTTACAGGTGCGCCAGCGCACAGTAAATGAAGTGTGGCCGGCGTCCCAACCTATAGATGTGACGGCCATCACCTTGCGGGGGGGTGATTGGCGCTAGTGGTGCAGAGCAACTGCTCCTGGGGATTTAACGGCGCGCCTGGCGCAAAGGTGCGCTGCCCGGCTATAGCGGCAGGGCTTTAAAGGCCAGGGGTACTGGCAAAAAAAACGGCGCCCGAAGGCGCCGGTTTTTTGAGGTCTGACTTTGGGTTGGCGCTATAAATGCACCAACCCGGCTGGTCAGTGATTACTCATCATTGAACTGTGACGCTACCGCGGCTCCGAGTTAGCGTTCGCGTTGTCTTTTGATTG